>JAAIGF010002317.1_pt1 | contig 10707 bp, 8 predicted proteins | sample 6487441 | NCBI WGS metagenome assembly JAAIGF01 (sample SAMN13974129, study PRJNA590717) | phyllosphere metagenome | biome: pepper field; feature: multiple bacterial spot infested pepper fields; material: pepper leaves; isolation source: leaves from pepper fields | host: Capsicum annuum ...
GTCGCTGACATCAATCACTACATCGTGGGCTTCTACAACACCCATCGACTGCATTCAAAACTCGGCTACCGATCACCCGCTGAGTATGAGCAAGCAGGCAACTGAAATCGCTTATCAGGGTGTCCGTCAAAACTTGACCACCACAATTGCTCGATGTGCAGCCTTTCCGCTGCACGGGCGAAGTGGAGTTCTTCCGCAACGGCGACGAAGCAGCGCAGATGTCGTAATTCCATACACTCCCCTTGAGAATCGCAGCGCATCGTCTGAGCGAGCCCATTGACGCGAGTTCGTTGGATTGCTAGCGCATCAGCGGGCCGCCATCGCTTCGGAGGACAGGGGTTGCCAGCCGCCTCCGAGCGACCTGAATGCCGCAACAGCGGCACGCGCCGATTCGGTCTGCGCCTGAGCCCTTGCATCCGATGCCTTCAAAAGAGATTCATCAGCGTGAAGCACATCAATCAGGTTCGCGGCACCACGCTCGTATGCCCTGAATGAGGACTGCCGCGCCTGGGAAAGCGATGCTTCCCCTTGTGTCAGCGTCGTGGCCTGCTCCCCCCGGTTGACCAGCGCCGAAAAAGCGTTCTCAACATCCTCGGTCGCGCGTAGAACGGATTGGCGGTAGGCGGCCAATGCTTCTGCGTCCCGCCCTTTCGCAATGCTGATCTGCGCATTGATGCGGCCAAAGTCGAAAAGACGCCACCTCAGTCCGAGCACGCCTGCGGCCTGGCTCGCACCGCTGGTGAACAGATTGCCGCTCGAAATCGCGGTGGCGCTTCCCAGCAAGCCGCTCAACGAGAACTTGGGGTAATACTCGGAGACTGCCTCTCCGATCCTGGCGTTCGTCGCCACCAGCCGGCGTTCGGCCACGATGAGGTCGGGGCGACGCTGGAGCAGGTCGGCCGGAGAACCCATGCTGGCGATCTTCGGCGTCGTGGGAATCGGTGCGGCGGTTTCCAGTTCGCTTCGATGCGTGCCCGGCGGAACGCCCAGCATCACATCCAGCGCGTTCATCGCCGTATCCAGGCCGGTCTTGAGCACCGGAATGCTCGCTTGCACCTGCGAAAGTGCACCTTCCGTCTGCCGTACTTGGTACGTGGCAGCCAGTCCCTTCGCATGAAGCAGACTGACCTTCGATAGCAGATCCTGCTGGGTCTTGACCTGCCGCTGGGCAATATCGAGCCGGGCCTGCAAACCCCGGACGGTGATATAGATATCCGCCGTCTGTGCCGCAACCGCGAGCCGGGTTGCCACCGCTCCGGCCTGGGAAGCCTCGTAGTCGGCCAGCGCGGCCTCCCGGCCACGCCGCAACCCGCCGAACACGTCCGCCTCCCAGCTAGCACCGAGATCCACTTGGTAGGCGTTGCCCCACCTGTCGTATCCGGGCGTGGCGTTCAGCACCTGTCCCAGTGGGGCTTCGACCGACTGATAGGCGCGTGCAGCCGAGCCGCTGACCACCCCTGACGGGAGCAAGGCTGCGTTGGCGGCACCGAGCCCGGCGCGAGCCTGGGTGACGCGAGCTGCCGCCTGCGCCAAGTCCAGATTCTGCTCAAGCGCCAACGAGATGAAGCGCGTGAGCAAGGGGTCGTCGAACCCCTGCCACCATGTCGCCAGTTCCGAAGCCGGGGTACCGGCCCCTTGCGCTGCCGTCTGGCCGATGTAATGGCTCGGCAGTGGCGCATCCGGGCGATGGTAGTCCGGGCCTACCGCGCAGCCAGCGGTCACACTGGCGCACAGCAAAAGAAGAACAGAGCGAGTGAGGAGCATGGTGATCCTTGGGCTGAAAGCGTGCCGTGACTATAATATGAAACGGTCACTCGTTGTCAATCTTTGATGCCCGAGGTAAGCTGGCGAAATGACGAAAGCACCCACTCCCGTGCCCCAGCTTCGGGGGCCCTCGGATCACGACGTCCGAGATCAGATCGTCGAAGCGGCGACCGAATATTTCGGCCTCTATGGCTATGGAAAAACGACCGTTTCCGATCTGGCGAAGGCCATCGGCTTCTCCAAGGCCTACATCTACAAGTTCTTCGACTCCAAGCAGGCCATTGGCGAGGTCATCTGCTCCAACCGCCTGAGCACGATCATGGCGGCGGTCGATGAGGCCGTCGCCGGCGTCCCTGCCGCGCCCGAGAGATTGCGCCGGATGTTCAAGGCGCTGGTGGAGGCTGGCAGCGATCTCTTTTTCAACGAACGCAAGCTCTATGACATAGCCGCGACCTCGGCCAGCGAATCCTGGCCGTCGGTTGGGGCATACGAAGACCACCTCAAGGCGCAGGTGTTGCAGATCGTTCGCGATGGCCGCGAGTCGGGGGAGTTCGAGCGCAAGACCCCGCTGGACGAAACGGTCAACGCCATCTATCTGGTCATGCGGCCGTATATCAATCCGCTGTTGTTGCAGCACAACTTGGACAACGCTACCGAGGCAACGACCCAGCTCTCCAGCCTGATCTTGCGCAGCCTGGCACCGTAGTCGGCTTGCTGTGACTATTGACTAATTTGGTCACAAGGATAAAAATGGGAACACTTTTTCGTCGTCAAGAAGGGTTCCCATGCTCCGGCGCAAGCTTGTTTCCTATGCCATCTGCCTGTTGCCGCTTGCCCTCACGGCATGCGGTGACGATCACGCCTCCGATCCACGCACAGAGGCTCCACTGGTTCGGATCGGTGCCGTCCAAGGCGCATCCACCGCATCGCGATCGTTCACGGGCGTTGTCGCGGCCCGGATTCAAAGCGATCTAGGCTTTCGCGTCACCGGCAAGGTGCTGGAGCGCCTGGTGGATACCGGGCAGACCGTCAAGCGCGGCCAGCCCCTCATGCGCATAGACCCGATCGACCTGGGCTTGCAGGCGCGCGCCCAGCAAGAGGCGGTAGCCGCCGCGCAAGCCCGCGCCAAGCAAACGGCCGACGACGAAGCGCGATACCGCGATCTGGTGGCCGAAGGTGCTGTCTCGGCGTCGGCATACGATCAAATCAAGGCTGCGGCCGACTCGGCGCGGGCGCAGCTCAAGGCGGCCGAAGCGCAGGCCGACGTTGCCAGGAATGCGTCGAGCTACGCGCTGCTGCTTGCCGATGCCGATGGTGTCGTGGTCGAGACGCTGGCCGAGCCGGGCCAGGTGGTGAATGCCGGGCAGCCGGTCGTTCGCCTGGCCCGGGCCGGCCAGCGCGAGGCCATCGTGCATCTACCCGAGACCCTGCGGCCAGCCGTTGGCTCGGTAGCCAAGGCGACCCTGTACGGCCAGCGGCCGGCCCCCGTGTCGGCTAAGCTGCGCCAGCTCTCCGATGCGGCGGATCGCGTCACGCGCACTTACGAGGCCAGGTATGTGCTCGAAGGAGCGCTTGCGCAGGCCCCGCTGGGCGCGACCGTCACCGTCGAAATCCCGGATGGCACGGCGTCCATACCATCGCTGCAAGTCCCGATCGGCGCACTGTTCGACCCCGGCAAGGGGCCGGGCGTTTGGGTGGTTGAGGGCAAGCCCGCCAAAGTGGTCTGGCGTTCTGTCCAGTTGCTCGGCTTGACGGACGACGTGGCGCAGGTAACGGGCGACCTCAAGATCGGCGAGCAGGTGGTATCGCTGGGCGCGCATCTTCTGCGTGAGGGCGAAGCCGTCAGGCCCGCAGGCCAGGGCGAGGCTGCGCCTGTGGGAGATCGTCCATGAGCGAAGGACGCTTCAATCTTTCGGCGCTCGCGGTACGTGAACGCTCCATCACGGTATTCCTGATTTTCCTGATAACCGTCGCGGGCGTGATCGCGTTCTTCCAGCTTGGACGCGCCGAAGACCCGCCTTTCACGGTCAAGCAGATGACCGTCATCACGGCTTGGCCTGGGGCGACGGCGCAGGAAATGCAGGATCAGGTCGCCGAACCGCTGGAAAAGCGCATGCAGGAATTGCGGTGGTACGACCGCACGGAAACCTACACACGCCCCGGCTTGGCCTTCACGATGGTTTCGCTGCTCGACAGTGCACCGCCTGCTGAGGTGCAGGAAGAGTTCTACCAGGCCCGCAAGAAGCTCTCGGACGAAGCCAAAAAGCTGCCTGCCGGCGTCATCGGCCCCATGGTCAACGACGAGTATTCGGACGTGACGTTTGCGCTCTTTGCCCTCAAGGCCAAAGGGGAACCGCAACGCCTGCTGGTGCGCGACGCGGAGACGTTGCGCCAGCAACTGCTGCACGTTCCAGGCGTGAAGAAGGTCAACATTATTGGGGAGCAATCAGAACGCATCTTCGTGTCCTTCTCGCACGACCGTCTGGCCACGCTGGGCGTCTCGCCTCAGGACATTTTCGCAGCACTCAATAGCCAGAACGCCCTCACCCCCGCAGGCTCCATCGAGACGAAGGGGCCGCAGGTATTCGTGCGCGTCGATGGCGCGTTCGACAAGCTGGAGAAGATCCGCAACACGCCCATCAGCGCGCAGGGACGCACGTTGAAGCTGTCCGACGTGGCGACCGTCGAGCGCGGCTATGAAGACCCGTCCACCTTTCTGGTTCGCAACAATGGAGAAGCGGCGCTGCTGTTGGGCATCGTGATGCGCGACGGCTGGAACGGGCTCGATCTTGGCAAGGCGCTCGATGCGGAGACGACCAAGATCAACGCAGAGCTGCCCCTGGGAATGACCTTGAGCAAGGTGACGGATCAATCCGTCAACATCAGCTCGTCGGTGGACGAGTTCATGGTCAAGTTCTTCGTCGCCCTGCTGGTCGTGATGCTGGTCTGCTTCCTGAGCATGGGCTGGCGCGTCGGCATCGTGGTCGCGGCGGCAGTGCCGCTGACGCTGGCGGCCGTGTTCGTCATCATGGCCGCCACAGGAAAGAACTTCGACCGCATCACGCTCGGCTCGCTGATACTGGCGCTGGGCCTGCTGGTGGACGATGCCATCATCGCCATCGAAATGATGGTGGTGAAGATGGAAGAAGGCTACAGCCGCATCAAGGCCTCCGCCTATGCCTGGAGCCACACGGCGGCGCCCATGCTTTCCGGCACGCTGGTGACGGCCATCGGCTTCATGCCCAATGGCTTCGCGCGTTCGACTGCGGGCGAATACACCAGCAACATGTTCTGGATCGTCGGCATCGCGCTGATCGCATCCTGGGTGGTGGCGGTGGCGTTCACACCGTACCTCGGGGTGAAGCTGCTGCCGGATCTCAAGAAGGTCGAAGGTGGACATGAGGCCATCTACAACACGCGCAACTACAACCGTTTCCGGCAGGTGCTAGGCCGCGTCATCGCGCGCAAGTGGCTGGTGGCCGGCGCGGTGGTTGGATTGTTCGTGCTTGCTATCCTTGGCATGGGGGTGGTCAAGAAGCAATTCTTCCCGACCTCCGACCGGCCCGAGGTGCTGGTCGAAGTGCAGATGCCGTATGGCACTTCGATCGAGCAGACCAGCGCCGCGACGGCGAAGGTTGAAGCCTGGTTGGCAAAGCAGGACGAAGCCAAGATCGTGACAGCCTATGTCGGTCAGGGCGCGCCACGGTTCTACCTTGCCATGTCGCCTGAACTGCCCGATCCGTCGTTCGCCAAGATCGTGGTGCTGACGGGCGATCAGGAAGAACGCGAAGCACTCAAGTTCAGACTGCGCGAGGCGATCGCCGGCGGGCTGGCCTCCGAGGCTCGGGTGCGGGTAACGCAGCTCGTGTTCGGCCCCTATTCGCCGTTCCCTGTCGCCTATCGCGTCATGGGGCCTGACCCGGACAAGCTGCGCGAGATCGCCGCACGGGTCGAGACCACGATGCAGGCCAGCCCGATGATGCGCACGGTCAATGTGGATTGGGGGCAGCGTGTACCGACCTTGCATTTCACGCTGGATCAGGATCGGCTCCAGGCCGTCGGGTTGACCTCCAGCTCCGTGGCCTTGCAGTTGCAGTTCCTGCTCAGTGGGGTTCCGCTCACGGACGTGCGCGAGGATATCCGCTCAGTGCAGGTCGTCGGCCGCGCGGCCGGTGACATCCGCCTCGATCCCGCGAAGATCGCCGGATTCACGCTGGTCGGATCGACAGGGCAACGCATTCCGCTGTCGCAGGTCGGCACCGTCGATGTGCGCATGGAAGATCCTGTCCTGCGCCGCCGTGACCGCACGCCGACCATCACGGTTCGTGGCGACATCGCCGAGGGCATGCAACCGCCGGACGTTTCCAGCGCTGTCTTGAAGCAGTTGCAGCCCATCGTCGAGACGCTTCCTGCGGGCTACCGCATCGAGCAAGCCGGCTCGATCGAAGAGTCCGCCAAAGCCACCAAGGCCATGGTTCCGCTGTTCCCGATCATGATCGCGCTCACGCTGCTCATCATCATTCTTCAGGTGCGCTCGATCGCGGCCATGGTGATGGTTTTTGCCACAAGTCCGCTGGGCTTGATCGGCGTGGTGCCGACCTTGCTGATCTTCCAGCAGCCGTTCGGCATCAACGCACTGGTCGGCCTGATCGCGCTGTCTGGCATCCTGATGCGCAACACGCTGATCCTGATCGGGCAGATCCACCACAACGAGAAAGAGGGGCTCGACCCATTCCATGCGGTCGTCGAGGCCACCGTGCAGCGCGCCCGCCCGGTGATCCTGACGGCGCTGGCCGCGATCCTGGCCTTCATCCCGCTGACCCATTCGGTGTTTTGGGGAACGCTGGCCTACACGCTCATCGGCGGCACGTTCGCAGGGACGATTCTGACCCTGGTGTTCCTGCCGGCGATGTATTCCATCTGGTTCAAGATCAGACCGGTTCCTTCGCGAAGCTGATCACCTCTCTCCAACTCATCACACGTAAAGGAACCGCCATGTCCAAATCAAAAGTCGTTCTCATCACAGGCGTGTCATCGGGCATCGGACGCGCCACCGCCATCAAGTTCGCAACGCAGGGATGCCGCGTGTTCGGCACCGTGCGTAACCCGGAAAAGGCCCAGGCCATCCCCGGCGTGACGCTCGTCGAAATGGATATCCGCGATGAAGCATCGGTGCAGCGTGGCATCGACTACATCATTGGGCAGGCCGCGCGGATCGACGTGCTGGTCAACAGCGCGGGCGTGACCCTGCTCGGCGCCATGGAAGAAACGTCGGTTGCCGAAGCTCAGACATTGTTCGACACCAACCTGTTCGGCCTCCTGCGCACGGTCCAGGCGGTGCTGCCGCACATGCGCGCGCAACGCGCCGGCCGCATCGTCAATGTGAGTTCCGTGCTGGGCTTTCTGCCTGCGCCATACATGGCGCTTTATTCGGCATCCAAGCATGCCGTGGAAGGGCTCTCCGAAACCCTGGATCACGAGGTGCGCCAGTTCGGGATTCGCGTGGCACTGGTCGAGCCCTCGTTCACCAAGACGAACCTGGATCTCAACGCGCCGCAGACCGTTCGCAAGATCCCCGACTACAGCCAGCAGTTCGGCGTCGTCTCCGAGGCCATTCAGAAGAATGTCCAGAAGGCACCCGATCCCGAAGGCGCAGCCAGCACGATCGTCGATGCGGCGCTAGGGGCCTGGAGGATGCGACGCACCCCCAAAGGGGAGGCATCGCTGCTGGCCAAGCTGCGCCGCTTCATGCCTGCCGGCCCCGTCGAGAAGGGCTTGAGAAAGACGTTCGGCCTGGCCTGAGCCAATCCGTGCCATCACATAGCGGCGGTCACTCCATGCGCTCGGCTTCGATAGATCAATTGCATCCAATAGGCGGAGTCGCGCCATGACCCAACCGGACAGCCACACCAACAGCGCCTTGGCGGCCCCCAGCGAACCGGCCAAGCCGCCCAGCGCTGCCTCGCCCTGGCCGGTCTTCTGGGTGGTGAGCGTCGCAGTGTTTCTTGTGTCCATGGATGGCACCATGCTGTTCGCGGCATTCAGCGCCTTGCGGGCGGGATTTCCGCAAGCCACGCCGGCAGACCTGTCCTGGGTACTCAATGCGTACACCGTGGTCTATGCGGCGATGCTGATTCCGGCCGGCGGATTGGCGGACAGGCACGGGCGCAAGAGAGTGTTCCTCGGAGGTGTCGCACTGTTCGTGGCGGCCTCCGTTGCCTGCGGCCTGGCGGGCAGCGTGGAATGGCTGGTGGCGGCAAGAGTGCTGCAAGCCGTCGGCGCTGCCTTGCTCACGCCCGCATCGCTATCGCTTGTGCTGGCCGCATTCCCGACCACCAAGCGCGCGGTGGCCGTGAGCCTGTGGGGTGCGGTCGGCGGTCTGGCTGCGGCTGTCGGCCCCAGCCTGGGCTCGTTCGTGATCGCATCGCTCGGTTGGCAGTGGGCGTTCTACCTGAACGTGCCCGTGGGCATTCTGGCGATCTGGCGCGGAGCAAGACTGCTGACGGAGACGAAGCAACAGACCCAGGGGCGCCCGCTGGATCTGGTGGGCATGTGTTTGCTGATCGCCGGCATCGGCACCCTGGCATTGTCGATCGTGCAGTCCGAGTCCCCAGCCTGGTCACGCCATGAGCTGCTGAGCGCGGCGGGCATCGGGGTGGTTTGCATCATCGGATTCGTGGCCTGGGCGCGGTCAGCCTCTGCGCCGCTCGTGGATTTGCGCTTGTTCCGCAACCCTACGTACCGCTACGTCAATCTCGCAACGTTGAGCTTCGGCATCGCGTTTTCGATGATGTTCTTCGCGTTCTTCTTCTACATGAGCGCGATCTGGAAGTACCCGCTGCCACTGGCCGGCCTGGCCATGATGCCCGGGCCGCTGATGGTGGTGCCGGTTGCTGCGCTGTCGGGTCGGGTGGCAAGCAGGCACGGGCACCGTCCGCTGCTTCTGGTCGGGTGCCTCATCTATGCGATCAGCGCCTTGTGGTTCCTGTTCGTGCCGGGCGTTGAGCCGGCCTACCTCACGCAGTGGCTGCCCGGCATGTTGCTCAGTGGAATCGGCGTCGGCATGGTGATGCCATCGCTGTCGGGCGCGGCCGTCAGTCGCCTGCCGGCAGATCACTACGCCGTGGGCGGCGCCGTTAACCAAGCCATACGGCAGATCGGATCGGTCATGGGCGTTGCGCTGACCGTCCTGTTCCTGGGCAGTCCCGGCTTGCAGCGCGCCGACTTCGATGCCGTCTATCTGTGCCATATCGGCTTGGCACTGCTCACCGCAGCCTTGTGTCTGCCGGTGAACACGTCGCCTGCCGCAATCGCTAAATCCCATGCCTTGGATGCGAGTGCAGAAAGCGCATAGGAGTGGATCGTTCGTAAACCGTATAGGAGACAGTCATGGAAACCAATCAGGCATCACCTCTTTGGGAGCGCCAACAGGCAGACGCCATGCAGCGTATGCGTGATGGCGGTGGAATGCCCGGCCTCGCCCGAATGGAGCAGCTCGCCGGCAAAAGCGGGCGCGAGATTCTTGAAGCCATGATGGCCGGCGAGCTGCCGTACCCGCCCATGAATGAGACCATGAACATGACGCTGCTGGAGGTTGACGAGAGGTATGCGGTGTTTCAGGGCATCCCGCTGCTAAAGCATTACAACCCGCTAGGAAGCGTGCATGGCGGGTGGTTTGCCACGCTGCTGGACTCCGCGCTTGGTTGCGCGGTGCAGACCACGCTGCCTGCCGGGCGCTCCTACACGACGGCCGGACTCAACATCAACATCGTGCGGCCAGCTTCACACAAGACCGGCCCGTTGCGCGCGACGGGCCGCTTGATCCACGGAGGTGGGCGTGTCGCTACGGCCGAAGCTCGCATCGAAGATGAGCAGGGCAAGCTGTACGCCCACGCAACAACAACCTGCTTTCTTTTCGACGTGTCAGCCGCTGGTTGAAGGCAGGCCGGAGCCAAGGCAGCTACTCGGATTAGCAAGTTGGACATTTACCCACAGCAGTGCTCGTCGTGAGGCGTTGCACAGATGAAATGAGCGGTGATGCGATGAGCACTCAATATTCAAATCGAATCGTGGTGACAGGGATGGGCATCGTTGGGCCGCTGGGATGCGGCACCGAGACTACATGGACTCGCCTGTTGGCTGGGCAATCCGGCATTCGGGTGTTGCCTGTTGATCTTACCGATGGCACCGGCACCGCCATTGGCGGGCAGGTGCCGAGCGTGATGGAAGATCCTCAGTCCGGCTACGACCCGGAGCAATTCATTGCGGCCAAAGAGCGCAAAAAGATGGATCGCTTCATCGAGTTCGCGCTGGTCGCTGCGCAGGAAGCTCTTGCGCAAGCGGGCTGGCACCCGACCGAAGAAAAGCAGAAGCAACGAACAGCGACCATCATTGCATCGGGTATCGGTGGATTTGGCGCCATCGCCGATGCCGTGCGAACGACCGACGCCCGGGGGCCGCGCCGGCTCTCGCCCTTCACCGCCCCGTCCTTTCTCGCCAACATGGCGGCCGGGCATGTGTCGATCCAGCATGGATTCAAGGGGCCGCTAGGAGCCCCGGTGACTGCCTGCGCCGCCGGAGTGCAAGCCATCGGGGATGCGGCGCGGATGATTCGCAGTGGCGAAGTCGATATCGTGGTGTGCGGTGGAACCGAAGCGGCAATCCACCGCGTCAGCCTGGGCAGTTTCGCGGCGGCACGCGCGTTGTCCACGGGCTTCAACGATCGTCCGCATGAAGCATCGCGTCCATTCGATCGCGACCGCGACGGCTTCGTCATGGCCGAAGGAGCCGGCCTGCTGGTGATGTAATGACCCAGCAGAACCTGCACAGGTTAAGCGGCTGATGCAAACATCTCAGCCGGGGTCTTCATTTTCAGCGCCTGGTGCGGTCGCTGGTGGTTGTAGAAACGTATCCAGTCGCCGATTACTCGGCTGGCATGTTGGA
>JAAIGF010402579.1_pt1 | contig 10699 bp, 10 predicted proteins | sample 6487441 | NCBI WGS metagenome assembly JAAIGF01 (sample SAMN13974129, study PRJNA590717) | phyllosphere metagenome | biome: pepper field; feature: multiple bacterial spot infested pepper fields; material: pepper leaves; isolation source: leaves from pepper fields | host: Capsicum annuum ...
CCGGGCGATCCGAGCGCTTGCGCGAAGGGCCGAGCCTGCACCGTCGAGCCCTCGTCAAAGCTTGGCGCCGGCCCATCTGGCAGGCGTCTCCCGGAACGTCGCATCGTCGTCGCTCGGGCGGGCTCGGATCAAGCGGAGGCCATCGTTGAAGCTCGGGGAAGCGGGGGAGCGCCGGCGGGCACGCGAAGGCGTGCTCTTCCTGCATGGCATCGCGCGCCGCGCTCGTTCGATGCGCGCGCTGGAGCGGGCTTTCGGGGCGGAGGGCTACGCCACGCTCAACCTCGACTATCCGGCCCGTCGTCTGGCTCTCGCCGACCTCGCCGACTGGACGGCGCAGCGGCTCGACGCCTTCGCCGATCCGCTGGCCCGGCTCCACGTCGTCACGCACTCGATGGGCGGGCTCGTCGCGCGCGGGCTGATCACGCGGTACCGCCCGCCGCAACTCGGGCGCGTCGTCATGCTGGGGCCGCCCAACCAGGGCAGCGAAGTCGCCGACCGGCTGCAGCATCTCGCGCTCTACCGGCGGTTCTTCGGGCCGGCCGGGCTGGAACTCGGCACGCGGCGGGGGCCCGCGCTGGAGGATCTGCTCGGACCGGTCGACTACCCGCTCGGCGTGATCGCGGGCGACCGCACGCTCTACCCGCTGGCCTCGCTGCTCTGGCTCCCCGGCCCGGATGACGGGCGCGTCACCGTCGCGCGCACCAAGCTGCCCGGCATGAGCGCGCATCGGACGCTGCACGCCACGCACGCCACGATGATGTGGAACCGCACCGCGATCCGCGAGAGCCTTCATTTCGTGCGCGAGGGCCGGTTCGGCGCCTGATCCGGTCGGTCGACGGCACGATGGCTGTCCTGCGCGCCGAACTGGGCTAAGTGAGCGCCCGAGCGAATCCTTACGGTCCCGAGACGAAGCGGCCATGAGTAGCCTTCCCAGCCTCCCCCCGACGAGCCTCCCTTCGGTGCGGCCCGAGTCGCAGCTCGTGACGATCTTCGGCGGCTCGGGCTTCGTCGGGCGGCACGTGGTGCGCGCGCTGGCCAAGCGCGGCTACCGCATCCGCATCGCGGTGCGCCGGCCCGACCTCGCCATCGACCTGCAGCCGCTCGGCTCGGTCGGGCAGATCGTGGCCGTGCAGGCGAACTTGCGCGACGCGCCCTCGATCGAGCGGGCGGTCGCGCGCGCCGACGTCGTGGTCAACCTCGTGGGCATCCTGCAGGAGACCGGCAGCCAGACCTTTGCGCGGCTGCAGGCCAACGGCGCGGGCGAGATCGCGCGTCAGGCCGCCAAGACCGGCGCGCGGGTGGTCCACGTCTCCGCGATCGGCGCGGATGCGAACTCGCCCTCGGCCTACGCCCGCTCCAAGGCGGAGGGCGAGGCACAGGTGCGGGGCGCCGCGCCCGAGGCGGTGATCCTGCGGCCCTCGCTGCTGTTCGGGCCCGGCGACGGCTTCTACAACCGCTTCGCCTCGCTCGCGACGACATTGCCGGTGCTGCCGATCGCGGGCGGGCAGACCCGCTTCCAGCCCGCCTTCGTGGCCGACGTCGCGGAGGCGATCGCGCGCGCCGTCGACGGGCGACTCAAGGGCGGCACGGTCTACGAGCTCGGCGGGCCGGAGGTCGCGACGCTGGAGCATCTCGTGCGCGACATGCTCGACGTGATCATGCGCAAGCGCGTCGTGGTGGACATGCCCAAGCCCGTGGCCCTGTTCCAGGCGCGGCTGCTGGAAACCATCGACGCGCTGACCTTCGGCCTCGTCCTGCCGGCCAACTTCAAGCTGACGCGCGATCAGGTGCTCCAGCTCCAGATCGACAACGTGGTCTCGCAAGGCGCCAAGGACGAGGGCCGCACCTTCGAGGGCATCGGCATCACGCCGACCGCGGCGGAAGCCGTGGTGCCGGGCTACCTCTGGACCTACCGCAAGGCCGGCCAGTTCGCCCGCGGGCGCGGCGACGAGCGCCAAGCCGTCATCCCCGACACGCTGGCGCCCAAGCCGATGGGACCCGGCTCGGGCCACCGCCCCTACACCGCGAGCGGCCCCGCTGTCGGTCCCGACGCGGCGCGCCCGAGCCGTGAAGGCACGCGCTGGGGCACGCGGCGGTAGTCTTAGCGTCGGCCTCCGCGCGATGGGTGCAGGCAGACTTGTTCCGGCCGAAACTCCGGCAATGCCGGTTCGGGCCGAGGCCGGATGAGGCGGCCATCGATCGAGCCATCCTGTCCCATCGAAGGTCGCCCGACACACGGATGCCGACTCGCCGTCCCTCCTCCGGGCAAGACGCGCAGGCAGAATTTCGCAAATCCCCTCATTGTCGCACCGCCCTGAAAGCCGGCGCGCTCGCGCCAGATAGGCTTCGCACCCGCCTTCTCACCGGCGAGATGCCGGGTGGGAAGGGGCAGCGTCGGTAGCCCGCCCGAGAGCGGTTGCGCGACAAACGGACGTTCTGATGATTTAGGACAGAATGTCGCTGTATTGATTTTCACCATTCTGCCTCGAACCGAAATGATTCTGAGATGTTTGTGTCGGCAATCATCGAAGGATCCGCAACTTGTACTTGAACAAACTTACAATCTCTGCTGCTTTTTCTGTTGCCGGCTTGCTGAATACTGCCGCCTACGCGCAGCAATCGGGTCCGTGCACAGACGATATCGCCAAGCTGACGCGCCAGCTCGGCACGCAGGTCGGCGTCGGCGCGCCCGTCTCGCAGCCGGATGCGGGCCAGCAGAAGGGGCCGAACGCGGCCTCGGGTGGGCAATCGGCCGATGCCACCGCCAAGGACGGCGACGCCTCGCGCGAGAAGGGTGGCTCGCCGGGCACGGTCGGCGGTGTCGCCGGTCCCGTGGGCGCGGCCGTCGGATCGAACAAGGCGGACGCGGTCGCCAGCGGCCAGGTTGCGACCTCGCCGGCCGACGTGCGGGCGCAGTCGAACAACAAGCCCACGGCCGCGGCCGATGCGGCTCGCGGCGAGGGTGCCACGGGCTCGGTGAAGCTCTCGCCCGAGGACAAGGTCTCCCAGGCCAAGGGCGTGCTGCAGCGCGCGGTCGACCTCAACGCCAAGGGCGATGCCAGCTGCCGCGATGCCGTGCAGGAAGCGCAGAAGTTGACGCAGTAAGACGTACGACGCCGGCCGTTCCGGCGGCAGGGTCGGGGAACGGGCGCGCCGGTCTGGCGCGCCCGTTCTCGTTCTCGCGGCGGGGTCGATCCGCCTTCGCCACCATGGCGCCGATGTTGCAGCCGATCATCGGTACTCCGTCGCTACTGGCGGCACGAGACCCGAGGCCATCCGCGTGTTTCCGTTCTTCACGGCCAAGGGATTGACCAAGGGTCTGACCACCAAGCGCGCCCGGCAAGCCAACCGGCGCGCCGTCAAGTTCCTGACCGACACGACCATGGCCACGGCCAAAGCTACGGCCAAAGCTACGGCAAAGACCGCCGCCCAGGCGACGCGCAGGCTGGCGCGTGAGGCGACCGCCAGCCTGCCGGCACCGGCCACCAAGCTCCGAACGTCCCGCCCCAGGAGCGCGCCCCAACCCGCCGCGACGGCGCCGGGGCAGTTCCTCGTGCAGGATTCCGTGCGCGTCCACGTCATGGTGCGCGGTCGGGGCCGGCCCGTGGTGCTGATCCACGGCAACGGCACCATGGCCCAGGATTTCGAGATCTGCGGGCTGATCGACCGGCTGGCGGAGCGCTACCGCGTCATCGCCATCGACCGACCGGGCTTCGGGCACTCGACGCGGCCGCGCTACTGCACGTGGACGGCGCAGGTCCAGGCGCGGCTCGTCCACCGCGTTCTAGAGCAGCTCGGCGTCGAGAAGCCGCTCGTGGTCGGCCATTCCTGGGGCACGCTGGTGGCGCTGGCGCTCGCGACCGACGGCCTGCGCGAGTTGCGCGGCCTCGTGCTGCTGGCCGGCTACTATTATCCGAGCCGTCGGGCCGACGTGATGCTCTCCAAGGTGCTCGCCAATCCCTGGCTGGGAGACGCCGCCCGCGCGATGGTGCCCAAGGGCCTGACGCGAAGCATGGCGGCGCAGTCCTTCCGGCACGTCTTCCAGCCGCAATCCGTTCCGGTGCGCTTCACGCGCCAGTTTCCCGTCGAGATCGCGATGGGGAACACGCAGCTGCGCGCCTCGACCGAGGACGCGGCGACGATGAACGCGGCGGCGACGCTCCTGCACCGGCGCTACCCGGATCTGGCGCTGCCCGTCTCCATCCTGGCGGGCGATGCGGACGCGCTCGTCGACCTCGACGAGCAGGCGCGCCGGCTCTACGCGGAGGTGCCGGGCAGCACGCTGAAAGTCCTGTCCGGCCAGGGCCATATGCTGCAATACGGGGCGCGGGCCGCAGTCGTACGGGCGATCGACGCGCTGATGCTGCCGTCGAGCCGGGCCGGACGCAGCTGACGCATGCAGGCAGTCTCCGGCCACAACCCGACCGGGACTGCAATCAACTTAACATTGTTTAAAGACAATGAACCCGGCAAGCGGTGCTTATAGTGACCCTGCCGTGCTCACGGGCGGGCGTATTCGCCCAGATGTCCGCACCGGCACTCCTCCAATTTTCGGAGTCGAAGGTGATCGATACGATGCCGGCCCTGTCAGAGACTTTGCAGCGGATCGCCGTCCTGCTCGATTGCTCCGTCGAAAGCCTGACAGAACCTTCAGGAGAAGCCTCGCGCGAGGCGGGCGCGTCGGAACTCGTCGCGCTGTGGTTCGAGATCGACGATGCCGGCGCGCGCGAGCAGTTGCTGCGGTTCGCCCGCCGGCTCGTTCCGTGCCGCGGTGCGGTGGTTTCGCTGCGCTGAGGCCCGATCAGGCGCCGTCCGGCCGGTCGCCCATGGCGCGCGCGATCGCGGCGGTGACCGCCTCGGGCTGGTAGGGCTTGTCGAAGAACACGGCCTTCTCCGGCAGCGCCTCGCGGTCGAGCCCCTGCACGCCCGAGCACACCACGATGTGCGTGTGCGGCCAGCGACGCTCGACCTCGTGGGCGAGCGCGACGCCGTCCATGCGGCCGGGCATCCACACGTCGGTGAACAGCAGCGCGATGCCGTCGCGGGACTCGAAGTGCGCGAGCGCGCTCGCCGCATTGGCGACCTCGATCACCTCGAAGCCGGCTTCGCCCAGCAGGTCGGCCGTCTGCATGCGGTAGAGCGGCTCGTCCTCGGCCACCAGGGCGACCAGGGCGACGCCGCGGCGGGGCGGGTTGGATGTCATGGGAATGGAAGGAGCCCTCCTCAAGTTCGGTGAAGCGCCGGCTAGTGCCCGGCCTGGAAATCGGCGAGTGGGGCGCAGATGCGGCAGGTCACGCCGCTCGGCGGATAGTCGAGGGCCAGCGTCCCGCCGACCTGCGCCGAGAGGCCGCGCTCGATCAGCCGCGTGCCGAAGCCCTTGCGCGCGGGCGGCATCACCGCCGGCCCCCCGGCCTCGGCCCAGGTCAGGCTGAGGAGCGGCCCCTGCTCGGCGGGGCTGACCTCCCAAGTGATCGCGACATGGCCGCCGTCGCTCGACAACGCCCCGTATTTCAGCGCGTTGGTCGCCAGTTCGTGCAGCATCAGGGCGAGCGAGAGCGCCTGATCGGTGCCGATCACGATCGGCGGTCCCTCGATCCGGAAGCGGTCGGGCCGATCGGCGTGGATGTCGGTCGCGGCGCGGATCACCGGCTCCATCTCGGTGCTCGTCAGCGCGCCGCCCATCAGCAGATCGTGGGCGCGCCCGAGTGCGATCAGCCGCGCCGTCAGGACGTTCTGGGCCTCCTTGACGTCGGTGGCGTTGCGCATGGTCTGCGTGGCGATGGCCTGCACCATCGCCAGCAGGTTCTTCATGCGGTGCGAGAGTTCGCGGTTGAGCAGGTGCTGGTGCTCCTCCGCGTAGAGCCGTGCGATGCCGGTCTCGACCCGGTCGGCCACCGCCTGCAGGAAGCTGATCTCGCCTTCGCTCCAGGGGCGCGGCTGCCGGTCGTGCACGAAGAAGAGCGTGGCGGTGCGGCCGTGCTCGCGCACCGGCATGTTGACCAGCGCCTGCGCCTCGACCGCGAGCAGTGCGGCGGCGTGCGCGGCCGTGCGCGGATCCTGCCGGACGTCGTCCACGATCAGCGGCCGGCCCGCCCGCAGATCCGGCTGCGCGCCGCTGTAATCCTCGAACGGGTAACGGCCGGCGATGCTGATCTGCCCGGGCTCGGTCCAGTCCCGCTCGACCGTGACGGTGCTGCCGGTCGGATCGAAGCGGCCGAATCCGACCCGGCTCGCCCCCAGCGCGCGGCCGACGATACCGGCAGCCGCATAGGTCATGTCGGCCACCTGCGAGAGGTCGCGCATCCCGTCCCCGAGTTCGAGCAGGGCCGTGGTGAAGCGCTGGGTCTCGCGCAACGCCCTCTGCGTCCGCGAGATCGCCGTGACGTCGCCCACCGTCATCACGGTGCCCGTTATCCCGCCCGCCAGCGTGATCGGCGCGTTGGTGACGAGCACCTGCACCGGCGTGCCGTCGCGGCGGAAGAAGGTGTCCTCGTGGTTCTCGACGAGGCGCCCGGTGAGCAGCGCCTGCCAGAGCGGGCAGTGCTCGGGCGGGAAGACGCGCCCGTCCGCGACGCCCCGTCGCACCGTGTCGCGCAGGCTGCGGCCGATCAGGTCGGCGGCCGGCCAGCCGAACATGGTCTCCGTCGCCGGATTGATGAAAGTGACCGTGCCCGCCCGGTCCATGCGGAAGATCGCCTGCCCGACATGGTCGGTGACCGTCTGCAGCATGCTCTGCTGGCGGCGCAGTTCGAGCAGCGTGACCACCTGCCGGGCGAGCGCCCGCAGCGCCTCGCAGCGGGCCTCGCTCAGGCCCTCGGGCCGGGGCCGGTGGTCGAGCACGCACAGGCTGCCGAGCACCTGTCCCTCGGGCGTCCGCAAGGGGGCTCCGGCGTAGAACTGGATGAAGGGCTCGCCCGTGACGAGCGGGTTGGCGCGGGTGCGCGGGTCCGTCGCGAGGTTGGGGATCACCAGGAGATCCGGCTCGCCGAGCGCGTGCGCGCAGACCGAAGCGTCGAGGCCGGTCTCGTCCCTCGGGAAGCCTACGCGCGCTTTGAACCATTGCCGGTCCCCGGCCACGAGGCTGACCAGTGCCACCGGCGCGCCGCAGAGCTGGCGTGCAAGCTGGACGATGTCGTCGAAGCCCTGCTCGGGCGCCGTGTCGAGGATGCCGTAGCCCGCCAGCGCGGCAAGCCGCAGCGGGTCGTGCACGAGGACGGGCGGGCAGAAGGAATCGGACATGGTGCGAGAGAGTTCGCTCGCCTCAGCGGAAACGCGTTGATCCCGGGTGCGGCTCTGCCTCGATGCCGTCACAGGTCCTCATCGCGTGCGTGGCTGCAGCACCCGCGACGGGTGCCGGATCATGGGCATGCCCTGCCGGGACGCGCACGGCAAGAGGGGCCATCGGGGCATGACCGTGCCGAGCCTTCCAACGGCAGGCGACATTCGCCTCCGCAAAGCCCCACAGCGCCGGCCCTTGCCGCGCCGATGCGCAAGCGCAAGTTCTAGCATCCCGATACCGACGAAAACCGAGGGAGCGAGACGATGAGCGGCGCGTCATCCGCCGAAGGAGCGGACCCATCCCCGCTCGAACACGCCGTCTTCGACGTGGCGGCCCATGCCAGGGCCCTGCCCGAGACGTCGGACACGATGGTGGCCGACCACCGCTTCACCGACGATCCGGCCGCCAGCGCGCGGGTGTTTCGCGTCTACACGCCGACGCCGCCCCACACGCATGCGAGCTGCGACGAGTACCTCTACGTGCTCTCCGGCCGCTGCAAGATGAAGTTCGGCGAGCAGACGCCCGTCGAGGTCGGACCGGGCAAGCTCGTCGTGTTCAAGCGCGGCGTCGTGCACTCGGTGCCCGAGATCCTGGAGGAGCCGATGGTGTTCCTCTCCGTCGACACCCCTCGCCGCGAGCCGCGCGACATCCGCTTCGTGACCGAGGGCGCGGCCACGCCCGACACCTTCATGCGCCAGACGGATTGAGACAGGGTCGATGACGGGCGTCGAGGCTTGGCGCGCGCTCGGCGCGCTCCAGGCCTGGGGCTGGCAGCGGCCGCCATCCGTCGAGGAGGAAGCCTTCGAGGCGAGCCTGCGGCGCGCACTGGCGCTTCTGTGGGAGGATGCGCTGATCGCCCTCGACGTGCTCGAAGCCTGGGATTGGCAGCGGCCGGCGGTCGTCGCGCGGGAGGATTTCGAGCGGATGCTGCGGATCGGCACGGTCGCTCTCGGTGTCGGCGAGGGCGCGGAGCCCATCGCTTCGGCGCGGGCAAACCGCGAACGATCCATGAGCCGCCTCGCCGCCTACCTGCCAGCGTTCAACGAGCGGCTCGCTGGTGCCGACGAGGCGCGATCCGCCGCCCTGCTGGACGACGCTTTGCGCTGGAGCGAGAACGCATTCGAGGCCGAGACGCTGCGCTGTTGCGCTCGGGCGCGAGCGGATCGTCGCAAAAGGGGTCTCGACGATGAGGGTCTCGGCATCGACGACCTGATCCTGCGCGCGGCGAGCCCGCGCTGGCAGAAGGTCGCCATGGTCGTGGGGCTCGTCCTGTCGGCGCGGCGCGGCCTGCACGAGGCCGACGTGGCGCGAAACGTCGAGGCCCTCGTCGCCCGCGGCCTCCTCGCAGCGCGGGGCGACCTCTCACGGATGACGTCGAGCGAGGTTCGGATTCCCCCGGCCGCCTGAAACCGGCGTTCAGGCGGCCTGCGACCGCGTCTCCCCTCCCCCGAGCCGCGCGGCGATCGCTTCCGCCGCCCGCTCGCCTTCCGCCCAGGCGCCGCCGACCGTACCCCATTGCTCGCGCGAGAGCGCCTCGCCGGCAAACCACAGCCGGTCGGCGACGGGCGCGTGCAGGACACGCCGGGCGGGCGCGTGGCCCGGCGGGACCACGGCCCAGGAGCCGCGCGACCAGGGATCGTGCCGCCACGCGGTCGCGACGGGCGTGGCGAGGTTGCCCAGACTCCGGTGTCCGAAATGCTCGGCGAGCACCGTACGGGCGAGGCGGCGGGCGCCGTCGGCATCGCCCGGCGCATCGGCCAGAGCCGCGAAGGCCGCGTCGCACTCGAAATAGTGGAACGGCGTGTCGTCGATGCGGGTCAGCAGCCCCGGCGGCTGATGTCGGCCTCCGACGACGCTCGCCAGCCGGTCGCGCCCGCCGAACGGCGCGCCCGGCCAGTGCAACACGACGTGTTCGTAGATGCCCGCCGTGAAGCCGTCGATCGCCGCGCGCGGCGTTTCCGGCAGCGCGGGCTCGAAGCGGGGACCGTGCTGCAGCACCATGGTCGGCAGCGTGACGACGGCCGCCCGCGCGCTCAGGGTCGCGCCGTCGCCGGTCGTCACCCGCACGCCCGAACCCGACCAGTCGATGCGCGCGACCGGCGCATTCAGCCGGATCGGCAGTCCTTGCGCGAGACGCGCGAGATATCCGCCGTAGCCCCCCCGGATGAAGGAGTTGTCGCCGTATTCGAGGCTCGGCCAATCCTGCAGCGAGACCTCCGCCAGCGGTCGCCCCGAGACCAGCGCGTGGACCAGCGTGACGCGCGCCCGCCACGGGCCGAGACCGGGCAGCCCGACCCGCGCCACGGCGCGATCGGTCCCCTCGCCGCCCGCCGCACGCGTCAGGATGCGGTCGGCCCGCGCGAACGCCTCCTCGAAGGCGCGCGACTCCGCCGAGTGGGCGAACCGGCGCCCGACGACGAGGTGGCTTTCCTGCGGTGCCTTGCGCAGCGGCTCGCCGCGCCGAGCCCCAAGCGCGACGAGCGGGTTGATCGGCCCGGCATGCAGCCAGTGCGCGCCGAGATCGATCGGATGGCCGCGCAGCATCGTCGTCACGGCCCGCCCTCCGACGCGCCCCCGCGCCTCCAGCACCGCGACCGTCAGGCCGGCCGCACCCAAACTCCGCGCCGCCGCGATCCCCGCCGCACCGGCGCCGATGACGATGACATCGGGATCGGCGGGCAGCGGCGCGAAGCGCGGCGCGACGCTCGAGGCGAAGCGCGCATGTTCGGGGTAGCGGGACGTAGCCAGGGTCATGCGATGGGTCGCGCTCGCCGGTCCGCTCGCGAAGACAGCAGGCGCGGACCGGATCGTGTCTCGGACCCCCGATGTGGTTGGCCCGAGCCGCATGTCCATGCGGCTTGTTCAGACGACTTGCCCGAACGATCCGCGGCGGCGGATGGACCTCGACGGTATGATCCCGCTCGCCATGCCGCGATCGGTCGAAGCGCGCTCAGGTCGCGCCTCGCCGCATCGAGCAGCCGTTCATCGCGCGTGCGCTGAGCCGCGCTCCGAGCAATGCTCCGGCGTCCGAAGGTTTCAGAACAGCGGCTGGCGCGCGGCAGCGGCCTCGCGCGCGCAGATCGCCGCGTCCGGGCTCTCGCCCGTCCCGGCGAGCACCTTGGCCAGTTCGCCCCGCGCGCGCTCGGCATCGGCGCGGTAGGCCGGATCGCTCTGGAGCACGGCGAACACCGCCGATGCGTTGGCGCGCGCTGCCTCGATGTCGCTCATCCAGTGCACGCCGCACACCACCCGGCTCTCGCCGAAGAGCCGCCCGCGCACCAGGAACTGCGAGGCCTTCTCGGGGATCAGCGAGGCCATGATCATTGCGTAGGCCCAACCGAGCGAGGCATGGCCGGACGGATAGCTGAAGCTCCTGGCGAGTTGCTCGTCGCGCGCAACGCAGATGGCGGCCTGGTTGCC
>JAAIGF010380230.1_pt1 | contig 10688 bp, 10 predicted proteins | sample 6487441 | NCBI WGS metagenome assembly JAAIGF01 (sample SAMN13974129, study PRJNA590717) | phyllosphere metagenome | biome: pepper field; feature: multiple bacterial spot infested pepper fields; material: pepper leaves; isolation source: leaves from pepper fields | host: Capsicum annuum ...
ATTCGAACCTGCGACCTTCTCGTCCCGAACGAGACGCGCTACCAAGCTGCGCTACACTCCGAATTCGCCAAATTCTACTCAAAAACTTTTGCAACACAAGGGGTTAGCAAAAATTTTTAATCGGGGCGCCGCACTTGGCGTGCGCCCACAAGGGCAGCGGGGGCGCTTACAGCTCCTTGACGGTACGAACCTGGTCCTTGTTGACCTTGGTGCGTTTGCCGTCCAGTTGCTCGAACTCGTAGAAGCCGGTGTCGTCGTCGAAATCAGGACGATCTACAGTCTGGATTTCACGGCCATCATTGAGAGTGATCACCGATGGCGTGGAGCAGCCAGCCAGGGTAACCAGGCCGAGGGCGAGTAGAAACGCAGCGGTAGTCCGTTGCTTCATGGCATGTCTCCTTAAAGTCGAAGCTGATTGATTACCTTGGCTCAGACGGGTACGCCGGGTCCAAGTTCCACCCTATTTATCCACCCCAGGTGCCTGTGCCGCAAGTTCTCAGCCGAGCAAATCGGGTGAATTGAGGTTGCTCAGGCGCGGATCATCGGGCTCGCAAGGCAGGGCCGCAGGATCATGCGCACGTAGCCAGCGCTGCGTGCTGCGCTCGCCGGCCTGCCAGGCCCGCTCCAGTGACGGCAGCAGGCGACGAGGGATGACGGCGAACAGCGGCTCCCAATAGCCGTCGCGCTGGGCCATTACCGGGCGATCCTCGGCCAGGGCCAGCAAACTCTCGATCAGCGCACGGTCGACCCGCGGGGCGTCGCAGGGCAGCACCAGCAGCAGAGGATGACGGGCGACCTGCAGGGCCGCGCGGATGCCGGCCAGGGGACCGGGGTAGTCGGCGCTGTCATCGCCGACCAGGCGATCGGCATAGGCCCCATAGGCCTGCTGGTTGCGGTTGCAGGAGATGATCAGGTCATCGGTCAGCGGCCGCACCACCTCGTGCAGCCATGCGATCATTGGTCGCGCCTGCCAGTGCACCAGGCCCTTGTCCAGGCCGCCCATGCGCTGGCCCCGGCCGCCTGCGAGCAGAACCACCGAGAAGGGCTGGGGCGTTGCGGTGGCGGGCATGGCGGGGTCTCCGGAGGTGGTGCTGTGGTATAACACCGGCCTTTGTTGACCACAACTGGAAGCCTGCCATGAGCCACAAGGCCGATGCGCCGTTCGTGCCGCTGAATATCGCCGTACTGACGGTCAGCGATACCCGCACGCTGGAAACCGATACCTCCGGGCAACTCTTCGTCGATCGCCTGAAAGCCGCAGGTCACAACCTCGCCGAACGGGTTCTGCTCAAGGACGACCTGTACAAGATCCGCGCCCAGGTCGCGACCTGGATCGCCGAAGACGTGGTGCAGGTGGTATTGATCACCGGCGGCACCGGCTTTACCGGCCGCGACAGCACCCCGGAAGCGGTGGCCTGCCTGCTCGACAAACAGGTCGATGGCTTCGGCGAGCTGTTCCGGCAGATATCCACCACCGATATCGGCACCTCGACCATTCAGTCCCGGGCGCTGGCCGGCCTGGCCAACGGTACCCTGGTGTGCTGCCTGCCGGGCTCGACCAATGCCTGCCGCACCGGCTGGGACGGCATCCTCGCCGAGCAGCTCGATGCCCGTCATCGTCCGTGCAATTTCGTACCGCACCTGAAACTGGCTGCCCCCTGCGAGAGCCGCGGATGAGCGAGCAGCATTCGCCGCTGATGCCGGTCGAGCAGGCGCTGGCTCGCCTGCTCGAATTGGCCGACGCCACGCCAATCGTCGAGCAGGAGATTGTCGATCTGGCCGCTGCCGATGGCCGGGTGCTGGCCGAACCGATGGTCGCCGGCCTGGACCTGCCACCCTGGCCAAATAGCGCCATGGACGGTTACGCGTTGCGCCTGGCCGACTGGCAGGGGCAGGCGCTGCCGGTCAGTCAGCGCATTCTCGCCGGCATGGCGCCCGACGCGTTGCAGCCCGGCACCTGCGTGCGCATCTTTACCGGTGCCCCGGTTCCGCAAGGCGCCGATACGGTCGAGATGCAGGAGAACGTCAGTGTCGGTGACGACGGCCGTGTGCATTTCAATCAGGCGCTGACGCTGGCCCAGAATATCCGTCCCCAGGGCCAGGAGACCCGCAAGGGCGAGACCCTGCTGGCTGCCGGTACGCGCCTGGGGCCCATCGAATTGGGACTGGCGGCATCCATTGGGCTTGCCAGGCTGCCCGTGAGGCGTCGACCGCGGGTGGCGGTGCTGTCCACCGGTGACGAGCTGGTCGAGCCCGGCCATCAGCTTGGCGCTGGGCAGATCTACAACAGCAACCGCTATCTGTTGGTCGCCTGGCTACAGCGCCTGGGCTGTGAGGTCATCGACGCCGGCATCCTGCCCGATGACCTCGAGCGCACGCGCCAGGCACTCGGTGAACTGGATGAGGTCGACCTGATCCTCTCCACCGGCGGGGTGTCGGTGGGGGAGGCGGATTTTCTCGGCATCGCCCTGCGTGAGGCCGGCGAGCTGGCGCTGTGGAAGCTCGCCATCAAGCCGGGCAAGCCGCTGACCGTTGGCCAGTTCCGCGGCCGCCCGGTCATCGGTCTGCCAGGTAACCCGGCCTCGACCCTGGTGACCTTCGGGTTGCTGGCGCGCCCGTATCTGCTGCGCCGCCTTGGCGTGCAAAAGGTCGAGCCCCTGGGCTTCCCGGTGCCGGCGGGCTTCAGCTGGAGCAAGCCGGGCAAGCGCCGCGAGTTCCTGCGCGCGCGCCTCGAGAGCGGCCGCGTGGTGCCGTACTCGAACCAGAGCTCCGGCGTGCTGCGCAGCGCTGCCTGGGCCGAAGGGCTGGCGCAAGTGCTGGAGGGCACCACCCTTGCCGAAGGCGATCAGGTGCAGTTCATTGCGATGAGCGAACTGCTCGGCTGAGGTGAGGGGCGACAGTCGGCGATCAGACGACAGCGAGCGTGATTATTTCGCTCGCGTGTTGTCTGGATAAGCAGCCCTGTCTTCAATCCCGTTTCCGGAGCCGTTATGCAAGAGCGTAAAGCGCTGTTGATCCTTCATGGTAAGCAGTCCCTCAATGATGAGGTGCGCACTGCGGTCGCCAGCCAGCGTGAGCGCGGCTGGGACCTGGCCGTGCGGCTCACCTGGGAGGCGGGCGATGCCCAGCGTCTGGTCGCCGAGGCCCTGCAGGCGGGCTACCCGACCCTGATCGCCGGTGGCGGCGACGGCACCTTGCGTGACGTCGCCGAAGCCATGGCCAAAGCCGAAACCGATGCCAGCCTGGTATTGCTGCCGCTGGGAACCGCCAATGATTTTGCCCACGCGGCAGGCATACCGCTGACGCCCGCCGCGGCGCTGGACCTGCTCGATACGCCTGCTCAGCCAATCGACCTGGGAGAGGTCGATGGCGAACTGTTCCTGAATATGGCCACGGGGGGCTTCGGCTCCAACATCACCGCCAATACCTCCGAAGATCTCAAGCGTGTTCTGGGCGGTGCGGCCTATATGCTCACCGGCCTGACCCGCTTTGCCGAAGTGCGTTCGGCCTTTGGTCGCTTCAAGGGACCGGATTTCGAGTGGGAAGGCGAGTTTCTCGCCCTGGGCATCGGCAATGGACGCCAGGCCGGCGGCGGGCATGTGCTGTGCCCGCACGCGCGGGTGAACGACGGCTTGCTGGACGTGTGCATCGTGCCGGCCGCATCCGATGTGGTTGGCACGCTCGGCACACTGCTGTCCGGTGGCCTCAAGGGCATCGAAGGGGTGTCGGTCAGCGCGCGCCTGCCCTGGCTGGAAATCGACGCCCCGGAAGGCCTGGACCTGAACCTCGATGGCGAGCCGCGTGGTGGGAATCGTCTACGCTTTGCTGCAAGGCCTCAGGCGCTGCGCCTGCATTTACCGGCCAGCTCACCTTTGCTGCGCGACTGATCGGCTGGTGCTGGTGTAGCGCCGCGCGCTGGTGCAAGATGGCGTTGCGCCATGCCGCCTACAGTAATTGCACGACTGGCCGATAGCTTCATACCAACACCCACGCCTCAGGAGCGAATAATGGCCGGTATTCTCGACACCGTTGATCAACGGACGCAGCTGGTAGGCGAGAACCGCCTGGAAATTCTGATGTTCCGTCTGACGGGCCGGCAGCTGTTTGCCATCAACGTGTTCAAGGTGCAGGAAGTGCTGCACATGCCCAAGCTGACCTTGATGCCGCATCGCCATCGGTTCGTCTGTGGGGTGATCCACCTGCGGGGCCAGACCCTGCCGGTGATCGATCTGTCCCAGGCCATCGGCATGCGGCCGATCGTGCCGGATGAGCGCAGCACCATCATCGTCACCGAGTACAACCGCTCCATCCAGGCGTTCCTGGTCGGCGGCGTCGACCGCATCATGAACCTCAACTGGGAATCCATCCTGCCACCGCCGGGCGGAGCAGGGCGTCAGCATTACCTGACGGCGATCACCAAGGTCGATGACCAGTTGGTGGAAATCATCGACGTGGAAAAGGTCCTGGCCGAGATCGTGCCCTACGACACGCGCATTTCCGGTGACCGTCTGGCCGATCCGCTGCTGGAAAAAGCCCGTGGCCGTGAAGTGCTGCTGGTCGATGACTCCAGCGTGGCCCTTGCGCAGCTGCGCGATACCCTGTCCCAGCTCGGCATGAAAATGCACGTCGCCACCGACGGGCTCAAAGGCCTGCACATGCTCAAGGCCTGGGCAGACGCTGGCGAGGTTATCACCGACAAGCTGCTGATGATGTTCACCGACGCCGAAATGCCGGAAATGGACGGCTACCGGCTGACCACCGAGATTCGTCAGGACCCGCGCCTGCGTGACCTGTACGTGGTGCTGCACACTTCGTTGTCCGGCAGCTTCAACGACGCCATGGTCAAGAAGGTGGGCTGCGACAACTTCCTGTCCAAGTTCCAGCCGGACAAGCTGGTGGATGTGATTCGCCAGCGTCTGGCGCTCGACGAAAAGTAGCGCTCTGTCGGCTTGAGCGCTGACGGCGGTTTGCGTATAACCGCCGTTTCGCTCACCTCAGGACGCCGCGCCATGCACCTTTCCGCGCTGTACCGCTTCCCCCTCAAATCCGCCATGGGCGAATCCCTGCCAAGCCTGCAGCTCGATGGACTGGGTGTGGCCGGCGATCGCCGCTGGATGTTCGCGGACGCGGAAACCGGGCGGTTCATGACGCAGCGTACCTTCCCACACATGAGCCAGCTGAAGGCGCGCTGGAATGCCAGTGGCGGCCTCTCGCTCGAAGCTCCTGGCATGCCCGTTTTGCAGGCGGCACTGCCAGACCCTGAACAGGCGCTGCGTGGGGTGATCATCTGGCACGATACCCTGCGGGTACCGGATGCCGGTGATGAAGCCGCGGCCTGGGGTAGCCAGTTTCTAGGCAAGGCCTGCCGCCTGGTTCATGTGCCGGCAGAACGGGCGCGCTATATCGAAGGCAACCTGAATGATGACGAGAAGGTCGGCTTCGCTGACGGCTTCCCGTTGCTACTGATCGGCCAGGCCTCACTGGATGACCTGGTCGCCCGTGTCGGCAGACCGCTGGAGATGCTGCGCTTTCGCCCCAATCTGGTGGTGCAGGGCAGCGAACCCTATGCCGAGGACAACTGGACGCGCATTCGCATCGGCGGGGTCGAGTTCACCCTCGCCAAACGCTGCTCGCGCTGCGTGATCACCACCATCGACCCGCAGACCGGTGAACGCAGTGCCGACCGCGAGCCGCTGACCACCCTGCGTACTTACCGCCAGGGCGAAGGGGGCATCCTGTTCGGGCAGAACCTGATCAACCACGGCAGCGGCGAGCTGCAGGTCGGCATGGCGGTCGAGGTAGTGGCTTGAATCGCCCGGCTCGGGCGATTTCTGATCAGGGTGTTGGCAACCCAGGCTAGGCCTGGGCTTGGCGTCTTACTGATCGAAGTAACGCTCGTGCCAGCCTACCAGCGGCTGTGGCGCGTTGAGCTTGTCGCCGTAGATCACCGCGTAGGACAGCACGTTCTGCACGTACTGGCGGGTTTCGTTGAAGGGGATGTTCTCCACCCACACGTCATAGGACAGGTGATCGGCGCCGCGCAGCCACTGGCGCACGCGTCCCGGCCCTGCGTTGTAGGCCGCCGAAGCGAGCACCCGGTTGCCGTTGAACTGGCCGTAGATCTGGCTCAGGTAGGCGGCGCCCAGCTGGATGTTGACGCTGGGCAGCAGCGCGTTGTTCGGGTTGCTCAACGGAATGCCGAACTTGCGCGCGGTTTCCTTGGCCGTGGCGGGCATCACCTGCATCAGGCCCATGGCGCCGACGGGGGACTTGGCATCGGCCATGAAGCCGCTTTCCTGGCGGGTGATGGCGAATACCCAGCTCGAATGCAGGCCGCGTTTCTTGGCCTCGCTGGTCAGTGAATCGCGGTGGGCCATGGGGAAGCGGATATCCAAGTCATCCCAGTATTTCGCCTGGCTGATGGTGCGGATCGCCGGGAAGTACCATTGCATGTCGTAGGCCAGGCGCGCCTGGGCGACCAGCTCATCGCGATCGAAATGCCGGCTGGCGTGGTACCACTCGCGGCGCCCTTCGACGATCTGGCCGCGGTCGTGGAACTCCATGGCACGGCGGATGCCGGGGGCATTGCGCACCTTCTTCATGACGGCCGGGCTCAACTGCAGTGGCGCGTTCTTCAGGTAGTAGGGCTCCTTGACCTGATCGGCGGCCATGAAGCCGTAGAAGTCGCGTTCCTTGGCCAGCTCGTGGAACAGCGGCTGGGCGGCCTTGCTGTTCGGTTGCGCCAGTTGCAGGCTGCGCGCCTGCCAGTAGCGCCAGCGGTTGGTGCTGGCCAGGGACTCGGGCATGCGGCTGATCAGCTTGTAGGCATCGTCCCAGCGGCCCAGGCGCAGCAGCAGGCGGGCGCGCCACTCGCTGACGGTGTCGTCGCGCAGGTTGGGGTCGTATTTGCTCATCACGTCGAGCGCGCGCGGGTCGAAGCGGCGCGCCAGGGTCAGGCCGATCTCGTTGGCGATGGCGACCTTTTCCTGCTCGGAAAAGCGCATGCGCTGCGAGTAGCCCTCGAGCAGGCTCAGGGCCTGTTCCGGATCCTGGCGGGCGAGGCGGCGCAGGCCGAGGCTGACCACATCGCCCATGGCGTCGTCAGCCGGCGTGAAGCGCGCGGTCTGGGTCAGCATCTGCGGTTTCTGGGCGACGTCTACGAGCAGCTTGCCGTGGTTGCTCAGGGTGGGCAGATTCTTGCTCAGCAAGGTCGCCAGGCTGTAGTTGCGCGCTTCGGCGGCCAGCTTGGCGCGCTGCCAGCGGCGTTGTTCGGTCAGTTGGCCTTCAGCCGCCCAGCGGTCGAACAGGCGGTCACAGGCTTCGGGCTGGGACTTGCCGACCAGCCAGAGCTTCTCGGCCGTGGCGTAGCCTTCGGCGGTCTGGCCCTGGGCGAGCTGGCGCTGGCCATTGAGGCAGTCCAGCTCGGTGAAGTTCAGCCCCGGGTCGTAGTACTTGGCGAAGGTCTGCCATTCGCCGCGCTCGGCGAGCCAACGCAGCCAGCGCAACTTCATCCAGCTGGCCTGGGGCAGGTCGCCGTGGGCGGCGAGGAAGCCTTCGATTTCCTGGTTGCTGGCCGACTTCAGACGGGCGGTCAGCTCGTCATAGGTCAGGTAGGGGGTCAGCGGATAATCGCGCAACGCGCTGGCGTAACGTTGATAAGGCCCCTTGTCGCCCTTGGCGAGCGCCGCCTTGGCTTCGTCGTAGTACTGGCGCTGCTGCTGCAGGCTCGCGGCCTGGCTGAGCGTGGAGGTGGCGGCGCAAAGGATCAGGCAGGACAGCAGACTGGGCAAACGACAGCGCATGGCACTTCCGGGGTCATCTCGTGAGCGGGCGCGACCTGGCTGATGCAGGTCGCCTGATGTGCCCTTGGGGCGGCGACGGTCTGGGCCGCGGCGAGGCGCGACAGCGACAATGGGCGCTAGCTTAGCCTTTTGCCCGCGTGCCGCGAAAGGGCCGCTGGTGCCCTGCGCATGTCTGTTTATGTCACGTCGATGGTCGGCAGTTGCGCTGACAGACGCCAGCGGCCTTCTCGGTTAGAATATGCGCCCGTTTTTGGCAGACGCCTGTTTCTGCCGGATCAGTTTCGTGGTCGACCCCAGCGAGCGCCTAGTGGCGCTCGCCCAGGTGCTGCCGGCCACTCCTGCGTATTGTCGAGGCAACCCTGATGACCCTGCTCAAGTTCACCGATGTTTCCCTGGCCTTTGGCGCCATGCCGCTGCTGGACAAGGTGTCTTGGCAGATCGCCCGCGGCGAGCGGGTGTGCATCATCGGTCGTAACGGCACCGGCAAGTCGAGCATGCTCAAGCTGGTCAATGACCAGCAGAAGCCCGATGACGGCGCGATCTGGCGGGCGCCGGGCCTGAAGATCGGCGAGCTGCCCCAGGAGTTGCCGGTGGCCGATGGCCGCACGGTATTCGATGTGGTTGCCCAGGGCCTCGACGGTGTTGGCGAGCTGCTTGCCCAGTACCACCACCTGGCACAGAACTGCGTGACCGAGGACGACCTCAACAAGCTCATGCACGTGCAGCAGGAGTTGGAAGCGAAGGACGGCTGGCGCCTGCAGCAACTGGTGGACAGTACCCTGAGCCGCCTGCAGTTGCCGGCCGACAAGACCCTGGCCGAGCTCTCCGGCGGCTGGCGTCGACGCGTGCTGCTGGCCCAGGCGCTGGTCAGCGAGCCCGATCTGCTGCTGCTCGACGAGCCGACCAACCATCTGGACATTGGCGCCATCGCCTGGCTCGAAGAGGCCATCAAGGACTTCCAGGGCGCGGTCCTGTTCATCACCCACGACCGGGCCTTCCTGCAGAGCCTGGCCACCCGCATTCTCGAACTGGATCGTGGCGGGCTGATCGACTGGAACGGTGATTACGCCAGCTTTCTGGTGCACAAGGAGGCTGCGCTGGCCGCCGAAGAGACCGCCAATGCGCTGTTCGACAAGAAGCTCGCCCAGGAAGAAGTGTGGATCCGTCAGGGCATCAAGGCCCGCCGTACCCGTAACGAAGGCCGCGTGCGCGCCCTGAAAGCCTTGCGGGTGGAGCGCAGCGAGCGCCGCGAGCGCACCGGCAAGGCCAACATCCAGCTGGACGTGGCGGACAAGTCCGGCAAGCAGGTGATGGTGCTGGAGAACGTCAGTTTCGCCCATCCGGGCGGCCCGCTGCTGATCAAGGATTTCTCCATGGTGCTGCAGCGTGGCGACCGCATCGGTCTGCTCGGCGCCAACGGCACCGGCAAGACCACGCTGCTCAAGCTGATGCTCGACGGCCTGCAGCCGACCGCCGGCAAGGTGGAGCAGGGCACCAAGATCGAAGTGGCCTATTTCGATCAGCTGCGTCACCAGCTCGATGTGGAAAAGACCGTCATCGACAATATTTCCGAAGGCCGCGATTTCATCGAGATCGATGGTCAGAACCGCCACGTGCTGAGCTACCTGGGCGATTTCCTGTTCAGCCCGCAACGCGCTCGCACGCCGGTCAAGGCGTTGTCCGGGGGTGAGCGTGCCCGCCTGCTGCTGGCCAAACTGTTCAGCAAACCGGCCAACCTGCTGGTGCTCGACGAACCGACCAACGACCTCGACGTGGAAACCCTGGAGCTGCTCGAGGAAGTGCTGTCGAACTTCAAGGGCACCGTGTTGATGGTCAGCCACGACCGGGAATTTCTCGACAACGTGGTGACCAGCACCCTGGTTTTCGAAGGCGAGGGCAAGGTGCGCGAATACGTCGGCGGTTATCAGGACTGGCTGCGCCAGGGCGGCTCGCCGCGCCTGCTCGGCGTCGGCGAAAGCAAGTCGGGCAAGGCCGAGTTGGGCTCCGCTGTCGTCGAAACGCCTGCCGCTGCGCCAGTTGCCGGGCCTGCAGAAAGCGCCCCGGCAGCCAAGAAGAAACTCAGCTACAAGCACCAGCGCGAGCTCGATGCCATGCCCGAGCAGATCGATGCGGCCGAACAGAAGATCGCCGAGCTGGAAGGCAAGATCGCTGATCCCGCGTTCTACCAGCAGTCCAGCGAGCAAACCGCGGCAGTATTGGCGCAGTTGCAGGCGCAGCAGGACGAGCTGGAGCGCCTGGTCGAGCGTTGGGCTGAGCTGGAGGGCTGATGCCGGCGGCGTCCGCAAGCAATTCGCTGATATGAAAACGCCGGGCTGTTGCCCGGCGTTGATCGCTGTAGCGCAGGATGATCAGGCGGTTGGCTTCTTCAGGCTCACTGCCAGTACGTCGCACGGCGCGCCATGCAGTACGTCGTTGGCGGTGGAGCCGAGCAGCAGGGCCAGGCCATGGCGGCCGTGGCTGCCGACGATGATCAGGTCGCAGTGCTGTTCGGAGGCCAGGCGGTGGATTTCCTGGCGCGGCTGGCCGTAGGCCAGGTGCCGGCTTTCGGCGCTGAGCTGCGGGTATTTGATGGCAAAGGCGTCGAGGCGCTCCTTGGCCTGTTCGAACTGCTGCTGTTGCAGCATCGACAGGTCCATCGGCACGTCGCCGCCGAAGGCCATGGCCATCGGTTCGACGATGTGTACCACGGACAGTTTGGCCTGGGTGCTGCCGGCCAGAGCCTGAGCGCGCTTCATTACCGGGTCGCACTCCTCGGTCAGATCGACGGCGACCAGAATGTGCTGGTAGGACATGGGGTTGTCTCCTTACAAGGGTGACCAGTGATTTCAAGTATGGCTGGTTTGAGCATTTACCACAGGTTGCGCA
>JAAIGF010185359.1_pt1 | contig 10685 bp, 9 predicted proteins | sample 6487441 | NCBI WGS metagenome assembly JAAIGF01 (sample SAMN13974129, study PRJNA590717) | phyllosphere metagenome | biome: pepper field; feature: multiple bacterial spot infested pepper fields; material: pepper leaves; isolation source: leaves from pepper fields | host: Capsicum annuum ...
GATTGATCGACCAGCCCAATGCTGCCGCCGTCCGCGGCAACCACCGACGTCGCTCCCGGGATGCCACCCGATGCGCGCAGCTCGGCGTTGTTCTGGAAGAGGAAGAGGTATTCGCGCTGCCCGTCCGCGCCAAGCATCGAAGGCAGCAGCTGCGCAGCGGTATCGAGCCCGGTCAGCAGCCCGTCCGCCTGCACAGCGAGTTCCCGCACCTGGCTGACTGCCTCTCCGATCTGAGGCAACACCCCAGACGTATCGATACTCAACACCGAATCGGTGGCGCTCTCGACGATCCCCTGCGCCGCCGCGATGCTCGGCTGCGCAGCGCGAAGCTCCTCAACGGGCAACCCGCCGTCGCGCAGCGTGAGTGCGTCGGCATCAATGGCCTGGGCCACCGAGGCGAGTGGAGGCAGCGCCTGACGGACGATGTCATCGACGGCGGTGGCGGTCTCGCGGAACGCGGTGAGATTCGCACCCGCCCAGGGCAAGATCTCCGCGGCCCGCCATAACGGATCCGACGTGAGCGAGGCCGCTTCCGCGGTCCGCCGCCCGACGTCGCTGGAGAGCTCGTCGAGGCTGCTCAGCAATTCGACAGATCCGGCACCCTGCGCGGATCGGATCTGCGTTGCGGCGCCCTGCAGCGCGTCTCGAGCCATGAGGCCGCGAATTGCCACCCAGCTCGCCCACGCGATGAGCACTATGAGCACGGCACCGATGACGAGCAATACGACGCGGCGCCCACTCTTCGGCGCTCGCGCCACAGCGGTTCTCCGCCCTCCAGCCACTTCCCCTCCAGACGTCGTCGATCAAGCTAGCGCAGAGCGGGCGTTCACGATTGCGGCGCATCGCCGATGAGCGCGACTGCAATATCTTTGTTGCGGTGCGACCGGCGGCTTCATCCCGGGCCACCTGGGTAGGGCATGGAAGCAGAAGCAGCACGCAGCTGGCCTTCAAAACAGCTTAAGTCAGAGACCCACGTAATGCGGCTATATAACCCACCACCTGAGCGGTGCGGTAGGCCGGATAGCATCTTATGCCGAGCACGTACGCTGCGCCTCGCGACCCCAGTCCGCTGCTCGAGTCGCGATCACGACAGAATCGATCTCATACGACCGCCGCTGGCCCTGGCACAGTTTGCCACGACGTCAGGGCGTGTCCAGGATCATATGCTGAGGGGATCAAGAGGTGTGGGACGTGAAAGAAACACGATCAAGTCTGAGCGCGAACACCAGGCAAGCACGTTCGGCAGAGGAGCGCGACGTCGCACTACTCCGACACACTTCAGTGAACTGCTCTACACCTGCAAAATTGAGGAACTGCCCATTTCCTTCCGAGACAGCTAGGTGGTAGCAATGTCGACGGGACGAGGAGTAGCCGTAACGCTAGCCGGACAGTGGGCGAGGTTCGCGATACAGACCGCGTCGTTCGTGATCCTGTCTCGAATCCTGACTCCAGGTGACTTCGGACTTCTCGCTATGACCGCGGTCCTCGTTGGCGTTGCAGCGATGCTTGCCGACTTCGGTCTTTCTCTTGCAGCTGTTCGCGAAGCGAATCTCTCCGAAGGCAGGAAGAGCGCTCTAGTCGTCCTAAATACCGGAGCAGGAGCCGCAGCGGCGATCGCCGTAATTGCTAGTGGCCCGGTGCTGAGCGCATTTTACAGCGAGCCACGAGTCTCAGCCATTGCGGCGGCGTTAGCGGCGCCGTTGCTCATCAACGGTTTCGCGGCCCAGTTCCGCGTGGAGATCAATAGGAATGGACGTTTCCGGACTTTAGCGATGCAGGACATCGCGGGCGCGGCGTCCAGTAGCACTGTGGCCATAGCACTGGCAATATCTGGCGCCGGGTACTGGGCTCTCGTAGCCCAGGCGATAGTCCAGCCAGCTGCTGTCGCCGTTCTGTCCGTGTTCCAAGCGAGGTGGGTCCCCCGCCATAAACCATCTTTCACTGGCACTGCCGGCCTAGTGGGCTTTGGCTGGAACACGTTGCTCGTGCAATTACTCAACTTAGCCAGCAGGAGTGCGGACGTAGCTTCTATCGGCCGATCCGGCTCTATCGCAGAGGTTGGCCAGTATAGTCGCGCGAGTCAACTAATCTCCCTCGTATTTGCGCAGATCGTAAGCCCTCTCACGCGAGTCATACTCCCCAAACTGTCCAGCTCATCAGAAACCGACCTAGGCCGCCTGCTTCGAGATCTGCAACTTGTGATCGTCTACTCGCTTGGGACTTGTCTGGCAGGGGTGGCAAGCTTGTCCATATGGGCCGTTCCTCTCGTCCTAGGAGACGACTGGCTTCTCGCCGGTGTGGTCACCGCCATTTTGGCCATCGGAGCGTTCTTCGCGTGTCTCGGCTACGTTTACTACTGGGCATTCCTCGCGCGGAACGCTTCTAAGCTCTTGCTGCTCGCCGAAGCACCGGGGCGTTGCATAATGATCGTCGGCGCCGTCCTTCTGGCACCTCACGGCCCGCTTGCAGTGGCGGCGATGATTGCACTCGGCCAGTTCGTGACGTTCGGCCTCAGCTCGATGATAGTCGGGCGCATAGGGGTACGAAGAGGATTACTACTTGGAGCGGCAGGCAGACCACTGGCACTACTGCTTTGCGCGGCAAGCGCGACTGCACTCCTCGGCTCATTCACGCAACCGACAAACGCACTAGGTCTGGCAGTTCTGACGACCGCGTTTCTGGCGACCCTGACCGCTTCCTCACTACTTCGATCGTACCGGTCCGACTACCGACGACTCTTCCAAACCGTGAAGAGATTGCGAGGATAAATTGTCCGAATTAGCGCGGCTAATTATTGCCAAATACTTGGCTGCGGCATTGAAGCGCCTCCGCCGCATCTCACCCCCAGGCTTGCGGCGTTGGCTCGATGCCAAGCGCCATAATTTAGTGCTAAATTTCTTGCAACATACGTTGCAACCAGTTATAAGCAGCCACCTGGCGGGCGTCACACCTAGCTCAGACACCAAACCTGAACCCAGATGTAAAACAACCTGGAGTTATTGGCATCACGGTGAGACAGAAGCGCCGGCGATTGTCAGAGCATGTTTCAACTCGATGCGGAGGAATATACGCGGCTCGAGGCTCGTAGTTCTTTCTGCAATTAACGCTCACGAATATGTCGAGCTTGACCAAGCAATCGTGAAAAAACACACCGCCGGCTTGATCAGCGATACTCACTTCTCTGACGCGCTCAGGATCAGGCTACTCAGAGACCATGGAGGGCATTGGCTCGACGCAACGGTACTCGTCCCTAATGCTCAAGTGATCGAGCCGCACGGTTCAAAGTTCATCAGCCCAAGGCTGGGGGCCCCCGTCACAACAGAGTACGTCTCTATGCAGCGCTGGGCAATTTACGACCTCTACACGCCTGCTCATAATGCGTTGTTCTCATTCTTGAACGAAGCTGTAGAGCACTACTGGCAGAAGCACGATAATCTGGTTGATTATCATCTCACAGATTACATGCTTGAGTTGGCATATAGAAACAATATCGGCAACGCCCAAGCTCAGGTCAATAATGCGCCAATTTCCGACTGCTCACCGTCGACACTGTTGCACGAGTTTTATAAACCATCGAGCATTACCGACCTGAAGAAGCGTCTGACCACAATCACCGCGAGACAGAAGCTAACTTGGAAGATAGAGAGAACGCGGCTACCGCAAACTCATCAATCAATGCCCAACCACATTACTCGCCTGTTTAGCGTGCGTAGTTCTCTTGATAATGGCTGACTGAACTTCTTCTTGTGATGACATCGCGGCCGTGAGTCCGCCCACGATGAGGTAAGCCGCCAGCGTTGACGGGTAGTACAAGGTCGGATCAGTAATAGATGTTGCCGCGACAAAAGCACCCAATACAATCCCGGCACGCTTGAAACCGATCCGCAACTGGCTAACAACCCAACCCACCAGGACTATCAGTGCGCCTACGAAACCGAGTTCGACGACTATGGCGAGGTAGGCGTTGTGTGCCGGAGACCCAGTGATGGTCTCGATCATTCCCCAGCCAACACCAAAGAAATTTAGCTGCGGCATTAGTTCAAGCGCCTGCGACCACTGACGGAGCCTCCAACCTACCGAATTGGCATCCGTATCGGACGACAAGAAGAAGCCGATGCGGTCCACGAACGTGGACCCGAACAGCGCGAAAACCACGCCCGCCAATAGTAAGGCAACAAGCATGCGCCCCAGCCGCGTTACTAGCAGAACCGCTGCACAAACAAGAAGTGCAACGATAGCGCCCAGACTGCTTGTGAAGAGAACTGCCGGCAGAACGAGTACCAGGGCCAGAATCGTCAACTTGCGGCTAGATACACGTGACGCAAGCACATAAAGAGCAAATAGTGCCAAGGACGAAGCTGCGAAGTTGGGGTGACCAAAAAGGCCACCCAATCGAATCGAGCCACTATCTGGGTCGATGTATGGCGGCAAGATCGAAGGCAACAGCGGCTGCAATAGCACGCTTATCGCGCCGACTGTCATTACAACTACCAATCCTCGCTCCGCATGGCGCCGAATTTTTTGATTCTTGCCTACGATGACAATGGCGAGAACAGCTAGAGACAGGTATCGAATTATTGCTGCGAGGTCTCCAGTTCCAGCAGCGAGGACAGATAGCAAGACGGTGCCGGCAAGAGCTAATGGGAGAGCGGCCAGGCGAAAATCAACTGCACCTTTGCGGAACAAGAGGTGCGCCACCCCGAGGATGGCTCCGGCAATCGTCAACCAGTTGTCGAGCGTGAGCCCGGCTAAAGCATAACGCGATGCTAGAACCGGGCCAGCGAGAATCAGCGTGATGCTTAGACCACCTGCCGAAGGAATCGTCCGGATCAAAATCGCGACTAGTGGAAGGACGAAGATTAGGAGCGGCTGAATGATGACCCCGACCGCAATCAGTGCGGTCAGAATGGAGAAACTACCAATGAGAAGCGTTGCGTTTCGACCGGGGGCGGAGCGAGTCGGGATCTTCACGTAACTACCCCTTCTCCCAACCACAGTGACACAATAGAAGCTGCGCCAGCCTGAGGCGAATACTCTTTCAAATATCGCTGATAGCTAGCCTCGCCCAGGCGCTCGAGTTCTTCCGTCCCTAGGGCGATCAATTCCGCTAGGGCGGCCGATAGCGACTCAGGATCTAAGTTCACGATCCGTCCGTTCTCAGCATCACATAGGCGCTTCACCTCGCCCACGTCAGTCGCAACTAGCGCGCAGCCGTTCGCCATAGCCTCGATTAGGAACATCGGGAGCGCCTCGTCCCTCGACGGAAGGACCGCGATCGCGGACTTCTCGAGTTCCTCGAACAGAGCGGTTCGGGCCAAAGCTCCACGCAAGTGAACCCCATCAGCTGTTACGCGGCCCTTTAGCTCGTCGCTGATGGGACCCGCGAGGATCAGCTCCCACCCGGGATGCAGTTCACGCACCCTTGGCCAGGCTGCCATGAGTACGTCGACTCCCTTTCGAATCCCGATTTCTCCTCCGAAGAGGACCTGTTGAACGCGCGGCGACGGTGCCGTACGGGGTATTAAGCTCACGATGTTGGGAACGGTTCTGACGTCTACTTTGGGACACAGTTGCCGGGCCGCCTCCGAAGTTTCCTTCGTTAGGCTACCCACTGACGACGCACTGCGCAGTACGGCTCTCACAACTCGGGGATGTGCCTTTGCAAACTGAACGAAATGAGCCCCGTGAAGATGAGCTACTGTCCTGAAACCTAGTAGGCGTGAATATATGACGATGGCCCCCTCCCGCAGGAACGAACCACGCTCGGAGAGATGGACGACAACTGAAGCCCTTTTGTTGGCCAGCCGATAGCGCAGGAGGCGGAATGCAGCTGCGGCAGTGTAGAGCGGCGAGAGCCGATCGCCTTTACCACGGGTCGTACGGACAGCACGAATGGCGAGGCCTGGCACGTCCCAGGAGAGATACTCATTTACGACCTGGGCCATCCCACCAGCGACCTGGCCGTATTGACCTACGTGGAGGACTAGCTGAACACTTCCCTGATCGACTGGCACCTTCGTATCGCTTCGCATCACTAGTCCTGAAATTTGCGAGAGTGAGGATCTCGGGTACAGGTCACCATTTTGGAGAGACTCTTCGCCAGATCTAGACGGTTTGAGCAAATTATCTGGATCGCCAGATACCTAAGCCGATCTACCACTGACGATTCGGTTCGACGTCGGATGCTGGCGATCTCGCGCGTCCACGCTCTCTTGGCCGAGCGGCTCATCTCCGAATCATATTTAGTGACGAACGCGAGAAGGCCGCTTGCGCGCGCCTCGCTGAGATCTGTCAGTTGGTCTGACCCGTGCACGTGCTGTCGCACGGTGTACTCCGGAAGCACGCTGTAAGCACCGCCGCCCCGTAGGAAACGAAGGAGGAAATCAAGGTCATTTGAAACTCTCAACGAGGGATCGAACCCTTCGACTTCCAGATACGCCTCACGCCGGATGACAAAGTTGCTGCCCGTTAGACCTGGGTTGCCGCGCAACGCATCTTGGTAGGCCACATCCTCCCGCATGCGTAGACCCGGCTCAGAGCCATGCGACCAAACTTTCTTCGTCCAGGAGATGGCCAAGTCCGTATGATTCTGGATCAGCGACTTGATGCACTTTTGCAGGTGATTCGGCTCCCACTCGTCATCGTCATCCAAAAAGGCCAGGAAGGCTGCCTGAGTATTCGCCCCGGCATTGCGGGACTCGCCCGCGCTACCGACACTCGGCATAATCGGGAGATATGTAAGATCGAGCTTTGCCTTGTCGTTCCAAGACTCAACTAATTCCCGCGTTTGCGGTGAGCTCGTGTCATCGACAACCACTATTTCAAGTCTGACGCCAGCGAGGTGTTGAGCTGCGACCGAATTGAGTGCTCGAATGAGGAGACCTTCACGCGCGTGGGTGGGTATAACGCATCTGACGTCAACCACTATCATTTCTCTTTCTGTGTGTGCACCGCCGCACCAGTTGCGCGTATGGCGTTGTCATAAACGGACATGTATTGCGCCCCAATGAAACTCCACTCCCGGTCACTTGGAAAGTCCGACTCAATGTCTTTCGACATCACGATCGAACCCACCATTTCGCCGAGTATTTGCCTGTTGATTGTGCCTTTGTATAGGAGAAGGCTCCGACTCCCGAAGTCTTCGCGCAGTTCGAGAGTGGATAAGGTCTCCGGCGCTATCACAGGCGTCCGAAGCGAAAGGGCAAGGATCAGAGCACCAGAGTTGGTTAGCCGTCTGTAAGGGAGCACAACTGCGCGGGCGCCGCGGATGAGTCTATGGAGAGCTTCCTCACCAATCTGCGACGGTCGAAACTCCACATTCGGCAAATGCGATACCGCGGCGTTTATTTCATCGGCGATCCCTGGTTCGTGTGGCTTACCGGCGATCAATAGACGACAGTCCGACTCCACATTTTCGTAGGCCCGCACGAGTTCAGGTATGCCCTTGTACCTTTGCAGCGTGCCGAAGAAGAGCAGGTAGTCATCAGGCGGTTCGGAAAGGTCTCCGCTCGGAGCATTGGCGGTGGGATACATGCCATGCTTGATTACAGTGCAGTTCCGACCCGGCCTGGCATCACTCCGGTTCATTACCACCCATTCGGTGACAACACTCCGGCAGAAACGGACGAGGAAACGGCTTAGCCTCGATAACTCTGAGTGAGGTTCGACATTGTGCGCGGTCATCACGACAGGCTTTCGAAGTGCCTTGAGCCGGAGAAGTAAAAGAAGGGTGAGGACGTGATTTCGAGTTGCTCGAAGTCGAGAGCGGCCTGCGATTAGATGTTCAGGCCAGTGGAGGTGAAGCACGTCGTACTGCCCGACTAAAGCAAGTTTCCAGCTGAAGAGCTTGATCTCAAAGCGGTCGCTCACAGAATCAACGAGCAGAGCCGGGAAGGGATTACCATCCCTCGTTAATGCGTCCGGGCCGAATGACATCAACACGCTATGCATGTTGGCGCTTCTTCACGGTTCGCGGCTTCAGGCGCGAAGACACAGGTCGTAACATCTTCTCCAATGCGGGCTGATCCATCTCCAGCAGATGAGCGGTCTCATCATTTCGCCCGTAGGAAAGCACAATTCGCTCCCCGAGGACAGCCAAGCCTGCGCAGAACTCTATCCCGAGCTGATCGAACCTGAAGGAGCGCGATAGCGCGCTGACGCGCAGGTTCTCGTCATAAGCCACGAAGCGGTGCAAGTAAACGGGTCTACGCAGGAATGGAATGGCCTTGGCTCGCCGTCCTGCAAGGTGAAGCACCGCCAGCCACCCACCGCGCCACGGAACTAACTGTGACGATCCCGACCATCCACGAAGTTCGCTGACCGAAGCAACTTCCTCGACGATCAGTTTGTCTTCTCGGGCTTTCACGTGCACACCCGGGAATGCTTGATAAATGAACTCGGGATACGCGGAGCCTACGATAGGCATCCAGTTCTTCTCCCGAGGACGCCCGAATGGTGAGTTAATTTGCCGGATCGCGGAGATACTTGTCTCATCCATGCCCGCGATTGCCATAACGTTTGAGGCTCCATCCCAATTTGGCAGATAGCTCGAGTGGACCTGTGGCGGAGTATCCAGCGCCGATTCCGCTCGAAGAGCACTCCACAGTACAACCGTTCGATCGCCGAAAACTGACAGTCGCGGATCTTCAAAGGAAACACGCTGCCCTTCGACCGCCGTTGGAAGCGACAGTACGGAATGGCACTCTGTCGCAAGCGAGCTATTGAGACGCAAGACAATCGAGTCGCTATCTATTCTGTCAACGCCATCATCTAGCCGATAGCTGCCATCTCTGTTCACAGAGAACTTCGGCGCTCTAGCAGCGACCAGCCATTGGCTATTCACTAGACAAATACTCGGATTGGTTATCCGCGCCACGGCTGTAGGCGGTACCAATGTCGTCCGACGGAATCGATCTGACAACCTCGCGCTGAAGAGTATATTTCGGGCGAGTGCGGCAGTAAGAAGCACCGATCGGGTCTTGGCTCGTATTGAATCTTTCATACCTCACCCGGTCGATTGTCGCGCTTATGAACGAGGTTGATCAGGATCATCATCGTCTCGCGGACTGCCTCACGCTCGCCCACTCCAGAACGTCTCTGTTTGGATTGACCATTTCTAGTCGAGCACCCAGCCCTGCAGATCTCATCAGCTCGACAACTTCGCTTTGGTGGTCGTCAACATGCTCCTTGAACCGAGCCTCACGTGATGCCAGAACAGGAACTTTGCCCGTTTCTAGGGCCATCAGCATTGTCCCTACGCCGCCGTGACTTATCACTACATCGGCCCACGCCATGTGGTCCATCATTTCAGAGTGCGACAGGAGAGAGGCTTTATGGCCAGGTAGGTCGTTTCGCACAGTGGCGCCGAGTTGCCAGACCACCGAGTCGCCACTCGTCAGAATCGCTTTGACAGCGTCCACGCATCGATCAAAGCGGTACGGCTGAATGGTACCGAGGCTCACGAAGATCTTGAGGCCCGGGCTGCTCTTGCGCCTATTGATTGAAACGGACCAATTGTCTAGGAGACTGCCCTCGTGTTGCCATCCTTCTTTGTTCCCGAAGTGCGTTTGAGACAAGCGTACAATGTTCCGGTCGAGAGACATCAGTCTGCCGGTTGTGGACGGCCCCTGGAGGCGGGCAAGACTCTCGACGTAAACTACGCGATGGCCTGCCTTGCTGGCTCGTAGGAGACCCACTGCAGCCAGAGCCGCCCCAGTGCTGACGATCGCATCGAACCCTTCTTTTGCCGCATTCATCACCACAGAGGAAGCCCGCACGCTACCGCGAAAATCTCGTGGCCTCACGTAGGGAACGAAGTTTGCGCGCCTGCCGTGAAGCATGGATCGCGCGTCAGCTGTTGCCGCCGTGATCCACTTCGAATCGGCGTTGGAGCCGACCAGCTGGTCTAACGAGAGTGTCTCCGAGAGGTGTCCGCCTGATGACGATACCCATAGCAATTTAGCATCGCGCGGAATAGATTCGAATGTCATAGCGAGTTGTCAGCCCGTCGTCGGATGTGGGTTGCTGACTTATGCAAGATGTCCGCTCTCAATAGGCGCCCGTTCCACGAAGAACTGCTCGGAGGGTGCGCCACAAGATCACAAGATCACCGGTGAGAGACCAGTTCTCCACGTAAAACAAGTCCAGACGAACCGAATCCTCCCAGGAGAGATCGGAGCGCCCGCTCACCTGCCAAAGGCCGGTTATCCCTGGGGTCACCAAGAAGCGCCGGTGCACGTGCTGGTCGTAGAGCGACACCTCGCGGGCTAACGGCGGTCGGGGGCCTACGAGGGACATCGAACCTCCGAGTACGTTCAACAGTTGCGGTAGTTCGTCGAGGCTATATCGGCGCAATACTTTCCCAACGCGGGTCACGCGAGGGTCGTCCTTCATCTTGAAGAGGACGCCGCCGTTCTCGAGGCGGTCGTTGCCGCCTTCGAGATCCACAAATAACTGCTCTGCATCCTCACGCATGGAACGGAACTTCAGCATGCTGAATGTCTCGGCACCGAGGCCGACGCGCTCTTGTCGGAATAGGACACCGCCGCTCGAGGTCGTCTTGACGAGCAGCGCGACGACGAGCATGGGAACTGCGAGGATCGCCAGCATCGCTGAAGTAGCGACGATGTCGAACGCTCGCTTGGTATAGCGCTTCATGCCGTCGTAGCGCGGCGTCTCCACGTGGA
>JAAIGF010018490.1_pt1 | contig 10678 bp, 5 predicted proteins | sample 6487441 | NCBI WGS metagenome assembly JAAIGF01 (sample SAMN13974129, study PRJNA590717) | phyllosphere metagenome | biome: pepper field; feature: multiple bacterial spot infested pepper fields; material: pepper leaves; isolation source: leaves from pepper fields | host: Capsicum annuum ...
CGCGAGCAACTGATGAATTCCGGCGGTGGGCTGGCGAAGGGGCTAAAACTTTTGTCACCCGGCCCCGTCCTCGTCATGAATGCCGACCTGTTCTGGATTGGCGAGCAGGCGACACAACCAAGCAACCTGAAACAGCTGTCAGCCTTCTTCGATCCTGCCAAAATGGACATGGCTTTGCTCTGCGTCGATATGGACAGGACCACCGGCCATAACGGGAAGAAGGATTTCAGCCTCCCCGACAGCGGCAGACTGACACGATACAATGAAGGCGAACCGCGGCCTGTGGTTTATGCGGGCGCTATTGCCATGGATTCCCGGCTTCTTGAGGATGCCCCGGCGGATGCTTTCAATCTGAACATTTATTTCGACCGAGCCATTTCCCAAAACCGACTTTTTGGGCTCCCACTTGACGGTCAATGGATTACCGTTGGCACACCGGATGCTATAGAGGATGCGGAACGAACAATCGCAGCCGTAGCAACCGACAAGTGAGATACATCATTGGCGAATGCCAAGCGTATACTAACCATAGCCCCGGGAACGCCATTCCTCAAAACGCTTGCGGAAAGCCTATGTGACGGCAGACTGGCGCGCGATTTTCACTATGACGCCTCGGATCCGCTTTCTCTGGCGAAAGTCACCATCTACGTGCCGACCCGCCGTTCGGCGCGTGTGCTGCGTTCCGAATTCGTAGACCTCCTGGGCGGTCAGTCGGCCATTCTGCCGGTTATAAGGCCTCTGGGCGAAACGGATGACGACAGTGGCTTTTTCGATATAGAAACGCCCGCAACAATCGATCTTGCGCCTCCGATTTCCAGTACGGCAAGGCTGGTTGAGTTGGCACGTCTTATCCTCGCATGGCGCAACAGTCTGCCGGAGGCGATCCGGGCGGTCCATTCTGATTCGCCCTTGGTGGCACCGGCAAGCCCGGCCGATGCAATCTGGCTTGCCCGTTCGCTCGGTGAAGTCATCGATGCCATGGATACGGAAGACCGGGATTGGGACGCGCTCGCCAAACTCGATACGGCCGACCATGCGCAGTGGTGGCAGTTGACAGCTGACTTTTTAAAAATTGCCAGCGTTTTCTGGCCAGCGCGCCTGGAAGAGCTGAACAAGTCCTCAGCGGGGCGTCACCGCAATGCCATTTTGCGCGCAGAGGCCGAGCGCCTGACAAGAAGTGGTTGGGACGGACCCATCATCGTTGCAGGCTCAACCGGCTCGATTCCAGCGGCAGCGGATCTGATTGCAGCAGTCGCATCTCTGCCGCAGGGCACGATTGTTCTGCCGGGGCTGGATGTCGAGATGCCCGAGGATCAATGGCTGGCAATCAATGAACATCCGCATGATCCTTCCAACCGCACCCATTCGCAATATGGGCTTTTCGTCCTTTTGCAGAAGCTCGGCGTGTTGAGAAGCGATGTCGAGCAGATCGGACGCGTGGATAGCGACCTGAAAAACCGGGCGGCGATTTTTTCCACCGCCATGGCACCTGCCAAAGCCACCAGCGAATGGAACGAGTGGCGTACCGACAAGGACGACACGTTCTTCGACACTGCATTCGCCGCTGCCGCCATCATTGAAGCCGCCAATGAGCGGGAAGAGGCAACAGCCATTGCGATTGCGCTCCGGCTCGCACTAGAAAAGCCTGCAAGCACCGGCCAGTCTCAGGCGGCGCTCATCACGCCGGATCGTGGGCTGGCGCGAAGGGTGGCGACCGAGCTTGCCCGCTTTGGCATAGAGGCAGATGATTCCGCCGGTACGCCGCTATCGGCCACCCCACAGGCAGGCCTGTTGCAGCTTGCCCTGGAAGCGATCCTGCGTCCCGGCGACCCCGTCGCGGCCATGTCTCTTCTCAAGCACCCGCTGTCACGCTTCGGTTTCGAAAATGCGGAGGTGAAGTCGGCAGTTGCAGCTCTGGAGTTGCTGGCTCTTCGCGGCGGGAAGACAGAAACGACACTCGATACGCTTGATACATTGCTTGAGCAGCAGTTGAACCTCCACAAGCTCGACCGGCACCCGCCTCAATGGCGCCAATCTCTGCCGGAAGGCAGCGAAGACCTCGCCGCCACGCTTGCGGCTCGCCTCAAGACTGCAATCGAGCCATTGGACTCAGCCTTTATCCGAAAGACACCCTTCGGTGGCCGTCTGACGGCGCGTCTGACGCTGGCGGATTGGGCCGAGCGCACCGGCCGCGTCCTCGAAGCCATCGCAATCGATGAGGCAGGAGATCTGGCGGCGCTTTGGTCCGGTGAAGCGGGTGAAAAGCTCTCCAGCCTGCTTGCCGAGTTGATGGAATGCGGCAGCGTTCTGGAGGCCGACGGGCCTCAATGGATAGACATCATGACGGCATTGGTGGCGGGTGAATCCATCAAACCGCGGGCAATGCGTCACCCGAGAGTGTTTATATTCGGTGCCCTCGAAGCTCGTCTCCAAAGCGTCGATACGCTGATCATCGGCGGGTTGAACGAAGGCATCTGGCCTGCGCAGACGGCCAACAACCCGTTTCTTTCCCGCAACATGAAGACAGCAATCGGGCTTGAACCGCCCGAACGGCGGATCGGTCAGCTCGCCCACGACTTTGAGATGGCAAATGGGACGCGCGAAATCTTCTATAGCCGAGCGTTGCGACAGGGCTCCACCCCGGCCGTCGCATCTCGCTGGCTTCAGAGGCTGCTTGCGCTTGGCGGCGATGCATTTACGCAAAAGCTGAAAGAGCGCGGCAACGCTTACCGTCACCGGGCCAACATGCTGGACGAAGGTGAAAGCCAACAGCCTGCGAAGCGTCCTGCACCCACCCCGCCAGCAGAGCTACAACCGAAATCATATTCCTTCAGCGAGGTCGGCAGGCTGCGACGGGATCCCTATTCGATCTTTGCGCGTCGCATTCTCAAGCTCGATCCGCTGGACGAATTCAACCGGGATCCCGGCGCTTCGGACCGTGGCACGCTCTATCACCGCATCATGGAAACCTATTCCCGAGAGGGGCACTTACCAGGTACACCCGCCGCTGAAGAAGCGATGTTGCGCGTGCTGCACAGCTGTTTTGACGACGAGAATTTGCCGCCGCACATCGATGTCATCTGGAGGCCACGCTTTCTCGCGGTCGCCAGAGAATTTCTGAAATGGGAAAAAGACCGCCGCGCGATCGTGAAACGAAGCCTTATCGAGGCACGGGCCGGTCAGGAAATACCGGAAGCGGGTATTAGGCTGACGGGCGTTGCGGACCGTATCGACATCAAGACCTCAGGGAAAGCCGACATCATCGACTACAAGACGGGGCTGTCGCCATCGGTCAAACAGGCACGCTCACTGCTTGACCCACAACTGGCTCTGGAGGCCGCGGCCCTGATGCGTGGTGCCTTCCGCGATACCGGTTCGGCAATACCGGAAGACCTGATCTATGTCCGTCTGCGTCCGGGGGAACGTTTTGGTACGGATACGGTCAACAACGAACATGCGAAGGCAACGGCGAAAACGACACCGAAATCCGCTGTTGAACTTGGCACCGATTCAATCGAGCAGCTGGCAAATTTCGTCAAATCCTTGCGGGAAGGCAGGAACGGCTTCGTGTCCCGGCTGATCCCGGAGGAACAGCAGGCTTATGGCGGTGAATACGACCATCTTGCCCGGGTTTCCGAGTGGTCGACGGCTGAACCGGGAGATGGCGATGCGGAATGAGATTCTAGATCACGGCCCGGAACGTGATGATCCGGCCAGCTGGATCGACTGGACGAGCGCACAACAGACCCGCGCTTCAGACCCCTCAAGCTCCGCATGGGTGTCTGCGAATGCAGGTTCCGGAAAGACGCATGTCCTGACACAGAGAGTGATCCGCCTTCTTCTGGCCGGGTGCAGACCCTCCGCTATCCTGTGTCTGACCTATACAAAGGCGGCAGCTTCGGAAATGTCGAGCCGTGTCTTTGACCGTCTGGCAGACTGGGCGACATTATCGAACGCCGAGCTGAGTAACAGGATCGCCGCGATCGAAGGACGTGCTCCCGATCAGATCAAGCTGAAAGAAGCCAGACGACTGTTTGCCAAGGCGCTGGAAACGCCGGGTGGACTGAAAATCCAGACCATCCACGCCTTTTGCGAAGCGCTTCTTCACCAGTTCCCGCTGGAAGCAAATGTTGCGGGCCATTTCTCCGTTCTGGACGACCGCGCGGCCAGTACGCTGCTGGCGGAAGCACGTCGGGCGCTTCTAACCGCAGTATCGACAGAAAACGACAAACCGATCGCGCAGGCTCTGGCCTATGTTCTCGACATCGCCGATGAGAGCGGTCTTGAGTCCTTGCTTTCCTCCATCGTTGCCAACCGTAACCCGATCAGGGCTTTTCTCGATCAGGCCCGGCAATCCGGCGGCATCGATGCCATGCTGCGCCAGAAGGCCGGTGTCGGCAGCGACGAGACCGAGGAAACCGCGGCATCGTCCTATTGGCCCCTCCCCGGCCTTTCCGGACTATCACTGGAAACCTATCTGACATTGGCAGACGAAATCGGTGGATCACGCGTGATAGACGTCGCCTATGCGCTGCGAGAGGCCGCAAGAGCGACGGATGTTTTCAAGCGTGTGGAGTTCATTGAAGCCGCCCTCCTGACCTCTCAGGGGGCTGCCAAGTCGGATGCCTATGTCATCAACAAAGCCATGCAGAAATCGGCCCCTGCCCTGCTGGATGACCTTATTGTGGCCCGCGCCCATGTGGTGGCCTGCCGGGATCGGTACCGCACCATTCGCATGCTGGAAGCCACGAAACACGCGCTCACCTTGGCGGAACGGCTGATCGGTGACTTCGAGGATCTGAAGAAGCAACGCAGCCAGCTGGATTTCGAGGATCTGATCGAAAGAGCAGCGACACTGCTGAACCGCGACACGGCGGGCGCCTGGGTGCATTACAAGCTCGATCAGGGCATAGATCACATTCTGGTGGACGAGGCGCAGGATACCAGCCCCGTGCAATGGTCCATCATCCAGTCTCTTGCGGCAGATTTCTTCCATGGAGAAACCGCACGCGAAGGCCGCCGAACGCTGTTTGCGGTGGGCGACGAAAAACAGTCGATCTACTCGTTTCAGGGAGCTCGGCCTGAGCGATTCTCGCAGGAAAGCCGGGAAACACAGCGCCGCGTCAAGGCTGTGGAACAAACATTCCATTCCGTTCGCCTTCCTCTTTCATTTCGTTCCACGGCGGATGTTCTGGCGGCTGTCGATCAGGTCTTTTCCCTGCCTGAACATGCCGAGGGCCTGAGTGCCGAGCGAGAACCCGTCGAACATCGTTCGAACCGCCAGGGCCAGGCTGGAACGGTGGAACTGTGGAACATGGTTGCAGCTGAACCGACGGAGGACGACGAGGACTGGACAGCGCCCTTCGATGCCCTGCGTGAAACTGCACCGCCTGCTGTTGTGGCGCGACGAATTGCATCTCGCATCGCAGACATGATTGGCCGGGAAACCGTGATTGAGAAGGGTATCGAACGACCCGTCGAGGCAGGCGATATTCTGGTTCTCGTTCGAAAGCGACACGCCTTCGTCAACGCCCTGACGAGGGAGCTCAAACAACGAAAGAACATCCCGGTTGCCGGTGCCGACCGCTTGCGGCTGACCGATCATATTGCAATCCAGGACCTGCTGGCGCTTGGCCGCTTCGTGCTGTTGCCGCAAGACGACCTGTCGCTTTGCGCACTTCTGAAAAGCCCGCTCTTCAATCATTCCGAAGAAGATATTTTTGAGGTCGCGGCAAAGCGCCCGCCGGACATCAGCGTCTGGCAGCATTTGCAGGCACTGTCGCAAGAGCAGCCAAGCGGTCCGTTCTCGCACTCGGTTGCGCGGCTGACGCATTTTATTGCGCTTTCCACGACGCTGACGATTCATGATTTTTTTGCAGCGGTTCTGACGCTCCATGAGGGGCGGGCGAAGTTTCTGGGACGGCTGGGCAATGAAGCCAGTGACGTTCTGGATGAATTTCTGTCCTTCGCGCTCGACCACGAAAAAGCGGGGCTGCCGGGGCTGCAGTCTTTCATCTCAGTCATGGAAAGCGATGCTCCGGAAATCAAACGTGAGCAGGACAAGGAACGTGGCGAAGTCAGGATCATGACGGTTCACGCCTCCAAGGGCTTGGAAGCCCCTGTCGTCTTTCTGGTGGATGGAGGCTCCAAGGCCTTCATCCATAGCCATCTGCCGAAACTCCGCTTCATTGAAAACAGCGACACCTCGCTGCCAGTCTGGTTGCCGGGCAAGGGCTTCGATAATGCTCTGGTCTCAAAGGACGAGGAGCGGCTGAAGCTTTCAGCCGAGCAGGAATATCGCCGTCTGCTCTATGTAGCCATGACACGCGCCGCCGATCATCTGATCGTTTGCGGATATCGCGGTCCGCGTGAAAACCCGGACTGCTGGCATGCGATGATCGCAAGATCGCTGGCTGCCGATGAAGAACGCTGTCAGGCTCACCAATTTTCAGCGGGTGGCGAGGAATGGGATGGTTTGGTGTGGCAATCCACGACACGTGCCGTCAGGTCAGCAGGGCTAATCGAACCCTTGTCTCCACCGTCTCGCGAGGCGCTACCTTCGTCGCTTACGACGCCCTTGCCGCCACCGCCACCGCTCCCGCGGCCCTTGAGCCCTTCCGGTGCCGGCACGATCATCGATGACGGAGCGGAGGATCTGATCGTCAAATCCCCGCTTTTTACGAAGCAGGAAGTCTCATCCGGCCTTGCATTGCAACGCGGACGACTGATCCACCGCATGCTGCAGACCTTGCCGGACTATCCCCCGGAGGAGAGACCAGCGGCTGCGTTGCGCTATGCGGAGCGCGCTGCGCGATTCTGGCCGAAAAACGAGCGTGAAAAGCTGGTCCAGTCGACACTTGCCGTGCTCTCAGCACCGGATCTTCAGCCAGCATTTTCCGAAAATAGCCGCGCTGAAATCTCGATCATGGGCACGTTGCGACTGGGCAGGAAAGACTATGCCGTTTCAGGCCGGATCGACCGGCTCGCCGTCGAGGGCGACAGGGTCATATTGATCGACTATAAGACGAACCGCGTTCCACCCGTCAGGGAAGATCAGGTGTCATCGGCGCATATTGCCCAGCTGGCGATCTATAAAAGCATTTTGCAACCTCTCTACCCCGGCAAGTCGTTTACCTGCGCCCTCGTCTATACGGAAAATGCGTCCTTCCTGACCTTGAGCGAGGAAGCACTGTCGGCCGCCCTTGCCGCAATCGAGACAAAGTGAGATACCGGGCATTGAAATCGCCCACGAAGCGCATCACATTCTTGCCAACACAGGTCATCCGACCTCAATGACACTGAAAGGAGAGCCATCCATGGCTACCGTGAAAGTCGATACGTCCAATTTCCAGTCTGAAGTTCTTGATTCCGCAGAACCCGTCGTCGTTGATTTCTGGGCAGAATGGTGCGGTCCGTGCAAAATGATTGCGCCAAGCCTTGAAGAAATCTCCACCGAGCTCGCTGGCAAGGTCAAGGTCGTCAAGCTCAACATCGACGAAAACCCGGAACTGGCCGCACAGTTTGGCGTACGCTCAATCCCTACCCTTGCAATGTTCAAGGGCGGCGAAGTTGCTGACATAAAGGTTGGCGCCGCGCCGAAGACCGCCCTTTCTGCCTGGATTTCCAGCGCTGCCTGATGTCTTGAAGGCATGAGAACAATGAAGCCCGGCATTGCCGGGCTTTTGCTTTTATGGGCCACGTTTCGCCTCAAAGGCTAACTCGCCGGTCAGGTCGGCGCTGTGCCGTTCAATGCCAGGGCATTGCCTGCAAGATAGAGCGAGCCACCAATCAGAATACGCGGTGGCTGTTTACCCGGAGCCAAACGTTTCGTCAGCTCCTCCATCGCTTCCTCTATCGAGGATGTTGGCGCTGCCACCAGTCCAGCATCAAACACGGCGTGCGCAAGCACAACCGGGTCGATAGCCGCATCAGTCCCTTTGATGGGAACCGTAAACACATAAAGTGCGATATCGGCGAAGGCCTTGAAATACCCGACCTGATCCTTGGTATTGATCATACCGGCAATCAGAAAAAGTGAGCGCGCCTGTTTTTCTTCAAATCCCGCCATTGCTTCAGCAATCACCTCGCCGGCACCGGGATTGTGACCGCCATCAATCCAGATTTCGGAGCCAGGCGGTGCCATGTCGACCAACCGGCCTGACGTGATCCGCTGCAGCCGACCTGGCCATTCAACGGACGCCATGGCCGTTTCTATCATGCGATCGGTCACTTCAAATCCGGCTGCCTTGACGGCGCGGATAGCCGCTGCCGCATTGGCCAGCTGATGACGGCCGGGAAGTCTGGGCAATGGCGCATCGACGAGACTGAATTCGTCCTGATAGACCAGCCGTCCAAATTCTTCATGCGCCGAAAAGTCCTGCCCATAAACCGCAGTCGGGCATTTAAGACGCTCCGCGGTCGCTACCAGAACTTCCAATGCCGCATCATATTCCTGGTGACCGATCACAACAGGCGATCCGGCTTTCATGATCCCCGCCTTCTCGGCAGCAATCAGTTCGACACTATCGCCGAGATAGGCCTGATGATCCAGCGAGATCGGCATGACAACCGAAACCGCCGGATTGGCGATGACGTTGGTGGCATCGAAACGGCCACCAAGGCCGACCTCGATAATGGCAACATCAGCCGGTTGTTCTGCAAACAGGACAAAGGTTACCGCCGTCAGTATCTCAAAGACGGTTATCATTTCCCCGTCATTGGCGGCTGCCACGCGCTCCAGCGCCTCCGCCAGAACCGCGTCTTCGACATAGCGGCCTCTTTCACCGCGTACACCGAGGCGGTAGCGTTCATGCCAATTGACGAGATGGGGCGAGGTATGAACGTGAACGGCAAGCCCTGCAGCTTCCAGCAAAGCACGGCAGAACGCGGTGACCGATCCTTTGCCATTGGTTCCGGCAACATGGATGACGGGCGGCAGCCGCTTGTGCGGGTTGCCGAGCCTGTCGAGCAGACGGGTGATTCTGTCGAGAGACAGATCGAAGCCCTTGGGATGGAGCCCCAGGAGCCGCTCTATGATCCGTTCTGCCTCGCTATAGGCGGGCGTCGTCATATCCGTCATCTGCTCCTCCGGAGCCAGTTCAGACTTATCAGGCAGAAGCTGCCAAAGGCACCACGTCCGCCGTTGCCTGAACATTAGACTTGGTCAGGATTTTAAGAAGGCTTGCCAGCGTATCGGGAATCTCGCGCCGGTCCACGACCATATCGACCATGCCGTGATCCAAAAGGTATTCAGACGTCTGAAAGCCTTCCGGCAGCTTTTCGCGGATTGTCTGCTCGATAACGCGCTTACCGGCAAAGCAGATTTCGGCACCGGGTTCTGCAATGTGCACGTCACCCAGCATGGCATAGGAGGCGGTAACGCCGCCCGTTGTCGGGTTGGTGAGGACGACGATATAGGGCTGGCCCGCTTCCTTGAGCATGTTGACCGCAACGGTGGTACGCGGCAACTGCATCAAGGAAAGGATACCCTCCTGCATACGGGCACCGCCCGATGCCGGGAACATCACAACTGGGCAGCGCTCGGAAATGGCGCGCTCAAACGCCTTGACGATTGCCTCACCGGCCGCAATGCCGAGCGAGCCGCCCATGAACTGGAATTCGTGCACGATCGCGACGATCTTCAAGCCCTTGAGCTTGCCGACGCCCGCAAGGATCGTATCTTCCTGCTCCGTCTTGGTGCGGCTGTCGCGCAGACGGTCGGAATACTTCTTCGAATCGCGAAACTTCAGCGGGTCCTGCGCCACCTTCGGCTGGGCAAGGGCTTCGTATTCTCCACCGTCGAAAAGGTCTTCAAGACGCGCCTTGGCTGGCATCTTCATGTGGAAGCCAGACGCCGGAATGACCCACTTGTTTTCTTCCAGGTCCTTGTGAAAGACCATCTCGCCAGTTTCCGGGCACTTGATCCAGAGGTTTTCAGGCGTTTCGCGACGGCCCAGCATGGAGTTAATCCGAGGGCGTACGTAATTGGTGATCCAGTTCAAGTCTAATACTCCTGCCTATCTGCGCTGAACCGAAAACTTACTCGGCAGCTGCAAGGCGTGATACACGCACGCCGGTTGAAAGCCCCTTTACCAGTGTCGTCACTGAGGGCACGGTGTCATTGGTGGCCTTGCCATCCTTGGTCAAACTTCCGGCAATCTGATTGACGATGGCAGAGCCGACGACAACGCCATCTGCAACTGCGCCAATCGCCTTAGCATGGTCTGCCGTCTTGACGCCAAATCCGACGCATACCGGCAGCGCCGTGTGCGATTTGATCCGCTCAACGGCGCCTGAGATCGTCGATGGGTCCGGCAGTGCAGAACCCGTAATGCCGTTCATGGAAACATAATAGACGAAGCCCGACGTGTTCTTGAGAACCGCAGGCAGACGCTTGTCATCGGTCGTCGGTGTTGCGAGACGAATGAAATTGATACCGCGGGCGAGCGCAGGTACGCAAAGCTCGTCATCCATTTCCGGAGGAAGATCGACAACGATCAGGCCATCTATGCCTGCTTCCAGCGCATCGTCCAGAAACTTCTCAACGCCATAGATATAGATCGGGTTGTAATAGCCCATCAGCACGATCGGCGTGGTGTCGTCCTGCTTGCGGAACTCGCGAGAAAGCGACAGCGTGGTCTTCAGCGTCTGCCCGCCCTTCAGAGCGCGCTGCGCAGCC
>JAAIGF010233093.1_pt1 | contig 10676 bp, 15 predicted proteins | sample 6487441 | NCBI WGS metagenome assembly JAAIGF01 (sample SAMN13974129, study PRJNA590717) | phyllosphere metagenome | biome: pepper field; feature: multiple bacterial spot infested pepper fields; material: pepper leaves; isolation source: leaves from pepper fields | host: Capsicum annuum ...
CGTCAGCGCGTCCGGCTCCGCCAGCGTCCGCGCGTTCGACTCCGCCAGCGTCAGCGCGTTCGACTCCGCCAGCGTCAGCGCGTCCGGCTCCGCCAGCGTCCGCGCGTTCGACTCCGCCAGCGTCAGCGCGTTCGGCTCCGCCAGCGTCCGCGCGTTCGACTCCGCCAGCGTCAGCGCGTCCGGCTCCGCCAGCGTCCGCGCCACGGGATCCGTAGCCGTTCACCTGCACTCCGTGCACGCCAAGGTCGAAGGCGGCGTCGTGATCGACGTCACCAAGCTCGACCTCGCGACGACCGAGACGTGGGCCGGCTACCACGGTGCCGAGATCGAGGGCGACGAGCTGATCGTGTTCAAGGCCGTCGACGACGACCTCGAGTCCGGCCGCGGCTTCAAGTACCCGCTCGGCGAGACCGTCACCGCGCCGGATTGGAAGCCGGGCGACTTCTGCGGCAACGGCCTGCACTTCTCCCCCCACCCGCACCAGGCGCAGAGCTACTTCTACGACGCGACGCGCTTCCTCAAGGTCGCCGTACGGCTCGACGAGCTGACCGTCATCGACCCGACCAACTCCCACGCGACGCCGAAGCTCAAGGCCAAGTCCGCCCGCGTGCTGGCAGAGGTCGACGTTCACGGCCGTGAGGTGACGAGGTGATGGACGCCATGACCACGATCCGCGAGCTGGTCGCCCCGCCCGCAGAACTGCACCAGCAGGTGCTCCCGTGGGGCGTCGACAGCACCCCCTTCACTGCTCCCGACGGCCTCTACAGCGCCACGCTGCTGCACCGCGACACCGCCCGCGGCTACGCCGACTGCGCGTACCCCGCAGATGGAGACGAGCTCACCCGCCTCCGCCGCGCGATGACGCTGCCGAAGGGCATCGGTGCGGTCGTCCGCGACGCCGAGCAGCACGAGTACTACGTGCGGGTTCACCCGGAGATCTGGCGCACGAGCGCCCGCTTCACGCAGTACTCGAACGACGATGTCGCCCAGGTCCTCGCCTGGGGTGGCTCGATCCTCTCTGAGGGGGTGACCCTGTGACCCGTTCCCGACAGTCCGCGAAGGCCGCCGGTTCCCGCTTCGAGACGCTCATGGCCAACTGGCTTGCCCTCCGCCTCAACGACGACCGCATCGAACGGCGCGCGAAGAACGGCGCCAACGACCGCGGCGACCTCACCGGCATCAAGACCATCCGCGGCGGCCGCGTCGTCGCCGAGCTCAAGGACTACGCCGGCCAGGTCAAGGTCGGCCCCTGGCTCACCGAAGCCGAGATCGAACGCGGCAACGACGACGCCGCTATCGGTGTCGTCATCGCCAAGCGCCGCGGGATCGGCGCACCAGAACAACAGCTCGTGATGATGACCGCCGAGACGTTCGCCTGCCTCCTCGAGGGAGGCGCGCACCTCACGCCGGTCGTCGTCCAAGACCCTCACACGGAGGCCGCAGCATGATCACCCTCGCCTCATCCAGCGACCGCCCCGCCTGGCTCGAAGCCCGCCGGCACGGCATCACCGCGACCGACGTCGCCCGCCTCGCATCCGGCGGCGCAGGGACCATGGCCGCCATCCGCGCCGAGAAGGCCGGCACCGCCCGCGACTTCCGCTCCCACGCGATGCAGCACGGGATCGACCGCGAACCGGTCATCCTCGCCTACGCCGAGTCGGCGTTCGGGCTGCACCCGTCCGGCGATCTGCTCGCCGCCGACGACCAGCCCCTCTACCTCGCGACCCCCGACGCGATCAACGACGACGAGGTGGGCGAGGTCAAGACCACTGTCCACGACTGGCCCACCCTCGCCGACGCGCCGCGTCGCTACATCGACCAGATCCTCTGGCAGATGCGCGTCACCGGACGCCGCCGCGCCCGGCTGATCTTCGAGCCCCACGAGGACGGCATCCCCGTCCACCCGTTCCCGCGCCACTTCATCGTCGAGTACGACGCGGAGCGCGTCGCCGAGCTCGAGCGCCTCGCTGACGAGTTCCTCGCCAGCGACGGGGAGCCCGACGAGGACGCCGCCGAGCTCGACGCGCTACTCGCCGAGTACATGGACCTCGACGACGTCGCCGCTGCTGCCCGTGAACGCGCCGACGCGGCGAAGGGCCGCATCGAGGAACACCTCGCCGGAAAACCCCGGAAGTTCGAGGGCTCCGTCGCCAACCTCACTCGCTCGGCGGACTCGACCTCCAAGCGATTCGACTCGGTCGCCTTCAAGAAGGCCAACCCCCACGACTACGACCGCTTCACGAAGGACGTCCCGACGAAGGGCCGCCTCACGATCACCAGGAGGGCAGCATGAACCTCGCAGGCATCAGCGACTACACCGAGGAGCGGAAGAAGCTCCGCGAGGACTTCCCCACGAGCGAGATCGGCAAGCTCCCCAAGCCCACCACCCGGGACGGCCAGAAGGGCCAGTGCCGCGACTGCGGCGGCTACCACCAGCTGCCCGCCGTCCACCTCGACTACGTCGGCCACGCCGCCGTCACCAAGCGACTCCTCGACGTCGACCCGCTCTGGTCCTGGGAGCCGTTCGCGATCGGCCCCGACGGGCTGCCGGCCCGCGACCAGAACGGCGGCCTTTGGATCAAGCTCACCGTCCTCGGCGTCACCCGCATCGGCTACGGCGACTCCCAGGGCAAGCCAGGACCGAACGCCGTCAAAGAGGCCATCGGCGACGCGCTCCGCAACGCCGCCATGCGCTTCGGCGTCGCGCTCGAGCTGTGGCACAAGGGCGAGTTCGCCGAGCAGCCCGAGGAACAGCCGGTCATCGACTGGCTCAACGAGGCGAAGAACGCCGCGAACGCCGACGCGACCCTGCAGGTCTGGCAGACCGCCCGCGGCAACGGCGCATCCCGCGACGTCCTCGACGAAATCGCGGCGCTCGGTCAGCAGCGCCGCGCGGCCGAGCAGCAGGCCACGGCCGGCGAGGAGCAGCAGTGAGCAACACCGACATCCGGACCAGCAGCGTCTACCTGGTCATCGAGCGCGCCACATGGCGCTATGACCCTCCGCGAGTCGTCGCCATGCGGGTGAATAAGCCGTCCCTCGCCGCGGGTCAGATCGCCGTCAAGGTGTCGCTGCGGATCCCGATGGCCATGTTCGGCACGTTCATCCCCGAAGTGACCGCCGAACTCGCCGAGGCCAACATCCTCGTCCCGGAGCTGGTCGTGCAGCCGACGGAGGTGACCGAGTGACCGAGATCGCGGCGCTCACCTCCGGGGAGCTCATCGACTACGAGCCCATGAACCCGCTCGAGATCGAGCAGGCCATTCGCGCGATCGGCGAGCGCCTCGAGGCGTCCGTCCCCGTCATCCGCGACCTATGGTCGAACCGCTACGCCACCGAGCGCGCCCTCATCGAGGCACGCGCGAAGGCGGTCATGCGGTCGACCGCCGGCACCGTCACCGAGAAGCGCGCCGAGGCTGACCTCGCGACGCTCGAGCTGCGGCGGCAGCACGACGACGCCAAGGAGGTTCTGCACGCCGCCGAGGAGCTGCAGTCCGCGCTCAAGGCCCGCATGTTCGGCTTCCAGAACATCAACCGGGTGCAGGCCGCGCTCTACAACGCTTCCGGGGTTGGACGTTGAACGGCGACCGCGCGGCCCATGGCCCGCTCTCGACCGCCCGGCTGCTTGTCGCCCAGTTCGACGCGCAGATCGCCGAATTCGAGGGCATGAACCGCGCCGCACGCCGAACCCCGCGAGGCCGCGACCTCGCTTCCCGCATCGACGAGCTCCGCGCCGGCCACGCCGAGTGGACCGCACGCGTCAACGAGCTCCAACCACGAAAGGAGGACCGATGAGCCTCACCCTGCAGACCGGCAACACCGGCCAGTACACCTACGACGAGTTCCTGCGCGAGAAGGTCGCCTTCGACCGCCGCTTCGGCTTCGACGTCACCGACGCCGAGATCTCGCCGATCCTCAAGCCTCACCAGCGCGAGCTCGTGAAGTGGGCCGTCGCCGGCGGGCGCCGAGCGATCTTCGCCCGCTACGGGCTCGGCAAGTCCGTCATGCAGCTCGAGATCCTCCGCCTGATCATCGACCGCCGCGGCGGCCGCGGGCTCGTCGTCGCCCCCCTCGGCGTCCGCGGCGAGTTCATCCGCGATGGCCGCAACCACCTCGGCGTCGAGGTCCGCTTCGTGCGCCGCACCGAGGACATCGACCCGGACTGGTCCGGCATCTACGTCACGAACTACGAGTCCGTGCGCGACGGCCGCCTCGACCCCTCCATCTTCGAGGCCGTCTCGCTCGATGAAGCCGCAGTACTCCGCTCGTTCGGCTCGAAGACCTACCAGGAGTTCCTGCCCCTGTTCGACTCGGTGCCGTTCCGCTTCGTCGCGACCGCTACGCCGTCCCCGAACCGGCACAAGGAGCTAATCCACTACGCCGGCTTCCTCGGGATCATGGACACTGGCGCGGCGCTGACGCGCTTCTTCCACCGCGACTCTTCGAAGGCCGGCAACCTCAAGATCTTCCCGCACAAGGAGCGCGAGTTCTGGCTGTGGCTGAACACGTGGGCATGCTTCCTGCAGCGACCCTCCGACCTCGGCTTCTCCGACGACGGCTACGCGCTTCCCGAGCTCGACGTCGTCTGGGACGAGGTGTCGATCGACCTGCAGTCCGACCAGGTCGAGCGCGACGGCCAGGGTGTGCTCGTGCGCGGCGGCGCGATGTCGCTCGTCGGTGCTGCCCGCGAGAAGCGCAACACCCTCGAGGCGCGCGTCGAGCGCATGGCCACCCGCGCCTGGAATCACGTGCAGGCGAACCCGGGCGAGCAGCTCATCGTCTGGTGTGACCTGAATGACGAGCAGGACCTCATCGAGCGCCACCTCGCGAAGCTCGGCGTCACCTTCTCGTCCGTGCACGGTTCGCTGAGCGACGACGAGCACGAGCGCCGCCTCGACGAGTGGCGTGACGGCGAGACGACCGCGCTCATCGGCAAGCCGGTGCAGCTCGGTCAGGGCCTCAACCTGCAGCAGGCTGCCGTGTCAATCTTCGTCGGCATCACGCACAAGTTCGAGCAGACCGTGCAGGCCGTCCACCGCATCCACCGCTTCGGCCAGACGAAGCCGTGCACCGTCATCCTGATCTACGCCGAGTCGGAGACCGAGGTCCGCGCGGTGCTCGAGCAGAAGTGGCGCGAGCATGACGAGCTCACCGACACCATGTCGACCGTCATCCGCGAGCACGGCCTCAACCCCACCTCGATCAGCGCCGAGCTCACCCGAGCGATGGGCGTCGAGCGCGCCGAGCACACCGGCGACGCCTGGACCGTTGCCCTCAACGACTCGGTCGTCGAGGCCCGCGACCAAATGGACGAGAACAGCGTCGGCCTCATCGTCACGTCGATCCCGTTCGGCAACCACTACGAGTACTCGCCGAACTACGCCGACTTCGGCCACACCGACGACAACGACCACTTCTGGTGGCAGAACGACTACCTCACGCCGTCGCTGCTCAAGGTCCTGCAGCCTGGCCGCATCCTGGCCGTGCACGTCAAGGACCGCATGCTCTTCGGCTCCGTCACCGGGAAGGGCCGATACACGGTCTCGCCGCTGCACGCCGAGGCGATCGCGCACTACACCGGCCACGGCTTTGACTACTTCGGGATGATCACCGTCACGACCGACGTCGTGCGCGAGAACAACCAGACGTACCGCCTCAGCTACACGAAGATGCTCAAGGACCACGGCCCGATGGGCGTCGGCTCGCCCGAGTACGTGCTCCTGTTCGGCAAGCCGCAGAGCGACCGCACCGCAGGCTGGTCCGACACTCGCATCGCAAAGGGCCGCGAGCAGTACTCCGTCGGCCGCTGGCAGATCGACGCGGCCGCCGAGTGGCGCACGTCCGGAAACCGTCTGCTCGATCTCGCCGAACTCGAAGCCCTCGACCCCGGCACCCGCTCGCGCCTGTTCACCGAGCAGTCGCTCGCGAACGTCTACGACTACGACGCCCACGTGGAGCTCGCGACCCGGCTCGCCGCGAAGAACGCCCTCCCCGGCACCTTCGCGTCGCTCGTGCCCGGCTCGTGGCGCCCCGATGTCTGGCACGACATCCTCCGCATCGACACGCTCAACTCCGAGCAGCGCAAGCGCGACGTCGAGAACCACATCTGCCCGTTCCCGCTCGACATCCCCCGCCGTCTCATCGACATGTACTCGAACGCCGGCGAGCTCGTCTACGACCCCTTCGGCGGCATCGGCTCGACGGCGCTCTGCGCGGTGCAGGCCGGCCGTCGCGCGTACTCCTCCGAGCTCAACCCGGCATCGGTCGCGGACTCGCTCGTCTACCTCCGCCGCCACGACAACCGCGCCGCGGTCCCGACCCTGTTCGACCTCGCCGAGCTGGAGGAAGCAGCATGACCATCACCATCACCGATCTGTTCGCGGGCGCTGGCGGGTCGTCGACGGGCGCACTGCAGGTGCCGGGCGTCGAGGTGAAGATCGCCGCGAACCACTGGCAGCTAGTCTGCGACATCCACGCCCTCAACCACCCGAACACCGATCACGCCGTGGTCGACCTGCACCAGGAGCGCCCGGCGTTCTTCCCGAAGACGGACGTGCTGTGGGCGTCGCCCGAGTGCACAAAGTGGTCGCAAGCGAACGGCGCCAAGCTCCCCGCGATCGAGGAGGGCCTCTTCGAGGACCCGCTGTCCGACGACGCGAAGAACCGCTCGAGGCTGCTCATGTTCGACGTGCTGCGCTTCATCGAGCACCACCGCTACCGGCTCGTGATCGTCGAGAACGTCGTGGACATCGCGACGCAGGCGAAGTACCGCACCGCATGGGACGTGTGGCGCTCCGAGTTGCGCTCCCTCGGCTACCGCTTCCGCGTCGTGTCGCTGAACTCGATGCACGCGCAAGCCTTCGGCGCGCCAGCCCCGCAGTCCCGCGATCGCATCTACATCGTGGCGTGGCCCGAGGGCGCGCCGGCGCCCGACCTCGACCGGGTGCTGCGCCCGAAAGCGTGGTGCGGCCGCTGTGACGTCGTCGTCGAGTCGGTGCAGTCGTTCAAGCCGAACCGGACCGTCGGCCGCTACCGGCAGGCGTACGTCTACTGCTGCTCCCGCTGCGGCAAGGTCGTCGAGCCCGGCTGGCTGCCGGCCTCGACCGCGATCGACTGGTCGATCCCCGGCGAGCGGATCGGCGACCGCGACAAGCCGCTCGCGGAGAAGACCCTCGCGCGCATCGCCGCCGGTATCGCCCGCTACTGGGGCCCGCTCGCCGTCGAGGCAGCCGGGAACACCTACGACGCCGCCGACCCGAACCACCCCCACCACGGCGAGCCCGACGGATACATGCGCTCGTGGCCCGTCGAGGAGCCGCTGCGCGCGCTGCACACGACGAACTCGAAAGCGCTGGCCGTGCCCGTCGAGGGCCGCGCCGGCAAGGACGCGAGCCCGGTCGACGCCGCGCTGCGCACGCAGACGACCCGCGCCGAGACAGCGCTGGCCGAGCTGCCCTTCATCGCCGAGATGTACGGCACGAGCACCGCTCGCTCAGTCGCTGAGCCCGCAGGCACCTTCACCGCCGGCGGCAACCACCACGGCCTCGTGATGACGAACCAGCGCGAGAACCGTGCCCGACCGACCGACGAGCCCTTCCCCACCGCCACCACGGCGACCGGCGGCGGCTCGGCCCTGCTCCGGCAGCCGTTCGTGACCCAGTTCCGCGAGCGCGCCGGCCGGAACCTCGACCCTGCGGTCGACCCGCTGCGCACGATCGTCGCCGACGGCGCCAGCCACGCGATCGTGCAGGACCCGTTCATCCTCGACCGCCGCTTCGAGTACCGCATCCGCGACATCGGCGACCCGATGCCGACCCTTACCGCCAACGACACCGCTAAGGCGCTCGTGCACCGCATGAACGCTGACGGAGCCGGCATGACCACGCCACCGCACGAGGAGCTCCGCACCCTCACCGCTGGCGGAACGCAGGCCCTCCTCCGCCAGCCTGCGCGCGCCGAGATCACGGCGGCCGACCTCGACGCCGCCCGCGCCGTGCTGCCCGACGTGCTCTTCCGCATGTTCCAGCCCCACGAGGTCGCCGCCGGTATGGCCTTCCCCAGCGACTACCTCTGGCAGCCTCCGGACCGCGCTCGACCCGTATCAAACCGCGACCTCGTCAAGGCCGCCGGCAACGCCGTCACCCCACCCGCCGCCCGCGACCTGATCGCCGCGGTGGTCAAGTCCCTCGACCACGAAGTGGAGCTGATCGCAGCATGACGACACCTCGGCCGGTCCTCGCAGCGATGGAGGCCCGCGACGGCCGCCGCTCCGCGTGGACGGGCCGCGAGGACCCCACCCTCGTCCCCCAGCACCGCCGGGGCGGCATGGGCGGCCGCAAGAACAAGCACCGCCTCTCCAACGTCGTCTGGCTCGAGTCGCTCATCAACGGCGCAATCGAATCCGACCCCGCCATGCAAGCCGAAGCCATCCGCCGCGGCATCAAGATCTCGCTCCACGCCGACCCCGCACGAACCCCGATCCACCACGCCGTCCACGGTCTCGTCGTCCTCGACGACGCCGGCGGCTTCACCCGACAGGAGGTGACCCCAGATGCCGCGTGACACACGCCTGTACATGACGTTCCCCAACGACTTCCCCGAGCACCCGAAGATCCGACCGCTGTCGGACGCGGCGTTCCGTGCGTTCGTCGAGATCAATGGCTACTCGCGCCGCCACGACCTAGACGGCCGCGTGCCCGTCAAGACGGCCCGCTCGATGTGGAAGGCGCGCGCGCTCACAGAGCTCGAGCAGAACCACCCGGAGCGGCCCACTCTGACCCGCGACGGCGACGTGTACGTCATCCGCGACTACGCAGAGCACCAGCAGACGAAAGCGGCCCGCGCCGACCTCGTCTCCCGCAACCAGGAGAACGGCCGCAAGGGCGGCCGACCGGTGAAGGTCTCGCCCCCGCCGCCCGAGTCCGACGGCTCCGAGGAGGCGAAGTGCGCCCGCACGCTCGCCGGCATCGACGTCGACTACGCGAAGGTCCGCGCGGCAATCGTCAAGGCGTGCGGCCGCATCCCCGACCCGTCATCGGTCGTCCGAATCAGCGTCGAAATCCTCTCCCGCACCAACAGCCCCCGGTCCCCGACCGGGTACGTCATCCGATCCGTCCAGAACGACTGGCCCGAGTGGCAGAAGTTCCTCGACACCCAGGAGGCCGCGTGATCGACGTCCTCCCGGCCGACATCGCCTTCGAGGTGTTCCTCGCCACCGTCCAACCCGCGGACTTCTCCGACTGGGAGTTCCGCCTCTTCCGCCACATCCGCCTCACAACCCCGAACGGAACCCAAGCATGAACACCCCCACCGTCACCGTCTACACCAAGCCCAACTGCGTCCAGTGCGACGCAACGAAGCGCAAGCTGCGCGACATCGGCGCACCGTTCGAGGAGGTCGACATCATGGCTGACCCGAACACCCTCGCCGCGGCTAAGGCCCTCGGTCACCTCGCCGCTCCCGTGGTCCTCGTCTCGAACGGCGTCCCCGGCGACGAGATCGACTGGTCCGGTTACAAGCCCGAGCTCATCGACCTCCACATCGCGAAGGCGGCCCGCTGATGAGCAACGACACCACCATCACCGTCATCGGCAACCTGACCGCCGACCCCGAGCTGCGGTACACGCAGAACGGCCTGGCCGTCGCGAACTTCACGATCGCGAGCACGCCCCGCACCTTCGACCGCCAGGCCAACGACTGGAAGGACGGCGAGACGCTGTTCCTCCGTGCCTCCGCCTGGCGCGACTTCGCCGAGAACATCGCCGGCTCCCTCACGAAGGGCTCCCGCGTCATCGCGTCCGGACGGCTCAAGCAGCGCTCCTACGAGACGAAGGAAGGCGAGCGCCGCACCTCGATCGAGCTCGAGGTCGACGAGTTGGGCCCGTCGCTCCGCAACGCGACCGCGACGGTCACCCGAACGCAGTCGCGCGGCGGCCAGCCCGGTCAGCAGCAGACCCAGGGAGGCCAGCAGCCGACCGAGCAGTGGGCGCCGTCCTCGCAGTACCCCGCTGACGAGGTGCCGTTCTAGCCATGACGAACCTTCCCTACCGCGAGGGCGACCGCTACCGCTGCTTCATCGTCACGAAGCGCGACCGCGGCTGGGGTGGCCCGTACGGACAGGACCGCCGCGACGTCGAGTGGACCTGCGAGGACTGCGGTCACAAGATCGTCGGCTCTGGCGGCTACCAGATGGGCCGTATGGCCGACCACCACGAGTGCGGCCACGCCCCCTGCGCTCACTGCGGGCAGATGCTCCTTCGCCGCAAGGACGGCACTCCGCGCCAGCACCCCCACAACCGCTGCCCAGGCAAGAACGCCGGGCACAAGATCGAGGCCGAGTTCGTCAAGAACATGGCCCGGAGGGAGTACGCATGACGACCATCGTCTGCCACACCAACAACGTCGACGGCATCCGCTCCTGCACGATCCGCGGCCAGCACTACCCGTCCTGCGACGGCTGGGTCCGCCGCCTCCCGCCGAAGGAGGACTCCGAGTGCTTTGGCTGCCTGCCCCGGCCAGCCGAGGAGGGCTTGCTGTGCTGGTCCTGCGTCGAGAAGGCCCGCGCGGCGATCGCCGGTGCGGTCGACGTCGTCACGCACCTGCGCTCCATCGAGCGCGGCCCCGCGGACGTCTCCGGCGTTCGCACCGCCCCCGGCTCCCGCGTCATCCTCCCCGGC
>JAAIGF010057200.1_pt1 | contig 10665 bp, 8 predicted proteins | sample 6487441 | NCBI WGS metagenome assembly JAAIGF01 (sample SAMN13974129, study PRJNA590717) | phyllosphere metagenome | biome: pepper field; feature: multiple bacterial spot infested pepper fields; material: pepper leaves; isolation source: leaves from pepper fields | host: Capsicum annuum ...
CGCCGACTTCCCCGACACGCTCTTCGCCGACATGGAGACCTCCGCGCTCGCGCAGGTGGCCTTCCGGCACGAGGTCGACTTCGTCGCGGTGCGCGGCATCAGCGACCTCGCCGACGGCGGCGAGTTCAGCGCGCACGTCGATGACGCCGCCGAGCGCTCGGCGCGCGTCATCGCGGCGCTGCTGGCGTCGCGGGGCTGACCCCCAGCCGGTCCTTGCACCGCTCACAGCGGTGCGGCGGACCATGGGGCATGGCGAACTTCTCGAAGATCATCAAGGCGGCGCAGCACGCGCTCAAGACCGAGCAGGGCCGGTCGGCGGGCCGCAAGGCCGTGGACGGCATCGCGCAGGCCGGCGACCGGGTGACCGGCGGCAAGCACCGCGACAAGATCGAGAAGGCGCGCCAGGCCGCTCGCAAGCACCTCGGCGACGAGCGGCGCTGACCCGCCCCGTTCACCGCCCGTTCGCACGCCCCGCCTAGCCTCGCCGCACATCCGGTTCGAGGCAGGGGGCAGTGTGAGCGTCGCCCTGCATCCGCTGCGTCCTGCCGGGGTCTCGGCGCACCGCGCCTTCCGCGCCGACATCCAGGGGCTGCGCGCGGTCGCGGTCGCGATCGTGGTGCTGCAGCACGCCGGGGTCCCGCAGCTCGGCGGGGGCTTCGTCGGCGTCGACGTCTTCTTCGTCGTCTCCGGCTTCCTCATCAGCGGCCATCTCGTCGAGTCGCTGCAGCGCGATGGCCGCATCGACCTGCCGCGCTTCGCGGCCGGCCGTGCGCGGCGCATCCTGCCGGCCGCCCTCGTGACCGTGCTGCTCACCGCCGGCGCGGGCGCGCTGCTCGTCTCGCCGCTGCGCATCGTCGAGATCCTGCACGACGCGGTCGCCTCCGCGCTCTCCGTGCCCAACCTGCGCTTCGCGATCCGCGAGACCGACTACCTGGCCGGCACCGCGCCGTCGCCTCTCCAGCACTTCTGGTCGCTCGGGGTCGAGGAGCAGTTCTACCTGGTCTGGCCGGTACTGCTCCTGCTCGCGTTACGCATCGGTCGGGGCTCGCTGCGCGTGCTCATGGCCTCGATCGCGGTGGTGACGGCCGCGTCCTTCGCGGCGAGCGCGCTCACGACGCCCGACGCGCAGGCGCTCGCCTTCTTCTCGCCGCACACCCGTGCGTGGGAGTTCGGGGTCGGCGCGCTGCTCGCGGGCGGCGGTCCGCTGCTGGCGCGCCTGCCCGGCCGCATCGCGCATCCGCTCGGCTGGCTCGGCCTCGGGCTGATCGTGCTGGCCGCGGTCTCCTACGGTCCGGTCCGCGAGTACCCCGGCGTCGCGGCGCTGCTGCCCGTGGCGGGCGCCGCCCTGATCGTCGCGGCCGGCGGTGCACCGGCCCGCGGCGGCGTCGGCTCGCTGCTGTCGACGCGCCCCCTGACGTCGCTCGGCGCGATCTCGTACTCGCTCTACCTCGTGCACTGGCCGATCCTGGTGCTGGTGCACGAGCGGATCGGGCTCGACGACCCGCTGCCGGCCGGGCTCGGCCTGCTGCTGGCCCTCGCATCCGTTCCCGTGGCCTGGCTGCTCTTCCGGTGCGTCGAGACGCCGCTGCGCGTGCGGCGCGACGGCCCGCGCCGCACCCTCGCCGCGGCGGGCGCCGTGACGATCGCGGTCGTGGCCGCGCTCCTCGTCGGCGCCGTCGGTGCGGGGCAGCTGCCGCTCACCAGCGCCCGCAGCGCCGAGGCTGCGGCGCCGGGCACCGTCACGGCCACCCCGTTCGTGCCGAGCAACCTGGTGCCGGCGCTCGACGACGCCGTCGGCGACACCGGCGCGATCTACGCGGACGGCTGCCAGCAGGACCGCGGCAGCGCCGAGGTGCTCACCTGCGCCTACGGCGACATCGACGCGGAGCGCAGCATCGCGCTGTTCGGCGACTCGCACGCCGGCCGGTGGTTCCCCGCCCTGAACGCGGCCGCCGCGGAGCTCGGGTACCGCCTGGACACGTACACGAAGTCGGGCTGCCGTTCCGAGGAGACGGTGCCGGCGTGGTCGTCATCGCCGAACCCCACCTGCACGGCCTGGCGCGCTGGCGTGATCGAGCGGTTGGCGGGCGATCCGCCCGACGTGGTCGTGCTCGGCAACCACATGACGCCGATGCCGGAGCGCGACCCGGTCATCCTGCAGCAGCGCTGGACGGAGGGGCTCGACGCCCTGCGCGATCGGCTGCCCGCGGAGAGCCTGGTCGTGACCATGGCCGACTCGCCGCACCTGCCGAGCTCGCCGGTGGACTGCCTCGCCGCGAATCTCGAGCGGGCGGACCGCTGCGGGGTGGCCCGCGACGAGGCGTTCGAGCCGGCCATCCTCGCCGCGCAGCGGTCGGTCGCCGAGGAACGGGGCGGCGCGGTCGTCGACCTCGCCGACGCCTTCTGCGACGAGCGGATGTGCCCGGCCGTCATCGGCGACGCGCTCGTCTACTCGGACGAGCACCACCTGACCGCGACCTGGTCGCTGCGGCTGGCGCCGCTGCTCACGGAGCGCCTCCGGACGATCCTGGAGCCGGCGGGCTGAGGTCAGGACGAGGCCGCGCGCTCGACCTGCTCCGCCGCACCGGCGACCGCCCGCCCGACGGCGCGCAGCGCGATCGGGTCGGCCAGGATGCGCGAGTGACCGGTGATCGGCAGCCGCACGTTCTCGGCGCCGGGCAGCTCGCTGCCGCCGGGCACGTGCGGGTCGAAGAGGGGGTAGATCGAGGTGATCCGCGCGTTCACGGCCGTCTCGGCGGCGAGCGCGAGCACGTCGGGCGCGGAGGGTGCGAGCGCCCGGATGGCGCGTACCGGCAGCACGTCGCCCCACTCCGAGCCGGAGAAGGGGGTGGCGATCGCGACCAGGCGGGCCACGCGCCATCCGCTCGGTCCCAGCATCGCCTTCTTGCCGATCAGGCCGCCCTTGCTGTGGGCGAGCAGCACGGCGCCGCGCAGGTCGAGCCGCTCGAGCTCGGCGGCGACGATCTCGGCGCCGCGCTCGATGCCCGTCGTGGTGCGGCGCAGCTCGACGACCGCGTGGGTCGGGTGCCCGAGCTCGTGCATGAGGTCGGCGAGCGGATGCAGGAACTGCCAGTCCTCGTAGATGCCGGGCAGCAGCACGATGGGCGCGCGGTCGGCGAGACCCTCCCGGTAGGCGGTCGGATCGAGGGGGCGGCGCAGCGCCGCCACGTGCGAGCGGGTGGCGTAGTGCGAGTCGAGCAGCCATTCCCGGCCGAGCAGGCCGGCCAGCACGACGTCGGCGAGGGCGCGGCCCAGCCGCGCTCCCCTCCGCGCGACCCCCTTCTGCATGCGCCGATCGTAGGCGGGCGGGGTCGGCCTAGGCTGAGCGCATGACCGACTCCGCCGCCTGCCCCTGCGGCAGCGGCGAGTCGCTCCTGGCCTGCTGCGCGCCGCTCCACGCCGGGCGACCGGCCCCGACGGCCGAGCGGCTGATGCGCTCGCGGTTCAGCGCCTTCGCGCTCGGAGACGCCGGGTACCTGCTGCGCTCCTGGGCGCGCACGACCCGGCCGGCCTCCCTCGAGCTCGACGCTGGCACCACCTGGCGCCGACTGCAGATCGTCGACACGGCCGGTGGGGGAGCTGCGGATGCGGAGGGGGTCGTCGAGTTCCGCGCCTCGTACCGCGACGCGGAGGGGGCCGGGCTGCTGCACGAGCGCAGCCGGTTCCTGCGCGAGGAGGGCCGCTGGGTCTACCTGGACGGGGACGTCCGCTGAGCGCTTGACGCTTTTTTCTTACAGACGTAAAGTTACTGACGTCTGTCAGAAAGGAGCTGCTCGTGACCGATCCCCGCCTCGCCCGCACCCGGGCCGCGATCCTCGACGCCGCTGCGGAGGCCATGGAGGCCGGGCCGCTCGAGGAGATCACCATCAGCGGCCTCGTGGAGCGCGCCGGGGTGAGCCGCCCCACGCTGTACCAGCACTTCGGCGACCTGCCGACCGTGTTCCGCGACGCCGCGTTCATGCGGCTCCAGGAGCGCTTCGCGCGCATCCAGCCGCCCGCAGCCTTCGAGAGCGCCGCCCAATGGGCCGGATTCCTGCACGAGGGCGTCGGCGGACTGCTCGAGCACCTGCGCGAGCACGCCCCCTTCTACCGGCGCGCCCTCAACGGCCCCAGCGGTCGCGAGCTCAGTGCCGCGGTCGTCTCCTTCCTCAGCACCCGCATCCTCGAGCAGTCGCCGCTCGGCGCGCGCATCCCGCGCGGCACAGTGCTGCGGCCCGAGGACCGGGTGGCCGCCATCGCCGCGGGCGCCGCCTGGATCATCACCGACTGGCTCGGCTCCGACTTCACCGGGTCCGACGCCGTCGACGCGATGACCGACCGCATCGCCGCACTGCTCATCACCCTCTCGGGTGCCGAACCGGAGGTCCTCCACCCGTGACCCGCCGCATCCGCCCCTTCCAGCTCGTCGTCCTCGTGGCGATCGCGCTCATCCCGGTCCTCTACGCCGGCGCGCTCGTCTGGTCGAACGAGGACCCGACGCACCACCTCGACGGCGTCGCTGCCGCCGTGGTCGACCTCGACGCCGGCGCCACCACCTCGGACGGCGAACGGCTCGCGCTCGGCGACGAGGTGCGCGACGAGCTCGTCGAGAGCACCGACTCGAACAACTTCGACTGGACCTCGCAGGAGCCGGACGCCGCGCGGGCCGGACTCGAGAGCGGCGCCTACGCGGCCGTGCTGACCATCCCCGAGACCTTCTCCGCCGACGCCGCGTCCGCCGGGGACGACGACCCGCTCGCGGCCGCGCCGGCGCAGCTCACCGTGCAGACCAACGACGGCTCCAACATCATCGTCGGCAGCATCGCGGCGACCATCGGCGAACGGGTCACGGCGTCGATCGCCTCGCAGGTCGCCGAGGAGTACCTCGACCAGGTGTACGTCGGCTCCACCGACGTGCACGACTCCCTGCAGGAGGCCGCCGACGGAGCGACGCAGCTCGCGAACGGTGCAGCGGACGCGCACCGCGGCTCCGCCGAGCTGGTCACCGGCCTCGCGCAGCTGCGCGACGGCGCCGCCGAGCTGCGCGACGGGCTGCCCGAGCTCGCCGACGGGGCCGCCGCGGCGGCGGACGGAGCGTCCACGCTCTCCGGCGGGCTGGAGGCGCTGCGCCAGGCGACCGGCGCGCTGCCGGAGTCGGCGTCGCGGCTCAGCGACGGAGCGGGCACCGCGGCCGCAGGGGCCACTGCGCTCACCGACGGTGCCGACCGGCTGCTCGCGAACTGGGACCTCCTCACCGACGAGCAGCGCAGGGCTGCCGTGCAGCAGCTCGATGGTGGCGCGGCCTCGCTGCGCGACGGTCTCGCGACGCTCGCCGACGGCACCGCGGCGCTCGCCGCATCCGCCCCCTCCCTCGCACAGGGCGTCGCCGACGCGGCCGACGGCGGCAGCGCCCTGGCGCAGGGCACCGCCGCGCTGCGCGACGGCGTCGGCACGGTGCGCGCGGGAGCGGATGCGCTGGCCGAGGGCAGCGCGGACGCCGCGTCCGGCGGCTCGCGCCTCGACGACGGGCTCGCGCAGCTCGACACGGGATCCGCGGAACTCGCATCGGAGCTCACTGGCGGCGCGGACGACGTGCCGTCGTACACCGAGGGCCAGCGCGCGCACCTCGGCGCGGTCGCGGCCACCCCGGTCGAGCTGCAGACGGAGCGCGTCAACGAGGTGCCCGCCTACGGGTACGGTCTCGCGCCCTACTTCATGGCGCTGGCGCTCTGGGTCGGTGCGCTCGCCTTCTACCTGATGACCCCCGCCCTGCGACCGCGCGCCCTCGACGCGCCGGGCTCGAGCCTGCGGTCGGCGCTGCGCAGCTACGGGCCCGGCGCGGCGATCGCCGTCGCGCAGAGCATGCTCATGGTCGGGGTGCTGGTCGCCGTGCTGGGCATCCACGCCGCGAACGTGCCCGGCCTCGTCGCCATGGCGCTGCTCACGAGCCTGACCTTCGTCGCCGTCAACCAGGCGCTCATCGCGCTGCTCGGGGCGCCCGGCCGTTTCGTCGCACTGCTCATGATCGTGCTGCAGCTCTCGTCGGCGGGCGGCACGTACCCGGTGCAGACGGCCCCGGCCGTCTTCCAGGCGCTGCACGGCGTGCTGCCGCTCAACCACGCCGTGGAGGCCTTCCGCTCGCTCATCGCGGGCGGCTCGATCGGCGTCGCCGAGGCGGTGCCCGTGCTGCTCGCCTGGATGCTCGGAGCACTCGTCGTCACCTGGGCGGCCACCGCGCGGACGCGCCGCGGCGTCGTGCGGGTCGCAGCGGCGGCGGCCGCGCCCGCCTGAGCGGCCCGTGTGCGCTCCCTCCGCAAACCTTCCGTCCGTTTGGCCCCCGTGCGGGGCACTCGGAAGGGTGGGGTGCACGTTGTCCACGACGGAAGGATTCCCATCATGACGCTGACCCTCACCGAGAACGCGACCAACGTCGTCAAGACGATCGTCGAGCAGAACCCCGGCACCGAGACCGGCGGCCTCCGCATCGACGGCGCCGACCGCGGCCCCACCGACTTCGCGCTGTCGCTCGTGCCCGAGCCGCTCGAGGCCGACACCGTGGTCGAGGAGGGTGGCGCGCGCGTCTTCCTCGAGCCGACCGCGGCGCAGGTGCTCGACGACAAGGTCCTCGACGCCCAGGTGGAGCAGGACGGCTCCGTCCGCTTCGCGATCGGCGTGCAGGAGGCCTGAGCCAGCATCGAGGAGGGCGTCGGACCGGATGGTCCGGCGCCCTCCTCCGCTGTTACGGTCAACTGCCGACTGCCGGCTGCCGGCTGCCGGCTGCCGGCTGCCGGCTGCCGGCTGCCGACTGCCCGACCCGTGCCGGGCGTCCTCGACGGGGGTCCTGGCCCACCAGCCTCCCGTCTGCGTACCCGCCTCCCCGCCGCGCGCCTCCCGCTCTCGGAGATCTTGGCTCCTGGCTCCTGGCTCCTGGCTCCTGGCTCCTCGCGCATCACCTCACCTGCCCCCGCAGATCGGCGCCATCCTGTCGCTCTGCGCCCCGCTGAGCGGCGAGAAGGCGCCGATCTGCGACGAGTCGGGCCCTGCGACGAGGGTTTCGGGTCCGCACTCCAGAGGGGGATGGGCTGGGGCAGGGGCCGGGGCGGTCGCACGCACCGGCACCCGCGGGCGCGCACCCCGGCGGGCTAGGGTCGGGCGCATGAGCGAGTCAGCCGACGCCGACCGCAGCCAGGACCACCGAGCGGATGCGCCGGCCGGCACGCACCGCGGCCCCGACCGTCGAGCGGATGCGCGGCCCGGCGGCCCCGACCGCTCCCTGCGCCTCATCGCGCTCGTGCTCGTCGGCCTCGCGGTCGTGGGCGTCGTCTACAACCTCGTCACCACGCTGCGCACCCTCGACCGCTACCCCGGCGCCCGTTTCTGGGAGGTGCTGCTCGCCACGAGCGGCGACGACGCGCTGAGCACCGTCTGGTTCACCGCGATCGTCTGGGCGCCGGCCGTCCTGAGCGCGCTCGCAGCGGCTCTGCTGCTGCTCTCGTTCCTGCCCGCGCTGCGCGGGCGCGGGGCCGCTCGTCGCTGAGCGCACGGACACGGCGAAACTCCACGGCGGTCCCCGGATCCGCGCGGGTGCGGGCCTACAGTGGCACCCATGCGCCGTGCCGAAAGCCGAGTGGAAGACGACGACCAGACGGTCGGCCATCCGCTGCACCTCGGCGGAGGCCGGCTGCGGGTCAAGCCCGATGCCGTCAGCTGGGCAGACGAGGAGTACACCCCCGTGAATGTCGCCGAGCCCATCTGGGCAGCCTGGCGCGAGGAGCTCGCCGCCGTCGGCGGCACGAGCCCGCTGCTGCACTTCGAGGACACCCCGCGCACCGGCATCGAGCTCGGCACCACCCACCCCGGCGGGCTCGCGCAGTTCATCACCGGCCGCCCCACCCTGCTCTCGAGCCTGCTGCGCGACGACCGCGCCTTCGCCGCCGCGACCGCCGCCGCCGAGGAGATCGCCGCGAAGGGCCACGAGCTGGCCACGACCAGGGGCATCGACAGCGTGCACCTCGGCATCGGCATCGCCGAGTGGCGGCACGAGGGCGAGCAGTTCCGCGGCCCGATCCTGCTGCGTCCGCTCGCGTTGCGCCGCTACGGCCACGACTTCGAGTTGACCCTGCGCGGCACCGCCAAGCTGAACCCCGCGCTCGCGGCGGCGCTGGCCGAGCAGTACGGCATCGAGATCGACCCGAGGGCCTTCGTCGCGCTCACCGAGCAGGGCTCCTCGTTCAGCCCCAACCCGATCATCGACAGGCTGCGCGGCCTCACCGCGCATCTCGGCTTCTTCGCGGTGCAGCCGCGCCTCGTGGTCTCCTCCTTCGCGGATGCGGGCGCGGCGATGGCCGCGGACGTCACCGCTCCCGCGCATCCGGTGCTCGACGCCCTCGCCGGCAACCCCTCCGCCAAGTGGGCCGTCACCGAGAGCCGCCTGCCGGCCGACGTGGTGCCCAGCGACGAGCGCGAGCCGGGCCTCGACACGCTGCTGCTCGACGCGGATCCCGAGCAGGAGCAGGCGGTGGCGCACATCGCGGCCGGCAACTCGCTCGTGCTCACCGCGCTGCCGGGCACCGGCGCCACGCAGACCGTCGTCAACGCGATCGGCGCGCTCGTCGCGGCGAACAAGCGCGTGCTCGTCGTCAGCCCCCGGCGGGCCAGCCTGCAGGGCCTCGTCCGCCGATTCAGCGACATCGGCCTGCCCGGCGTCGGGGCGCCGACCGCCGAGCCGCGCCGCGCGGTGCTGCGCGGCATCACGCGCAACGAGAAGGCCAAGCGCCCGCAGCTCGCCGAGGTCGACAACGCCCTCGTCCGCCTGCGGGGCGTGCTGCTCGAGTACCGCCGCGCGCTGACGCCGAAGGAGCCCGGCATGGGCGTCTCGGTGCTCGAGTGCCTGCAGGAGCTCAGCCGGCTCGCGCTGCTGCCCGACCCGCCCACGACCACGGCGCGCCTGCCCCGCCGCACTCTCGAGGCGCTCGCCACCGACCGTGCGGCCGTCGCCCGGGTGCTCAGCGAGCTGGCCGATCTCGGCGAGTTCCGCTTCGGTCCGCGCGACTCCGCGTGGCACGGCGCCGACTTCGGCACCGCGGAGCAGGCCATCGAGGCCCACCGCACGGTGAGCCGCCTCGCGAACGGCGGGCTGCAGGAGCTGCTCGATCTCGCGCGCCCGGTCATCGCCGAGAGCCGGATGCGGCCGTTCGGCACCATCCAGGAGCTCGGGCAGTACCTGTCGCTGCTCGCGGGCATCCGCGACACCCTCGACCGCTTCCAGCCGGTCGTCTTCGACCGCTCGCTCGGCGACCTCATCGCCGCCACCGCGCCGCGGCGCGACGGCGGGGACATGACGGGCGGCAACCGCCGCCGGCTCAAGAAGCTCGCCCGCGAGTACCTGCGACCCGGGGTGCACGTCGGCGACCTGCACGGCTTCCTCGTCGAGATCCAGCAGCAGCGCCAGCTCTGGCAGCGCTACGCGCGGGCCGGCGTCGAACCGCAGGTGCCCACGGGCATCGCAGACGTCTACCGCGCGTACCAGCAGATGCAGCAGGACCTCTCCGCGCTCGACGGCCCCCTCGGCCTGCACGGCGACGAGGTGCTCACGGCGATGCCGCTCGCGGAGCTGCAGGCCCGTCTCGACGCCCTGGCCGCGGACGAGGAGGCGCTGGCGAACCTGCGCGAGCGCAGCGCCCTCGCCCGCGAGCTGCACGGCATCGACCTCGCCGACCTGCTCGACGACTTCGCCGCGCGCCGCATCGAGGGTCCGCGGGTGGCCGGCGAGCTGGAGCTGGCGTGGTGGAAGTCCGCGCTCGAATCGCTGCTGCAGAGCGAGCGCGCACTGCTCGGCGCCAACACGAGCGTGCTCGATCGCCTCGAGGCCGACTTCCGGCTCGTCGACGAGGCGCACACGGCCGGCAGCGCGCAGCTGCTCGCGTGGCAGCTGGCCGAGAACTGGAAGCTCGGATTGGTCGATTGGCCCGAAGAGGCCGCGAAGCTCAAGCAGCTGCTGCGCGGCGACGCCGTCGACGCCGACGACCTGCACCGCGCTGCGCCGCATCTCACCCGCTTCCTCGCCCCGGTCTGGCTCGCCTCGCCGTACGAGGTGCCGCTGCTGCCCGAGGGCATGGGATTCGACGCCGTCGTGCTGCTCGACGCGGGCTCGATGAGCCTCGCCGAGACGGTGCCCGCCATCCGTCGCTCCCGCCAGGTGGTCGTGGTCGGCGACCCGGTCACGCAGGCCGCGCGTCCCTTCCGCATCGCCGTCGGCGAGCCGCCGGCCGATGCCGAGGACTTCGCGCTGCAGGCCCCGGATGTGGAGCCTGAGGAGGAGGCCGTCGAGGCGCCCGAGGAGCACTCCGCGTACAGCGCGCTCGCCGCGCTGCTGCCCCAGCGCGAGCTCACCCGCAGCTACCGCGCCGGCGGCGACGACCTCGCCGGGCTCGTCAACCGCCGCTTCTACGGCGGCCGCATCGCGGCACTGCCGTGGGCCGGCTCGTTCCTCGGCCACGACAGCATCGGCCTCGAGCTGCTGCGCGACGGCTCCGGCATGCCCGACTCGATCTCGGGCGCGGTGGAGAGCCCCGACGCCGAGCTGAACCGGGTCGTCACGCTCGTGCTCGAGCACGCGCGCCAGCGCCCGAACGAGTCGCTCATGGTCATCACCGCCAGTCGCAA
>JAAIGF010078280.1_pt1 | contig 10660 bp, 10 predicted proteins | sample 6487441 | NCBI WGS metagenome assembly JAAIGF01 (sample SAMN13974129, study PRJNA590717) | phyllosphere metagenome | biome: pepper field; feature: multiple bacterial spot infested pepper fields; material: pepper leaves; isolation source: leaves from pepper fields | host: Capsicum annuum ...
GAATGTTTTGTTTCGCACGCGAAAGCACAAAAACGCACATACAAATGCCGGTTACATCAGTTTAGGACGATTGCCCGACGCCGCCAGATTAACGCAGTGAACCTGTCTGGAGCTTACCGAGTTCGTTTCGAATCATCATTTAAAATCAGTCTATAGCGAGCGAGTCCCATCGCCACCCCCCGCCACCCCATTTTCCAGTGGGAACCGTGGATATCTCTTAGTTCGGAAGTTCAGTTCAGAGTCATAACCGACTCTGCCGATTGCGTTTTTCGGGAGTGTCCACAGACGTTAAAAAAATGCGAATGAAAACGCTTGCTCTTTAAAGGCGAATCCGCACTCCGGGAAAAACTGCATCAAAACAACACAAAACGAAAAGGCCGGACCCTTTTCGGGGCCCGGCCTTCAATGTAGCGATTCAATTATTGGAGGAGATTCGGATCAGGAAGCGTTGCCCGCAAGCCTGGCTTCCAGCGCCTCGATTCTGGCTTTCAGCGCGTCGTTTTCGTCGCGCGCCTTGATTGCCATTTCACGAACGGCTTCGAATTCCTCACGCTTGACGACATCGAGGCTGTTCAGCCAGCGATCCGCCTGCGCGTGGAAAGCCGATTCCATTTCCTTACGCACACCCTGCGCCGCACCTGCGGCATCGGTCATCAGCTTTGCGAATTCATCGAAAATGCGGTTGGTTCCGGTGGTGCTCATGGCGCGATGTCCTTGGTCTATATCCGGAGAGGCCTTTTGCCCTGTCCGGTTCATGCATTTCAGGTAGGCACTCGGCTGGCGTCTTGCAAGCGAAAACAGGAGCGCGAGCCGCAGTAACCTTACTTTGCACCGCCATGGATGCGCCAAAGAATCGCCTTGACCGCTCCCATTTCACCGGCCATTTTCCCGCACCGGGAAAGCTGATGCTAATCATTCCCATCGCGCCGATTACGGCGGTATCAATGAAATGGAATACGCGATTTGTTTGCACCGCTTACCCAGTTTTCGATCATGCCGTTCCCGAATATCGATCCGGTGGCCATTGCCATCGGTCCGGTGTCGATTCACTGGTACGGTATAGCCTATGTCGTGGGCATTCTGCTGGGCTGGTATTATGCGCGCAAACTCTCCATCACGGATCGGCTGTGGCCGCATGAAAAATCTCCGGTGACGCCGGTTCATCTGGATGACTTCATCGCCTGGGCCGCCGTCGGCATCGTGCTTGGCGGACGTCTCGGCTATGTCTTCTTTTATGACCTGCCAGCCGTCATGGCCAATCCGGTTCGCGCCTTCGAAATCTGGAATGGCGGCATGTCCTTCCATGGCGGCTTTCTCGGCACCACTATCGCAATGTATCTGTTTGCCCGCCGCAACGGCATTCCGGTCTGGAGCATGTTCGATATCATCGCCGCCGTGGCGCCCATCGGCCTGCTATTCGGTCGCATCGCAAACTTCATCAATGGCGAATTGTGGGGCCGTCTGACGGACGTGCCTTGGGCCGTCGTCTTCCCGACAGGCGGGCCCTTCGCGCGCCACCCAAGCCAGCTTTATGAAGCGGCTTTGGAAGGCCTGGCGCTGCTCATCGTCCTGTCCATCCTCATCTATGGCTTCAAGGCGCTGAAGAAGCCCGGCACAATCACCGGCACCTTCGTTGCGGGATACGCCCTGTCGCGTATCTTCGTGGAGTTCTTCCGCGAGCCGGATGCGCAAATCGGTTATCTGGCCGGGAACTGGTTGACCATGGGAATGGTTCTGTCCACGCCCATGTTCGCATTCGGCATCTGGGCCGTTTTCCGCGCGCGCCGCGCAACCGTTGCCGAGATTGGGTGATCGTCCATGCCCACGCCGCTTGCCCGCCGCATCAAGTCCCTGATCCGCCTCAACGGGCCGCTCAGCGTTACGGATTATTTCTCGCTGTGCCTCGCCGATCCCAAGCACGGTTATTACAAGACCCGCCAGCCCTTTGGCCGCACGGGCGATTTCGTCACGGCACCGGAAGTCAGCCAGCTTTTCGGAGAGATGCTTGGCGTCTTCATGGTGCATGCATGGCAGCGCCACGGAACGCCCGCCAATGTGAGACTGGTGGAAATCGGCCCCGGTCGCGGCACGATGATGGCGGATATGCTGCGGGTCATAGAGCGTATCGCCGCCCCGCTTTATGAAAATATGAGCGTGCATCTGGTCGAAACCAGCCCTCGCCTCACCGAAACCCAACAGCAGACCCTTCAGTCTCACGGCGAGAAAATCAGCTGGCACGAAAGCTTCGATGACGTGCCGCCCGGCTTCCTTCTGATTGCCGCAAACGAACTCTTCGACGCGATCCCCATCCGCCAGTTCGTCAAGACGGCGCAGGGTTTTCGCGAGCGGGTGGTCAGTCTGGATGCGCAGGACGAACTCGTCTTTTCCGCAGGCATCGCCGGTCTCGACCCCGATCTTCTGCCGCCGCAGCCGGAACGCCAGCCGCTGGGCGCCATCTTCGAATATTCGCCTGCACGCGAAGCGGTGATGACCGCGCTCTGCGAGCGGCTGAGGATCAATGGCGGTACGGCGCTGATCATCGATTACGGCCATATCGTCTCCGGTTATGGCGATACGATGCAGGCCTTGCGCATGCATGAATTCGATCCCGTTCTTGCCCATCCCGGTGAAGCCGATCTGACGAGCCATGTGGATTTCGAAAGCCTGATGAAAACGGCAGGTGCCAGCGATGTGCACATCAATGGCTGCCTGCATCAGGGCGACTTCCTTTACGGCCTTGGCCTGAGGGAGCGCGCCGAGGCGCTCACCGCCAGGGCAACGCCGGATCAGACCTTGCAGATTGCCGAGGCCGTCAACCGTCTGGCGGGCGAAGGTGCGGGCAAGATGGGCGAGCTTTTCAAGGTGCTTGCCGTCTCCAGCCCTGCCCTTCATCTGTTGCCCTTCCGCGCACTGGATTGACACGGGCACTTGGCTTGGGCCAACATCGCGCCAAATCGAAGCAGAGACAAATCTGCCGAACGGCATCGTTCGCGATGCGCTCATCGGAAACACTCGCTCGCAAATCTCATTGAAAAATCAGCGACATCGCCAAGGATTGAAAACCCCATGCAGGACGAAACGCTGCCGCTTCCCGTGCAAAGCCCGCTGCTTGCCGCCGATTCCACCAGCCGGATTCGCCACGGCTTTTTCACCCGCCATGGCGGCGTGTCGGAAGGTATTTATCGCGGATTGAATGTCGGTCTGGGCTCGGAGGACGAGCGCGAGGCCGTGCTGGAAAATCGCCGCCGCGTGGCGGAATGGTTCGGCCTGCCGGTCGAAAAACTGGCGACGGTTCATCAGATCCACTCTCCCAATGTCGTCGTCGTAGATGAGAGTTACGACGGAGATCGCCCTCAGGCGGACGCGATGGTCACTGCCACGCCCGGCGTCATTATCGGCGTGCTGAGCGCAGATTGCGGCCCGATCCTCTTTGCGGATACTGAGGCGGGCGTCGTGGGTGCGGCGCATGCGGGCTGGAAAGGTGCGGTCCACGGCGTGCTGGAAAACACCATAGAAACCATGGTCGCACTTGGCGCGCGCCGGGAGCGCATCGTTGCTGCCCTCGGCCCATCGATCAGCCAGGACAATTACGAGGTTGGACCGGAACGTGTCGAAGATCTGAAGAAACTCGATCCGTCTCACGAAACCTATTTTGCACCGTCACCCAATGCCGGGCACGCTTTCTTCGACCTGAAACAACTGACCGTCGACCGTCTGGTGAAAGCCGGTGTGCGGGCGGAAAATCTCAACATCTGCACTTATCCTGATGACGAGCGCTTCTTTTCCTTCCGCCGCACGACCCATCTTTCGGAACCGGATTACGGAAGACAGATTTCAGCAATAGCAATTTTGGAGGACTGAGATGGCCCTGCACTTTGACACCGCCGAATTCGAGGCCCGCCGCGCCCGCCTTATCGAGAAGATGGCGGAAGAGAAGCTGGATGCCATGCTGCTTTTCGCGCAGGAAAGCATGTACTGGCTGACCGGCTACGACACATTCGGCTACTGCTTCTTCCAGACGCTGATCGTAAAAGCTGACGGCAGCATGACGCTGCTGACGCGCTCGGCAGACCTTCGCCAGGCTCGCCAGACGTCCAATATCGAGAATATCGTCATCTGGGTGGATCGCCTGAATGCCGATCCGACGCTCGATCTCAAGAACCTGCTCAGCGAGATGGACCTGCTTGGCTGCCGCATCGGCATCGAGTTCGATACCCACGGCATGACCGGTCGCGTCGCGCGGCTTCTGGATAACCAGCTGGCGACCTTCTGCCAGATCGTTGATGCATCCTACCTCGTCAGCACGCTTCGACTGGTAAAAAGCGATGCCGAAATCGCCTATGCGAAACGCGCGGGCGAACTGGCGGACGATGCGCTGGATGCGGCCTTGGCGCTGATCAAGCCCGGCGCGGATGAGGCGGATATTCTCGCCGCCATGCAGGGCGCAGTCTTTTCCGGCGGTGGTGATTATCCCGCAAACGAGTTCATCATCGGCTCCGGTCAGGACGCGCTTCTGTGCCGCTACAAGGCCGGACGCCGCAAGCTGGATGAGAAGGACCAGATAACGCTCGAATGGGCGGGCGCAAGCGCCCATTACCATGCCGCGATGATGCGCACCGTCATCGTCGGCGAGCCGGAATTCCGGCATCGGGAACTCTACAATGCCTGCGTGGAAAACATCCGCGCCATCGAAGAGGTTCTGCGCCCCGGCAATACCTTCGGCGATGTGTTCGATGTGCATGCCAAAGTCATGGACGAACGCGGCCTGACCCGCCACCGCCTCAACGCCTGCGGCTATTCGCTCGGCGCGCGCTTCTCACCCTCATGGATGGAACATCAGATGTTTTATGCCGGAAACACGCAGGAAATTCTGCCCAACATGACGCTCTTCGTTCACATGATCATCATGGACAGTGATGCGGGCGTGGCGATGACGCTTGGCCAGACCTATCTGACGACGGAAGGCGCACCGCAATCCCTCTCCCGCCACAGCCTCGATATGCTGACGGTTTGAGCTAGAGCGTTTCCTTGTTGAATGGAAACGCTCTCTATTTGACTCCAACTGGAAACGAAACATACATTGCCGCATTCGGGCGGACGGGGCGGAGTACATCATGAAGAGACATTCGGCATGAGCAGGCTCGGTGCGGTGCTTTCGCTACCCGCCCTCGTCATTGCTCTATCTGCATGCAACACATCGGATGCGCTGACGCCACAGGTTGACGTCGGCCACAACCGCACGCAATCGACGCCGGTCACGCAGGGCGATCTGGACCAGATGGCCGCCGCCGCGGATCGCTCCTCGACCGGCGTTACAAGCCAGGTTCCGGCCTATGCCCCGCAAAATACGCTTCAGGCACAGGCGCAGGCCATGACCAGCGGCGCGCAATATGGCGAGCCGGTAGCACGACAACAGCAGCCGCAATCATCGGGCGCGCAGCAGCAGACCGCATCGCTCGGCGCTTCCGGTGCTTCTGGCAGCATCCGTTTCCTTCCCATCATCGGCGCTCCGGTTCAAGCCGTAACGCCGCTATCGCGCCAGCTGGGCGCCGAAGCCCGTGCCAAGGGCCTGACGATCCGGCCTTCGACGGATACGTCCGCAGAAAATATCCTGAAAGGCTACCTTTCGGCCTTCGACGATGGTGGCAAGGTTACCGTCATCTATGTCTGGGATGTGCTCGACGCCAATGGCGCACGCCTTCACCGCCTGCAGGGTCAGGAAACCATCGCCTCGCGCGGCACGGACCCGTGGGCGGCGGTCAGCGACAGCGTGATGCAGAAGATCGCAGCCAAGACGTTGGACGAATATCAGGCGTGGAAGCAGGCAGGGCGCGGTTGAACAGCGTGTCAATCGATTGAAAAAACGACTCGTGCTCCGTGAGTCACAAAGTTTTCACGAAAATCATGGGTAACGTGGTTCCGCCTCTTGCATTCACGGGCAACAGCGGTATTAAGGCGCCCAAGGCAAAACGGCATGTCCGGCACCCCTTCGGGTCGGGTATTCCTTCCCGTTGAACGACGCACTGGCCGCGGTAACATCTTTACCGGGCTCAAGCGATGGCATGGAAACAGGCGGCACCAATGAAGGTTTTCGCAGGCAATTCGAACCGGCATCTGGCCGAAGCGATCTGCAAGTATCTTAATGTTCCTCTCGGAAATGCCACGGTAAAGCGGTTTGCGGACCAGGAAATCTTCGTAGAAATTGGTGAGAACGTGCGCGGCGAAGATGTCTTCGTCGTACAGTCCACCTCTTTTCCTGCAAACGACCACCTGATGGAACTGCTGATCATGATCGACGCCATGCGTCGCTCCTCGGCAAAGCGCATCACGGCGGTTCTTCCCTATTTCGGCTATGCCCGTCAGGACCGCAAAGCCGGTCCGCGCACGCCGATTTCGGCAAAGCTCGTGTCAAACCTCATCACCGAAGCTGGTGCCGACCGCGTTCTGACGCTCGATCTTCACGCCGGTCAGATCCAGGGCTTCTTCGATATCCCGACGGACAACCTTTTCGCAGCGCCTATTCTGGCTCGCGACGTGAAGGAACATTACGACACCAAGAACGTCATGGTCGTTTCGCCTGACGTGGGCGGCGTGGTGCGCGCCCGCGCGCTTGCGAAGCGCCTCGACTGTCTGCTCGCGATCGTCGACAAGCGCCGCGATCGCCCGGGTGAATCCGAAGTCATGAACGTCATCGGTGACGTCACCGGCAAAGATTGCATCCTGATTGACGATATCGTCGATTCCGGCGGCACGCTCTGCAATGCTGCGGAAGCGCTTCTCAAGAACGGCGCAACCAGCGTCACCGCTTACATCACCCACGGTGTTCTCTCCGGCGGCGCGGTTGCCCGTGTCGCCTCGTCCAAGCTGCGCGAACTCGTCATCACCGACAGCATCCAGCCGACGACCGGCGTACAATCCGCCCACAACATCCGCGTCATCACGACGGCAACGCTTCTCGGCGAAGCCATCAACCGCACGGCGATGGAACAGTCTGTATCGGGCCTGTTCGACTAAAAGTCTATTCCATAATCGCCGCTGGTCGGCTGCAAACAGCAATTCTGAGACAGACTTTAAGACAGTCATCATTTTGTGGATAATCAGCGGGCTGTCACTCAGCCCGCTTTTTTTGTGCCTGATCCTTGCCGACTTGCCCTACTCCACCGTCGCGCCAGACCGGCCTTGGCTGGAAAACCGGGCATATTCCCTCAACGCCAAAACCCTTGTCCGCAGCGCCGCCCAAAGCGTCCTGTTCAAAACGATGCGTGACGTCTTCACCACATAGCGGCTCGCATGCGCAAGAATGTTCGATACATCGGCAAAAATCGGTGCCGCCGTGAAGACATGCCGGTGGCTTCCGATTGCGAGGGCGCGGTAGAGGAAGACGGAAATCAGGGCGGCAAACAGCATCGACATGGTCGTATCGCTGAGAAAATGCCGACCGGCGGCAATCCGCATCATTGCAGTCGCAACCACCGCCGCGATTGCCAGAAAGCCAGCAAATAACCGGCCATTGCGCGAAAGCTGCGGCCAGATGAGCACGCAAAGCGGCAGAACCACGCTTGCCACCAGCGCGACCTCGCCGGAAGAGAAGGAACAGTTCGAGGAACATTGGTCGCTCAACTGGAATGGCGGTGTAAAAAGCTGCTGCCCGCCGAATTCGAGAACGCCATTCGGCCTTGCACGGCCCAGATTGGATTTGAGAATGCCGTTGACCAAAACACCCGCGCAGGAAAGCGTGCTGAGCCAAAGATAGGCCCAGACCCGCCAGCCGGTTTTCTGCTGCTGACCGAGCACGAGATTGCCGACGAAAATCAGGAAGGCGACGGCAGCGATGGCTTCCCCGCTTCTGCGCACGACATTGCGCCAGAACTCGAATACGGGTCCACCCGCCACCCAGCTCCCGGCTTCGCCCATGAAAAACAGCGCGGAAACCTTGAGGTCGATGAAAGGAAACGCCGCAAAGACGATGACGGAGAAAAGCGTCGCGATCATCAGCCAGATCGTGATCCGCATATGGGCGATATCAAGTTCCATTCTCTGCCCTCTCAATGCAGGATGACGGTATTTTCCAGAGACCAATTTCATTGCCTTCCATGAAGCCCGCAGTCGCCACCCAGCGCGAGACTGGCTGCTGGTCCTTCAAGCAGTCCGGCACCGATCCGATGCGGGAGAGATAGAGCGCGTTCTTCTCCTCGCCGGGGCGTAGCGGGTAAAGCAGCGCGTAATGGCTGGAAGGCGGCTGCGCGCCTTCGTTCCATGCACGCGGCGCAATGCGATGACCGGACTTCAACTGGTAGAACATTTCCGCCAGAAACGACCGGTCGGAGGCCACGAGCACGGTCGCATGAAGCTTCTCTGCATCGCTGATCGCCGTGGAAACGAGAGCCGAGCGACCGAGATAGCGCTTCAGGGCAAGCTCGCCGTTCGGCAGGCGCAGCTCCGTACCGAAGATCGTCAAAAGCGGCAGAATGATCGCAACCGCCGTATTGAGGATCAGGGAAGCGCGCATCCAGTGCGGGCGCGCAGCCATCCAGGGAATTGCGAGCAGAATACCCGCTGCATAAGCACCCACCGCCCAGTTGGCGAAAGCACGCGAAATCAGCGCCTGTACCGTCATGAACAGGATAAGCGGTATGCTGAGTGCGGCAAGCGCCCGCGCACGCTCCGTCTGTAGCTGCCAAAGCGCCGCCAGCATGGCAATGAAGACGAAGGGGCCGACGACGCCCGCCTGCGCCCCGAAAAACTCGAGTGCAGAGCCAATTTTGAACCGTAGCCCGTCCCAATGCGCAATCGACACGGTGTGGCGCGCAGTGGCGAAATCATGCGCGTAATTCCACCAGAGATTGGGCGCGACAACAGCCGCAGAAACCAGCCCGGCCAGTATCGCGTCGCTCCACCGGATCCGCCTTTCACGGTCCAGATAAGCCGCGAGCGGCACCAGCGGAAACAGAAACGCCATTGCATATTTGGACAGAAACCCTAGCCCAACCGCAAGGCCAAGCCCAATCGCGAAATGAATGCCGGAAACGCCAGCAGATTTCGCCCCGGCAAGCTTGCGCCAGAAAATCAGCGACAGCAGAATGAACAGCATCATCGGCGTGTCGGTGGAAATCAGCAGGCTGGAAAGCGAGACGCCGGGCAGCGTCAGATAGGTCATCGCAGCCAGTGCGCCCAGCCGCGCATCATAGATCATGCGGCCAAGATAGAACATGGCGGCAGCCGCGAAAGCATGAACGACCGGCGCGGCAAGGCGAACCTGAAAAGTGCCCTCACCGCCGGAAATCCATGTGGTGAAGCGAATGATCCAGCCGATCAGAGGCGGCTTGGAGTAAGCCCCGAAAGCAAGCTCCCGGCCCCAAAGCCAATATTGCGCCTCATCGACGAAGAGATCGGTTTTGTTGAAAGCGAGACCAAGAATGCGCAACGCTGTTAGGAGAAGGATCGACAGCAGCGCGAGCCTGACCCATTGCGTGCTTTCCACGCCGCGCGAAAGCTCCTGCTTCGTATTCTGAAACTGGCCAGCCACGTCGGTCATCGGATCGATCCGCGTGGCGAGAGGGATAATGAGCAGGCAATAAGAGTGTGACGGCGCATATCGATCTACCGCAAAATGACGGAACCGATATGCGCGAAATTGATGACACTATTACGTCAATCCAGACCCTCGCCAACAATCATTATCCGGGCTCCCGGAGAGCTGACGTTCTCCGGGAGGTGCCGATGGCGCATGCCACCGGCTCCGGGGAGGACCCGCTCTTGCGGATCAGAAGAAGCCGAGCTTGTTCGGGCTGTAGGATACGAGCAGGTTCTTGGTCTGCTGGTAGTGGTCCAGCATCATCTTGTGCGTCTCACGTCCGATACCGGATTGCTTGTAACCGCCAAAGGCAGCACCAGCCGGATAGGCATGGTAGCAATTCGTCCATACACGACCGGCTTCGATACCGCGCCCTGCCCGGTAGGCAAGGTTCGTATCGCGGCTCCACACACCCGCGCCAAGGCCATAGACCGTGTCATTGGCAATCTCGATGGCTTCTTCCACCGTCTTGAAGGTGGTGACGGAAACGACCGGGCCGAAGATTTCCTCTTGGAAGACCCGCATCTTGTTGTTGCCTTCGAAAACGGTCGGCTGAATGTAGTAACCGTCCTTCAGGTTGCCCGAGAGTGACTTCCTGTCGCCGCCGGTCAGCACCTTGGCGCCTTCCTTTTTGCCGATTTCCAGATAGCTCATGATCTTGTCGAACTGCTCCTGAGAAGCCTGCGCGCCGATCATCGTGGCATTGTTCAGAGGATCGTCCTGACTGATGGCCTGCACACGCTTCAGCGCCTTTTCCATGAAGCGGTCATAAATGGATTCATGCACCAGCGCGCGCGAGGGGCATGTGCAGACTTCGCCCTGGTTCAGCGCGAACATCGCAAAGCCTTCCAGCGCCTTGTCGAGAAACGCATCGTCTTCGTTCATCACATCGGCAAAGAAGATGTTCGGCGATTTGCCGCCAAGTTCCAGCGTGATGTTGGTAACGTTATCCGCCGCATAGCGCATGATTTCCTTGCCGACGGAGGTCGAGCCGGTAAAGGCGATCTTGGCGATGCGGTTGGCCGGGCCGAAGGAGGTCAGCAGGTTGGAGCTGCGGCTGATCATTGGAAGTTCTCCAGCAGTTGC
>JAAIGF010034846.1_pt1 | contig 10657 bp, 13 predicted proteins | sample 6487441 | NCBI WGS metagenome assembly JAAIGF01 (sample SAMN13974129, study PRJNA590717) | phyllosphere metagenome | biome: pepper field; feature: multiple bacterial spot infested pepper fields; material: pepper leaves; isolation source: leaves from pepper fields | host: Capsicum annuum ...
ACGATCGAGGTGGTCATCTCTTTGCGGCCGAAGTTCTTCACGGCGTACGCGCGACCGATCACCAGGAGGAAGGCGATGAGCCCACCGGTGACGTGCAGAGCGTGGAAACCGGTGGTCAGGTAGAACGCCGATGCGTAGGGGTTGGTGCTGATGGACAGGCCCTCGGCGACGAGGGTCGCGTACTCCCACACCTGACCCGACACGAAGATCGCGCCGAGGAAGAAGGTGAGGTAGAACCACTCGACCATTCCCCACTTGAGGATGCCGCGACCGGTGCGGTACGGCTGGTACCGCTCGGCGGCGAACACGCCCATCTGGCAGGTGACCGAGGAGAGCACGAGGATGATCGTGTTCACCGTCGCGAACGGCACGTTGAGCAGCTGCGTCTCTTCAGCCCACAGCCCCGCGGAGGTGCTGCGCAGTGTGAAGTAGATGGCGAAAAGGCCGGCGAAGAACATGACTTCGCTGCCCAGCCACACGATCGTGCCGACGGCGACCGGATCGGGCCGCTTCACGGCACGCACGGCCTGGGAGTACGTCGCTGGGGTCGTCACCATCCCATTATGCGCGAAGTACGGCGGCGATATTCCCACCCCGAGCTGTGGATATTCCACCGTCGAGACTTAGGGAAACCTAAGAATCCGCAAGGAATCCCCGGTGCGCGGGAGGTTCCGTCGCGGCCCGCCGGACGAAGGTCTGCGCGCAGACGATCGAACCTCGTGTGGAAGGATCATCGCATGGCGGAACGCTTCACCTGGCCCGATCTGCTCACGTCGCTCCTCGCGGGTGACGACCTCAGCGTGTCGGAATCCACCTGGGCCATGCGACAGGTGATGGCGGGGGAGGCCACCCCGTCCCAGCTCGCCGGTTTCCTCGTCGCTCTCCGCGCGAAGGGCGAGACCGTCGAAGAGATCGTCGGGTTCCGCGATGCGATCCTCGAGGCGGCGCTGCCGCTGCCGGTCCAGGCCGAGGTCCTCGACATCGTCGGGACGGGCGGCGACCGCTACGGCACCGTCAACGTCTCGACGATGGCGGCGGTGGTGGCGGCGGCATCCGGAGTCCCCGTCGTCAAGCACGGCAACAAGGCGGCCAGCTCGTCGTCGGGTTCGTCCGATGTGCTGTCGTCGCTCGGTATCGCGCTGACGCTCGACCCCGATCAGGTCGCCGAGACGCTCGCGCGCACGGGCATCACATTCGCGTTCGCCGCGGCCTTCCACCCGGGCTTCCGCCATGCCGGACCGACGCGCGCCGAGCTCGGCGTGCCGACCGTCTTCAACTTCCTGGGGCCGCTCTGCAACCCGGCGCGTGCCGAGGCCAACGCCGTGGGCGTCGCGCACCTGGATCGCGTCCCGCTCATCACGGGCGTCTTCCGTACGCGCGGGGCGACCGCTCTGGTGTTCCGCGGCGACGACGGGCTCGACGAGCTGACCACGACCGGTCACAGCCGCCTGTGGGAGATCAGCCGCGGCGACGTGCACGAGCACGACCTCGATCCGCGCGACCTGGGGATCCCGCTCGCCGACATCGACGACCTGCTCGGGGGCGAGCCGGCGCACAACGCGGCGGTGGTCCGTCGTGTCCTCGGGGGCGAAGAGGGCCCCGTGCGCGACATCGTGCTGTTGAATGCGGCCGCGGGTCTGGTCTCATACCGCCTGTTCCGGGATGCCGGCGAAGTCCAGCGCCCGATCCTGGAGCGCCTGGCCGAGGCGATGGCCGACGCGGCGGCGGCCGTCGACGACGGACGTGCGTCGGCGAAACTCGACGACTGGGTCGACACGACGCGTTCCCTGGCGGGCTGAGACGTGCACCCGCTCGACGCGCTCACCGAGATCGCGTACCTGCTCGAGCGGGAGCGGTCGTCGCGCTACAAGTCGAAAGCGTTCCGTACGGCCGCAGCGGCCATCGAGGGGCTCGACGAGGCCGCTCTGCGCGACCCGGGCCTGCGTCGACGATCGGGCATCGGCGACTCGACTTTCGCGGTGATCCAGCAGGCCCTCGCGGGCGAGGTGCCGGAACGGCTGGCGAAGCTGCGCGCCGAGGCCGGTCTCGGCGGGGGCGGCGACACGCGGGCGGCCCTCCGGGGTGATCTGCACAGCCACAGCGAGTGGTCGGACGGTCTGACCTCGATCGAGACCATGGTCGACGCGGCACGTCGGCTCGGTCACGAGTATCTGGCCCTCACCGACCACTCGCCGCGCCTCACCGTCGCCAACGGTCTGTCGCCGGAGCGGTTGCGCGAGCAGATGGAGATCGTGCGCGGCTTCCGCGGCGACGGGTTCACGCTGCTCACCGGGATCGAGGTCGACATCCTCGACGACGGCGACCTCGACCAGGAGGACGAACTGCTCCACGCGCTCGATGTGGTCGTGGCATCCGTCCATTCCAAACTGCGCATGGATGCCGGGCCGATGACGCGTCGCCTGCTCGCGGCGGCGCGGGACCCCCGCGTGGATGTGCTCGGGCACGTGACCGGTCGTCTCGTCGAAGGCTCGCGCGGAACGCGGCCGCCGTCGGAGTTCGATGCGCGAGCGGTCTTCGCGGCGTGCGCGGCGTCGGGCGTCGCGGTGGAGATCAATTCGCGGCCGGAGCGGCAGGATCCGCCGGACGAGCTGTTGGCGATCGCCCTCGACGAGCGGTGCCTGTTCTCCATCGATTCGGACGCGCACGCCCCGGGGCAGTTGTCGCTGCTCGACTACGGCGCGGCGCGCGCCGAGGCGGCCGGGGTGCCGGCCGAACGGATCGTCACGACGTGGGAGCTGCCGCGCCTGCGGGAGTGGTTGACGCGCGAGCGGTAGACCCGCGCTCACTTCCGGCGCGGCCTCAGGAGCGCAGTGCAGCGATGGCGCGCGTCATCGACGAGCCGAGGTTCCACCGCTCGGCGAGGGCGGTGGCCGCGGCGGTGCGGTCGTCATCGAGGGGGCGGAGCGCCTCGTCGTGCGCGGGCAGATCGAGGTCGCGGACGACCCGCACCACGGTGGGCGCCGCCTCGAGGTAGTCGGTCGCGGCGGCGAGCTTCGCGCGCTGCGCGGGGGTGCCGCCCGTGCCGCCGGCGGCGGCGGAGAAGATCCCGGCGAGGTCGCCGTGCGCGGAGAGGAGGGCGGACGCCGACTTCTCGCCGATGCCGTTCACCCCGGGCAGACCGTCGGACGGGTCGCCGCGCAGCACCGCGTAATCGGCGTACTGGGCGGCGTGGACACCGTACTTCGCGAGGACCTCGGCGTCGGTCACGATCTCGAGGTTGCTCATGCCCCGGGCCGTGTAGATGACGCGGACACCGCGCTCGTCGTCGATCAACTGGAAGAGGTCGCGGTCGCCGGTGACGATGTCGACCGGGACCCTCGCGACGGTGGCGAGGGTGCCGATGACGTCGTCGGCCTCGTGCGCGGCGGCGCCGACGATGGGGATGCCGAGAGCGGCGAGCGCGTCGCGGATGAGCGGGAGCTGCGCCGCGAGCGGATCGGGCACGACCTCGACGTCGGGGGCGGTGGTGCTCGCCTCGGCGACGCGGTGCGCCTTGTAGCTCGGGATGAGCTCGACACGCCACGCCGGACGCCAATCGTCGTCCCAGCAGGCAACGAGGCGCGTGGGGCGGTAGGTCGTCACGAGTTTGGCGATCATGTCGAGCAGGCCCCGCACCGCGTTGACCGACGTGCCGTCGTCGGCGCGCACCTTGTCGGGCACGCCGTAGAAGGCGCGGAAGTACAGCGACGCGGTGTCGAGGAGCATGAGCCGGTCGGTCATGCCGCCATCCTGGCACGCCCGCGCGGGTCACCGCCGACGGGTCAGGGCAGCGGACCCGCCCACGACACGACGCCGCCCCCGTCGGCGTACAGGTACAGCTGGGCGGTGCCCGCTGCGGCGTCGGCGGGGGTGGCATCCAGGGTGTCGTAATAGGTGACGCTCTCGCCGGGGCCCAGCCGCTCGAGGGACCAGCGGGCCGGGTACGTGCGCTGCAGGTCGTCGATGTACGTGCGCGTCGCCCAGCTGCCGTCGGCGAGCACGAAGTCCGTGCTGAAGGCGCCCTCCCAGCCGGCGAGGTCGAGGTCGCGGTCCGAGGCGTTCGTCAGGGTGACCGGTATCGCGACCGCGGCGCCGCTCGTCAGGGACGTGCCCGCCTCGAGTGCGGCGGCCGTGATGTCGACGGGGGGAGCGACCGAGACGGTCCAGAGGTCCTGTTCGGAGGGCGAGCCCGAAGGGATGCCAAGCACGCGCGTCGGCGTCGCCCAGGCGAGCGGGGGAGCGCCGGCGTCGGGGGCGGTGAGCGACCCGTCCGGCGTCGGGACGGGGGCGAAGGATTCGCCGACGGGCGGGTCGTACGACGGGGCGGGGGAGGATCCGCCGAACAGGTTGGCCGTGAGGGCCCACACGAGGCACACGACGAGGCAGAACGAACTGATGCCGACGGCCGTGGCCGCCGACCCCTTGGCGGATCCCCGCCGGACCAGGTGGGCGATGCCCAGGATCAGGGCGAGACCCAACGGCATCCACGCCAGGAAGAGGCCCCAGGGCCAGACCGCGATCAGCGCGCCGACGCACGCGAGGGCCAGCGCCGCGATGCCGAGACCGCCGGGCCGACGAGGACCCCCGGGCGTCGGAGCGCCGGGAGCAGGGCGTCCGGGGAGCGGACCTCCCGGTCCCGAACCTTCCGGTTCCAGACCACGGGGCGCCGTCCCGGGCCGGCGGCGGGGGTCGAGACCGTACCCCGCCGTGGCAGGGCCGTAGGCGGCGAACGGCGGTCGCGCGTCGTGCGGCGCCTGCGGTGACATGGCGATCCCCTCCCGGTGCGGCCGAGGCGGGCGGAGCCGCCCCCGTCATCGTACGGACCCGCCGCCGGTCGCCGCGGAGGGAAACGTAGGCTGCTGTCGTGTCGTTCGGCCACGCCTCCGCCCGTCCCGCCCGCCCCCGTCGGCCGGGCGACGGCGATCCCTGTCCGTGCGGCGGCGGGGCGTTCGGCGCGTGCTGCGGACCTCTTCTCGCCGGCGAACCGGCGCCGACGGCGGAACGCCTCATGCGCTCCCGCTACACGGCGTTCGCGCTCGGCGACGCCGCGCACCTAGCCCGGTCGTGGCATCCGCGGACTCGGCCCGACGACCTCGACCTCGACCCGTCGACGCGATGGACCGGTCTCACGATCCGGGATGCCGTCGCATCCGGCGACGCGGCGACGGTCGCCTTCACCGCCACCTGGAGCACGGCGGACGAGAGCGGCGCGCTGTCGGAGCGCAGCCGGTTCGTGCGTCGCGGTGGGCGCTGGGTGTACGTCGACGGCGACATCGGCTGAAAGGGAGTCCGCGGGCCGGATCGAGCCTTCCGGCTGTCGCGAGCCGGAAGCGCCGTCAACCCCCGCAGACGGGGGTGATGCGGCTGCGTAATGTCGACGCGACGAGAGGAGACGCATGATCCCCGATGACCTCCGCGATCTGCTGGAGCAGCCGCACTACGGCGCTCTCGGCACCGTGCGCCCCGACCACACGGTGCAGGTGAATCCGATGTGGTTCGAGTACGACGGAGAGCACCTGCTCTTCACGCACACGGACAAGCGGCAGAAGTACCGCAACCTGCAGCAGAACCCGTCGATGAGCCTGATGGTCTTCGACCCGCAGAATCCGTATCGCTACATCGAAGTGCGCGGGCGTCTCGCCGAGGTGACGCCCGACCCCGAGGGTGCCTTCTACGTGCGTCTCGGACGGCGCTACGGCAACCCCGGGCAGGAGGCGCCGCCGGACAAGGCCGACCGCGTCATCCTCCGGATGTCGATCGAGCAGGTCGGTCGGCACTGACAGCCCCGAGAACACCCCGACGAGCGAACGAACGACGACTGGAGACATCGACATGGAACGCATCGTGATCATCGGCGGCCACGGCAAGGTGGCCCTGCACTTGAGCGGACTGCTCGCCGAGCGCGGCGACCAGGCGATCTCGACCATCCGCACACCGGACCACGCCGACGACGTCCGGGCCACGGGAGCGCAGCCCGTCGAGCTCGACGTCGAGACGGCCGACGCCGACGCGATGCGCGAGGCGTTCGCGGACGCCGACGCCGTCGTGTGGTCGGCCGGTGCCGGCGGCGGCAGCGCCGAGCGCACCTATGCCGTCGACCGGGATGCCGCGATGCGCGCGGTGGACGCCGCCTCGGCGGCGGGCGTCCGCCGCTTCGTGATGGTGTCGTGGATCGGGTCGACCCCGGACCACGGCGTGTCGCCTGACGACGACTTCTTCGCCTACGCCGACGCCAAGCTCGCGGCCGACGACCACCTGCGTGCGAGCGACCTGGACTGGACCATCCTGGGACCGGGCACGCTGACCCTCGACCCGCCCACCGGGCGCATCACCACTGCGCCTCAGGGATCGGGCGACGTGAGCCGTGCCGACGTCGCGGCCGTGGCGGCGGCGTGCCTCGTGCAGCCGGCCACCATCGGGCGGTTCATCCGATTCGGCCAGGGCGAGACGCTCATCGCGGAAGCCCTTGCGGGCGAGGCCGGGCGGGCCGATACCGTGGGCGCATGAGCTCCCTGAACGACAAGGCCCAGGCCTTCGCCCAGCTGCATTCCGCCCCCGAGATCCTCCGCGTGGTCAACGTGTGGGACGTCGTATCGGCCCGCGCCGTCGCCGCCCTGCCCGAGACCCGCGCGATCGCCACCGCAGGACACTCCATCGCCGCGACCTTCGGGTACGAGGACGGCGAGAACATCCCGCTCGACCTCATGCTCGACATGGTGGGGCGCATCGTCTCGGCCGTCGACGTGCCGGTCACGGCCGACCTGGACTCGGGCTACGGCGACCCCGGTGAGACCACGCGCCGGGCCATCGGCGTCGGGGTCGTCGGCGCCAACGTCGAGGACCGTCTGCGTCCGTTCGCCGAGTCGGTCGCGGCGGTCGAGGCCGTGATGGCCGCGGGCGAGGCGGAGGGGATCCGCTTCGTCTTGAACGCCCGCACCGACGCCGTCCTCAAGGGCGGCGACCGCCCGATGGAGGAGAAGATCTCGGATGCCGTCGAGCGCGGCCGCGCCTTCCTCGACGCCGGGGCGACCACGGTGTTCGTGCCGGGAAAGCTCGACGCCGATGCCACCCGTCGTCTCGTCGACGGGCTGGGCGATCGCCGGCTCAGCGTCATCGGCGTGCCCGGGGCGCTGACCGCCGCCGAGTACGAGGCGCTCGGTGTCGCCCGCATCTCGTATGGTCCGCAGACCCAGCGGGTCGCACTGACCGCGCTGCAGGACCTCGCGAAAGACCTCTACGCGGACGGTGTCATCCCGGCATCCGTGCGCGAACTGAACTAGAGGGTCTCGTCCGTCCCGCCGTCCTCGGCGGTGTCGTCGACCACGATGATGCCGTCGGGGACGGGGTCGCCCAGCAGCGGCTCCGCCGCGAGGGTGAGGTCGATGGTCGCGCGCAGCAGACCGCCCATCGTGGCGGAGCGCAGCAGATCCATCTGATCGAGCTCGCCGAGCGGAGCGATGGCGGCGACCTGCCAGGCGCGCTCGAGCGGCTCCTCGGAGAGCTCGACGTCGGGATCCCACCGCGTGCCGCCGAACCGTCGCGCCCGGCCGAGCACGCGCCGGACGATGCGCTCGGCCTCGTCGAGCAGCGGGGCCAGGACGTCGTTCCACTCCAGGTCGGGCAGAGCACGCACGTCGGCGCGCGGGTAGGGCGCGTCGTCGAGCCACTCGACGATCTCGAAGCGCTCGGCGCCGCGCGCGACCACCTGGATCTGACCGGCCTGCGGCACGACGTGGCTGAGGCGCGCGATCGTGCCGAGCGGGAAACGCTGGTCGCCGCCCCCGGTCTCGATACCGCGCTCGATCAGCACCACGCCGAAGGCGGGATCGGTCTCGTCGAGCAACCGGCCCAGCATGACGAGATAGCGCTCTTCGAAGATGCGCAGCGCCAGCGGCGTGTGCGGGAAGAGGACGGCTCCCAACGGGAACATCGCGGTACCCATGCCGTCAGTCAATCAGCGATCGGGACGGCCGAGGCGAAACCGGGCGATCTCTCAGGCCTCCGGCTCCCGGAGGGTCTCGTGGATCCGATGCAGGTCCATGAGCAGGGAACCGACGAGCACCCAATGCAGAGCCGACGGCGTGCGGATCTGCAGGGGACGCGTGAGCGCGGGTTCCTCCTCGACCGTGCGTCCGCGTTCGGGGACGTCGAGGGCGAATGCGAGCCGGACGTCGTGCGCGGCGCGGTGGAGCTGCTCGGCGATCGCCCGGACCGACGGCTCCTCGGCGATGGTCGGCTCGTAGGCGTCGTAGGCGGCGCGGGTCATGCCGATCACCTGCGTGACGACGGGACTGAACCGGTCGAGCAGCTGCTGCATCGCGGCGAGGTCGGCCCGGTGCCGGCGGCTGCGGGGGTTCAGCGACAGCGAGTCCGCACCGTCGCGGATCGCGTCCGCGGCGGCGTCGCGCACCGGGCGCAGCAGGCGGGCCTCGAGGAGGAGCCCTTCGAGATCCTGCGGTGTCTGAGGGGTCTCGAGGGCGTCGGCCAGACGTTCGAGGGCCGCGGCCAGCTCGCGACCCAGCACCTCGATCTTCGTGCGCGCGGGGGGAACGAGCACCGGGGGGACGAGCGCGGCGTTCACGATGATGCCGATGACCGCGCCGATCAGCGTCTCGAGCACGCGGTCGAGGGCGTAGTTGGGGGTCGCCGTGCCGAGCGCGAGGACCAGGACGGCGCTGATCGCGACCTGGTTGGTCGTGCCGGGGGTCATCCGCAGCGCCCACGCGACCAGGAGCGCGACGCCGGCCGAGACGAGGATCACCCAGGTGGGGGAGCCGAGGGCGATGCCCAGCAGCGAGGCGATGACGACCCCGACGATCACGCCGACGCTGCGTTCGATCGCACGGGTGAGCGACTGGTTGACGCTCGGTTGGACCACGAGCAACGCGGCGATCGCCGCGAAGATCGGCGGCGGACCCTGCACGAGCCAGCCCGCGATCAGCCACGCCGCCACCGTCGCGATGGCCGACTTGGCGACCTGCAGGAACGGCGCGCGGCGCGGGGAGCGGAACGTCAGGCTCTCACGCATGATCCGAGCGTAGGCGGACGGCACCGCTCAGGGGGTCGCGCGCGCCCGGGCGGTGAGCCGGCGCTCGCGCATGGCGAGGAAGAGGGGGAACGTGAACGCGAACGCCGTGAGCCCTGACAGCACGATGTACAGCCACGCGCCGCGCATGCCCAGCCGACGCGCCTCGACGATGATGAAGACGCTGCCCGCGACCGCGACGACGAGCAGGTCGACCGTGATGGACGACACGGCGGGTCCGCTCGACACCAGATCGCCGACGAAGTCGACCATCTGCGCGATGGCCAGCGCATTGAACGTCCAGGTGCCCACGAGTCCCGCCACCGCCAGCACGAGGAAGGCGACCGCGGTCGGTGTCCAGTCGCGCGTCCACGCGCGCGTCGAGGTGCTCATGGCCCGATCCTCGCGCATGATCCGCCGGGCGGGTTAGCGTCGGAGCATGGATGCCACGCGCGCGGCGCAGCTGCTCGACACCCTCGAACGCGAGGTCGAGCACCGTCTCGCGCGTCTCGGTCAGGACGAAGCGGCCCTCCTGCGCGACCGCGCGGACGCGACCGCCGACGACGAGCACGATCCGGAGGGATCGACGCTCTCGGGGGAGTGGCTGCAGGTCGACGCCCTGCGTCGCGGCGCGCAGGCGGAACGCGAAGAGATCCGCGCGGCGCGCGAGCGCTGGGCGGCCGGGACCTTCGGCGTCTGCGAGGTGTGCGGGAGGCCCATCGCCGACGCGAGGCTCGAGGCCCGACCGTTCGCGCGTCGGTGCATCGCCTGCGCGGTCTGAGGGCCGGGCTAGGCTCGAACGGTGGAACCCGTTCTCATCGCGCTGCTGTTCGCCAACGCCGTCTTCAACGCGATCGTCTGGCCGCGCTTCTATCTGCGCGTCGCGAAGGACTCCCGCTCCCGCGACGCCGCCGGCAAGCCGACCCCCTTCCTCGTCGTGCACACGGTGCTCATCGGGCTCGCCATCGCGCTGGCGCTCGCGTCGGTGATCGCCGCCATCGCCGCGCTCGTCGGCTAGGCGGGAGCCCGCGCCGGTAGACTGGGGACCGCACACGGTGCATCTACCTACCGGAACGGCAAGGCGGCACGATCCACAGCCCCTGTCTCCGGAGACGTATGACTTCGCCCGCGCCCGCTTCCCGTTCGTTGATCCATCACACGGGGTACGCCTACTTCCCGATCGCCTTCGTCGCGCGCCTGCCGTTCGCGATGATGACGGTCGGGGTGCTCGCCCTCGTCGTCGCCGTCCGCGGGTCGGTCGCCCTGGGCGGCCTCACCTCGGCCGCCGTCGGTGTCGGGGTGGTCGTCGCGGGTCCCCTCCTCGGCGACCTCGCCGACCGGTTCGGGCAGCGGCGGGTGCTCGTCCCCGTCGGCCTCGCCAACGGCGTGCTGCTCGCCGTCTTCCCCCTCGTCGCCTCGGCGACGACCGGCGACGCGTTCCTGCTCGCCACCGCGATGGCCATCGGGCTCACCGGTCCGCAGACCGCGGCGATGTCGCGCAGTCGCGTCATGGCGCTCATCGGCGAGCGCGTCGATCCGACGCGGCGCGAGCGCACGTTCTCACGCGCGATGGCGTACGAATCGGCCGCGGACGAGACGGCGTTCGTCATCGGCCCCTTCGTGGTGGGGCTG
>JAAIGF010212173.1_pt1 | contig 10653 bp, 9 predicted proteins | sample 6487441 | NCBI WGS metagenome assembly JAAIGF01 (sample SAMN13974129, study PRJNA590717) | phyllosphere metagenome | biome: pepper field; feature: multiple bacterial spot infested pepper fields; material: pepper leaves; isolation source: leaves from pepper fields | host: Capsicum annuum ...
CGATCCAGTCGCGGCGCGATCGGGTGGGGACGACGGGCATGGCTCTCCTCGGCAGGAACGTGGGACGCGGTCCGTCAGGGCTCTCGTCGCGAGGAGGCGGCGGCCGGGCGGGCCGGTCCGCAGCCTACACCCGTGGTGCAGGGCGCGCCGTTCCGCTGGACGGGGCCCGCGAGAGCTGCAGCGCATCCGTCCCGCTCCGTACCGTGAGCACGGACATGACCCAGCAGCGCCTCGTGATCCTCGCCCCCTCGCCCGTGCTCACCGTGACGATCGAGGAGCATCCCGACGGGCCCGATGTGCACGTGCACGCCGGCGGTCAGGGCGTCTGGCAGGCGCGGATGCTGCGCTCGCTCGGCGCGCAGGTGACGCTGTGCAGCGTGCTGAGCGGCGAGACCGGCCTCGTGCTCGGGCCGCTGCTCGAGGAGCTCGGGCTGAGCGTGAGCGCGATCCGCCGCGATGCGCGCGGCAGCGCCTACGTGCACGACCGCCGCGGTGGCGAGCGCGAGCCGATCGCCGAAGCGGGCGGAGAGCCCTTCACCCGGCACGACCTCGACGAGCTGTACGCCCTGACCGTGCGCGAGGCGCTCGCCGTCGACACGGTGCTGCTCAGCGGGCCGGCCGAGGACGACCTCCTGCCGGCCGAGGTGTACCGCCGCCTCGCCGCCGACCTGGGCGGCCTCGGCAAGCGCGTCATCGTCGATCTCGCCGGCGAGCGGCTGCAGGCCGCGCTCGAGGGCGGCGTCGCCCTGGCGAAGGTGAGCGACGAGGAGCTGGAGCGCGACGGCCTGATCGACGGCCCCGGCGCGGAGGCCGACGAGCGGGACATCCTGCGGGCGATGCAGCGGATGCGCACCGACGGCGCCGAGGCGGTGATCGTCACCCGGCGCAGCGGCACCCTGCTGCTCGACGCCGAGGGCGCGCGTCGGGTGCAGGGCCCCGAGATGGAGGTCGTGGACTCCTCGGGGGCCGGGGACTCGCTCACTGCGGCGACGACCCTCGCGCTCGACCGCGGCGACCCGCTCGACGAGGCAGTCGCGCTGGGCACCGCCGCGGGAGCGCTCAACGTGACACGCCACGGCCTGGGCAGCGGCGACGGCGAGGCGATCCACCGGCTGCGCGAGCACGTGCGCGTGGAGCCGATCGAGAGGAACGGGGACGACTGATGGCACGCATCCTGGTGACCAATGACGACGGGGTGCACTCCCCCGGCCTGTACGCGCTCGCACGCATGGCCGTCGAGCTCGGGCACGACGTGGTCGTCGCCGCCCCGAGCACCGAGGCGAGCGGCTCGGGCGCGGCGATCATCGGCGCGGACGAGCAGGGCCGGGTGACGATCGAGCACCGCGAGCAGGACGGCCTGCAGGTCTACTCGGTCGGCGCGGCCCCGGCGCTGATCGCGCTGCTGGGGGCGCACGGCTCCTTCGGCGCCCCGCCCGATCTGGTGCTGTCGGGCATCAACCGCGGCGCGAACGTCGGCCGCGTCGTGCTGCACTCCGGCACGGTCGGCGCGGCGCTCACCGCCGGGGCGAACGGGTCGCGCGGCCTCGCGGTCTCGCTCGATGTCGGCCTGCGCCCCGAGGCGCTGCACTGGGATTCGGCCGCCGCCGCCGCCGCGACCGTGCTGGACGCGGTGCTGGCCGCGGAGGAGGGCACGGTGGTGAACGTGAACGCGCCGAACACCGCGACCCCGGCCGAGCTCGAATGGGCCGCCCTGTCGAGCTTCGGCATCGTGCAGGCCATCGTGGCGGAGCCCGGCGAGGCCGGCGGCGCGCGCCTCACGATCGCCGATCCGCAGGCGGAGCTGGAGCCGGGCACGGATGCGGCGCTGCTGCGCGACGGCCTCGCCGTCGCCACCGCGATCACGGGGATCGGGGAGGCGCCTCCGCTCGTGGGCTGAGGCGACGGCACCCGACCCCATCCCCACGATCGGGTCGGGCGCCGTCGCGCGTCTATTCTGCCTGACCGCGCGCGCCCCGGCGCACCGGGACTGCACGGCACCTGCAGCCTCGAATACGTCGATCGAACTGCTTGAATACGTTCATGAGCGCCATAAGCCCCGACCCCGGAGGGACGGCCGCCGCCGGCGGGCTGTTCCAGATCCTCCGCGACGGCCGGCCGCGCACCCGCACCGAGATCGCCGCGATGACCGGGCTCGCCCGATCCACGGTGGCGCTGCGGATCGACGCGCTCATGCGCCTGGGTCTCGTCCGCCATGTCGGCGAGGCCGTCTCGACCGGAGGCAGGCCCTCGACGCAGTTCGCGATGGACCTGCTCGGCCGCGTCGTCCTGGCGGTGGACGTCGGCGCCTCGCACCTGCGGGTGGCGCTCAGCGACCTGGCCGGATCGCCCGTGGCCGAGCGCTTCGAAGCGATCCGCATCGCCGACGGCCCCGACGCCGTGCTCGATCGGATCGCGGCGCTCGCGGACGAGCTGCTCGCCTCGGACGAGCATCGCGGCGCCCCGCTGCTCGCGATCGGCGTGGGCCTGCCCGGGCCTGTCGAGTTCGGCTCGGGCCGTCCGGTGAACCCGCCGATCATGCCGGGCTGGGATCGCTTCGACGTGGCCGGGGTGCTGGGGCGGCGCTTCGGTGCGCCCGTGCTCGTCGACAACGATGTGAACATGATGGCGCTCGGCGAGCGGGCGCTGCACTGGCCGGGCGTCGACCATCTGCTCTACGTCAAGGTGGCCACCGGCATCGGGTGCGGCGTCATCTCCGGCGGCGAGCTGCAGCGCGGTGCGCAGGGCACCGCCGGCGACATCGGTCACGTGCAGCTCGAGCGCGCCACCGAGGTGCCCTGCGGCTGCGGCAACCGCGGATGCCTCGAGGCGGTGGCCTCCGGCCCGGCCGTGGCACGATCGCTGCGGGCGCTCGGCATCGACGTCCCCGACGCGCAGGCGGTCGTCGACCTGGTGCGCGGCGGTCAGCTCGACGCGATCCAAGCGGTCCGGGCGGCCGGTCGGGACCTCGGCAGCGTGCTCAGCACCTGTGTGAGCCTCATCAACCCGTCGGTCATCGTCATCGGCGGTTCGATGGCCCGCGCCGGCGAGCACGTCATCGCGGGCGTCCGCGAGGTCGTCTACGCCAGGTCCATGCCGCTGGCCACCGAGCACCTGCACATCGACCAGTCACGCGCCGGGGACCGGGCGGCCATCCACGGAGCTGCGATCCTGGCCGCCGAGCACATGCTCGCCGCCGAGCGCATCGACGCCATGACCGCGGCCTGAGGGCCGACCGCCCCACCGACCCGCTCGGCCGAGCTGGCGGAGCGGATCGGATGGGATGCCCGTGCTCAGCGCGCGCTGAAGGCGGCGTCGAACGAGGCGGCGGGCGGCGCGAAGTTGAGCGACTGGACGAACTCGAGGGCCTGAGGCGCCCCGCGGAGGCGGTCCATGCCGGCGTCCTCCCACTCGACCGAGATCGGCCCGTCGTAGCCGATCGCATTGAGCATGCGGAACGCCGCCTCCCACGGCACGTCGCCATGGCCGGTCGAGATGAAGTCCCACCCGCGGCGGGGATCCGCCCAGCCGAGATGGCTGCCCAGGCGGCCGGCCCGTCCGTCGCGCTCGCGCAGCTTCGTGTCCTTGCAGTCCACGTGGTAGATCCGGTCGCGGAAGTCCCAGAGGAAGCCCACCGGATCGATGTCCTGCCACACCATGTGGCTCGGGTCCCAGTTGAGACCGAACGCCTCCCGGTGGCCGATCGCCTCGAGCGCGCGCACCGTCGACCAGTAGTCGTAGGCGATCTCGCTGGGATGCACCTCGTGGGCGAAGCGCACACCGACCTCGTCGAAGACGTCGAGGATGGGGTGCCACCGCTCGGCGAAATCGCGGTACCCGGCCTCCACGAGCTCCTCCGACACCGGGGGGAACATGGCGACGTACTTCCAGATGGACGAGCCGGTGAAGCCGACCACGGTCGGGGCCCCCAGCTTCGCCGCGAGGCGGGCGGTGTTCTTCATCTCCTCCGCGGCCCGCTGCCGCACCCCCTCCGGGTCGCCGTCGCCCCAGACGGCGTCCGAGACGATGCCCCGGTGGCGCTCGTCGATCGGGTCGTCGCAGACGGCCTGGCCCTTCAGATGGTTGGAGATGGTGAAGAGCTGCAGGCCGTGCCGCTCGAGCAGGTCGAGCTTGCCTCGCACGTAGTCGGCGTCGTCCCAGCGCCAGGGATCGAGGTGGTCGCCCCAGCAGGCGATCTCCAGCCCGTCGTACCCCCACCCGGCGGCGAGCTCGGCCACCTCCTCCAGCGGCAGGTCGGCCCATTGGCCCGTGAACAGCGTGATCGGTCTGGTCATGCGGATCTCCCTCGTTCCGTCGATGGATGCAGGTCAGGACACGGTCGTCCAGGCGCTGCGCTGCTCGGAGCTGCGCTCGATCGCGGCCAGCACGCGCTGCACCTGCAGGCCGTCGTCGAAGTCCGGCAGCAGCGGGGCCTCGCGCACCACCGCCTCGATGAGGTCCTTGATCTGGTGCGAGAAGCCGTGCTCGTATCCGAGCATGTGGCCGGCGGGCCACCAGCCCTCGAGGTACGGATGCCCGGGCTCGGTCACGAGCACCCTGGTGAAGCCCTGCCGCTCCGCGGCCGCGGTCGCGTCGTACACGTGCAGGGCGTTGAGGTCCTCGAGGTCGAAGGCGATCGCGCCGCGATCGCCGGAGACCTCGATGCGCAGGGCGTTCTTGCGCCCCGTCGCGAAGCGGCTGGCCTCGAACGACCCGATCGCGCCGCCGTCGAAGCGGCCCGAGAACAGGGCCACGTCGTCCACGGTCACGGCACCGCGCTCCGCGCCGCCCGTCCCCCCGAGACCGCTCGACCGCTCGAGCACGGGCCGCTCGGTCACGAGCGTCCGGAGGGTGCCGCTGACCTCGGTCAGGCGCTCGCCGGTGATGAACTGCGCCAGGTCGATGGCATGCGCACCGATGTCGCCGAGCGCGCCCGAGCCGGCCCGATCCTTCTGCAGCCGCCAGGTGAGGGGCGCCTCGGGATCGACCAGCCAGTCCTGCAGGTACTGCGCGCGCACCTGCCGCACGGTGCCGACGACCCCCTGCGCGACCAGGTCGCGCGCGAAGGTCGCCGCGGGCACCCGGCGGTAGGTGAAGCCGACCATGGAGCGCGCCCCGCGCGAGGCGGCCTGCGCGGCGGCCTCGCGCATCCGCTCGGCGTCCTCCACCGTGTTGGCCAGGGGCTTCTCGCACAGCACGTGCTTGCCTGCGGCGAGGGCCGCGATCGCGATCTCGGCGTGGGTGTCGCCAGGGGTCGAGATGTCGACGATGTCGATGTCGTCGCGCGCGACCACCTCGCGCCAGTCCGTCGCGTGCTCGCCCCAGCCCCAGCGCGCGGCGGCCTCGGCGACCGGGCCGGCGCTCCGCCCGACCAGCACGGCCATCTCGACGGCGGCCGGCAGGTCGAACACGCGCGGAGCGGTCCGCCAGCCCTGCGAATGGGCCGCGCCCATGAATCCGTAGCCGATCATCGCGACCCGCAGCGTTCTCGTCATGCCGGGGCTCCTCTCCAGTGGGGTGCGGCGGGGCGCCGGGACAGGTCCGGCACCCCGCGGTCGGGATCAGGAGGCGAAGGACGCCTCGATGTACTGGTCCACGTTGTCGGCCGTCACCACCGGCGCGTCGAGCACGAGGCGACGGGGCACCTCGACCTCGACGAGGTCGCTGAGCGCGCGACCCTGCCCGACCAGTCGTGCGAGGCGGATGCCGTCGGCGGCCTGGGTGTGCGGGTAGATGACCGTCGCCTCGACGACGCTGTCGCCGCTCTCGATGAGGTCCATCATGTTGCGCGAGCCGGCCCCGCCGACGAGGAAGAACTCGTCCCGGTTCGCATTCTCGATGGCGGCCAGGACGCCGATGCCCTGGTCGTCGTCGTGGTTCCAGATGGCGTCGATCTCGGGGGCTGCCGAGAGCAGCTGCGAGGTCACCGCCTCGCCGCTCTGCACCGTGAACTCGGCCGCCACGCGGTTCGACACCTCGAGCCCGCAGGTCTCGAGCGCCTCGGCGAAGCCGCGGCTGCGGTCCTGGGTCAGCGGCAGCGAGTCGATGCCCGCGATCTCGGCGACGACCGCGTCGCTCTGGCCCTCGAGCCGTTCGCAGATGTAGCGGCCCGCGCTCTGCCCCATGCCGTAGTTGTCGCCGAGGAGCGTGACGCGCGCGGCGTCGGGGCTGGAGAACTCGCGGTCGACGTTGATCACGGGGATGCCCGCCTCCATGGCCTGGATGGCGACCTCGGTGAGCGCGGCGCCGTCGGTGGGCAGCAGCACGATGACGTCGACGCCGTCGTTGATGAAGGTCTCGATCTGGCTGATCTGCAGGTTGGCGTCGTTGGTGCCCTCGGCGACGCGCAGCTCGATGTCCGGGTACTTGGCCGCCTCGGACTCGGCGGCGGAGTTGATGGCTCCGAGCCAGCCGTGGTCGGCGGCGGGACCGGAGAATCCGACGACGACGGTCTCGCCCTCGGAGGCGTTCTCGTCCTGTGCGGCGGCCTCGTCGACCGTGTCGTTGCCATCGCCACCGGCGGAGCAGCCGGTGATCAGTCCGGCGACGGCGAGCGACGCGCCGGCTGCGAGGAGCCGGAGGCGCAGGGTGCGGGGTGCAGGCATGGTGTTGTCCTCCTCATTGAGTGCTGCGACGGGTCGGCGAGGAGGCACCGTGCCGTCGCCGCCGAGACGCGGGGCGCCGGGCGGCCGGGTTCGTCCGCGCTGACGCCGTCACCATAACAGGATCGGCGCAAGCCGCAACACCTTTTTGCCGTTGATCGACGTAAGTCGGATCGGCCCTCTCGCACGGTCTCCGCGACGCCGCGGACCGCGGATGCCGAGGGCGGATCAGACCGTGGCGCGCGACCGCGAGCCGTGTTACGTTGCCGCCGTGATCAAAGACGACCACCCGACGGCATTACTCTCGGTCCGCGGGCTCAGCAAGTCCTTCGCCGGCGTGCACGCGTTGCGCGGTGTCGATTTCGACGTGCTCCCGGGCGAGGTGCACTGCTTGCTCGGGCAGAACGGTGCCGGCAAGTCGACCCTGATCAAGACGCTCGCCGGGGCGCACCGACCGGACGGCGGCAGCATCCTGTGGGAAGGCGAGCCGGTCGAGATCGGCAGCACCACGGCCGCGATCGACCTGGGCATCGGCACGATGTACCAGGAGCTCGACGTCGTCGACGGCCTGAGCGTGGCGGAGAACATCTTCCTCGGCCACGAGCGATCCACGGGTGGAGTGCTGCACCGGCGCGCGAGCGCCGCGGCGGCCTCCGAGCTGCTGGCGCGACTCGGGCACGGCGAGCTGTCGCCGCATGCCGAGGTGGGCGACCTCTCCCCCGCGAGCAAGCAGATCGTCAGCATGGCCCGCGCTCTGTCGCACGACGTGAAGCTGATCATTATGGACGAGCCGAGCGCCGTGCTCGACTCCGAGGAGGTCGTGAACCTCTTCCGGGTGGTCGAGCAGCTCACCCGGGAGGGCATCGCCGTCATCTACATCTCGCATCGCCTCGAGGAGATCCGCCGCATCGGCGACCGCATCACCGTGCTGAAGGACGGTGCGAGCACCGCCTCGGGCCTCGAGGTCGCCGGCACGCCCACCCACGACCTCATCCAGCTCATGACCGGCCGCAGCGTCGCCGACGTCTTCCCGGAGCGGGTGCCCGTGCGGCCCGATGCGCGGGTGCTGCTGGAGACCCGAGGACTCGCGCTGCGCGGCGTGTTCGAGGGCGTGGACCTCACGGTTCGAGCCGGCGAGATCGTCGGCCTCGCCGGCCTCGTCGGCTCCGGGAGGTCGGAGATGCTCGAGACCGTCTACGGTGCACGCAAGGCCACATCGGGCACCGTGACGATCGACGGGCGCACCATCCGCGCCGGCTCGGTCGACGCCGCCGTGCGCGCCGGCGTCGGCCTCTCGCCCGAGGAGCGCAAGAGCCAGGGGCTGATCCTCGACGAGCCGATCTTCCGCAACGTCACCCTCTCGACGTTCGCGCGCTTCGCGAAGGGCGGCCTGCTCGACGAGCGCGCCGAGCGGCGCGCAGCCCGCGAGCAGATCGAGGCGCTCGAGCTGCGCCCCGCCGATCCGGACCGCGCCGCCCGCACCCTGTCGGGCGGCAACCAGCAGAAGATCCTGCTCGCCCGGTGGCTCGTGCACGGCACCAAGGTGCTGCTGCTCGACGAGCCCAGCCGCGGGGTCGACGTCGGCGCCCGCGCCGAGATCTACGCCCTCATCCGCCGCCTCGCCGAGGCGGGAACCGCCATCCTCATCGTCTCCAGCGAGATCGAGGAGGTGCTCGGTCTCGCCGACCGCGTGCACGTCATCGCCGACGGCCGGGTGCTCGCCGAGCGCGACGCCACCGCACTCACCGAGCACGACGTGCTCGACCTCGTCCTGAAGGGAACCGCCGCGTGACCACCGACACCGCCTCCGCTCCGACCCAGCCGCGAGCCGATCCCCGGCCGAGCGGACTGCGCAAGCTGTTCAGCGGCCCGGTCGGCCGCAGCATCGGCCTCGTCATCGCACTGCTCGTCATCTGCATCGCGGGTGCCGTGAGCGCCGGCGACCGCTTCGTCGACTTCGGCAACCTGATCACGATCCTCAGCCAGGGCGCCGTCATCGGCGTGATCGCCATCGGCATGACCTTCGTGATCACCGCCGGCGGCATCGACCTCTCGGTCGGTTCCGTGCTCGGCCTCACCACGATCGTCGCCAGCCTCACCGCGGTGCAGGCGGCGGCCTCCGAATCCAGCTGGATCATCATGGTGCTCATCGCGCTCGCGGTGGGCGTCGCGGCAGGCCTCGTCAACGGCGTCGTCATCGCATACGGCAACGTCGTGGCGTTCATGGCCACGTTGGCGATGCTCGTCGGCGCCCGCGGCCTCGCCGAGCTCATCGGCGAGCGGCGCACCTTCGTCGTCTCCGAGCCGGGCTTCCGCGCCTTCTTCCGCGGCGACCTCCTCGGCGTGCCCGTGCTCGTCATCCTCTTCGCGCTCGTGGCGGTCGCAGGGTGGTTCCTGCTGAACCGGACCACGTTCGGCCGCCGCACCGTGGCCATCGGCGGCAACCGCGAGGCGGCCCGCCTCGCCGGTGTGGACGTGAAGCGCCACCTCGTCTACATCTACGCGCTGGCCGGCCTCACCGCGGGCATCGCCGGGGTCATGATGATGGCGAGGACGACCTCCGGCACCTCGACCCACGGCACGCTCTACGAACTCGACGCGATCGCGGCGGTGGTCGTGGGAGGCACGCTGCTGATCGGCGGCCGGGGCACGATCATGGGCACCGTGCTCGGGGTGCTGATCTTCCAGACGCTCACGAACGTCTTCACGCTGAACAACCTGTCGACGTCGGTGCAGGCCGTCGTGAAGGGGCTCATCATCGTGGTGGCCGTGCTGCTGCAGCAGCGCTTCGCGAACCGCGGGTCGTCGCGCTGAGCCCAGGGGCCCGCTCGCCGCGACCGGCGGCGCCCGGGCCCCTGCCGCTCAGCGGGTGCGGTAGACGCGCTGATGCCCGCTGAACTCCGCGAGACGGAAGGGGCCGGCAGCGTCCACCGGGATGACGTGGTCACCGCCGTCGGACGGCTGGCGCAGCTCGTGCAGCTCGCGGTAATGGGCGACGTCGAGCGGCTCGCGCCTGGCGATCTGCTCGCGGGTGGCCCCGGTGCGCAGGTGCTCCCGGTAGCCCTCCACGACGCGCAGGGCGAAGAACTCGGCCACGGCGCCGGAGCCGTAGCTGAGCATGCCGACGAGCTCACCGGCGAGGTCGTCGCGCTCGTCGAGCAGCGAGAGCAGCCCCAGGTAGAGGGATGCCGTGTAGCTGTTGCCGATCGCCCGGTTGTAGACCACGGTGTCGGCGAGGGCAGCCTCCGCCTCGGCGGGGGTCGCCTGCCCGCCGCTGACGCCGATGAGGTGCTTGTGCGCCTTCGCGGTCATCTTGGTGAACGGCGAGTGGTAGCAGTGGGCGGCGAAGTCCTCGAAGGCCGAACCGCCGAGCGCGCGGTAGTCGAGCCAGGCGCCCTCCGCGGCGCGCAGGTACGCGCGCACGGAGTACTTGCCGTCGACCAGCGGGGTGACACGGTAGTTCGGGCGCCAGAAGTCCATGACGTCGTTGGTGTGCACGCCGCTCGGTCCCTCGAGCACGGCGATGGCGGGGTCGGCGCTCACGAGCATCGCGACGGCGGCGGCGCCCTGCGTCGACTCGCCGCTGGAGTCGAGGTCGTACTTGGCCACGTCGGTCGCGATCACGAGCACGCGCTGGCGCGGGTCGCGGGCGATGAGCCCCGCGGCCATCTGCAGCGCGGCGGTGCCGGAGTAGCAGGCCTGCTTGAGCTCCACGGCGCGGGCGGAGTGCGGCAGACCGAGCAGCGCGTGCACGTACACCGCCGCGGCCTTCGACTGGTCGATGCCGGTCTCGGTAGCCAGCAGGACGGTGCGGATGCCCTCGACGCCGTGCCGCTCGATGATCGGCTGCGCTGCCGCGGCCGCGAGCGTGACGATGTCCTCGTCGGCGGCGGGGAAGCTCATCGAGTCCTGGCCGATGCCGATGCGGTACTTCTCGGGGTCGATGCCCTGGGCCTCGGCGAGCAGCGGCAGATCGAGCCGGTACTTCGTGGTCGCCATGGCGATGTCGTGGATGCCGATGCTGGTCATGATGCCTCCTACCGCTCGAACGCGA
>JAAIGF010305072.1_pt1 | contig 10648 bp, 9 predicted proteins | sample 6487441 | NCBI WGS metagenome assembly JAAIGF01 (sample SAMN13974129, study PRJNA590717) | phyllosphere metagenome | biome: pepper field; feature: multiple bacterial spot infested pepper fields; material: pepper leaves; isolation source: leaves from pepper fields | host: Capsicum annuum ...
AGCAGCGCGCTGCTGGCTACGCAGGCCAAAGGCGTCCTGGTCGGCGCGGCTGACGCCGTAGTCCTCGGCGACGTTGTCACCGGTGACCGGCATCGGGTCGACGCCATACTGCTCCTTCATCAAAGGGTTGACGAAGCGCCAGCCCAGGGTGGTGTCTTCCAGCTTCTGGCCACGACCGAAGGCGCTGTCGGCCTTGCCCATCACATAGGGCGCGCGGGTCATCGACTCGACGCCAGCGGCAATGGCCAGCTCCATTTCGCCCGAGGCGATGGCACGGAACGCAGCACCGACCGCTTCCATGCCCGAGGCGCAGAGGCGATTGAGGGTCACGCCCGGCACCGTTTCCGGCAGGCCGGCGAGCAGCAGCGCCATGCGCGCCACGTTGCGGTTGTCTTCGCCGGACTGGTTGGCGCAGCCCATGAACACTTCGTCGACCGCTGACCAGTCGACCTGCGGATTCCGCTCGACCAGCGCCCTGAGCGGGATCGCCGCCAGGTCGTCGGCACGCACTGCGCAGAGCGCGCCGTTGAGGCGGCCAATCGGCGTACGAATAGCGTCGCAGATAAATACCTCGCGGCTCATTCGTCACCGCCCTTCTGCCCATGGGCAGCGGCAGTACGCGCTTCCAGATCACGCAGGGCAGCCAGTTCCTCGGCTTTCGGCGCTTCGGTGGTACTCACGTTATCGGCAAAGCGGATCTGCCAGCCGGTGTTCTCGATCACCTGCTCGCGGGTCACGCCTGGGTGCATCGAGGTGACGATGAACTCGTTGCTACCGGCTTCCGGTTCCATGATGCACAGGTCGGTGATGATCGCCACCGGGCCTTCGCCTGGCAGGCCCAGGCGCTTGCGATGATCACCGCCTTCACCATGGCCGACCGAGGTGATGAACGCCAGTTTGTCGACGAAGGTGCGATGGCCCTGCTTGAGGATGATCAGCACCTTCTTGGCACTGCCGGCAATTTCCGGCGCGCCGCCAGCACCTGGCAGGCGCACTTTCGGCGCATGGTAGTCGCCGATCACGGTGGTGTTGATGTTGCCGAACTTGTCGACCTGGGCGGCGCCGAGGAAGCCGACATCGATGCGCCCGCCCTGCAGCCAGTAGCGGAAGATCTCGCCGGTCGGCACCACGGTGTCCGCGGTCTCGGCCAGCTCGCCGTCACCGATGGACAGCGGCAGCACGCTTGGCTTGGCGCCGATCGGGCCGGACTCATAGATCAGTACCACTTCCGGCGCATGGGTCAGCCGCGCCAGGTTGGCGGCCTTGGATGGCAGGCCGATGCCGACGAAGCACACGCTGCCGTTACCGAGGCGGCGCGCGGCGGCCACGGTCATCATTTCATTGGTGTTGAAGTCGCTCATCACTTGGCCTCCCCGTTAACCTTCGCCTGGTACTGCGCAAAATCCTCGGTGCCGCGGATGTATTCGTCGATCCACGCCGTGAAGGTTTCACGGTCGCGGGCAATCGGGTCCCAGGCCTGGTAGAAGCGGTTGTCGCGCTCGTAGTAGCCGTGGGCATAGGACGGATGGGCGCCGCCGGGCACCACGCAGACCGCGGTCAAGGCCCAGGTCGGCAGCACGCAGGCATTCATCGGCGCCTGCAGGTCGTCGACGATTTCCTCGACTGTGACGATGCAACGCCTGGCCGCCAGCGCGGCCTCCTTCTGCACGCCAAGGATGCCCTGGATCAGCACGTTGCCCTTGCGGTCGGCCTTCTGCGCATGGATCACCGTCACGTCCGGGCGCACGCTCGGCACGGTGGCCAGGCTCTCGCCGGTGTACGGGCATTCGATGAACTTGATATCCGGGTTGACCTTGACCAGATCCGAGCCCTGGTAGCCGCGCAGCACGGCGAACGGCAGGTTGGAGGCGCCAGCGACGTAGGCGTTGGCCATGGCCGCGTGGCTGTGCTCGCTGATTTCCAGCTTGTGCGGCCAGTGCTTCTCGACGGCGTCACGCAGGCGATGCAGCGAACCGACACCAGGGTTGCCGCCCCAGGAGAAGATAAGCCGCTTGGCGCAACCAGCCCCGATCAGCAGGTCGTAGACCAGATCGGGGGTCATGCGCACCAGGGTCAGATCCTTCTTGTTCTGGCGGATCAGCTCATGGGACGCAGCGGTCGGAATCAGGTGGGTGAAGCCTTCGAGGGCAACGGTGTCGCCGTCGTGAACGAAGCGTTCGACCGCTTCGCGCAGGGAGAGAATCTCAGCCATGGTCGTTCTCGTCTTGTTGCTCTGGATACCGTGGGCGGCGATTTGCCGTATGGTCACAAGGTACTCATCCAGTAGGCGGCTAACAATCCGATAATCGACTATCCGTTCGATAATCGAACAACACTTATGGGCTTATGACTCTCCTCGCCCGCACAGGCTCAGCGGTTGCGCTTGTAGGTCTCCGACGGCAGCTCACCAAAGCGCCGGCGGTAGGCTTCGGCGAAACGCCCCAGGTGCAGGAAGCCATGATCCAGGGCGATCTCGGTAACGCTGCGCACCTTGCAGGCGGGGTCGAGCAACTGGGCATGGATACGCTCCAGCTTGCGCTGGCGGATGTAATCCTTGGGGCTGATGCCGGCATGGCGCTCGAACAGGGCATACAGCGACCGTTCGCTGACCCGGGCAACCGTTACCAGCTGCTCGATGCCGATGTCCTGGGTCAGGTGCTGCTCGATGTAATCGACGACCTGCTCGAAGGAGCCGCCCTGGGACTGCGGCTGCACGCGCTGCACGTTGTTGCCCAACAGGCCCAGCAGCTTGCTGGCGATGATACGCACGTAGTGCTCCTGCACCTGAGGCATGCTGGACGCGGCTTCGGCTTCCTGGCAGATCAGCATCAGCAGGTTGGAAAACCCTTCCAGCTCACCCATGTCGTGACGTGCGGCGCTGAAGCGGATACCGCTTTGCGGCAGCATCCAGCGGTTTTCCAGGCAGGTGTTCTCGAACAGGCTGACCGGCAGCTTGACGATGAATTTCTCGCAATCGGCCGAATAGGTCAGGTCCACCGGGTCGTCCGGGTTGATCAGCAGCAGCTCGCCCGGCACATAGAAGTGTTCCTGGCCGCGGCACTGCGAGCGGCAGTGCCCCTTGAGCAATACCTGCAGGTGGTAGATGGTTTCCAGCGCCGGCGAGGTGACCCGCACGCTGCCGCCGTAGCTGATGCGGCACAGATCGAGGCTGGCGAACTTGCGGTGATTGAGGCTCGCCTCGGGAAAACCGCTGGTGGGCAGGCGAATGCAGTGCGCACCGACGTGCTGATTGACGTACTCGGACACCGCGTAAGGATCGGCGCGCTCGAACACACTGCTGCGCGCGCTCAGCAAGACATTGCTCATCATCAGGCCTCGTTGTTTTTCTTATAAGGCTGAATCACCGCTAGCCGGCAATCCGCTAATCGTCCGGCGATTCTAACCCTCCCCTGGTAACGCGATACGTCAGCGTGACAAAGGGTTACATCTCTCCCAGGCATGCGAAAAACAGGCGCTCAATGCAAGGCGCCGCGCGGCCCCTGGCCTGCATTGATGGCAGACGAGAAGCAGCACGGCGAGCGCTACCTATAAGGCGTTGGGCTTACGCCTCCAGCGCGCGAACCCGCTCGTGGCGCTGTTGGGCCTTCGCTTCGGCGGTGGACTGCAGGGTGAAATCGAACTCGATTTCCGCGAAGCGCCCCTGCACGCCATGGGCTTTGGCGCGCTCGGCATCGTCGAAAAAGTCGATCCTGGCGATCAGCTCGTCGCGAGTGGCGTAGGCGAAGTCGTCGTGCAGGTATTTGTCGCCATCCAGGTTGATCTGGGTAGTCAGATGGCGATGACCCGGTGCCGAGATGAAGAAGTGCACGTGGGCCGGACGCTGGCCATGGCGGCCGAGCTGATCGAGCAGTTGCTGGGTCGGGCCATCCGGCGGGCAGCCGTAGCCGGACGGTACGATGCTGCGGAAGCGATAACGGCCTTCGGCGTCGGTCTCGATGCGGCGGCGCAGGTTGAATTCCGATTGCGCTGGGTCGAAGTACGAGTAGGTGCCAGCGGTATTGGCGTGCCATACGTCGACGATGGCGCCAGCCAGCGGCTTGCCATCGGTGTCGAACACCCGGCCCTGCATGAACAGCGGAGTACCGGCATCCTGGCCGTCGTCCAGGCGCGCTTCGCCCTTGCTCAGCGGCGCGCCAGCCACGTACAGCGGGCCTTCGATGGTGCGCGGGGTGCCGCCGGTGCGACCGGCCTCTTCGTCTTCGGCGTCCATCAGCATGTCGAGGTAATGCTCGATACCCAGCCCCGCGACGACCAGACCCGCCTCCTGGCGAGCGCCGAGCTCGTTGAGGTAGTTCACGGCCTTCCAGAACTCTTCCGGGGTGATCTGCAGGTCTTCGATGATCTTCGCCGTGTCGTTGAGCACACGGTGGATCACCGTTTTCATCCGGGCGTTGCCGCCGTCATTGGTGAAGCCGGCGGCGTCTTCGAAGAACTTCTGCACTTCAACAGTCTGGGCAATACGAACGGTCATGGCTTGTTTCCTCATCTTGTTGTTGTCTGGATCGGATCAGGCGAGCGAATGGCGCCGATCAGCGATCGTCATCGTGGATCGAGGACGGGTGGCGACACAGCGCCATGACCTCGATGTCCATGTACGGATACAGCGGCAATTGCATCAGCGTGTCATGCAAAGCCTGGGCATCGGCCACGTCGAAAATGCTGACATTGGCGTAAAGCCCGGCGATGCGCCAGAGGTGACGCCAGGTGCCTTCGCGCTGCAGGCGCTGGGCCAGCTCCTTCTCGTCAGCCTTGAGGCGCGCGGCCTGCTCGGCGGGCATGTCGGTCGGCAGTTTTACGGTCATGCGTACGTGAAACAGCATGGCTAGCTCCTTTGGGATTCGGGTTCAGCGGCGGCAGAAACGCTGCAGGCGCTCTTCGTCTAGCTCCACGCCAAGGCCGGGGGTGGTCGGAATCTTCAGTTCGAAATCGCGGTACACCGGCACGTTGACCAGGATGTCCTCGGTCAGCAGCAGCGGGCCGAACAGCTCGGTGTGCCATTCCAGCTTGCTCAGCGTGGCGAAGGCATGGGCCGACGCCAGGGTGCCGACGCTGCCTTCGAGCATGGTGCCACCGTACAGGGCGATACCGGCCGCTTCGGCGATATAGGCACTGCGCAGCACGGCACGCGGGCCGCCGTTCTTGGCGATCTTCAGGGCAAACACCGGTGCAGCGCCGCCACGGGCCAGGTTGAAGCTGTCTTCCACGCTCTCGATGGCTTCGTCGGCCATGATCGGCGTCGGGCTGCGGGCGCTGACGCGGGCCTGGGCCTGCACGTCCTGGCGGGGAATCGGTTGCTCGATCAGGTCGACGCCGGCATCACCGAGCGCCTGGCAGGCACGAATGGCCACCGCTTCGCTCCACGCCTGGTTGACGTCGACCCGCACGCTGGCACGGTCGCCCAATGCGCGCTTGATCGCCGCCACGTGGGCGATATCCAGTGCAGCATCGCGGCTGCCGATCTTCAGCTTGAAAATCCGGTGACGACGCAGGTCGAGCATGCGCTCGGCTTCGTCGATGTCCTTGCTGGTATCGCCGCTGGCCAGCGTCCAGGCCACTTCCAGGCCGTCACGTACACGGCCACCGAGCAGCTCGGCGACCGGCAGGCCAAGACGTTTGCCCTGGGCGTCGAGCAACGCGGTTTCCACCGCCGAGCGGGCAAAGGTGTTGGCGCGCACGCTGCGGTCGATACGCAGCATGGCGGCGTTGATATTGCCGGCCGGCTGGCCGACCAGCAGCGGTGCGAAGTAGGTATCGATATTGGTCTTGATGCTTTCCGGGCTTTCCCCGGCATAGGCCAGGCCACCGATAGTGGTGGCTTCACCGACGCCTTCGATACCGTCGCTGCAGCGCAACCGCAGGATCACCAGGGTCTGGTGCTGCATGGTGTGCATGGCCAGCTTGTGTGGGCGAATGGTCGGCAGGTCGACGATCAGGGTCTCGAGACTTTCGATCAGCGGGAGGCTCATGGGCGGTGATCCGTGTGCAAGTGGCAACGGGCAGGCGCCAGCGACACGACGCGCTGGGGCGCCTCGTTCACCAGGCCGGCCAGCAGCAGAGGAGCAGAAGAACAAAGGATGCGAGAGAGCACGAGCATATCCTTCAGGTTTTATTTTTGTCTGGGCACAGATTGACCTCAGCAAATCAGGCAGTCCAATATTGAATCGGTCTGGTTTGATACCCTGGAGGTATCATGGAGCTGCGCCATTTGCGTTATTTCCGCGTGCTCGCGGAAACCCTGAATTTCACCCGCGCAGCCGAACGCCTGCATATCGCCCAGCCGCCGCTGAGCCGGCAGATCCAGCAACTGGAAGACGAGTTGGGCGTGGCCTTGATCGAGCGCGGCCGGCCGCTGCGCCTGACCGAGGCTGGGCGGTTCTTCTATGAACATTCCGTGCAGTTGCTCGAGCAGTTGGGCCGCGTCAGCGATGACACCCGGCGCATCGCCGAAGGGCAGCGGCGCTGGTTCGGTATCGGCTTCGCACCCTCGACCCTGTATGGCGCACTGCCGGAGCTGATCCGCCAGCTGCGCGCCGAGGCCGCCATCGAACTGGGCTTGTCCGAGTTGACCACCCTGCCCCAGGTGGAAGCCCTCAAACGTGGTCGTATCGATATCGGCTTCGGCCGTATCCATATCGAGGATCCGGCCATCGTTCAGGAAGTGATCCGCCAGGACCCCCTGGTCGCCGCCCTGCCCGCCGGCCACCGGCTGCTGGCCGCCCCGGCTTCCCTGGCGGAACTGGCACGCGAGCCGTTCGTGCTCTACCCGGCGTCGCCGCGGCCCAGCTACGCCGACCACGTACTGGCCCTGTTCGCCCGTAACGACCTGAAGATTCGCGTGGCGCAGATGACCAACGAACTGCAGACGGCCATCGGCCTGGTTGCCGCCGGCATCGGCATCAGCCTGGTGCCCGCCTCCGTGCAGCGCCTGCACCGCGATGACATCGGCTACACGCCACTGCTCGACGCCAGCGCCACGTCACCCATCGTGATCAGCTACCGCAAGGATGATGACTCGCCACTGCTCAAGCGCTGCCTGAAACTGGTGAAGAATCTGGACCTTGAGTGATAACCCTATTGAGTCGCGGTGACGAACCTCCAAGGCGTGGGGTGGATGACGCTCTTTTCATCCACCATTACGCTTGCAGTGCGGTGGACGGATGAAGCGTCGTCCACCCTACGACTGAGTCAGGTCCGTAGGATGGGTGGAACCCATCAATAATTGCTACGGCGCAAGCATTAGCCATTGCCGATCAGCAAGATGAGCCACGGCCAGCCACGATCCCTGTGGGAGCGCGCCATGCGCGCGAAAATCGCGGGCGTGAACTGGGCGTCCCCGCCCCACTCCCACAGGGGGACTGCAAGACGGCGGATTACGCAATCAACACGAGCCCCTAAAGGACTACAGCCAGCGCCTCACAGCAACGTCCAGGTGTACGAAAAAATCAGCCGGTTCTCGTCGATATCACTGCGGTAGTTGGAGCGCGCCTCGACATTACGCACGCGTACGCCCAGTCCCTTGAGCGCCCCGCTCTGCACCACGTAACCGATATCCAGATCGCGCTCGCGATCCTTGCCCTCGAAGCCACGACCGGTGTCGACGTTGTTGCCGCGGATATAGCGCACCGTGCTGGTCAGGCCGGGCACGCCGAGGGCGGCGAAGTCGTAGTCGTAGCGCGCCTGCCAGGAGCGCTCGTCGGTGTAGGCGAACTCGTAGGTCGGCACCTCGTTGCCCAGCGGCGTGACGTTGGCGAACACCCGCGGGAACGGGTTGTCGCCGAACATCGCCTGGTAGCCGACATAGAAGGTATGGCCACCATGTTTGGCCGAAATCAGCGAATAGAAGGCCTGGTTGTCGATAGTGCCGAGCAGCTTGTCGCCATCTTCCTGGCTATCGAAGTAGCCGAGGTTGGCGCCCAGGGTCCAGGCGCCCAGCGGCTCGCTGTGTTTGAGGCCGACGAAGCGCTGGTTGTAGATGTCCTCGAGCTGTGCGTACCAGAGGCTGGCGGTGGTGCGCTTGTCGTTGAAGGCATAGTCGGCGCCCAGGTAGTTGAAGGCGTCGCTGCTGACCTGACGCCGCGGCACATGGCCAAGCATGGCCTGCAGCTTGTCGTCGCCGGCCTCGTTGCGCAGGCTGGTGGAGCGCAGGTGGCCGCCCTGCAGGGTCAGGCCGTCGAGCTCCCGGGACACAAGCGAGGCGCCCTGGTAGCCCGGCGGCAGCAGGCGGATATCACTGAAGGTCAGTACCGGCAAATTGGGCTGCAGCTCACCGACGCGCAGTTCGGTCTGCGAGAGCCGCGCTTTCAGCGCCACGCCGAGGCGGCTGTATTCGTCGGCGGCCTCACCGTTGTCACGCACCGGCAGCAACCCGGTATTGACCCGGTCGCGACTGCTGTCGAGCCTAATGCCCAAGAGCCCCTGGGCGTCTAGGCCAAAGCCGACCACGCCCGGCGTGTAGCCGGACTTGAAGTCGAGGATGAAACCCTGGGCCCACTCCTCGGCTTTGGACTGGCGGTTGGCGCCGACGATATCGGAGAAATCCCGGCTGAAGTAATAGTTGCGCGCCTGCAAGGTGGCACTGGCGCCGTCGACGAAGCCCTCATTGGCAGCCTGCACGGCAACCGGCAGGCTCAGCACGCCCAGGGAAAATACGCACAAGGTGGTTGGATATTTACTCATGGTTGCTCTGCTCTTGTTGTTATTGCATGGGTACAGCGGCGCCCCACAGCGGACAGCGTGGAGAGCCGGCGCAGGAAAATCGGGGGTCAGCGAGTCTCTTGGGCGGGCCTGGAGCGCACGGGCTGCTCGGCAACGGGCGTGCTTTTATGGGTCAGCAACCAGTGGGCGAACAGCCCGAAGATCAGCCCCCAGAACGCCGCCGACAGCCCGAGAAAGGACATGCCCGAGGCGGTAACCAGAAAGGCGACCAATGCCGCTTCGCGCTCTTGCGGCACGGCCATGGCGCCGGCCAGGGAGGCCGCGATGGCGCCGAACAGCGCAAGCCCTGCGAGTGCCGCCACCAATGCCTGGGGGAAAGCGGTGAACAGGCTGACCAGGGTTGCCCCGAACAGGCCGAACAGCAGGTAGAAAACGCCGCCGACCACCCCGGCCACGTAGCGCCGCTCGGGGCGCTCATGGGCCTCAGGGCCGGTACAGATCGCCGCGGTAATCGCCCCCAGCGCCAGGCCATGGCAGGCAAAGGGCGCCAGCAGCAAGCTGCCCAGGCCGCAGCCCGCCAACAACGGCCGTGCCGCCACCTGGCCGTAACCGCTGCTGCGCAGCACGGCCATGCCAGGTATGAATTGCCCGGTCAGCGCCACCACGGCCAGCGGTACGCCGATATTGAGTATCGCCATGGGCGAAAACTCCGGGCTAATCCACACCGGCGTGGCCAGGCCGATCACCCAGGCATCGGCGCTGAGCTCGCCACGGCCGATCACCAGGCCGACACCGGCCAGCAACACCGCCAGCACCGCATAGCGCGGCAACACACGCTTGCACAGCAGATAGGTCACGAACATCGCCAGCACCAGCAGGGGCTGCTCCTGCAGCGAGGTGAACAGCGCACTGCCGAAGCTGAACAGAATGCCCGCCAGCATCGCCGCGCACACCGACAGCGGCAGCCGGGCGACCAGTTTGTCGAAGGCACCACTGAGGCCTACCACCAGCACGATCAGGTTGGCGATCAGGTAGGCGCCCACCGCCTCGCCGAGGCTCACTTGCGGCAACAGGCTGACCAGCAGCGCCGAGCCCGGCGCCGACCAGGCGATCACCACCGGCGCCCGGTAGCGCAAGCTGAGCACGATGCCCAGCACTCCACTGCCGATGCTGATCGCCCAGATCCACGACGACAGCACCTCGGCCGGTAAACCCGCCGTGCGCGCCGCCTGGAAGATGATCACCAGCGGCCCGGCATAGGAAATCACCGTGGCGATAAAGCCGGCGACCAGCGCCGACAGCGACATGTCCTTGAACAGCGTCATTGCTTCGCTCCGTCATGCGGGCGGCCACAGCCGCTCCCCGTCCACCGACGAGGTGAACGGAGATGGATCGGGTTACGGATGGAGGGTGCGATCAGGCCTTGCTGGGTTGCAGGCTGAGCTTGTCGACACTGGCGCTGTTCAGGGCGAACACCAGCATGGCCAGGGCCGCGATGGCACCAGGGATGGCGAAGGCCATGAAGTTGAGTTGCAGCGGCAGCTCGATGCCCATCAATGCGCCGCCGAGCAGCGGGCCGACAATGGCGCCATTGCGCCCGATGCCCGACGCCCAGCCGAGCCCGGTGGAGCGGATCGACAGGCCGTAGAGCTGGGCGGTGCCGGCGTACAGCAGGATCTGCGTGCCGATGGTGGTGGCGCCGGCGACGAAGATCAGCAGGTAGAGCATCAGCGTCGGGCTCTTGAAGCCGAGCAGGCTGATCGACACGGCAGCGGCGATGAAGAAGCCGACCTTGACCTTGGTCAGGTTGAAACGGTCGCCCAGCCAGCCGCCGAGAATCGCGCCGGCCATGCCCCCGAAGTTGAGGGCCAGCAGGAACGACAGACTCGAACCCAGGCTGTAGCCGGCGTTGGCCATCAGCTTCGGCAGCCAGGAGCTCAGCGCGTAGACCATAAGCAGGCAGCAGAAGAAC
>JAAIGF010225292.1_pt1 | contig 10636 bp, 9 predicted proteins | sample 6487441 | NCBI WGS metagenome assembly JAAIGF01 (sample SAMN13974129, study PRJNA590717) | phyllosphere metagenome | biome: pepper field; feature: multiple bacterial spot infested pepper fields; material: pepper leaves; isolation source: leaves from pepper fields | host: Capsicum annuum ...
TGATGATCGGATTGCATTTTTGTCACACAGCATCGATTTCAAATACGATCAACCGCATATATTAAAAGCGTATGCTACTAAACTGGGAGTAGACAATGATCAGTGGCAATTTGTGAATGGTAGCAAAGCCGATATTTATGGGATGTCCGAAAAGTATTTGGTGTACACAGCAGAGGACGCGAATGCCCCGGGTGGTTACGATCATCAAGGTTACCTCGTATTAATTGATAAAGATCGCCGTATAAGAGGAGCATATGATGGTACAGATGATGAGCAAGTAAGTAAATTGCAAGCTGATCTTAAAATATTATTAGAAGAACAAAACCCAAGTTCTTAATGCGACATATCGCCACCGTACTTACACTGATGAGTGCATTGATAGTAGTGTTACAGCTGGCACATAGCTGCCAGTCTACATACGATATCAAAACGATGCAATATGTAACCAATGGCGAAAAAGTATATCGCGCACACTGTCAAAACTGTCATGGTTCACAAGGTGAAGGACTGGGTAAACTTTATCCGCCATTGACAGATCCCGATTATCTCAAGGATAATCGGGATCTACTTCCAAGAATAGTCCGCTTCGGAATAAAAGACTCCATCAAAATATCTAATCAATATTTCTCTGAGGTCATGCCCGGCATACCTGAGCTCACTGATGTAGATATCGCTTACGTACTCACTTACGTGACGCTGCGATTTGGCGACGCAAAAGAAAAATATAGTCTGGAAGAAGTCAAAAAATCCATTTCTTTAGGCAAAATAAATAAGTAAACCTACTTTTAACCGGCAGTAAGTGATTCTCTAGGATTCGAAGCATTTCTATCGAACAAGTATAACGAGATTTTGACAATCAACCTGTAGTTAAAATACCTACATTTGAAACCATCAAATGAACGTTCAATCTACAGACAAAAAAGAGGCTATTTTTCAGAGTACATTAGCTCTTTTACAAGACTACGGCTTCCACGGTACGCCGATGAGCCAAATTGCACAACAGGCAAAAATATCAGTTGGCACCATATATCACTACTTTGATTCTAAAGAAGCTTTGATTATGGAATTGTTTGCATACTGCAAAGCCAAATTAATGGGACATATTTTCAACGGAATAATTGCAGACAAAGATCATTACGAGCGGGACTTTAAGGTAGTATGGAAGCGTTTTGTGCAATTTAATACCGATTTCCCCATTTACTTTCGCTTCATGAATCAATTTTACTCTTCCCCATTTCATGAAATGGAACGTGTAAGGAAACAACAGCAATGTGGTGACGGGTCTATGAATATACAAAGCTTCCTAACCTGTGGTGTCCAGCTAAATCAGTTAAAAGATACGAGCTTACAGATACTAAATGCTGCGTTTACGGGGGTAGCCGTATCTTATGTCAAATCAATTATTTTTGGAAAAGCGTCAATTGACCAAGCGCAACTAGATGAAATGGTAGAACTTGTTTGGAAATCACTTAAAAAAGAAATTTTATGAGCTGCGCATTAAAATATTTCATCTTAGCGATATGCTTCATCGCTACATCGATCGTAGTTTATGGGCAGCAAACTACCGCTACATTATCTTCAACTCCGACATTGGAGGAACTGCTTGATTATGCCTTAGAAAATAGAATCACCATTAGACGAGCGCACCTAGGTGTGGAAATCGGAGAGAAAGAAATCAAGTCCGCGTTATCTGGTTATTTTCCGCAAGTAACCGCCAGTGGAACAGTTAACCACTTCTTGCAAATCCCAACGGCTATTATTGACGATCGCCTTATCCAGATGGGGCAGCAAAACACCAGTAATATTGGCGCGCAAGCAACCCAAGCTATACTCAATCCCGAGTTGATGCTTGCATCTCGATCTGCCAGTATCATTCGCGAGCGATACAAACAAACTGTAGAAGAAGAAAAGATTAGTGCTGTGGTTGATGTCAGTAAAGCTTATTTTGATATCCTCACCACCGAGGAACAAATACGAATTATTCAAGAAGATATTATTCGAATTAAGCGTCAGTACACCGATGCGCACGCGCAATATGAGGTAGGCATAGTCGACAAGACAGATTACAAACGAGCACAAATCTCTTTGAACAACTCACAGGCAGAACTCAAAAGAACGCATGAATTTAGAAAATATAAATATGATTTTCTAAAACAGCTACTGGCATTACCCCCCTCTTACCCGCTAGATTTGTCATTAAACAAAGAAGATTTAGAGGCAAAAGTACTACTAGATACCACTGAGGTATTAAACGAAGAACGCCGGATCGAGTACCGCCAAATAACTAACATGAAACGAGAGCAAGAGCTCAATACTCAATTTCAAAAGTGGCAGTTTTTACCTACGATTAATGCTGTAGCTAACTATCAACTGAATTATTTCAACAGCGAGTTTAGCAATTTGTATCGTAGAGGATTTCCGCAGTCGTCGGTAGGTCTCAATCTATCCATCCCAGTATTTCAGGGATTCAGAAGGCAACACGAAATTCGCAAATCTCAACTGCAAGAACAGCAATTAGAATGGGATATGGCCGACATGAAAAATGTTATTGCTGCTGAACATTCTGAAGCTATTACAAATTACAGAGCCTATATGAACGAGTGGAAAGTAAGTCGGGAGAATGTGACGATCTCAAAAGAAGTTTATGATATCATAAAGCTCCAGTACGATGAAGGCATCAAAACTTACTTGGAGTTAATGACCTCCGAGACAGACTTACGCACTAGTCAGCTAAATTATTTGAACGCGTTGTATCTCTTGCTTGCAAGCAAAATTGATGTAGAACGAGCACTTGGCAATATCCAAATTCAATAACCAAATCAGAAAATGAATAAAAAGACGATATACTTTCTGCTATTAATCGGGTCAACCGTGACTTGGCAGTCTTGTGGTAGCAATAACAAAGAAGCAGCTAAAGGCGCCGCATCTGAGCGTAATGTGAATGTTCTTCCAGTAGAAGAGCAAATCGTGACGGGATATCAAGAGTATCCTGCCTTCGTCGTTCCGCTACAAGAAACGGAGCTTCTGGCAGAGGTTTCTGGATATATTACCAACATTGCAGTAAGCGATGGTGCATTCGTGACGAAAGGACAAATGCTTTATGAGATCGACCGTACTCGTTATAGTGCGGAAGTAGAGCAAGCTAAAGCAAATGTGGCCATTGCGGAGTCGGAATATGACCGTGTTCAGAAAGATCTTAAACGCTATGAGAAACTAGCAGAAAACGATGCAATTGCTCGCCAAACGCTAGATTACGCTGCCACAGATGTGAACAATCAACGAGCCCAAGTACAGGCCGCTAAAGCAGCTTATGAAACTTCGAGTACAAACTTACGTCGTTCCACAATCTATGCGCCATTTTCTGGAACCATAGGCATATCGCAGGTACGGCATGGTGCTTACGTGAATGCGGGTAATACGCTGCTGAATGTGATCTCTACAAGCAGTCCGATAGCGGTTGAGTTTCAAATCAATGAAATAGATATTGATCGTATTTTGGAGTTGCAAAGAACGGGTAGCCAAGATGAAATTCACATTCGTATGCCCGACGGCAGCATATATCCAGAGTCAGGAAAGATAGCTGTGGTTGACCGCAGCGTAGATCGTACGACCGGTACACTACGTGTGCGCGCTAGTTTTACCAATGCTGATAATCGTTTGCGCGCCGGTATGAATCTTACGATGCGTTTGGCAAACACATCGCAAGAAAAACAATTAGTCATCCCGCTACGTGCCGTATTAGAGCAATTAGGTGCAACAAGTGTCTACACTGTAAGCGACAGCAGTACTGCTGTATTTAACGGAATACAACTGGGCACCAAGTTCGATGACAAAGTAGTGGTATTGAGTGGACTTAAGGCGGGTGATCAAGTTATTGTAGACGGTGCAGAAGGTGTATCCGAAGGCGACAAACTATCGGTTGATAAGAAGTAAATCAATCTCTATTTAAGAAAGAAATATGATTTCAGAAGTATTTATACGAAGACCTGTTACCGCGATGGTAATATCCATACTGATCTGTATTATCGGAGTGATCTCTATCATAACGCTACCGATTAGTCAGTATCCCAATATCGCACCACCAACAGTAAGTGTACAGGCAACATATACAGGCGCTGATGCGCAGACTGTAGAGCAAACAGTGACGACACCGATCGAAAGTCAGATCAACGGAACGCCAGGCATGCTCTACATGTCGTCAAACAGTACGTCAGATGGTTCATCTCGTATAACAGTAACATTTGAAGTAGGTACTGATATCGACATTGCAACACTAGATGTACAGAACCGCGTGGGTATTGCAGAACCCGTATTGCCAGAAACCGTACGAAGACTCGGAGTTATCACTAGAAAAGCCAATCCCGACGTATTGATGATGGTGCACCTGATTTCACCGAAAGGCACACGCGACCCCAAGTTTTTGGCTAACTATGCGTACCTATACGTGCGAGAAGCTATTTTGCGGGTCAAAGGTGTGGGTGATGTGATGGCATTTGGTCAACCATTTGCTATGCGCGTTTGGCTGGATGCCAATAAATTATCCAACTTAGGAATTACTCCAGAAGATGTGAGCGCGGCGATTCAAGAGCAGAATTCCAGAATACCGGGCGGAAGTGTCGGCGGTAAACCACAATTGTCTTCACAAGTTTTCGAGTATTCCATCGTGACGGATAGTGATTTGAGTACAGAAGAAGATTTTGAAGACATTATCATCAAAACGAATGCGGACGGATCGCTTGTTTTACTGAAAGATGTGGCTCGTGTTGAGCTTGGCCAATTCATGTACAACGTGACGACAAAAGTGAATGGTACTACATCTAGTGGTATGATGATAAACCAAATGCCGGGCAGTAACGCCGTAGAAACAGCAGACGGTATCTATGCTGCTTTGGAGCAATTAAAAAAATCATTTCCGAACGACGTAGATTATGTAGTGAGTTATGAAACGGTTTCCGTTGTAGACGCTTCCATTGAATCTGTTTTACATACGTTGGTAGAGGCTTTGATCTTAGTGACGGTAGTTGTGTTCTTCTTCTTACAAAGTTGGCGAGCCACATTGATCCCTGTAATTGCTATTCCTGTCTCTATCATCGGTACGTTTATCTTCTTCAATTTATTTGGATTCTCGATCAATAACCTCACCATGCTAGCCTTCGTATTGGCTATTGGAATTGTGGTGGATGATGCCATCGTGGTGGTCGAAGCGGTGCAACATTACATTGACCATGAAAAGCTAGACGCCAAGGAAGCTACTCGAAGGGCGATGAAAGACATCACGGCACCCGTAATAGCAATCGGTTTGATTTTAGCAGCCGTATTCATCCCAGTAGGATTTATTCCAGGGATGTTAGGTCAATTGTATCAGCAGTTTGCCATCACCATTGCTGTATCTGTATTGTTATCAGCCTTTATCGCACTGACACTTACGCCAGCCCTTTGTTCTATTATGCTGAAGCCCTCGGCGATAAGCAAAGATGCAAAAGGACTGAATCGTTTATTTTACAAATTCAACGTATGGTTCGAAAGTGTCACACATAAATATTCTAAGGGAGTTCAAAAATCCATTAAAGCCACTCCCCTAATACTTATTATACTGGTCTGCATATTTGTCGGTACTGGTTTTATGTTTGCTGAAAAACCGACAGGTTTCATCCCAAAAGAAGATAATGGCTCATTCTTCATTGGTATTACGCTTCCAGAGGGTTCTGCGAATGCTCGGACAAATGTCGTTTTAGAGGAAATACAAAAGCGTATCACCGATTCTATACCCGAGATACAGTATATGACGCAAATCTCGGGCATGAATATTTTGAATCGTGCGGCGAAGCCTAATAATGGTTCATTTTTCGTCTTTCTGAAACCTTGGAACGAGCGAACGGTCACGAATAACGACGTATTAGAAAGAGTTATGGCCATGTTTTCTAAATACAATAAGGCTAGCGTCATGGCTGCTACACCGCCTCCTATACCAGGGTTAGGTTCGGCCGGTGGTTTTTCTATCATGATACAAGATGAGCGAAGTACCGACATCAAAGATTTCGAAGCGATGACGCGCAAATTTATTGCTGCTGCAAATCAGAGACCAGAGATCGCACGTGCTTATACCCTTTTCAATACAAATACGCATAATTATAAGCTAGAAGTAAAGCGAGAGCAGGCGAAAGCAATGGGTGTAACGATCTCGAGTATCTATACGACCTTATCGGCCTACATGGGGAGTAGCTATATCAATGACTTTACACTTTACGGACGTAATTTTAGAGTGGTATCTCAAGCGGACACAACATACAGAATGCAAATCGAAGATCTCAAAAAACTATATGTTAAGAATGAGCAAGGTTTGCCTGTACCCATCTCTACGCTAGTGTCCTACGAACTGGTTCAAGCTCCGGCGATGGTCAGCCACTTCAATTTGTATCGCTCGATCGAAGTAATGGGTGACGCAGCAATAGGTTATAGTTCTGGACAAGCGCTCAATGCGTTGGAAGAAGTCGCACAAGAAGTACTAACCGAAGGCTATTCGTACGGTTATGCAGGAGCTTCTTTGCAAGAGAAAGAGTCCGGATCGCAGACCATCATGGTGTTTGCCCTCTGTATAATCTTCGTGTTCCTGTTACTAGCCGCACTGTACGAAAGCTGGTCGGTACCATTCTCGATCTTACTTTCGGTACCGCTGGGAGTTTTTGGATCTATTTTGGCACTTACACTACTGCCAAGCATCGAAAACAATATTTTTGCGCAGATCGGATTGATTACCATTATTGGTTTGGCAGCAAAAAATGCTATTCTAATTGTAGAGTTTGCTAAGGAACGTGTGGACATCGGCATGAACCTGATCGAGGCCACATTAGATGCTGTTAAGCTACGTCTACGCCCTATTGTGATGACATCCTTAGCCTTTATTCTCGGAATTATTCCATTAATGATATCTACTGGTGCCGGGGCTGTTTCTCGACAAACGATCGGCTGGACAGTTTTTGGTGGTATGGCCGCAGCTACCGTTTTGGCTATATTTATAGTACCCGTATTATTCGTGATAATCACACGCCTTGCATACGGTAAAAAGAAATTAGCCGAACTAGAAGCAGGTTTTGACGAGGAAAAGAAAAGTAAACTAAGTGCACATTAAGTGTAAAAAAGGACAGATTTAGCGCTGTTCCTTGCCAAAGTTAATATTTAAGTCTACCCAGCAAATCTGAAGTTTTGCTGGGTATTTTTTTACTACTTCAACATCAACCCGACAGAAATACTCAAGTGCTGATGTTGAAAGTTGCGCTGTAGATCAAACGCATTTCGATTCAACTCTTGGTAGCCGTAAGAAGCAGAAATCGTGTAATTCGCCCTGCTCATCGTTTCGTATACATACATCAAACCGCCGCGAAACAAAAAGCCGCGATCGTAGACCGGACCTATGCGTGGTGCATACCCAGCATTTCCCAAAAGCCCAATCCAAGAGTGATCGCTGAGATAGGACACCGGTATTCGCGCATCAATAAATAATGGCATTAAATAGGTATCATAATCGCGACGAACTGCCGTTCGATCAGTAGCATCTGTACTTTGATACGAGCCGCGGAAGGTTTCATTGCCCACACCAAGTCCGACAAAAGCGCGCTCGTTTAGGTTTAATCCAAAGATAAAATGTGCCGCATAACCATTGAAAGTGCCATCGTAACCCGGATTGCGCACACCAAATTGCCCACCCAGCTGAAATTGCGAATAGTAGTAAGTCTGTGCTGACGCGGTCAGCACCAAAAGGCTAAACAACAGCGTCCATGAAAGTCTATTTCTCATATCTTGGGCATCCGATTGATTTTGGCTTAATGCAATATTTTATACACCAGCTCGCGCAACAGTTCACCCGGTGTGGTATTTGGCCCTACATGCATACCTTTAGACTTCAGGTCATAATCCTTCAGCACGTTGATCACATCGAAGGTCTTTCGGCGTGAGTAATGACGCGCCGCCAACTCATAATCTTTCGTAAAAAATGGATGTACGCCCAGTTCCTTGGCCGCTGCTTGCGAAGATTTGTCGGGCAGATAATGGTACTTCAATACTTTGGTAAAATAACTACCTAACGACCCAATCACGACCGGAATTGGATTAGATTTAGGATTAGCAGCAAAGTAATCCACAATCTGAAAAGCTTTGAATACATTTTTTTTGGTCAGTGCCGTGTTCAGTTCAAACACGTTGAAGTCTTTACTAATGCCGATATTTCGTTCTATGTCCTCTGCGGTTACTTCCTTTTCCAGAGGGACATTCAGCAAGAGCTTTTCGATTTCATTGGCCACTTTCGAAAGATCAGTACCCAAGTAATCGGCCATCAAGGCCGAAGCCTGTGGGTGTATTTTCCGTCCTACTGATTGAAACTGTTCAGCGATCCAAGGAGCTACCTTATCATCATAGAGTTTCTTAGACTCCAGCACAACACCGGCTTTATCCAGCAGTTTATAGGTTTTCTTCCGTTTATCGACCAAGCCATACTTATGTGCCAATACCAGAATAGTAGTCGGCGTTGGGGCTTCTAAATATTTTTGGAGCAGGTCATCGTCTTTCCACTTTAAGTTTTGCGCTTCCTTGACCAGTACGAGCTGATAATCACTCATCATCGGGTAGCGTTTCGCGACATTGATGATCGTCATAAAGTCAGTTTCCTTTCCATACAAGATGGTCTGGTCAAATCCCTTTTGCGCATCATTCAGCACGGTATCTTCCAGAGCGTCGGACACGACATCAATAAAATGCGATTCATCTCCATGCAGCAAATACACGGGACTGTACTGCTTGCGTTTTATATCTCCTAAAATTGCTTTAACATCCACTGTACGAAAATACAACTTTTTCTCGGCCTGCTAACCACAAACCATCCGGTTGTAGATTTCTCCGTTTATCCGTATTTTTGCAAATGTTCGCACCTATTCCACTTAATCTTCCTCCCTGCTCATTAAAACTTACCAAAGGAGAGAATTGCACCTATGTGTATGATGAGCTCAGGAAGAAAAAAATAGTTCTCACACCAGAAGAATGGGTACGACAACATTGGATTCACTACCTATATACCCACAAGAACTACCCCAAAAGCCTCATGCAAACGGAAGGCGGATTGGTGCTGAACACCTTGCAAAAACGAAGCGACTTGCTTATTTATAACAAGGCAGGTTCGAAAATTTTGTTGGCAGAGTTTAAGGCTCCGACTGTCAAAATTTCCGAAAAAACTTTTTATCAAATAGCGAATTATAATAAAGTTCACAAAATTCCATTACTTTTAGTCAGTAATGGAATTGAGCATTATTATTGTACTATAGACTTCGATCGTAAGAATTTCACTTTTTTGGAGGAGCTCCCCAATTTTAAAAGCATCAGTCCAAGTGTGTAAAAACAGAAAATAATACGTAATTTAAAAAACACAAATATTCCGATAAAGGTTAAGAATATGAATATTGATAAAAACGAATTCAGAAAATATGCTATCAAGCATCATCGTATAGGCAGCCAACATGTTGATAGTTTCATAGGTCGTGTAGAAAGCAATATCCCGACCAATCTTACGCCTTACATTATTGAAGAGCGTCAGATGAACGTTGCACAAATGGATGTTTTTTCTCGTCTGATGATGGATCGTATCATCTTCTTAGGCGATGCCATTAATGATCAAGTGGCAAACATTGTACAAGCGCAGTTGTTGTTTTTGCAATCTACAGATGCGCAACGCGACATACAGATATACATCAATTCACCAGGTGGTAGTGTCTATGCAGGCTTGGGTATTTATGACACCATGCAATATATCGCGCCAGACGTCGCGACCATTTGTACTGGTATGGCAGCTTCTATGGGAGCCGTATTATTGGTAGCTGGAGCGAAAGGAAAACGTGCGGCATTGCGCCATTCGCGCGTGATGATTCACCAACCTTCTGGTGGTGCACAAGGTGTGGCTTCTGATATGGAGATCAACTTGAGAGAGATGTTGAAGTTGAAAGAAGAACTATACAAAATTATCGCAGAGCACTCTGGACAAACGTATGACTGGGTCGAGAAATCCTCGGATCGCGATTACTGGATGCGTTCGGCAGAAGCCAAAGAATATGGTATGATCGATGAGATTTTGATGCCAAAAAAGGAAATTAAATAAAAAGATGAGTAAGTCGAACCAAAAAGATATACATTGTTCTTTCTGCGGTATAAGCAAAAGCGAGGCACAGATGCTGATCGCCGGAGATGGCGCACATATCTGCGATCGATGTGTACAACAGGCTAGCGAAATACTCGCCGAAGAACTAAAACAACGCAAGAGCAAAAACTTGCAAACGGTCTTGAAGCTGATCAAACCGGTAGAGATCAAGGAACATCTTGATCAATATGTCATTGGACAAGATGATGCGAAGAAGGTGATTTCTGTAGCGGTATACAATCACTACAAAAGATTAAATCAACGGGTGGATCCAGATGAGATCGAGATCGAAAAATCGAACTTAATAGTCGTCGGCGAGACCGGTACTGGTAAAACGCTTTTAGCAAAAACCGTTGCCAAAATTCTTAATGTACCATTCTGCATTGTAGATGCCACGGTATTAACAGAAGCAGGTTACGTGGGCGAAGATGTGGAGAGCATACTTACACGATTGTTGCA
>JAAIGF010395889.1_pt1 | contig 10635 bp, 4 predicted proteins | sample 6487441 | NCBI WGS metagenome assembly JAAIGF01 (sample SAMN13974129, study PRJNA590717) | phyllosphere metagenome | biome: pepper field; feature: multiple bacterial spot infested pepper fields; material: pepper leaves; isolation source: leaves from pepper fields | host: Capsicum annuum ...
CCGGGGAGACCCGGCGCTGTTGTCCGTTTTAGCAGCAGGCAGGAAACAGCCTGATACCTGGAGAGCCTTTCTTGAGCCAGGAATACACCGAAGACAAAGAAGTCAAACTAACCAAACTCAGCAGCGGGCGCCGACTCCTTGAGGCGATGCTCATCCTTTGCTCCCTCTTCGCCATCTGGCTGATGGCGGCACTACTGAGCTTTAACCCCTCGGACCCCAGCTGGTCGCAAACGGCATGGCATGAGCCTATTCATAATTTAGGCGGCGCCCCCGGCGCGTGGCTTGCCGATACCCTCTTTTTCATTTTTGGCGTCATGGCCTACACCATCCCGGTGATCATCATCGGCGGATGCTGGTTTGCCTGGCGGCATCAGGAAAACGACGAATACATTGATTATTTTGCCGTTTCCCTTCGCCTCATCGGTGCGTTAGCCCTGATCCTGACCTCCTGTGGTCTGGCGGCGATTAACGCCGATGATATCTGGTACTTCGCCTCCGGCGGGGTGATCGGCAGCCTGCTGAGCACCACGCTGCAACCCCTGCTGCACAGCAGCGGCGGCACCATCGCCCTGTTGTGTATCTGGGCGGCCGGGCTGACGCTGTTCACCGGCTGGTCGTGGGTCAGCATTGCGGAAAAGCTGGGCGGCGGCATCCTGTCCGTTCTCACCTTTGCCAGCAACCGTACCCGTCGGGATGATACCTGGGTCGATGAAGGCGAATACGAAGACGACGAGGAAGAGTACGACGACGAAGAGGCGGCCAGGCCGCAGGAATCGCGTCGCGCCCGTATCTTACGCAGCGCGCTGGCGCGGCGTAAGCGTCTGGCCGAGAAGTTTACTAACCCTATGGGGCGTAAAACCGACGCTGCGCTTTTCTCCGGCAAACGGATGGATGACGGTGAAGAGGTGGTGCAATACAGCGCCAGCGGGGCGCCTGTTGCCGCCGACGATGTACTGTTTTCCGGCGCCAGCGCCGCGCGTCCCGCAGAGGATGATGTGCTGTTCTCCGGCGCCAGCGCCGTGCGCCCGGGCGATTTCGACCCTTACGATCCGTTGTTGAATGGCCACAGTATCGCTGAGCCGGTAAGCGCAGCGGCGGCGGCTACTGCCGCGCCGCAGGCGTGGGCAGAATCACCGGTGGGCCATCACGGCGCTGCGCCAGCTTATCAGCCGGAAGCCAGCTATCCGCCGCAGCAGGCCTATCAGCCTGAACCCGCTCCGTTCCAGCAGGCTGCTTATCAGCCGCCAACGGGGCAAACCGCACCGCAGGCGTATCAGCCTGAGCCAGCGCCGTATCAACAGCCGGTTTACGATCCGCGTGCCGGTCAACCTGCGCCGCAGGCCTATCAGCCTGAGCCAGCGCCGTATCAGCAGCCGGCTTACGATCCGTATGCCGGTCAACCTGCGCCGCAGGCCTATCAGCCTGAGCCAGCGCCGTATCAGCAGCCAACTTACGATCCCTATGCCGGTCAGCCTGCGCCTCAGACCTATCAGCAGCCGGCTTACGATCCGAATGCCGGTCAGCCTGCGCCTCAGACCTATCAGCAGCCAGCTTACGATCCGCATGCCGGCCAGCCCGCGCCGCAGCCGTATCAGCCGGAGCCAGCGGCGTATCAGCCGCAAAGCGCGCCAGTTCCCCCACCGGAGCCAGAGCCCGAGGTCGTGCAGGAGGAAGTGAAACGTCCGCCGCTCTATTATTTCGAGGAAGTGGAAGAGAAGCGGGCGCGCGAACGCGAGCTGTTGGCCTCCTGGTATCAGCCAATTCCTGAGCCGGAAAGTCCGATTGCCACTAAACCGCTGACGCCGCCGACCACTGCGTCCAAACCGCCAGTGGAGACAACCGTAGTCTCTGCGGTAGCGGCTGGGGTGCATCAGGCTACCGCCGCCAGCGGCGGCGCGGCGGCAACAACCTCGTCCACTGCCGCATCCGCTGCGGCTACGCCATTGTTCAGCCCGGCGTCCAGCGGCCCACGGGTTCAGGTGAAAGAGGGCATCGGTCCAAAACTACCGCGGCCCAATCGCGTGCGTGTTCCTACGCGTCGGGAACTGGCCTCCTACGGCATCAAGCTACCGTCGCAGCGGGAGGCGGAACAGCGCGCGCGGCAGGCGGAGCGCGATCCGCATTATGATGATGAGCTGCTCTCGGATGAGGAAGCGGATGCTATGGAGCAGGATGAACTGGCTCGCCAGTTCGCCGCCACCCAGCAGCAGCGCTACGGTCATCGCTGGGAAGACGATAACGTGACTGATGACGATGAGGCCGACGCCGCGGCGGAAGCGGAGCTGGCGCGTCAGTTTGCCGCTACCCAGCAGCAGCGGTACGCTACCGAGCAGCCGCCGGGCGCCAACCCGTTCTCGCCGGCAGATTATGAATTCTCGCCGATGAAAACGTTGGTCAATGACGGCCCGAGCGAACCGCTGTTTACGCCGACGCCGGAAGTCCAGCCGCAGCAGCCGGCCCAGCGCTATCAACAACCGGCGGCCGCTCCGCAGCAGGGTTATCAACCTGCGCAGCATCAGCCGATACACCATCAGCCTGTGCCGCCGCAGCCGCAGTCCTATCCGACTGCGTCGCAGCCCGTGCAGCCGCAACAACCGGTTGCCCCTCAGGGGCATCAGCCTGCCGCCCCTGCGCCGCAGGAGAGCCTGATCCACCCGCTGCTGATGCGCAATGGCGATAGTCGACCGCTGCAAAAGCCGACCACGCCACTGCCGTCGCTGGATCTGCTTACCCCGCCGCCGAGTGAAGTCGAGCCGGTGGATACCTTTGCTCTCGAGCAGATGGCACGCCTGGTGGAAGCGCGACTCGCCGATTTCCGCATTAAAGCGGATGTGGTGAACTACTCACCGGGGCCGGTGATCACCCGCTTCGAACTGAATCTGGCGCCTGGCGTTAAGGCCGCACGGATCTCTAACCTGTCACGGGACCTGGCGCGATCGCTGTCAACGGTCGCCGTGCGCGTGGTGGAGGTGATCCCGGGCAAACCGTATGTCGGGCTTGAGCTGCCGAATAAAAAACGCCAGACCGTCTACCTGCGTGAAGTGCTCGACAACGCCAAGTTCCGTGATAACCCATCTCCGCTCACCGTGGTGCTGGGCAAAGACATCGCTGGCGATCCGGTAGTAGCCGATCTGGCGAAAATGCCGCATCTGCTGGTGGCCGGTACCACCGGTTCCGGTAAGTCTGTTGGCGTCAACGCCATGATCCTCAGCATGCTCTACAAGGCGCAGCCGGAAGATGTGCGTTTCATTATGATCGACCCGAAAATGCTCGAGCTGTCGGTCTACGAAGGAATTCCGCACCTGCTGACGGAAGTGGTCACCGACATGAAAGACGCCGCCAATGCGCTGCGCTGGAGCGTCAATGAGATGGAGCGCCGCTACAAGCTGATGTCGGCGCTGGGCGTGCGTAACCTCGCGGGCTACAACGAGAAGATCGCCGAAGCCGCGCGCATGGGACGTCCGATCCCGGATCCGTACTGGAAGCCTGGCGACAGCATGGACGCCGTACATCCGGTGCTGGAAAAACTGCCGTACATCGTGGTGCTGGTGGATGAATTCGCCGATCTGATGATGACCGTCGGCAAAAAGGTGGAAGAGCTGATCGCTCGCCTGGCGCAGAAAGCGCGCGCGGCGGGGATCCACCTGGTGCTGGCGACACAGCGTCCGTCGGTAGATGTTATTACCGGCCTGATAAAGGCCAACATCCCGACGCGCATCGCCTTTACCGTGTCGAGTAAAATTGACTCACGTACCATTCTCGATCAGGGCGGCGCGGAATCGCTGCTGGGTATGGGGGATATGCTTTACTCCGGGCCGAACTCTACCACGCCGGTGCGTGTCCACGGGGCGTTTGTGCGCGACCAGGAAGTCCACGCCGTGGTTCAGGACTGGAAAGCCCGCGGTCGCCCGCAATATGTGGATGGCATTACCTCCGACAGCGAAAGCGAAGGCGGCGGTGGCGGCTTCGACGGCGGGGAAGAGCTGGATCCGTTGTTCGATCAGGCAGTCAACTTTGTGACCGAGAAGCGCAAAGCGTCGATTTCCGGGGTTCAGCGTCAGTTCCGCATCGGCTATAACCGTGCCGCGCGTATTATCGAACAGATGGAAGCGCAGGGTATCGTCAGCGAGCAGGGCCATAACGGTAACCGCGAAGTGCTGGCGCCGCCGCCCTTTGAATGAGTGCAAAGTTGGGTAAATAAGCGCAAAATCAGCCAATTCTTCTGTCCCACCGCCGCCGGCGGTCCTACAGTAGGGGCAGAAGAGGCTCCCGCGTCGGGAGTGACGCACATTAAGGAAGAACAATGAAAAAACTCGCAATCACCTGTGCATTACTGTCTGGTATGGTCGTCAGCCAGGTCTGGGCAGATGCGGCCAGCGACTTAAAAAGCCGTCTTGATAAAGTGAGCAGCTTCCATGCCAGCTTCACGCAAAAAGTTACCGACGGCAGCGGTAACGCCGTGCAGGACGGGCAGGGAGACCTGTGGGTGAAACGCCCGAACCTGTTTAACTGGCATATGACCCAGCCGGATGAGAGCGTCCTCGTTTCGGATGGTAAAACGCTGTGGTTCTATAACCCGTTCGTCGAGCAGGCCACGGCGACCTGGCTGAAAGACGCCACCAGCAACACGCCGTTTATGCTGATTGCCCGCAACCAGTCCAGCGACTGGCAGCAATATAATATCAAGCAAAATGGCGATGATTTTGTGCTGACGCCAAAAAGCGGCAGCGGCAACCTCAAGCAGTTCACGATCAACGTTGGTCGGGACGGCACTATCCATCAGTTCAGCGCCGTCGAGCAGGATGATCAGCGCAGCAGCTATCAGCTGAAATCGCAGCAGAACGGCGCCGTCGACGCAGCTAAGTTCACCTTTACGCCGCCGAAAGGGGTGACGGTGGACGATCAACGTAAGTAGAGGCGAAAGTGAGCAATCTGTCGCTCGATTTTTCCGACAACGCGTTTCAACCTCTGGCCGCTCGCATGCGGCCAGAAAATTTAGCGCAGTATATTGGCCAGCAGCACCTGCTGGCGCCGGGTAAACCCCTGCCGCGGGCCATTGAGGCCGGGCACCTGCATTCGATGATCCTCTGGGGGCCGCCGGGTACCGGCAAGACCACTCTGGCGGAAGTGATTGCCCGCTACGCCAGCGCCGATGTCGAACGGATCTCAGCGGTAACCTCCGGGGTGAAAGAGATTCGCGAGGCTATTGAGCGCGCGCGGCAAAATCGCAACGCCGGCCGGCGGACCATCCTGTTTGTTGACGAAGTGCATCGCTTTAATAAAAGCCAGCAGGATGCCTTTCTGCCGCATATTGAAGACGGCACCATCACTTTTATTGGCGCGACCACCGAAAACCCCTCCTTTGAGCTTAACTCGGCGCTGCTCTCCCGCGCTCGCGTCTACTTACTGAAATCGCTCACCACCGACGATATCGAGCGGGTGCTTGACCAGGCGATGAACGATAAAACCCGCGGCTACGGCGGCCAGGATATCATTTTGCCGGATGAGACCCGCAGGGCTATTGCCGAGCTAGTGAACGGCGACGCGCGGCGAGCGCTGAATACCCTGGAAATGATGGCCGATATGGCCGAAAGCGATGACTCGGGCAAGCGGGTGCTGAAGGCGGAACTGCTGACCGAGATCGCTGGCGAGCGCAGCGCGCGCTTTGATAACAAAGGCGACCGGTTCTACGATTTGATTTCTGCTCTGCATAAGTCGGTGCGCGGTAGCGCGCCGGATGCGGCACTTTACTGGTATGCGCGGATCATCACCGCCGGCGGCGATCCGCTGTACGTTGCCCGCCGCTGCCTGGCGATTGCCTCGGAAGATGTCGGCAACGCCGACCCACGGGCGATGCAGGTCGCTATTTCGGCGTGGGATTGCTTTACCCGCGTCGGGCCGGCGGAAGGCGAACGGGCGATTGCCCAGGCCATTGTCTATCTGGCCTGCGCGCCGAAAAGCAACGCGGTGTACACCGCCTTCAAAGCGGCGCTGGCCGACGCGCGGGATCGTCCTGACTACGACGTTCCGGTGCATCTGCGCAATGCGCCGACGAAGCTGATGAAAGAGATGGGCTACGGCCAGGAGTATCGTTACGCTCATGACGAACCCAACGCCTACGCCGCCGGCGAGCAGTACTTCCCGCAGGAAATGGCGCAAACGCGCTATTATCACCCGACAAACCGGGGGCTTGAGGGCAAAATTGGCGAAAAGCTCGCCTGGCTCGCTGAACAGGATCAAAATAGCCCGATAAAACGCTACCGCTAATTGAGGCGTTGCGGTAAGGTTATTACACTATTTCCGTGGTCGTAGTCTGCGGCCACTTTTCTTTTTTAATTCGATAAGCACAGGATAAGCATGCTCGATCCCAATCTGCTGCGTACCGAGCCAGACGCAGTCGCAGAAAAACTGGCACGCCGGGGCTTTAAGCTGGATGTAGATAAACTTCGCGCGCTTGAAGAGCGTCGTAAAGTTCTGCAGGTGCAAACGGAAAACCTGCAGGCGGAGCGTAACTCCCGATCGAAATCCATTGGCCAGGCGAAAGCGCGCGGGGAAGACATCGAGCCATTACGCCTGGAAGTTAACAAGCTTGGCGAACAACTGGATGCTGCAAAATCCGAGCTGGAAACGCTGCTGGCGGAAATTCGCGATATCGCGCTGGCGATCCCGAATATTCCTCATGATGATGTGCCGGTTGGCCGCGACGAAAACGACAACGTTGAAGTTAGCCGCTGGGGTACGCCGCGTCAGTTCGATTTTGAGGTGCGCGATCATGTGACGCTGGGTGAAATGCACGGGGGGCTGGATTTTGCCGCCGCCGTTAAGCTCACCGGCTCGCGCTTCGTGGTGATGAAAGGGCAGCTGGCCCGTCTGCACCGCGCCCTGGCGCAGTTCATGCTGGATCTGCACACCGAACAGCATGGCTACAGCGAAAACTATGTCCCGTACCTGGTAAACCAGGACACCCTGTATGGCACTGGCCAGCTGCCGAAATTCGCCGGCGACCTGTTCCATACCCGTCCGCTGGAAGAAGAGGCTGACAGCAGCAACTACGCGCTGATCCCGACGGCGGAAGTGCCGCTGACCAACCTGGTGCGCGATGAAATCATCGACGAGGACGATCTGCCGATCAAAATGACCGCCCATACGCCGTGCTTCCGCTCTGAAGCCGGTTCCTATGGCCGCGACACCCGCGGTCTGATCCGTATGCACCAGTTCGATAAAGTTGAAATGGTGCAGATCGTCCGCCCGGAAGACTCTATGGCCGCGCTGGAAGAGATGACCGGTCACGCCGAGAAAGTGCTGCAGCTGCTGGGCCTGCCGTACCGTAAGGTCGCGTTGTGCACCGGCGATATGGGCTTCAGCGCCTGCAAAACCTATGACCTCGAAGTATGGGTTCCGGCGCAAAACACTTATCGTGAGATCTCCTCCTGCTCCAACGTCTGGGATTTCCAGGCGCGTCGTATGCAGGCTCGCTGCCGCAGCAAGTCCGATAAGAAGACCCGTCTCGTTCATACCCTGAATGGTTCTGGCCTGGCAGTAGGTCGTACCCTGGTGGCGCTGATGGAAAACTATCAGCAGGCTGATGGCCGTATCGAGATCCCGGAAGTGCTGCGCCCGTATATGCGCGGCCTCGAATATATCGGCTAAACTTCTCACTCCTTCTTTTAAAAGCGCCTGCGGGCGCTTTTTTTACGCCCTTATTGATACCGGGCAATAATCCTTGTCGCGAATGCAGTGATACTCCCTTTGGATTAAACCAGCATAAAAAACCAATAATATCGCAAAGCATTATATATATGTCTATATAACGCTTGTCAGTTTATTGTGAGCAACCAAAGCGAGTATCCATGAAAATTAAAGCCCCTGATGCTTTACTGGCTGCTGAGGTAAGCCGCCGTGGTCTGATGAAAACCACGGCAATAGGCGGCCTGGCGCTGGCCAGCAACGCACTAACGTTACCTTTTACCCGACTGTCGCATGCTGCCGATACGCCGGCGCCCGCCAGTGAGAAGGTGGTCTGGAGCGCCTGCACCGTCAACTGCGGTAGCCGTTGCCCGCTGCGCATGCACGTGGTGGATGGCGCGATTAAATACGTCGAAACCGATAATACCGGTGATGATAACTATGACGGTTTGCACCAGGTCCGCGCCTGCCTGCGTGGGCGTTCAATGCGCCGCCGGGTCTATAATCCGGACCGTCTGAAGTACCCGATGAAGCGCGTTGGTAAACGCGGTGAGGGCAAGTTCGAGCAAATCAGCTGGGAAGAGGCGTTGGATACCATCGCCAGCAATATGCAGCGGCTGATTAAAGAGTACGGCAATGAATCCATCTATCTGAACTACGGCACCGGCACGCTCGGCGGGACGCTGACCCGCTCCTGGCCGCCGGGGAAAACGCTGATTGCCCGTCTGATGAACTGCTGCGGCGGCTATCTCAACCATTATGGCGACTATTCATCAGCGCAGATTGCTGCCGGTCTGAATTACACCTACGGCGGCTGGGCGGACGGCAACAGCCCATCGGATATTGAAAACAGTCAGCTGGTGGTGCTGTTCGGCAATAACCCCGGCGAAACGCGGATGAGCGGCGGCGGGGTAACGTACTACCTTGAACAGGCGCGGCAGAAATCCAATGCCCGGATGATAATCATCGATCCGCGCTATACCGACACCGGCGCCGGGCGTGAAGATGAATGGATCCCGATTCGTCCGGGGACCGATGCGGCACTGGTTTCGGGCCTCGCGTGGGTGATGATCACCGAGAATCTGGTCGACCAGCCTTTCCTCGATAAATACTGCGTGGGATACGACGAGAAAACGCTGCCCGCCGGTGCGCCAGCCAATGGTCATTACAAAGCTTACATTCTTGGCCAGGGCACTGACGGTATCGCCAAAACGCCGGAGTGGGCCTCGACGATTACCGGTATTCCGCGCGAACGCATTGTTAAACTGGCGCGCGAAATTGCCACCGCCAAACCGGCCTATATTAGCCAGGGCTGGGGTCCGCAGCGTCACGCCAACGGTGAGATCGCCACCCGCGCCATCTCAATGCTCGCCATTCTGACGGGTAACGTCGGGATCAACGGCGGCAATAGCGGGGCGCGCGAGGGCTCGTATAGTCTGCCTTTTGAGCGTATGCCGACGCTGGAGAATCCGGTTGAGACCAGTATCTCGATGTTTATGTGGACCGATGCGATTGAGCGCGGCCCGGAAATGACCGCTCTGCGCGACGGCGTACGCGGTAAAGATAAGCTCGACGTGCCGATCAAAATGATCTGGAACTATGCGGGCAACTGTCTGATTAACCAGCATTCTGAGATCAACCGGACCCACGAAATCCTGCAGGACGACAAGAAATGCGAGATGATTGTGGTCATTGACTGCCATATGACCTCCTCGGCGAAATACGCTGATATTCTGCTGCCGGACTGTACCGCCTCCGAGCAGATGGATTTCGCGCTGGATGCCTCCTGCGGCAACATGTCCTACGTTATCTTTGCCGATCAGGCCATCAAGCCGCGCTTTGAATGCAAAACCATCTATGAGATGACCAGCGAACTGGCAAAGCGTCTGGGCGTCGAAGAGCAGTTTACCGAGGGCCGTACCCAGGAAGGCTGGATGCGCTATCTGTATGAGCAGTCGCGCAAAGCGATTCCCGACCTGCCGGATTTCGACACCTTCCGTCAGCAGGGCATCTATAAGCAGCGCGATCCGCAAGGTCATCATGTGGCCTACAAGGCCTTCCGTGAGGATCCGCAGGCTAATCCGCTGACCACGCCTTCGGGCAAGATCGAAATTTACTCGCAGGATCTGGCGAAAATCGCGGCTACCTGGGAGCTGCCGGAAGGGGATGTTATCGATCCGCTGCCGATCTACACCCCGGGTTTCGAAAACTACAACGATCCGCTGACAGAGAAATACCCGCTACAGCTCACCGGCTTCCACTATAAATCTCGCGTCCACTCGACCTACGGCAACGTCGATGTGCTGAAGGCCGCCTGTCGGCAGGAGATGTGGATTAACCCGATCGACGCCCGCAAGCGCGGCATTGCCAACGGCGATCGTATTCGCATCTTCAACGATCGGGGTGAAGTGCATATCGAAGCGAAGGTGACGCCGCGCATGATGCCGGGCGTCGTCGCGCTGGGGGAAGGGGCCTGGTACAACCCGGACGCCTCGCGTGTGGATCAGGCGGGCAGCATCAACGTGCTGACCACCCAGCGTCCGTCGCCGCTGGCGAAGGGAAACCCGTCGCATACCAACCTTGTTCAGGTTGAGAAGCTGTAAGGAGTAACCGATGACAACTCAGTATGGATTTTTTATTGATTCCGCCCGTTGCACCGGTTGCAAAACCTGCGAACTGGCCTGTAAGGACTACAAGAACCTGACCCCGGAGGTCAGCTTCCGCCGCATCTATGAATATGCCGGCGGCGACTGGCAGGAGGACAACGGCGTCTGGCAGCAGAACGTGTTTGCCTATTACCTCTCCATCGCCTGTAACCACTGTGAAGATCCGGCCTGCACCAAGGTCTGTCCGAGCGGCGCGATGCATAAGCGCGAAGACGGTTTTGTGGTGGTCAACGAAGAGGTATGCATTGGCTGCCGCTACTGCCATATGGCCTGCCCGTACGGC
>JAAIGF010312560.1_pt1 | contig 10628 bp, 8 predicted proteins | sample 6487441 | NCBI WGS metagenome assembly JAAIGF01 (sample SAMN13974129, study PRJNA590717) | phyllosphere metagenome | biome: pepper field; feature: multiple bacterial spot infested pepper fields; material: pepper leaves; isolation source: leaves from pepper fields | host: Capsicum annuum ...
CGACGGTGTCACCGCGTTCGAGCGATTCGTCTCACTGACCGACGAGCGCGTCGAGATCGAGCTCGACCTCTTCTGGGCCCTCACCGGTGGGCAGGACGTGCCCGCGCTGGTGCGCCGCCTCGGCTCGCGGCTGGTCGCGGTCCACGTCAAGGACGGCATCAAGCCCGCCAGCAACCCCTTCGCTCCGGATGCCGATCCCGCGGCGACCCAGCAGCTCGACCAGCGCCGTCCCGGCGGAGGCGAGGTGCCGCTCATCGACGCCCTGCACGCGGCCGAGGCCGTGCAGTGGGCCGTCATCGAGTACGACCGCGCCCCGGGCGACGTCTTCGAAGACATCGCCGCCAGCCTCGACTTCCTGATCTCCAACGGCCTGGTCGACGCCCCCGCCGTCGCGAACGGAGCCTCGGCATGAGCGGCCCGATCGGAGTCGGCGTCATCGGCGCCGGTGTCATCAGCGACACCTACCTGGCCAATCTGACCTCGTTCCCCGACGTCGCCGTGGTGGCCGTCGGCGACCTCGATGTCGAGCGCGCTCGTGAGCGCGCCGAGAAGTACGGGGTCCCCACGTGGGGCGGCGCCGAGGCGGTGCTCGACAACCCCGACGTGCAGGTGGTGGTGAACCTCACCGTTCCCGCCGTCCATGTCGAGATCTCGGCGGCGGCGATCGCGGCGGGCAAGCACGTCTGGACCGAGAAGCCGCTCGGCCTCGACCGCGCGGGCACCGCTCAGCTGCTCCGTGACGCCGAGGCGGCGGGCCTGCGTATCGGCTCCGCGCCCGACACGGTGCTCGGGCCCGGCTTCCAGTCGGCCAAGCGCGCGATCCTCGACGGCGTCATCGGCGAGCCCCTGTTCGCGCAGGCGTCCTTCCAGACGCAGGGCCCCGACCTGTGGCATCCGAGTCCTCAGTTCCTGTTCGCCCGCGGCGCGGGTCCGCTGCTCGACATCGGCCCGTACTACCTGACCGCGCTCGTCAGCCTGCTCGGACCGGTCGACCGCGTGGCGGCAGCCGGAGCACGTCCCCGTCCGCAGCGGCGCATCCACACCGGACCCGATGCGGGCACGATGTTCGACGTCGAGGTGCCGACCACCATGCAGGTGCTCGCGGTCTTCGAGGGCGGCCAGCAGGCCCAGGGGCAGTTCAGCTTCGATTCGGCGCTCGAGCGCCAGGGCGTGCTCGAGATCCACGGCACCGAGGGGTCGATCGTGCTGCCGGACCCCAACATGTTCGACGGTGCCAGCCGCTATGTGAAGCCGCTCGGCGTGCTGCGCGACGGCATGTCGTTCGAGCAGCCGTGGATCGACGTGCCCGAAGAGGGTGCCGTCGTCGGCCGCGGTCTCGGTCTGCTCGACATGGTCCGCGCCATCGCCGAGGACCGTCCCCACATCGCGACCGGTGAGCTGGGGTACCACGTGCTCGACGTGATGCTGTCGGCGGAGGAGTCGGCCGACGGCGGTGGGTTCGTCACCGTCGACAGCACGCTCGCCACCCCGGTGCCCACCGTGGCGCTCGGCTTCGACCCGTTCGCCCGGACGCTGTGATCGGCCGAGGCTGATCGTTCGGCGCCGACGCGCCGCGCACCCCCGCCGGAACCGGCGGGGGTGCGTCGTCTCACGAGCGAGTCGTCGTGGACCCGCGGTGCCGGGTCTCGGGGACGGCGGCCGCGGACCCGAGGGTGAGCGTCGAGAGCAGCCCGAGGGTGAGGAAGCCGGCCGCGGTGAACGCCGCCGCGCGGGTGCCGTCGCTGAAGGCGGTGCGCGCATCGGCGGCGATGTCCTGCGTCTGCGGTGACTGATCGAGGCCCGCGATGGCCGCGCCGGCGCTGTCGACCACCTGCGCGACGACCTGGTCGCGCTGGTCAGCGGGGAGGCCGCGGTCGTCGAGGGCGGATGCCAAGACCCCGCCGGTCGTCGAGAACAGCACGGTGCCGAGGATCGCGACGCCCAGCGCCGCGCCGAGCTGCCGCGAGGTGGACTGCGTGCCCGAGGCCTGCCCGCTCTCGGCCGGCGGCACGTCGGCGAGCACGACGCCGGTGAGCTGGGCGGTCGCCAGGCCCACGCCGAGCCCGTAGACGAAGAGGTAGGGCACGAGCGGTACCCACGAGGCATCCGGCCCGATCGTCAGAGCCACACCGACGACGCCCGCGACCTCAGCGGCCAGCCCCGCGCGGACGATCCAGACCGGTGCGACCCGACCGCTCAGCGAACCGGCGACGCCGCTGGCCACGAACGAGCCGATCGCAAGGGCGAGCAGGAGCACGCCGGTCTGGAGGGCGTCGAAGCCGAGCACGAACTGCAGCCACAGCGGCAGGGCGAGGATGATGCCGAACTCGCCGAGCGACACCACGGCGGCGGCGATGTTGCCGTTGCGGAACGACGTGAGAGTGAACAGCCGGAAGGCGATGAGCGTGGGGCGTCCGGTCCGCTGACGGTGCAGGCCCCACCGGATGAAGGCCGCGAGGGCGACCGCGGCGAGCGTGAAGGCGAGCGGGACGGGGGACAGGTCGAACGGCCAGCTCCACGAGCCGATCGCGGGCGCGGTGTCGACCGTCCACCAGCCGTACGTCCGGCCCTCGATCAGGCCGAACACCAGCGGCGCCATGGTGGCGACGGAGAGGATCGCCCCGACGACGTCGATGCGCTCGGTGCGGTCGCTGCGGGACTCGGCCACGGTGAGCGTCACGCCGACGAGGATCAGGATGCCGAGGGGGATGTTGATCCCGAACGCCCACCGCCACGAGAACGCGGTCGTCAGCCATCCGCCCAGGAGCGGGCCGACGGCGGCCATCCCGCCGATCGTGGAGCCCCACACGGCGAAGGCGATGCCGCGCTCGCGCCCGCGGAAGGTCGCGTTGATGAGCGAGAGGGTCGTCGGCAGGATCATGGCGCCGCCGACGCCCTGCACGAGTCGCGCGAGGATCAGCAGGCCGCCGGTCGGCGCGAGCGAGGCCGCGATGGAGGCGAGGGCGAAGACGACCACGCCGGTGAGGAGCAGCCGACGTCGGCCGAAGCGGTCGGCCAGGCTGCCGAAGACGAGCAGCAGCGACGCGAACACCAGGGTGTACGCCTCCTGCACCCACTGCACCTCGGTGGAGGTGATGCCGAGGTCGTCGACGATGTTCGGGACGGCGACGTTCACGATCGTCGAATCGACGATGATGAGCGACACGGCGATGCTGATGAACACGAGGCCCGCCCACCGGCGCCTCGACGATGCGTGTGTCATGTAGCTAGCTTATCTAGCTACATCGCGAAGCGGCAGCCCGTGCGCGCGGGCCGCCGAGGGGCCCGACGTCCGGGCGGGGTCAGGCCGAGGGGCGCGGGTGCGGTGTCCGGGGCGCTGCGGAGCGGCGCTCGGGGGTGCGTTCGGTCGGCGGGAGGGGGATGGGCGTCGTGCCGGCGATCTCGTCGCTGAAATCCTCGGGTTCGGGGCGGATCGTCGTGATCGGACGCGTTTCGTCGAGGGTGAGCAGGAAGCGCTTCGTCTCGTGGCGGTGCACGCGCCCGGAGGCGAGGGTCCACGTCACGCCGATGCCGCACGCGACGAGGGCCATGACGGCCGCGAGGCCGATCGCGACGCGGGGGCCGAACTCGGCGGCGACCCAGCCCACGACCGGGGCCCCGACCGGCGTGCCGCCCAGCAGGATCGCCATGTACAGCGCGAGCACGCGGCCGCGCAGCGACGGGTCGGTCGTCGTCTGCACGTAGCCGTTGGCGGTCGTCAGGGTGGTCACCACGCAGAACCCGGTGAGCACGAGCGTGGCCGCGTAGGTGGCGTAGCTCGGCGACAGCACCGACAGGGCGGATGCCACGGCGAAGCCCCCCGCGCCGACGATCACCACCCGCATGCGCGCGCGCTCCCGACGGGCGGCGAGCAGGGCGCCGGCCAGCGATCCGACCGCCACGAAAGAGCTCAACAGGCCGAAGCCGTCGGCGCCGCGGCCGAACTCCAGAGCCATGGTCGACGCGAAGATGGGGAAGTTCATGCCGAAGGCGCCGAGCAGGAACACCATGGCGAAGATGACCACCAGGTCGGGTCGGCGGGCGACGTAACGGAAGCCGTCGGCCAGCCGGGCGGGCCCTGTCCCGCGGTGGTGCGCGACCAGCTCGTTCCGACGCATGAGCAGCAGGGCGACGATCATCGCGATGAACGTCGTCGCGTTGACGAGGAAGACCCATCCCGTGCCGAGGACGACGATCATCACGCCCGCGACCGCGGGGCCGATGAGGCGTGCGGTGTTGAACGACGCCGCGTTCAGCGCGACGGCGTTCGAGGCGTTCTCCCGGGCCACGAGATCGGAGACGAACGTCTGACGGGCGGGGTTGTCGAAGGCGGTGATGACGCCGAGGGCGAAGGCGAACCCGTACATCACGGGCAGGGTCATCTGCCCGGTGAGCACGAGCACGCCGAGGGCGAGCGCGAGCAGCAGCAGCGCGGTCTGCGTGCACATGATGAGCTTGCGGCGGTCGAACCGATCCGCGACCCATCCCGTCACCCCGACGAGGAGCAGCGGCGGGGCGAACTGCAGGGCCATCGTCACGCCCATCGCGGCGGCGTCGTTGTCGGTCAGCTCGGTGAGCACGACCCAGTTCTGCGCCGTGGCCTGCATCCACGCGCCGATGTTCGACACGAGCGCCCCGATGAACCACACCCGGTAGTTGAAGACCGAGAAGGAGCGGAACATGGCGGAGCTCATCGGTCGGCCACCTTTCTCATGATCTCCGCCGCGTGGGCGAGGGTGTCGCGTTCGTCGTCGCCGAGTTCGGCGAGTGCGCTCTCCAGCCAGGCGTCGCGGCGCCGGACCGTCTCGACGACGACGGCGCGGCCGGCGTCGGTGAGCGCGATGGTGACCTTCCGGCGGTCGTCGGTGTCGGGGGTGCGCGAAAGATACTGCGCCTCCTCGAGCAACGAGACCGTCCGGTTCATCGAGGGGGCCGTCACCCGTTCGCGATCCGCCAGTTGCCCCAGCGTGTGATCGCCGTGGATACTCAGCGCCGCCAGGACGGCGAACTGGCCGTCGCTCATGGTGTCGACCGCGCGTTGCGCCCGCAGGCGCCGCGCCAGGCGGAAGGTGGCCATGCGCAATTCGGACGCAGCTGCGCTCAGGTCGGGGGTGGGGGATACGTCGACGCTGTCAGTCATTGGCTCGATCCTTAGCATAGCTCATTAGTCTTGCTAACGGTCCCGGTCGCGCGCTCACCGGCCACCGCGCGGCGCGGAACGGACAGGGGGTGCGCCCTAGACTCCCCCCATGCCCGAATTCGTCGACGCGTACGGCATCACGATCGTCTACGACGTGCACGAGGCGGACGATCCCCGCGGGGTGGTCCAGCTCCTCCACGGAGTGGGGGAGCACGCGGGGCGCTACGCCGAGCTGATCGACGCGCTCACCGGTGCCGGGTTCGTCGTCTACGCCGACGACCATCGCGGACACGGTCGCACCGGCATGCGCCAGTGGGCCGGAGACCGCTCGAAGCTCGGTCGCCTCGGACCCGGCGGCCTGGCCGGAGCGCGCGACGCCGTGTGGACCCTCAGCCAGCGCATCCGCGACGAGCGTCCGGGGCTGCCGCTCGTCCTGCTCGGGCACTCATGGGGCTCGTTCCTGGCGCAGATGCTCCTGGATCGGCATCCGGATGCCTTCGACGCCGTCGTCCTGAGCGGTTCGGCGTTGCGCTGGCCCGGCGCGCTGAACGCCGGCGACCTCAACGCGCCCTGGAAGCGCGGGGGTGGTTCGGGCATGGAGTGGCTCTCGAGCGACGAGCAGGTGGGCCGTGACTTCCTCGCCGACCCGCTGACGACCGACCGGCCGCTGCTGCAGCTCTTCGGTCCGATCGAGGCCGCGAAGCTGTTCGGCCGCCCTCGCCGCGACCTGGGGCACGACGTCCCCCTGCTGCTGATGGTCGGACGCGACGACACCGTCGGCGGACCGCGGAGCGTCCACCGTCTCGCCGATGCCTATCGCGACCGTTCCGGGCTGACCGACGTGACCACGCTGGTGTACCCCGGTGCGCGCCACGAGATCTTCGCCGAGGTGCAGCGGGCCGAGGTGCGCGACGATCTCCTCGCCTGGCTCGACGCGCACGTTCCGGCCCGGGGCTGAGCCGATGCCGAGGGGCCGGACGCGCCCCGCGCCCGACCCCTCCTCACCGCCTCCGACTCGCCCCCCGGCTCACCGCTGACTGAACGCCGCGTCGAACGCCGCCCCCGACGGCTCGTACGACGACAGCTTCCGCACGAAGCCGAGCGCCTCGGGCGCTCCGACCAGACGGTCCATGCCCGCGTCCTCCCACTCGACCGACAGCGGCCCCTCGTAGCCGATCGCGTTGAGCATGCGGAACGCATCCTCCCACGGCACGTCGCCGTGCCCGGTGGAGATGAAGTCCCAGCCGCGGCGCGGGTCGGCCCACGGCAGGTGCGACGACAGGCGACCGTTCCGCCCGTTCGACAGGCGCTTCTTCGTGTCCTTGCAGTGCACGTGGAAGATCTTGTCCTGGAAGTCCCACAGGAATGCGACCGGGTCGATGTCCTGCCACACCATGTGCGACGGGTCCCAGTTCAGCCCGAACGCGTCGCGATGACCGATCGCCTCGAGCGCGAGCTTAGTGGTCCAGTAGTCGTACGCGATCTCGGACGGGTGCACCTCGTGCGCGAACCGCACGCCGACCTCGTCGAAGACGTCGAGGATGGGGTTCCAGCGGTCCGCGAAGTCGCGGTAGCCGGCGGCGACCATCTCCTCCGTGGCGGGCGGGAACATCGCGACGTACTTCCAGATGCTCGACCCGGTGAACCCGGTCACCGTCTTCACGCCCAGTTTGGCCGCGAGCCGCGCGGTGTTCTTCAGCTCCTCCGCGGCGCGCTGACGCACGCCCTCCGGGTCGCCGTCGCCCCACACGTGGTCCGACACGATGTCGCGGTGGCGCTGGTCGATGGGTTCGTCGCAGACGACCTGTCCCTTCAGGTGGTTCGAGATCGTCCACACCTTCAGCCCGTTGCGTTCGAGCACGTCGAGCTTCCCTTGGACGTACGCGTCGTCGTCCCAGCGCCACGGGTCGAGGTGGTCTCCCCAGCAGGCGATCTCGAGGCCGTCGTAGCCCCACTCGCCGGCGAGGCGGGCGACCTCCTCGAAGGGCAGGTCGGCCCATTGGCCGGTGAAGAGCGTGACCGGTCGCGTCATTGCGTGTCCTTTCTCGATGGATGCCGAGGTTCCGGCGGATCAGTCGACGGGGGTCCAGACGCTGTCGGCGTCGGAGCTGCGGGTCACCGCGTCGAGTACTTTCTGCACGTGCAGGCCATCGGCGAAGGAGGGCCGCGGGTCGGTGTCGGCGCCGACCGCCTCGACGAAGTCCTTCGCCTGGTGGGCGAAGCCGTGTTCGTAGCCGAGCATGTGGCCGGTGGGCCACCAGTTGCCCATGTAGGGGTGGCCCGGTTCGGTGACGAGGATGCGGCGGAACCCCTGCTCCGTCTCGGGCTCGGTGGCGTCGTAGAGCTCCAGCTCGTTGAGGCGCTCGAGGTCGAACGCGAGCGATCCCTTCGACCCCGCCACCTCGATGCGCAGAGCGTTCTTTCGTCCGGTGCGGAAGCGCGACGCCTCGAAAGAGGCCAGGGCACCGGACTCGAGGCGGCCGGTGAAGAGGGCGAGGTCGTCGACGGTGACGGCGCCGCGTTCGGTGCCGGCCGAACCGGACAGGCCGGAGGATTCGGCCAGGACGGGACGCTCCGCAACGATCGTCTCGAGCACCCCCGAGACGCGCGACAGGCGCTGGCCGGTGATGTACTCGGTGAGGTCGACGGCGTGGGCGCCGATGTCGCCCAGCGCACCGGAGCCGGCGCGGTCCTTCTGCAGGCGCCACGTGAGCGGGGCTTCGGCGTCGCTCAGCCAGTCCTGCAGGTACTCGGCGCGCACCTGGCGGATCTCTCCGATGCGGCCGGAGGAGACGAGGTCGCGGGCGAAGGTCGTCGCCGGAACCCGGCGGTAGGTGAACCCCACCATCGACCGGATGCCACGAGCGGCGGCCTTCTCGGCGGCCTCGGCCATGCGGCGAGCCTCGTCGACGGTGTTGGCGAGAGGCTTCTCGCACAGGACGTGCTTGCCGGCGTCGAGCGCGGCGATGGCGATCTCGGCGTGCGTGTCGCCGGGGGTGACGACGTCGACGACGTCGACGTCGTCACGTTCGATCACCTCGCGCCAGTCCGTCGCCGAGTCCGCCCAGCCCCAGTCGGCCGCCGCGGCCTCCGTGCGGGCGGCGTCGCGTCCGACGAGGACGCTCATCCGGGGGGCGAGGGGCAGCTCGAAGAATCGAGGGGCCACGCGCCATCCCTGGGAGTGCGCGGCGCCCATGAATCCGGCGCCGACCATGGCGATGCGGAGAGGCTGGGTCACGGTTCGTGTCTTTCTGTGGGGGAGGACGACGGAGGGGACACCCGCGGCGCGGGCGCCCCCTCTGCCATTCAGGAGTTGAACGCGAGATCGATGAAGGAGGACACGTTGTCCGCCGTCACGACCGGGGCGTCCAGGACGACGCGGTTCGGCACGCTCGGGGTGATCAGGTCGCCCGCGGTCTTGCCCTGCGCGATCAGTCGCGCGAGCGCGATGCCGTCCGCCGCCTGGGTCGACGGGTAGATGACCGTCGCCTGCAGCGGGGTGTCACCGGCCTGGATGGCCTCCATGGCGTTGCGGCTGCCCGCGCCGCCCACCATGAAGAACTCGTCGCGGCCCGCGGCGGTGATGGCGGCGAGGACGCCGATGCCCTGGTCGTCGTCGTGGTTCCAGATGGCGTCGATCTCGGGGTTGGCCGAGAGGAGCTGCGAGGTGGCGGACTCTCCGCCCTGCACCGTGAAGTCGGCGGCGACCCGCGGGCCGACCTCGAGGCCGCAGTCCGACAGGGCGTCGGCGAATCCGGCGGAACGGTCCTGGGTCAGCGGCAGCGAGTCGATGCCGGCGATCTCGGCCACGACGGCGTCGCTGTCACCGTCGAGCTGCTCGCAGATGTAGGTGCCGGCGCTGACGCCCATGCCGTAGTTGTCGCCGAGCACCGTGGTGCGGGCGGCGAACGGGCTCGAGAACTCGCGGTCGACGTTGATGACGGGGATGCCGGCTTCCATCGCCTTGATGGCCACCTCGGTCAGAGCCGCGCCGTCGCTCGGGAGAAGCACGATCGCGTCGACGCCGTTGTTGATGAACGTCTCGACGGCCGCGATCTGCGCGTTGACGTCGTTGGTGCCCTCGGCCACCTGCAGATCGACGTCGGGGAAGCTCTCGGCTGCGGCGAGCGCACCTGAGTTGATGGCGCCGAGCCAGCCGTGGTCGGCGGCGGGGCCGGAGAAACCGATGGTGACGGTGTCTCCCTCGGCCGCGTTCTCTTCGGCGCTGGTGCCCTGGTCGACGATGTTCTCGCTGTCGCCGCTCGAGCCGGTGCAGCCGGCGAGCAGACCGACGGCGGCCACCATGGCGCCGGCGGTCAAGATCAGGCGGGAGCGCGAGGTGATCCGTGAGCGCATGTTGTTCCTCCTTGAATGTGATGCAGCTGGGGTCACAGGGAGCCCCGGGTTCATCCATTGAGGAGGGTCCACTCTGACGCGGCTCACGCTAGCAGAAGTCTCGGACGACCCAGCGACTTTTGTTACCCGACGGTTATAAGTGCGCTACTGGGCTGTGTACTGGCCTTTTTGTACATATGCGGACCGGTAGTCAGGTGCGAGAAGTCGGGGATGGTCATGTCCAACGAAAGCTCGCCACGGCCGAGAACGCGTGTTATGTTCGGCCGGTGATCAAAGTTGACCATGGCTCGTCATTACTCGACGTTCGCGGTGTGACGAAGTCCTTCGCGGGCGTCCGCGCCCTTCGTGGCGTCGACCTCGACGTCCGAGCCGGCGAGGTGCACTGCGTGCTCGGCCAGAACGGAGCGGGCAAATCCACGCTCATCAAGACCCTGGCGGGCGTGCATCGCCCCGACGACGGTGAGATCAGGTGGCTCGGCGAGGCCGTCGAGATCCCCACTCCCCAGACGGCGATCGAGCTGGGCATCGCCACTATGTACCAGGAGCTCGACGTCGTCGACGGTCTGACCATCGCCGAGAACATCTTCCTCGGGCACGAAGTCGCACGCGGCGGGTTCACGAAGCGCTCCGAGGCGGCCAAGCAGGCCCGGGAGCTCCTGCGCCGGCTCGGACACGCCAAGCTCTCGCCGCACACCGAGGTCGGCTCGCTGAGCGCCGCCAACAAGCAGATCGTGAGCATGGCCCGCGCGCTCTCGCACGACACCAAGCTCATCATCATGGACGAGCCCTCCGCCGTCCTCGACAGTGAAGAGGTCAAGAACCTCTTCGCCGTCGTGCGCGAACTGACTTCCGCCGGTATCGCCGTGGTCTACATCACGCACCGTCTGGAAGAGATCCGCGAGATCGGCGATCGCATCACAGTCCTGAAGGACGGGCGCACAACGGCGGTCGGCCTCCCCGCGGCCGAGACGCCGACGCCGGAGCTCATCCGCCTGATGACGGGACGCGAGGTCGCGAACGTCTTCCCCGAGCGCGCGCCGATCGCCCCCGATGCTCCCGTCGTGCTCGACGTCGAGGCGCTGGCGCTCGACGGAGTCTTCTCGGACGTGTCGTTCTCGGTGCGCGCCGGCGA
>JAAIGF010069615.1_pt1 | contig 10623 bp, 17 predicted proteins | sample 6487441 | NCBI WGS metagenome assembly JAAIGF01 (sample SAMN13974129, study PRJNA590717) | phyllosphere metagenome | biome: pepper field; feature: multiple bacterial spot infested pepper fields; material: pepper leaves; isolation source: leaves from pepper fields | host: Capsicum annuum ...
ACTCCTCACGAGAGTAGCCGAGGGTATCGTGGGTGGGAAGTGCAACCTACATCATTGTCTATAACCTTTCCTAGTTAAGTTGGTATGTTCGTATTTAGTACCTGACTAAATGGTTGTCAAGCCTTAAAATCATTTTCTAGCATCATTAGTTCCAAGATAATTTCGTCGCTGTTCGTAAGGAAGAATTTACCGTGCAGATACCACGTCGCGGAAAAATTCTTAACGGCTTTGGTTTTCGGCCATCTCACATTAGATTCCGTGGCAACATAAATTACGAACGGTTTGCCAAATTTACGCGATAGGCGAGCTTTGACGTTATTGGCAGAATCGCCATATTCCAGCACAACGATTTTATCGAAACGCTTTTGCGCCTCAATAAAGTTCGTTGTTTTGGGAAGTTTGTAGCGACTGATATCAAAAATCATTCAACGGAACCGTGGATTTGCATAAAATTGGCAAACGTCAAACTGAGACGTTTGTTTTTCAATTTTTTAACACTGGTATCCAAGATTTTCAAGTCTAGTTTCTTGATAGATCCACCAGATACATATATTCTGGTTACGGCAAAACGAGATCCGGCGACAAACGTATGGTCGGCGTCCATATAACCAACATCCATTTGATACAAAGGGTTGTATCCGTTTTTAGCTATTTTCTTAAATACGGCTTTGCCGTCCTCGGTGCGAACTATCTTACCTTCGTCGTCAAGTTGGGCGCGACCAGAGTTCGTCAAGGTGGAAGTAGCAAGGCCGAGCGCGCCGAGCAAAGAAAGATTTTCTTTCTGCCACGAGATAGGGGCGCTCCAGTCTTCGGTGAGCTTGAAAATATCGCCTTTGTTTGGGAATGAAAATTTCATAATAAAGTCCTATGTTTTTATAAAAATAACATAAGACTTTATTTAATTTCAAATTAAAACAACCGGTGATGACCGTAATAATGAGACTTTTGATCGAGCGATACCTGATTGGAGTACCATAGTGTAAGGTCGCGCTTAATCGCATCAACGACATAGTTTACGTCGTTGTTGTGCTTGAATGCTTTCATCGCATATTTCAAAAACACCGGATCGTAAGTTTTCGAAAATTCGTGCGCGGAAACACCGTTGGCCTTGGCTTCATCAACAGCCTTAACGATTTCAGCCGCCTTATCGAACCAGAACCCTACTACTTTCCGCTCGTATTCGTTGACTCGTTCAAGAAGTTCGCCAAACAGGAAAGGTTTGAAATCATCCAGAATCCCGTCAACGATAAGGCGCAGGACATCCTTGTCCATTTTCAACTCGGTAACAACCTTATGGATTTCGCGATACCATTTGCTTTTAAGTTTGAGCATCTGGCCGTTGTCGAATCGGACTACAATGCCTTCTACCTGTTCTTCTTCAAGAACGGTAGCGATAACGTCAGCAATCGACATTCCCTTGAAACGTTCGCCTACCACCGGGATACCCGCTGGAACATAGGCTAGCATATCGTCATACTGCATATATTCGCCGGTTTGGTTGTTGCGAAGGGCCAAAAGGGTAAAGGATGGCTTAGTTGCTTCAAGGATAATCCGATGGCGAGGAGTGAACCATTCAAATATAGGCGTAAAACCCGCGTCCAAGGCCGTGTGCGCGAATTTCGTATAAATGGTATCTTCGCCTACAAACTCTTCCTCAATCTTATCAGAAAGCGGGAAATAGCCGCGTTTGGTACACCAGACCATTCTCTTTGCGCGCACCGGCGCGACCATCGTTCCATCGATCTTTTCAAGGAAGCGATGGGGCAACGACCAATCGACATTTTCAACGCGGGTTGAGTTGCGCTCGTTGATGTTATGGAATTTATGAAACGAACGCGAAAGGATCGTGCCGGTTTCCAGATCATAATGAAGCGCGCGGCATTCAAGCATAAGCTTACGCTTGTATGCTTCTTCTTCCGTTTCAGCGGTTGCCGGGTCGAGGAAGGTGTTATCGAAAATCACGTTATACATAATAGAGCCAAAGCCTAGCTCCGTATTCTTCCCGTTCATTATTTCGGGGTGATCTTTGATAACATCTATGATTGGCTGAACCGAATCGAGGATTGGAAAGCCGTTAGGCGAAAGTTTGTGCATTTATATCCAACATCTTCAGAGCAAGGACATCGTCTTCGTTCTCCATATAAACAAGGATAGTGAAGTTTTTGGCCTTAGTATTGAACTCAACGAAATATCGACCGGCAAAATAAGAACCGATGACTTCCTCTACCATAGAAAGGGTTACGGCTTCATAATGGTCGCTCAATGGAACGCGCTCACAAAACCATTTGCGATGTTCGCGATTTCGCAGGTAAGGGCGGTATTTTGATCGTTTGTTCAGCATTATTCTATCTAAAAAATTAGGTGGCAACCGCAATTGCCACCCTCTCAACTAACAAAGGAGAACTTTAGTCGTAGTAAGCGACCGTTCCGAAACCGGCGTCGAAGTTGTCGTTACTATGAATGATGAATAGGGTATCAACCCAATCTTCGTGAGACTTACCGCAGTCGCCGCCGTCGAAACCATCCGTGAACATAATGAAACGGTCAGGGCGAATTTCGTCAACTTCAACCTCGGGGAAGAAAGACTGTGGGTCTTTCATAAATTCCCAATTCGAACTAAACGTGGTGCCGCCACCGCCTTCCGGCGAGTATTCGACCAGTTCGTAGATGTTTTCGCGAGTGAACAGCTTCGGATTGTGAACCGTGCCGTCGAACGTCCAAAGCCAGATTTCGAAGTCCTTGTATGCGGCGATGATGCCGAGGATTTCCGAAAGCAAGTCGCGGATCATTTCGTCCGACATAGAACCGGAAGTATCGATAGCGCAGGCAATCTTGATTGCCATTTCGTAGATATTACCCGGAAGCGGAACCCCGATAGCCTGCGAACGGCGCGAAAGCCGCTGGTAGGAGAAGTCGCTCTTGAACGCGCTCTGGATGGTAGCGGTAAGCATTTCGCGCCAGTTCATCTTCGGGTGGTTGAGTTCACCGATGATGCGCTGAACGAAACCCGGAAGCTTACCGGCCTGCTGCGCCATTGCCGACATCTGGCCCTGAAGGGCGTCCTTCAAGCGGTTAAGCTCTTCCTGCGAAAGGGTTGGAGCCTTGCCGCCGTCCGCCGAACGAGCGTTAACTTCGTCGGCTTCTTCGTCGGTATCAACCGCGTCAAGATGCTGGTCGAACTTCTGGCCGGTCGACTTTACACCGCGATCAATAAGGTCGCGGTAGATTGCGTCAACGGACCAGTCGGCGTCATAGCGGTCATCGATAAGGATGAAGGCGTTCTTCGGCGGAGTGCCAAGCTTTTCATCCTTCTGGATACGGTTGGTTGCATAGTCGACCGCCATATCCCAAATGTCCTGATCGCGACCGTTGCGGCGACCGATATGGTCGAGCATAACGTGGATGAGTTCGTGGTAGAAGATATAGGAAAACTCTTCTGGCGTCAGATCCTTAACGTACTCGCGATTGTAATAGAAATACGCGCCGTCCGTCGAGAACGATTCGCACCAAGTGTTGTTTTCAACAATCGGCATACCGGCGATGAACTGGCCAAGGTACGGATCGGTGATAACAATGTTGAAGCGCGAACGCATAATTGTTTGGATTAGTGGATCTGAAAGATCTTGCGCCATACTTTTCTCCTTGAATTTATCGAATTAAGGGGAGAATAACATCTCCCCTTACTTTTTGCAAATCTTACTTCTGGCTGCGAAGAAGCGGAACGTACTTCTTAGCGATGGTGGAGAAGCCCGGAACCTTGGCAGATTCGAACTTGATGGAGAAGTTCTTCATAAGCGTATGGATGGAAACCATAACGATTTCTTCGTGGAAGTTCTTCTCAACGAAGTTGAGATAAACGTCAACGTACTTGTTAACCTTGTCGAGGCCGCGCGAATTGGCTTCCTCGTCGTTGGCTACGTCGCGGATGAGGTAGCAAAGCGAGTAAACAACGTGGCGCTGCAGGGCCGCAGGAAGCTTGTCGGTAAGATTGGTGATCTTGCCGGAAAGGATATCGTGCGGGTCGGGAAGCGCAACAATCGAGTCAAGGTGGCTAACCAGCTTTGCGCCTGCGGCGGTGCCGATTGTGCCGTGGATAAGAACGCGCTTTACGTCGTCAGGAACGCCGCGAAGGTCGTCTTCGTCCATAATGTTCGAAAGGGCAACAGCCGAACGCGGGGTGCAGAATGCGCGGGAAGAAGTGCCGGAAGTCGAGTCGAAGTCCATAACTTCAGGATGGCCCGCAACGAACGAAACGATGGTCTTGTTAACGTTGTTTTCAAGCGCCCAAGCGGTCCAGCCCTTGACTTCAACCTTCAGTTCGATATGGGTGAAGCGGTTGGCAAGAGCCGTCGCCATACGCTGTGCGTTGGAACGGTCGGTTTCGCGGTTGCCTGCGGCGATAACAACAACGTTGGAAGGAACCTTGTATTCGCCAAGCATAGCGTCGAGAACAAGCTGGTAAGCCGAAGTCTGAACGAGGCCCGGTGCGTTGGTGATTTCGTCAAGGAAGATGAACGCGCCCTTGAAGAATTCCGGTGTATTTTCGTCCTTCCACATATGCTTCGGCTTTTCGATTTTGGCGAAGCCGGTCTTCGGGTCGGTGATGCGCGGGAAGATTTCTGGAACCGCCCAACGAACGGTCAGTTCGCCGGTTGATTCGTCAACAACGTGGGTCGCCGGAATACCGCGAAGGTCGACGGAGTCGATCTGGTTGAGGCGGAGGTCGATAACGTCGTAGTCAAGGGTGGCCGCAATTTGGAAAATGAGGTCGGATTTACCTGCACCCGGCTGGCCCCAAAGCATAATGCCTTGGCGCTTCTTGAACTTGGAAGCGAGTTTCAGGTTTACGTCTACGAGACGGCGAATGGCAACGATTGCGGATTCTGGTGCAAGCTGAATTGTGCTTACATCCATAGACTTAGTACCCTTGGCCATTATTTTCTCCTTGTTAATGGTCATTCAAAATGGAAACAAATATCTTTTTGTTTCGCTAACAAGGAAATGTTTAGACCGACTCGTTCTTTCTGTCAATCGAAAAAATGTCGTTTATTTCAGATTTTTTATTGTTTCCTCGAGGCTACCGCTAAAAATCAAATAAAGCAGCCATTCCTCATTGCCGAAAATCGTCATCTTACCGGCTTCCAAATGCCATAGGTCTTCGGTATTTCTGTTTAAAAACAATATCTTAGTAGACGTGACAAGCCCTACGTCATACGTATCACCGGAACGGATGTCATTTGCCACCCTTAATCCTTCATTGGAGAGCCGATATGGTTTACCCGTATCCATATCCCCACGCGCGACATAGAACATACGCCGGTAGAAATCCCCTTTGGTCATCTTCGTGTAAGTATGAAGTTTGGGATTGCTTACCGCCGCCTGCATCACCGATTCATAGAAATCGGCGCGAATGTTCATTTGCTATGTTCTTTCAAAGCCGGACCAGCTTCTAGCTTATGGACGGTGAAATCTTCGCACAAAAATAGCTTGTTCAATCGTTCAGCCAGATTGAAGGCGTGGCCCGGATTACCAAACGAGCACTTGCGATACTTTGCGGGAGGGTAGTTAAACAACTTATTGATTGTTCTGAGATTAATTGGCTTGCCGTTATAGAAAACCGCGTATACCGCTTCGGCTAGCAAGACTTGATCTGCCTTATGTGTTCGCTGATCTACGTTTTCAATCAAGATATTAGGTTTTGGTCTAGCCATTGTCCGTTCCACTCGTTAACTACTATGTTATTTATCTTCTAGTGGACGAAAAAAGAGGGGTTAAACCCCTCTTTATCAAAATTTAATGTTACCTGCTTCAACGTCTTTGGCGAACTTGCTTACTACCAAATCCGAATATCCGCCGATGTGAACGTCATCGACATAGATTTGGGGAACTGTTCGAACGCCGCGCTTTTCATAGAACTCGTTCTTTTCCGCATTTGATTTGAAAATGGTGAGTTCGATAGGTACGTTATTGTTTGCGAACCATTTCCGTGCATTCATACAGAATGGGCAGGACTCGGTGACATATACTTCAATCTTCATTTTAATGTGCCTCCATCGATCTTAACGGTGATAACTTCGTCTGACCTTGTTCTAAGGTCTTCAATTTTTTGCAACAAATCAACACGATCTGTTAGCATCTCGGTTATGGCTACCGAAATCTCTACCGCTTCGGCGTGGCTAAAGGTTACTTCCTTTGTTTTGCGGTTGGTAGCGACCGCAACCTTTTGGATGAACTTGTTTAGCGGAAAAGGATTCATTGTTCACCTGTAAGGTTATTTTGGGAGTTAAGGGAAGCAATTCTATTAAGCATTTCAAGCCGGTTCTTAAACGGCCCTTCCGCGTTATTTGTTAGGATTGTTGAAGCCTTCGGGCAAAACGCGGGCGTCCATCCGTTCTTGAACTGAATACCCCAATATCCCGCAACGAACTCGGTCTTGCCATTGCGCTTGTAATAGATCGGGGGATCTTCATTTACGACTTCGATATCGTCGTGCTTTACGGGATAGCCGTTTACCGTATCCTCGACCCGCTTAACCTTACGTTCGGATATCTTGATCTTGCCAATATCTGCTTCGACCTTTTCCATATTTTCGTAAAAGATTTTGGCCTGCTTATTGGCTATCATATAGCCATCTTCGCCAAGGGCGTAGAGAATGCCGATAATCGTGTTGTCTTTTTCTTTGATGAACCAAGAATTTTCCGTAATCGGATAGAGAAAAGCAGCCATTTAAAATTCCAAACATTGCGGAAAAGCCCGGTATTGCTGGCTCTTCTTAGAGAAATATACGTTTTCGCTACGCTCGAGAGTATGATGGTCGTCTTTATTGTTTGACCAAGAACTAACCAGTGCGCCGTCGTTTGATAGAACAAACGAGTAATCATATTTGTCGCTCATCGAGGTTGTGCGAATAAGCATTTTTTCGACGCAATCGTCTTCAACATATAACTCGATAACCTCCGCGCCAACGTCTGTAAAATCGGCTCGTACCGGCATATGGATGATAGTGTTTTTATCATCCGCCATTTCGGAAATCGAATGGATGGTCAACGACACGTTTTCAAAGTTTCGAAAGAAGCTGATTACGTAGTCGGTGTAACTATCGGGAAAACCTACGTCTTTATGATATCTCATTTAGGGTAGCCAGCATTGAACATTTCAGAAAACTCCATTGGAGTCTTAGCAATACTAATCAGATCCATCGAACCGGCGAACTTCATAAAGGCAAAGCCTACCGACTTTCGACCGTCCTTTTGGACTTCTTCCAAAATAGCATTATCCAAGATGTCTTTTATGTAATCTGGTTGCTTGGTCAGATCAATCAACTCCTCGTTGATTTTATATTGATCCGTTACACGCACCTTTTCCATAAGGGGTTCGCCGGTATCGGTAATGCCCACAAGCTTATCCCATTCCTGCAACATAAAATTGTTCCAGTCGAAGCCCTTGTTCTGGCGATCCGCGAAAGCTTCCCGTACGCCGGGTTTCTTCATAGAACCGAATTCGCGAACTCCCGGATACGCGGACATAATGTTGTCCGAGCTATCACCGCGAATGATTTTGAAGAATAGCTCGTATTCAGGGTTTGGCGCTTCCACCAGATAGGTTTCCTGCGACTTAATGGTCTTTCCCTTTACCGTACGCGTAACGGTCTTGGTTTTCTTTACCGGCTTGTTATTTTCGTCAACGACTTGCTTGTCGGTAATCGTCCAACCCTTTACGCCGTCGTAAATCGTTACATTGTCCGCCAGTAGCTGGTAGAAGTCCGAGTCGCCGGACAGAATGAAGTGATTATCATCCGGGTGAAGCTGGATCCAACGGGCAATGAAATCATCCGCTTCAGCCTTCGAATTTTGAAGGTACGACGCGTTCGACTTTTCTTTGACGAAATTCGTGAAGATTTGAAAAACGCCATAGAAATATTCATCATCCCGTTTCTCCCGTTCGGTCTTCTGAAGCTTTAGTACATCGCGGTTGGCCTTGTATTCCTTGTAGACATCGCGCCTCCACGACCTGCCTTCCAAGCAAAACACCAAATGTTCAATGTTGAACCTACGCCACGCACTCTTTATCGCATTTAGCGAAACGTGCAAAGCCAAACCTGCATCCGTTTCGATATCACCGCTATGTTGGGTGTTACGGCAACGGTGCATAAGGTTGTTGATATCGATAAGAAGGAAATTAGACATTAGGAGTGCTCGCTCTTGTCGCCGTCAATTTTGACCGAAGTTTTCATACCTTTGGCAAGCTTTGGTGGTTCGGTTTCGTCAAAATCCTTGAAGATATCAGCGCAAAGGGCGGTAAACCACTTATCAATGATTTCTTCTTGAGACTTGCCGGTGATCCCATTCTCCATAAGAAAATGAATATGCTGTTCATTCCAGTCGAGATCGAAATTCAACGCAGAACCCAAGTCTTCGCGGCTACGGTACTCGGTGTTAAGAACCGCAAACCAAGGCTCGTCTTGAAGGGTGGCGATAGACTTTTCGGATTCGTGAACGGAAATCTCACCAATATCGGCAAGGATTTTCAGTTCGCCAATCTTATACTCAATGCTTTCCTTGTCAGGATGAGCAAGCTCTAGGATCTTCAACTCGCGTTCCCTGCGCGAAATCTTTTCGAAACGGTAATCAAGCTCAACCAAAGCCAACTCTAGCTGGTTTTTATCCTTGATTTCAATCTTAGCCTTTCCAACTTCGAAGGTATGTTCGTCAATCATTTCGAACTCAAGGTCCACCTCTAGCAAGCGAATGAGAAGGTCTTTACGCTTGCCTAGGGTTTCGATATCGATCTCGATGAGACGTTTCTGAAGCTGGTAGCCTTCGAGGGTATATTCGGCAATTGCTTTCGCACGGCGCGAACCGTTAAGCCCCCAATTGGCTGGCCAAAGGCCGAAAGGTACAATTCTTCTAATTAGGGACATTTTCTTTATCCTGTAATTTTATCTTCATTGAAAGGAAGATTTCGTTCTCGAATTTTTGTTGAGCTTGTGCCGACGCAAAGCCAAAGAGCAACTTTATATGGTAATCCCCGTTATCCATACGAATAACGTAATCTACCTTCTCATCTTTTTTCAAGAAAATATCGTAGGAAGGATGATAGACTTCGCATTGATATGTTTCGTTAAACTCTTCATCCATCAATCCAATAACGCTGGAACGTGTAATCCACGGAAGAGATGGGCTTTCAATACTTGTCGCTCTTATCTTGAAGGTAGCGCAAGTTATGAATGGATGTGACGTATCCATTTGGTCGATGATTGACCGGGTGCGCAACAGAAGATTTTTGAAACTTACGGCTTCGATATCTACGTACATTGTGAAATCCTTATATTTCACAATATATCATTCAGCGTCTGAATGTTTCAAATTAAATCGGCAAAATAAAGAATTTCAAATACTAGAAAATTTTCTTCATTTTCGAAACCAACACGAATGAGGCGAGGCATTTTTCTATCTCCCCATTCGGAAATATCGGAAAAAACCTCGCCGTCGATTTCGAGAACGACATTGAAGGGCAGACGGTCTAAGATTTCGAAAGCTTCTTCGCCAAAATAGTACACACTATGGTAGACGTCTAAGCTCTCGCTACGAATCGTATCATAGAACAAATCATACTCTTCGAAAATCATTCGCTATTACGCTTCTTCGTCGCTTGCCGGATACAGCGCCAGAAGTTCGGCAGCAACCGCGTCTGCTTCTTCCTGTTCGTCACCCGTAAAGGCGGAGATTGCAGCAACGTTTGTCAGAAGAACCTTCAGGCGTCGCACGAGGCCACGCAGGTTGTCTTCGGAGTTCTTGAACTGGTGAAGCGAAACAAGCGCGTTGTTGTAAGCTTCTTCGTTCGTATTGGAAACGCGCTCGCGAAGTTCGCGGAAGTTGACAGCTTCACCCCGAACAACGTTGTCCGCTGCGTCCGCGTAAAATGCATCTTCTTTACGGATATACGTAGCAAGACGCTCGCCTGCTTTAACCCCAAACGCGATAACGTTGTTACGTTCGGTTTCTGGAAGGCAGATGATAGCCTCAACTGCTTTACCCGACTGGCCTTCGTTGACGAGATCGCCCACCGACAATCCGTCTGCGTACTTTGCCGGGATGTCTTCGATGCCTTCCCAAAAGGTCGAAGGAAGAACGTTGCCATAGGCGGTAAGAGGAAGTTTCATTTAAATGTCTCCTGATTAATAGATGAAAGATACCGCAACAGGGCTAAAATATCAACTTAATTTTTTAAGCGAATAAATACCTATATAATTAATAAGGTACGATAAAATGACGGCTAAAGGCAAAGGTAACACCTTCGAACGTAAGATTTCCAAGCTTCTTTCTGAAAGATTCAAGGAACTAACCGGGATCGAACAGAGCTTTCGTCGCAATATCGACTCAGGAAGTTTTTTCGGCGGTTCTAACCAGCGTAGAAAGCAAACGCATAACATCGAAAACGCTTGCTTTGGCGACATTATGTGTCCGGTAGCGTTTAAGTTCTCGCTGGAATGCAAGCACTACAAAACCCCTCCGGGCTTGGGGGTAGTGGTAAGCGGCAGGTGCAAGCAATGGGATACTTGGCTTGAACAGGCAGAACAAGATTCTACCAACTCAGGCAAGGGCCTGATGGTTATTATCAAGT
>JAAIGF010003602.1_pt1 | contig 10618 bp, 5 predicted proteins | sample 6487441 | NCBI WGS metagenome assembly JAAIGF01 (sample SAMN13974129, study PRJNA590717) | phyllosphere metagenome | biome: pepper field; feature: multiple bacterial spot infested pepper fields; material: pepper leaves; isolation source: leaves from pepper fields | host: Capsicum annuum ...
ATCGATATCGAAGGTGACTTCGATCTGCGGCGTGCCGCGCGGCGACGGCGGGATGCCTTCGAGGTTGAATTCGCCCAGGCCCTTGTTGCCGGCAGCGATCTCACGCTCGCCCTGGAACACCTTGATGGTCACGGCCGGCTGGTTGTCGTCGGCGGTCGAGAACACCTGCGAGAACTTGGTCGGGATCGTGGTGTTCTTCTTGATCATCTTGGTCATCACGCCACCCAGGGTTTCGATACCCAGGGACAGCGGGGTGACGTCGAGCAGCAGCACGTCCTTGCGTTCGCCGGTCAGCACCGAACCCTGGATGGCAGCACCCACGGCCACGGCTTCGTCCGGGTTCACGTCACGACGCGGATCCTTGCCAAAGAATTCCTTGACCTTCTCCTGCACCTTGGGCATGCGGCTCATGCCGCCGACCAGGATCACGTCCTGAATGTCGGAGACCTTGACGCCTGCATCCTTGATGGCGATGCGGCACGGCTCGATGGTGCGCTCGATCAGTTCTTCGACCAGGGCTTCGAGCTTGGCGCGCGTGACCTTCAGGTTCAAGTGCTTCGGGCCCGAGGCGTCGGCCGTGATGTACGGCAGGTTCACTTCGGTCTGCTGGGCCGACGACAGCTCGATCTTGGCCTTTTCAGCGGCTTCCTTCAGGCGTTGCAGGGCCAGCACGTCCTTCGACAGATCGACGCCTTGTTCCTTCTTGAACTCGGCGATGATGTACTCGATGATGCGCTGGTCGAAGTCTTCGCCGCCCAGGAAGGTGTCGCCGTTGGTCGACAGCACTTCGAACTGCTTCTCGCCGTCGACGTCTGCGATTTCGATGATGGACACGTCGAACGTGCCGCCACCCAGGTCATACACGGCGATCTTGCGGTCGCCCTTCGATGCCTTGTCCAGGCCGAATGCCAGTGCGGCAGCGGTCGGTTCGTTGATGATGCGCTTGACGTCCAGACCAGCGATGCGGCCGGCGTCCTTGGTGGCCTGACGCTGGCTGTCGTTGAAGTAGGCCGGCACCGTGATGACGGCTTCGGTGACTTCTTCGCCCAGATAGTCTTCGGCGGTCTTCTTCATCTTGCGCAGCACTTCGGCCGACACCTGCGGGGGGGCCAGCTTCTTGTCGCGCGCGCCGACCCAGGCGTCGCCGTTGTCGGCCTTGAGGATGGCGTAGGGCATCAGGTCGATGTCCTTCTGCACGGCTTTTTCGTCGAACTTGCGGCCGATCAGGCGCTTGACTGCATACAGCGTGTTCTTGGGATTGGTGACCGCCTGGCGCTTGGCCGGCGCGCCCACCAGGGTCTCGCCATCTTCCAGATAGGCGACGATCGAGGGGGTGGTACGGCCGCCCTCGGCGTTCTCGATGACCTTGACCTGACCGCCGTCGAGCACAGCCACGCAGCTGTTGGTGGTGCCCAAGTCGATACCGATGATTTTGCCCATGATTCTCGTGTTTCCTGAAAGTGTTCAGAAAGTATTTGGTTGTTGCTTAAGTAAGTCGCAGCCTGGGGTTTTCAATAGTTCCCATCGCGATTTACATGCGATTTTTTGACGCGAAAGCGCTTTATTGCGCCGCCGCCACGGTCACCAGCGCCGGGCGCAGGACGCGGTCGGCGATTGTGTAGCCCTTCTGCAGGGTCTGCACCACGGTGTTGGCGGGCTGATCGGCCGGCACCGACGAAATCGCCTGGTGCACGTGCGGATCGAACTTGTCGCCCGCCTGCGGGGCGACTTCCAGCAGCTTGCTGCGCTCGAATGCCGACGACAGTTGCTTGAGGGTGATGTCCACGCCTTCACGCAGCGATTCCAGCGTCTGGTTCTGCTGGGCAAGCGCGGCTTCGAGGCTGTCCTTCACGGGCACGAGGCTCTCGGCGAAGGATTCGACGGCGAACTTGTGCGCCTTGGCGACTTCTTCCTGCGCGCGACGACGCACATTCTCGGTTTCAGCCTTGGCGCGCAGCAATTGGTCGTAGTGCTCGTCAGCCTTGGCCTGGGCGGCTGCCAGGCGGGCTTCGAGGTCTGCTACGGGATCGGTAACTTGCGCCTCGCCAGCGGCCCCAGCCTGCTGGCTCTCGGGTTGCTGGACGTCCTGGGGGTTGGACGTGGACGGTTGTTGTTCCGGCGTCTGCTCGGCCGACATCAGATTCTCCGAAAAAGAAAAAGCGCCAGCGGTCTGCTGGCACGTCAATGGTCTGGCCCACACTTGGGGGCCGATCACCACGTTTCAATAGGGGACATTCAAACAGCGCAGGCCAGCGCCACCAGCCTTTTCACGCACCGTGCGCCAGAAAAGCAAAAAGCCGGCTTTCGCCGGCTCTCTGTGTTCGACATCTGGCAGGGGTCAGATGAACGAGTCGTCGTCCATGAAGTCGCCGCCACCGTCGTCGACGTCCGACCAACTGGCGTCGTGCGCCTCGGCACCGCCGTGGTCGGCGGGCACGTCGTTCTGTGCCACCTGTTCGGCAGGTGCAGCGGCTGCAGCACCCGAGTCGGCGTTGGCCGTTTCGGTGGCGCCCTTGTCGCCGCCCATCATGTTGCTCAGACCGCTATAGAGGAACATGCCCCCGGCGACGCCTGCGGCCGCCGCGGCCGCCGAGCCCAGGAAGCTGCCCCCGCGACCGGCAGGCGCAGCCGCCGCACCCGGCGCGGCATTGGCAGCCGGGCCGGCATTGCCGCCGCCGAACAACCGTTCACGCAAGCCCTGCGGTTGACGACCTGCCTGGGCTTCGCCCGGCAGCGGCGGAGGTGCCGCACGTTCGTTGCCGGGGTTGCCAGCAGTGCCAGCGCTGCGGCCAAAGCCGGTGCCCAGCCCGCCGCTCAGGAAGCTGGAAGCACTGGCCGGACGCGGGGCCGCCTGGGCGGACTGCAGCTGGGTGATCTGCTGCTGGGCGTTCTCCAGGGCCTGTTCGAGCAGCAAGGTCCGCTGGACCAGCAGATAGGCGGCGTCGGGGTTGGACGCCACGCGCTCACGAATCAAGGCATCTGCCTCGGGATCTTTCTCGATGCCTTGGGCACTGGCAAGACGTTGAAGAAAGCCATCGAGCAACTGCTGTTCTTGCGGAGTCATGGATTACCTCCTTCAGCTGAAATTCAACAAAAAGCGTAGACCCGACGAACGGTAAAACGGTTCCCGGCGATTGCGCTGTTTCTGCGCGAGAAGGCTGGCCAACGTTCGCGCCTGTGAATCAGGCGCAACCTGCCTGGAATATCGACCACCAGCGAAAAGGTCAGCCAGAAAAACCGCCGACGATGTAAACAAATCCTATTCCGAAAGCTATAAGCGTATACCCCGCGTCGTTTCACGCCGAACGACCGGAGCGCACCCCGAAAAACGAACGCCGAATGCCTTACCCCGTAACTTTATAAGAACTTATTGCGCTTAGACGGCGCGTTGGAAGCAGTTAGGGTGTGCACCGTTGGCTGGCAACCGCCACTCAACACACCTCAAGACATGGCGAACGTCCGCGTCGCCGTTTCACAAGGAGCTTCCATGTCCGAACGTGTTCAAGAACTGTACATCTCGCTTTTCGGCCGTCCGGCCGACCCCGCTGGCCTGGCCTACTGGGCCGCAGCGGCTGAAGCCAACGGAGAGGCTGCGGCCTTCGGTGCGCTGGCTGCCTCACCTGAATTCCAGGATGAATTCGACGAACTGACTGCGGCGGCGGTCGTCGAGCAAGTCTACGAGGAAGCTTTCGGACGCGAGCCTGAGCCCGAGGGCCTGGCCTACTGGACCGGCGTCGCCGGTGAGAACCCCACCCCTGAACAACTGGCCAACCTGCCGCTGCAGATCATCGACACCGTGCCGGCAGACACGCCTGATGGCCAGACCCTGGCCAACAAAGTGACGGTCGCCAATGCGGTGACGGCAAGCCTGGCAGCCCAGGCCGGACCTGACGCCGACCTGTCGGGGTTGAACCCCGTCACCCTGGACACCGCTGGCGAACTGTTGGACCAAGTCACGGCCGATCCGGCCAGCGTCGAGACTGCCCAGGCCCGCGTCGACCAGATCGCCAGCGATATCCTGGCGGCCAATGACGTGCCCGTCGTCCCGGACCCGGGCAATCCCGATCCCGGCACGCCCAACCCTGAGCCCACCACACTGAACGTGGATGCGGCCCAGGCCACCGACGCCGAGGCTAGCGTCTTCCAGACGATCCAGGAAGCCGTCGACGCGGCCACCGCCGGATCGACCATCAATATTGCCGCAGGCACCTACACCGAGAATCTGCAGCTCAAGAGCGATCTGACGCTGGCGGGCACCGATGGCGTGATCGTGCGCTCTGCCGAGGGCGAGGTAGGCGTCAACGCCGAGGGCACGCAGAACGTACGTATCCATGACGTGGCCTTTACCCAGGCGACCGCCCTGGACAGCCACTTCGCCGCTGAAAACAGCACGGCGCTCGAACTCGAGAACGTGGCCTTTGCAGGCGATGCCAGCGTCGATGACGATACCGACGGCGTGGTGATCGATGGCGCCGACCTGGCGAAGCTGACCAGCGTGTCGGTCACCGGCTACGGCGGTGACGGCGTGGTGATCGGCGCGGAAGAAGGCGAAAGCAGCCAGGAAGTCCTGCTGACCAACGTCAGCGCCATCAATAACGGCGGTGCCGGCATCGTCGCGGGTGGCGACGGTGACGTGACCCAGTTGGGCTTCGACCAGCAGACTCGCCTGGAAGGCAACGAAACCGGCATCCGCCTGGGTGACGACGATGACAACGGCCTGCTGACCGGCACCGGTGAAAACGGCGAAATCGTCCTCAACGACGTGGCCTTCGTCAATTCGCTCAGCGGTAACGATGTCGAGAACAACGCACGGGTGATCGTCGATGCCAGCCTGAAGACCAGCGACGCCCCGGTGGCGCAGACGGGATCGGACGCATCGCTGTGGCCGCCGTCGTTGGGTGAAGACACCATCACGCCGGTGAAGGGGGCGGCGACGACCATCGCCAACTTCAACGCCGATGTCGATGAGATCGCCCTGCCGTGGTTCACGGCAGATCCGAACACGATCGCCGTGTCCAACTTCGATCCGACGGCCCTGCCTGCCGACAACCAACTGTTCGCCAACGCCCAGCAACCCGACAATCCGTACGATGTCGTGATCGCAACGGGCCTGCCCGGCTCGGCGCCCGGCGGGGAAGCGGCGACGTGGCTGATCATCGACGCCGATGCCAACCAGGCTTATGGCGACGGCGACCAGATCATCGCCGTGGACGTGGTGGGCGGCTCGCTGACCACCGACAACCTGGTGCCAGGCGCCGTGGTGTGAATCATCGGCCCGGCAAGCCCTTCAGTTGCCGGGCCGATGACCTGAGCCCTCAGAGCTTGAAGCGCGCGACCTGCTGCTGCAGGTCGCTGCCCAGATGGGACAGCTCCACGCTGGCAGCGGCGATCTGCTCGGTCGCCAATGCCGTCTGATCGGCCACATCGCGCACGATGGTCACGCCGCGACTGACTTCTTCGGTCGCGGCGCTTTGCTGTTCGACCGCCGCGGCTATCTGCTGATTCGACGTCTGCACCGTGCTGATGTCTGCGGTGACCTTGTCGAGCGTGGCGCCTGCTTCGCGCACCATGGCCACGCTCGCCTCGCTCAAGGCCATGCTGGCGTTGAAGCGTTCCACCGTCTGGCGGGTGCCTTGATGCAGCCCCTTCACCAGCCCCTCGATCTCGGATGCCGACTCCTGCGTGCGCTGGGCCAATCCCCGCACCTCGTCGGCCACGACCGCAAACCCACGACCGGCTTCGCCCGCCCGCGCGGCTTCGATGGCGGCGTTCAGGGCCAGCAGATTGGTCTGCTCGGCCACGGCCTTGATGACGTCCAGCACGCTGCCGATCTTGTTGCTTTCGGTCTGCAGGGCAGTCATGGCGTCGGCCGCGCTGTGCATCTGGTGCGCAAGGCTTTCGATCTTGCCGACCGTGTCGCCCACCACCTTGCTGCCGTGAAGCGCCGTCTGCACCGCACCACCCGCCGACTCGGAAGCCTGCGTGGCGCTGCGGGCGATCTCTTGCACGGTTGCCGACATCTGCTGCATGGACACCGCGCTGCGCTCGGTTTCCGCACGCTGATTGGCCACCCCCGCACTGGTTTCTTCCGTCACGGTGGATAGTTGGGTCGACGATGCGGTAAGGCGATCGACGCCACCCACGATGCCGCTGACCAGCGCATGCAGGCTGCTGTTCATGGCGTTCACCCCCTGCAGCAAGCGGCCGATTTCATCACGACGGGCAGTGGGAATGCGCTGTGTCAGATCGCCGGCGGCAATGCCCTCGACGATGCGGACGGCCTGGTTGATGGGCGGGACGATCAGGCGCGAAATGAGCCAGGCAGCCAACAGGCCTACCACCAATGCCAAGCCTACGCCGCCCGCGAGTTGCAGCGACACGAGCTTGCGTTCTTTCTCGATGCGGTCGACCTGGAGTTGCCGCAACGCGCTGCCGCTGTCGACGATCTGAACACCGTAGCCGACCAGCTTGTCGTTTTCCGCCGCGATCTGCTCGCGAATCGCGGCTGCATCCGAGAGCGCCTTGCGGTAGTCGGCGATCGCTGCCACGAGCCGCTGCGCGGCGGCAGTCTGCACCATTTCAGCCGCGCGTACCGCAGATTCCTGCGCGGTGACCAAGGCAAAATCCGGGGCGGCGCCACCCGGGCTGAACAGACCACCGAACACGACCCGGCGCACGCTGGACAGCTCACGAAAAACACCCATGACATCCATCGTGGAGCCGGAATCGTTCATCAGCAGCTGATCGATGGAATTGAAGGCCCGGAGCATGTCGGTCGCAGCCGTCTGGATGCGCAAACTGACGTCAGCGGCATCCTTGTGCAGGGTGTGCAGACGGTTCACCGAATCCGTGTAGGGCCCGGCCAGCAACGCCCGCTGCTCGCGCAGCAGTCGGAGTTCTTCTTCGTGGTCGAAGCGGTTCAACGTGCCGTCGATGAATTCGACCAGCTCGCCGACCGCGGCCAGATACTGATTGGTCGAGAGATCGTCGCCGTGGGCGGCGCCGAAATTCAGGCGGGCGATCTGCGCCGCCTGGGTCAGGCGCAGGATCGAGGCGATGTCCTGCGTCCGATCGTTCCGGCGGACGGTTTCTTCCGTACCCAGCCAGCCCACGCTACCGACGAACAAGGTCAAGAGCAGCGTCAGGCCAAAGCCGATCGCCAGCTTGTAGGCGACCTTCATGTCGTTGAAGAATCCGGGCATATGTCGTCCGCAGTGAAGAGCACCGGCTTTTAACGGTATGAATCCGCGGCAAAAGCGTAACTCGATGTTTCTTCAATAATTGCATACTTTGGTCGAAACATGACCAGGGATATTCACCCGTTCAGAACCCTGTTTCTACGCCGAAGGCGACTCCACGGCGGGCTTACCGTTGCAGTAAGCCCTTCCATCTGCAATGCCGGACAGCCGTCTTCTACAGCTTGAACCGCGCGACCTGCTGCTGCAGATCGCTGCCCAGACGGGACAGCTCCACGCTGGCGGCGGCAATTTCTTCGGTCGCCATGGCGGTCTGGTCGGCCACGTCGCGCACGATCGTCACGCCCCGGCTGACTTCTTCAGTCGCCGCGCTTTGTTGTTCCACCGCGGCGGCGATCTGCTGGTTGGATGTCTGAACGGTCGTGATGTCGGTCGTGACCTTGTCCAGCGTCGTGCCAGCTTCCCGCACCAGTTCCACGCTTGCTTCGCTCAGGTCAAGGCTGGCATTGAAGCGTTCCACCGCCTGACGGGTGCCGTGGTGCAGACCCTTGACCAGTCCTTCGATCTCGGCCGCGGATTCCTGCGTGCGTTGCGCCAGCCCACGCACTTCGTCGGCCACCACGGCGAAGCCGCGGCCGGCCTCGCCTGCACGCGCCGCCTCGATGGCGGCGTTGAGCGCAAGAAGATTGGTCTGCTCGGCCACCGCCTTGATGACGTCCAGCACGCTGCCGATCTTGTCGCTTTCGGCTTGCAAGGCCGTCATGGCTTCGCCGGCGCTGTGCATCTGGTGTGCCAGGTCTTCGATCTTGCCGACGGTATCGCTCACCACCTTCTTGCCGTGCAAAGAGGTTTTCACCGCCGCCTCGGCCGACTGCGAGGCTTCCATGGCGTTGCGCGCGATCTCCTGGACGGTCACCGACATTTCCTGCATCGACACGGCACTGCGTTCGGTCTCGGCCCGTTGATTGGCCACGCCTGCGCTGGTTTCCTCGGTCACCGTGGACAGTTGCGTCGACGAGGCAGTCAGCCGGTCGACCCCACCCACGATGCCGCTGACCAGCGCATGCAGGCTGTGGTTCATGGCATTCACGCCTTGCAGCAGCCGGCCGATTTCATCGCGGCGCGTTGTCGGGATGCGCTGAGTCAGGTTGCCTGCGGCGATTCCTTCGACAATGCGAACCGCTTGGTTGATGGGCGGCACGATCAGGCGGGCAATCCCCAACGCAGCCAGCAGGCCAACGACCAGGGCAAGCCCCACGCCCCCCGCGAGCTGCAGCGAAACAAGATGACGTTCCGCTTCGAGGCGATCGACCTGACGCTGACGCAGCACGCCGCTGCGCTCGACAACCTGCCCGCCATACCCCACCAGGGCCTCGTTCTCGGCTGCAATTTGCTTGCGAATGCCGACTTCGTCCGACAACGCGATGCGATATGCCTGCAATCCCGACACCAGCTGACGCGATGCGTCCACCTGCACCACACTCGCAACACGGCCAGCGGCGTCCAGCGCCGTCAGCAGCGCAGCATCCGTTGCCGCGCCGTTCGGACTGAACAAGCCACCCACCACGACCCGACGCACACTGGCCAGGTCACGGTAGGCAGTCATGGCGTCGGCGTTGGATACGGAATCGTTGATGAGCAGCTGTTCGACCGCATTGAATGCCCGAAGAATGTCGTTGGCGGACGTTTCGATACGTGCGTCGATCTCGGCGCCAGTCTTGTGCAAGGCGTGCAGGCGCTGAATGGAGTCGGTGTACGGCCCGGCCAACACCGCGCGCTGTTCGCGCAGCAGCTTCAGATCTTCCTCGCGCTTGAACCGCGTCAGCGTGCCGTCCAGAAACGTGACCAACTGCCCGACTGCCTCCAGGTACGTCTTGGTGGAGGCATCGTTGCCCTGTGCAATACCGAAATTCAGGGGGGCAATCTGTGCTGTCTGGGAGTGGCGCAGAATCAGCGCGATGTCGATCGTGCGATCGTTGCGCGTGACGGTTTCGAGAATGCCGAACCACCCTACCCCGCCGACAAACAAAGTAAGAATCAGCGTCAGGCCAAAGCCTGTCGCCAATTTGTACGACACCTTCAGGTTGTTGAAGAATCCGAGCATGTTGCGTCCGCAGTGAGCACGTTCATTGGTAAAAACCCTGGGCGCAATCGTAACTCGATGTTTCAAAAAGTATTGATAACTTCAATCAAAAATGTTGATCGAGGTCTAAATTTTTTCGGAATATGAAAACCTGACTCTCGATGGCTTCCAAGCGGCGATACGTAGGACAGAAGTCTGACCCGATGTGGCGTCGAAAATCAGTTCCGACCGAACCACATGCCGAAAACAGGCGTCCGATAGCGGGCGCACTCGCAATCGAACGAGAGGCCGGGCGCCCGGCGTAAGGCCCACGTTGCATGAGCCGTCTCGTTCATTCGAAGACAAGCGAGTGTGCGCCGACAAAACGCACACTCGCGCGCACCGCCTCTTAAAGCTTGAACCGCGCGACCTGCTGCTGCAGATCGCTGCCCAGACGGGACAGCTCCACGCTGGCGGCGGCAATTTCCTCGGTCGCCATGGACGTCTGATCGGCGACGTCCCGCACATTGGTCACACCTCGGCTGACCTCTTCGGTTGCGGCGCTCTGCTGCTCCACGGCGGCGGCGATCTGCTGGTTCGCTTCCTGCACCACGCCGATGCCGGTGTTGACCTTGTCCAGGGTATCGCCAGCCTCACGCACCAGCGCCACGCTGGATTCGGTCAACGCCAGGCTGGCATCGAAACGCTCCACTGCCTGGCGGGTGCCCGTGTGCAGCCCCTTGACCAGCCCTTCGATTTCCGCCGCGGATTCCTGCGTACGCTGGGCCAGACCGCGCACTTCGTCGGCCACCACCGCAAAGCCACGGCCCGCCTCGCCCGCGCGGGCAGCCTCGATCGCGGCATTCAATGCCAGCAGATTGGTCTGCTCGGCCACCGCCTTGATGACGTCCAGCACGCTGCCGATCTTGTTGCTTTCGGCCTGCAACGCGCTCATGGCCTCGGCGGAGCTTTGCATCTGCTGCGCCAGGCTCTCGATCTTGCCCACGGTGTCGCCCACCACTTTCTTGCCATGGGCGGACGTCTGCACCGCAGCCTCGGCCGACTGCGACGCTTCCATCGCACTGCGGGCGATTTCCTGCACGGTTGCCGACATTTCCTGCATGGCGACCGCCGCGCGCTCGGTTTCGGCACGTTGATTGGCTACGCCCGCGCTGGTTTCCTCGGTCACGGTCGAAAGCTGGGTAGAAGACGTCGAGATGCGGTCGACCCCACCCACGATTCCACTGACCAGCGCATGCAGGCTGGCGTTCATGGCATGCACGCCCTGCAGCAGGCGGCCGATTTCGTCGCGGCGCGTCGTGGGAATGTTCTGCGTCAGGTCGCCGGCAGCGATCCGCTC
>JAAIGF010033130.1_pt1 | contig 10618 bp, 7 predicted proteins | sample 6487441 | NCBI WGS metagenome assembly JAAIGF01 (sample SAMN13974129, study PRJNA590717) | phyllosphere metagenome | biome: pepper field; feature: multiple bacterial spot infested pepper fields; material: pepper leaves; isolation source: leaves from pepper fields | host: Capsicum annuum ...
GCGTCTGTGCTGCCACCGTTACACATGTCGCCAGCAGTGCGGGCAGCATCAGCCAGGCGGAACTGCATCCGGGGTGACGCATGGGAGCCTCCGATTTCGCCAACAGGCACTGTAGGCTGCGCGCTGTGAAAAGACGGCGACTGCGCATCCAGGTCGCCGTTCCGACTCAGTTCTTTTCAGCCACCTTCAGCAGCGTGCCGGCCTTGTCGAACGTGAGGCTGATGCTCCTGCGGTCACCATGCACTTCATCCGGGCGCCAGGACAGGCGTGCGTTGCTACGGATGACCAGATACACGTAGTCGACCTTCTCCGGCGTGGCCATCACGGTCTCGCGCTGTTCCTGCAGAGCCTTGGCGACACGGGCCACGGCGGTGAAGTCGATGTCATCCAGGGCCGCGCTGTTGTCCTGCAGATTGAACAACCTGCCCATCCGGTGCAGATTGACCGGCTCGCCCTTGCGCCACGCACCATCCGCGAAGTGGTAGCTGTCCACGTTGCCGGCCACGTCCGGATCGATCAGGTCGAGGTTGATGCGGCCATCGCCATAGACATTGATGCCGCCATAGATGCGCAGGGACTTGCCCTGAAGGGCAGGCATTGCCTCCAGCGCGTCACGCGCGGCCTGCAGACGCTCGGTATCGAACACCAGGTTGGATGACTGCGGTGCAGGAGCCTGCACAGGTTCAGGTGCAGGTGAGGCGGCGGCCCGCTGCCGGGTGTACTCGCCGGGTGCGCCGGACAGCGGCTGGCCGGCAAGCGTCTCGCGCAGTGTATCCAGTGCGCCACCTGCTACCGCAACCGCTGCCAGCAGCAGCACGGTCAGTGCAAAGATAAGGGCGGTGGAAGGTGGGCGCTTCATGGCAGCTCCATCCGCACGTTGGTGCGGTCATCCGGATCGTAGAGCAGGGTGACCGCATCGCGCGGTACCGTCGCCAGGTCCAGCAGCGATACGATGCGGCGTACGCTGACCTGGTGTACGGCACCGTCGCGGTCGGTGAACTGCAACTGGAATTCCAGCTGCGGCTGTTCGTTGATATAGGTGCCGGTCTGGCGCACAGCCAGCACGTCGGCCCGCACGCCGACGCCGCGGTACTTCAGCGCCTCGCCACGTGCATCCATCTGCAACGCGCGGCCAAGCAGGCGCAGGCCGCCCACATACGCGCACAGCACCAGCGGGCAGACCAGCAGCGGATGGCCGAGGGAAAGAAAGGTCCAGCCCTGGCCCTCGTTCTGCAGGCGCCAGCACAGGACATAAGCCATCACCACAACAGCAACGCCAAGCAGACCGGCCGCCGCACGACGGCACAGGCTGGCCACGTCCATTTCCGGGGCCGCACCGGCCAGGACCAGGCTGGGAAACACGCCGGGCGAACGGCTTATGCGCGCCTCCAGCTCCTTGCCAACGGCAAAGCGCTGCAGGTGCGGCTTGCTGTCAACCAGCACCAGCTGATCGGTGATCGGCGTGCCGGAAAGATTGTCGAACGAGAGCTGCAGTTTCCACTGCGCAAAACCCCGCACATGCACCCCGGTCTGCTCGGCGTGTTCGACACGCGCGTTGCGTGGCTCGCCGTGGGCAAGGATATCGCGTACACGGTGGATCGCCCGCAGTGGCGCAAGCATCAGGTAATGCAGAAAGGCGTACAGCAATGTCAGCCACAGCGTCAGCGAAGCGGCCAGCAGGGCCAGCGCCAGCCAAGGCGCGCTGCGCGCAGCATGCGGGATCGAGCCATCGGCGCCGAAATACAGAATGCAGGGGAAGGGCAGCGCGAAGAACAGCAGGAAGGCGCTCCAGAACCAGAGTTGTCCTTTCATGGAAGCAGGTGTTGGCGAAACAGGGGGCGCAGCGTACTACGCTTCACCGGAACTGCAGCGTCAACAGGAAGTAACGCCCCAGCGGATCATCCAGCCCGGCCATCTGCCCGCCGCTGCCCACCAGGTAGTTCACCGGCGCGGTATCCAGCACGTTGTGCACGTCCAGCGCTGCCACCACGCGCGGGCTCAGCTTGCGTGCCACGTGCAGGTTCCAGCGTAGCTGCGCCGGGTTCATGCAGCGATGCGCCTCGCGCTGCTCCACCGGGCAATCCTCGCCGGCCAGCCACGCACGCGTGCGGCCCACGCGGTTGCCACGCAGCGCGATGTCCCACGAGGGGTTCTGCCACTGCACGTTGAGGATGCCGGCGAAGGTGGGTGTGGCGTGGCCGCGCAGGTCCACCGATTCACCATGCGCGCGGTCGCGGCGCAGCTCCTGCTGCTTCAGGCCATCCAGCGAGAACAGCCACTGGCCATCGCGGCCGGCATCGATGCGGTACTCGCCGCGCAGCACCCAGTTGCGCGAGGTGGTGCGGCCGATGTTGTCGAAGGACAGGCGCAGGTCGCGCAGGCGGCCCTGCTCGTCCAGTTCCCACGTATCGGGGTTCCACAGCGCATCGCTGGGCTGCAGCGCGAGGATCTCGTTGCGCAGCTCGACGATGTTGTGGGTCAGCGACAGCGAGAACGCGTCGGTGGGCGTCCAGCTGGCCGCCAGCGAATGGCTGCGCGAGGTCTCGGCGCGCAGCGCATCGTTCTCCACCACGTCCACTTCCACCGCGCAGCCACCGCCGCGCAGCGTGCGTGCACACGGCGGCAGGGTGTCCGACGCGGGCAGCGCCAGCAGGCCGAAGTAGGCCGGTGGCCGCCGCCGCTCGAACAGGCTGGGTGCGCGGAAGCCGCGGCCACTGGCCAGCAGGAACGACCAGTGCGGGCTCGGGCTCCAGCGCAGGCCGGCGCGCGGCGAGAACGCGCTGTCGCCATCATCGCGGTCCAGCCGCGCGGCCAGGTCCAGGCGCAGCGTCGAAGCCAGCGGCAGGCCGACTTCGGCGTACGCCGCACTGCTCGGCCGCGACAGCCGCCGTTGCTCCAGCGGCAGGCCCAGCGCCAGTTCGCCCTTGCCCAGCAGCGGGTCGGGCAGCGAGGTCCAGCGCTCCTGGCGCAGGTCGAGGCCGGTGGCCAGCTGTGCCTTGCCGCCGGGCAGGTCCATCAGCTCGCGCTGCACGCCCCACCAGCCCTGCAGCTGGGTGGTGCGGCCGCGGTTGCGGATGGTCGGGAACAGTTCGTCGGCCAGGCCCGGTGGCAGCGTGGAAAAACCGGGCAGGAAGTCCAGCGCGAGCGCGGCCTCCAGCAGGCGCTCGCTGCGCACGGCGCCGCCGGTACGCAGGTCCACCTGGCTGCGCTGCGCACTCAGTCCGGCCTCCCAGCTGCGGCCGCGCTGGTCGCGGCCGATGCCCACGGTCAGGTCGCCTTCGCTGGCGCGCACGCGCGGCTGTACCTCGCCGCCCTCCTGCAGCACCACGTTGAGCAGGGCATTGCGGTTGAAATCCAGCGCCACTGCGGTCGGGCCCAGTTCGAAGCGCTGGCGGTTGTGGCTGGCACGCGCTTCCACATAGGCGTAGCGGCCTTCGCCGCGCTCATGGCGGTAACGCAGATAACCCGACAGCGTGTCCGAGGCCGGCTGCAGCGAACGCGGGCGCACGCTGTCGTACCAGCAGCCATCCTCGTCCTCCTGCAGCGGCGCATGGCATTCGCTGGCCGGGTAGTAATCGCCGTTGGCCAGGATCAGGCCGATCGGGTACAGCTCGCTGTCGGCATGCCAGCTACGGCGGTCGCCGGCCACATGGCGCAGGCGGTGCAGGTCGAGGCCGGCAAACCAGCGGTCGCCGTTGTCACGCACACCGCCGGCGGCGGCCTGCACGCGGTGCTGGTCACCATCGCCGCGGCTGCTGACGCCGGTCTGCAGGGTGGCTTCCGGGCCCTCGGCCTGGTCGCGCAGGATGATGTTGACCACGCCGGACATCGCGTCGGCGCCATAGATGGCCGAGGCGCCGCCACGCACCAGTTCGATGCGTTCAACGAAGCTGAGCGGAATGCCGCCGAGGTCGGTCAGGCCGCCTTCCTCCAGCGACACCATCGGGTACCGCGGCAGGCGGCGGCCGTTGACCAGGAACAGCGTGGCGCGCGGGCCCATGCCGTCCAGGCTGGTGGTGGCCGCCGCGCCCACCGGCAGGTACAGCGAATCGCCACCGCGCGAGGTGCTCAGCGGCGGGTGGCCGTTCATGCCGGGCAGGTGGCGCAGCAGATCGAACAGGGTGCCGTAGCCGCTGCGCAGGATGTCCTCGCGCTCGATCACCGTCACCGGCAACGTGGTCTGCACGGAGGTGCGCGGCAGGCGGCTGCCGGTCACGTGGATCGGTGCCAGGTCCACCTGTGCCGGCCGCTGCGGTCGCGGCGGCGGGGCCGGCGCAACCACCGCAGGCGCTGCTGCCGCCATGGCATGGCGACGCAGCACGTAGCCACCGCCGGGCGTGCGCAGGATGTTGACCGGCCGGCCGGCCACCAGCGCCTTCAGCGCAGCGGCAGGTTCCTGCGGTCCCTGCGTTCCGGGCGTGCGCAGGTCGGCCAGCTCGCGGGCATCGAACACCAGCGATACGCCGCTCTGCCGCGCCCACTGCTGCAGCGCCGGCGCCAGCGGGCCGGCGGCGATGTGGTATTCGACCGGGGCGGCGGTGGGCGATTCTGCAGCGGCCGTGGCACCGGCCAGGGCAAGGCACAGCAGGACCATCAAACGCTGCCGCAGTGCCCCGGGGCTGGGCATCCGCGCCGCCTCAGTAAGTGCGGCGCAGTTCCAGCGCGCCATCCTTGCGCGGCTGGCCGGCGATCGACCACCCCAGTTCCAGGGCAGACAGCAGTTCATGCGGATCGCCGGCACGGAAGCTGCCGCTCACGGCCAGGTCGGCGATGTCCGGGTCGGCAATCACCAGCGGCGTGCTGCCGTAGCGGTTCATGCGCTCGACCACGGTGGACAGCGGCGTGGCATCGAACACCAGGCGGCCTTCGGGCCAGGCTTCGGCCGCGGCGGTGGTGGCCAGCTGAGGGCCTGGCTGGATGCGGCCGGACGGCGACACCTGCAGCTGCTGGCCCGGGGCGAGCGTGTGCTGGGCGCTGCCGCTGGTTACTTCCACGGCGCCTTCCAGCAGGGCCACTTCCACCCGGCCATCGCTCAACCGCTCGACCTGGAAGGTGGTGCCGATGTCGCGGATGCTGCTGCCGCCGGCCTGCACCCGCAGCGGGCGCAGGGAGGCGGCCACCTGCAGCTGCATGCGGCCGCGTTCCAGTTCCAGCTCGCGCTTGCGCCAGCCGAAGCGGGCGCTCAGCGTGGTGCCGGCATCAAGGGTGGCGATGCTGCCATCGGCCAGCGTGCGCACCTGCGGCAGGTGACTGGCGTTGGCGTAGAGCTGCGGGGTGGGGTTGCCGTCGGTGTAGACCATCCAGCCGATGCCCACGGCCAGGCAGACGCCGGCCGCCGCCGCCACCGAGGGCAGCCAGCGCCGTGTGGGCGTGCGCGCGGCGCGGGCAGCGGCGGTGCGCAGCCACGGGTCGCCGGACAGGCCAGCGCTGCGCAGGTGCAGCTTCTCGGCCTGTGCCCAGGCGGTCACGTGGGAGGGGTGCTCGGCCAGCCAGTCCTCGAACGCTTCGCGCTCGATCGAGGTGCAGTCGGGGGCCTCCAGGCGGGCCACCCAGGCGCTTGCGCGTTCGAACAGCAACGTGTCATCCATGTATGCGTCGCGGGTCACTCACAATCTCCATCAGTGTGGAGAGGATTGCTGCCCAGCTCCTGGCGCAGGCCCTGAAGGGCACGGGCGATGTGTTTTTCCACCGTCTTGGCGGTGATGCCGCAGTGCCGGGCGATCTGTGCATAGCTCATGCCGGTGATGCGGTTGAGCAGATACACCTCGCGGGCGCGTTCGGGAAGCTTGAACAGTGCCTGTCGCAGCAGCGCGATCATCTGGCCGGATTCTGCCTGACGCAGCGGGTCGGGAGAAGTGCCGTGCGGCTCCTCGCTGCCATCGCGTTCACCCAGCGGCAGGTGACCGCGCGCGTATGGCGAACGCGCGCGGTCGGCCAGGCGGTTGCGGGCGATGCGGTACAGCAGCAGGCGCAGCTCGTCGGTGCCGTGCCCGCGGTAGCGGATCAGCCGCTCGATGCTGTCCTGCGCGATGTCCTCGGCATCATCCGGGCCGATACCGCGCATGCGCAGGAACGCACACAGCGGCGCACGTTCCTCACGGATGAAGGTGATGAAGGCATCGGAAACCCCGGCCGGTTCCGGCGCGCGCGGGGGCAGGGGGGAGGGGGCGGACAGGGGGAAGGCCTCGAACGACGAACGCGTCATCGAGTTTTACAAGACGATGACCGCAGGGGGAAGTCCGTATCGTTTTCGACATGCATTGATGAACGCGTTCATTCTTTCGCGCGCGACGCACTGGGGGTGTTCGGCGCGCTGCGGCGTTCTGCTTTCGTCCCGCGTGGTGCGGGTTGGAGAGAGAGACCGCAATGAAGCATTCGAAGTTGAGCCTGGCCCTGGCCGGCCTGGTGGGTATGGCAACGCTGGGCGCGATCGGCGACGCAGCGGCGATGAACTACCACGTGCAGGACGACCGCGTCGTTCTCAGTGGTGGCGTGACCTTCGCCGACGTCGTCGCGCTGCCGGCGCTGCTGGCCAAGGCACAGGGAGAAGGCCGCCCGATCCGCGAAGTCGTGCTGCGCACCTCCAACGGTGGCGCGCTGATCGCCGGTGAGTGGCTGCAGGCCATCATCCGCACCCAGGGCCTGGACACCATCGTGTCTGGCCACTGCATCTCGTCGTGCTCGATCATGCAGTCCGGCGGCGTCAACCGCTACCTGGCCGGCGACCTGCCGACGGTCGATTCGGTGCAGATCCACGCCGCCAGCAGCGGCGGCCGCATCACCTACGCCCCGTCGCCGCGCATGACCCAGATCTACACCGGCAACTACGGCGGCGGCATGGATGCCGGCCTGCTGCACAAGGCCATGTATGAAGTGGTGGCGCCCAACGGCCTGCTGGTGTTCCGCGACCCGTCGCGCACCACCGGCACCTCGGTCAGCTTCGATCCCGATGGCAGCGGCCGCAACCTGCAGCTCTTCCCGGGCCAGGACATCCGCAGCAACCACATCATCACCGAGGCCGGATACCGCGACCCGGGCGATACCCTCACCGTCACCGGCAACGTCAGCGGTGACATCAATCCGGGCTACATGGCCACCGCGCGCCAGCTGCAGGCACTGGTGGATGATGACTTCGCGCGCTGGAACGACGACGAGTACGACACCACCTACATCAACTATGCGGTGACCCTGTACAACCTGGCGTCCAACGGCCCGAATGGCGTCGGCCAGTTCTCGTTGCAGGACTACCTCAACAATCCGGGCAACCAGGCGTTCCTGCAGGGCCAGCTGCGCCTGGCCGACCTGGATGCCTCCGCGCTGGCCAACTCGGCCGGCGTGATCCGCGTGGCCAAGGGCGGCACCTGGCGCACCTCGGCCACCACGGGTGCCGATTTCATGCTGGTCGATGGCGGCACCATCGCCCTGGAAGGCGGCGCCCTGCGCGCGCCGGAAGTGCGGGTGATGGCCGGCGGCCTGGTGGTCGGCCACGGCGACATCGCCTCGCTGGAAACCGACACCGATGCACTGCTCGATGCCACCGGCCCGTCGCTGCGCGAGGACGGCTTCAACCGCCTGCGCGTGTACGGCACGCTGATGCCGCGCGGTGGCGACCTGGTCACCCATGGCTACGTCAACATCATGCCGGGCGGCAACGTGCTGTTCGACGTCACCGAAGCCGGTGGCAGCGCCGCCGGTCGCCTGCGCGTGGGCAGCTTCTACGATGGCGGCCAGACCGATGGCGCACTGGTGATCTCGCCGGGTGCGCACCTTGAATTGAACGTCGCCCAGGGCTTCTACGCCGGCAATTACCAGCGCGAACTGGTCACCGGCCCGATCTACGAAGATGGCTTCGCCGATGCCGTGCGCCTGGGCGATACCGGCTACAGCGCCAGCATCACCGACAACGAAGTCTTCCGCCCGCGCCACAACTCGCTGCTCAGCTTCAACATCCACCAGAGCGAAGACGGCCTGTCGCTGACCGCGAACCCAGGCTTCGACCAGCTGGCACAGCTGACCGCCAGCAACGGCAACCAGAGCCTGGGTGTGGCCCTGGCCGCCGCAGGTGATCGCCAGGACGCGCGCCTGAAGTCGCTGCTGGGCGCCCTGCAGTTCGCTGACCGCGATGTCATCGCGCAGCAGGCCGGTGCTCTGCGCGGTGATGCGCACGCCAGCCTGCGCCTGGCCGACAACGCCCTGCTGGGCAGCATCGGCAACGTGGTCACCCAGCACCAGGCCGGCCTGCGCAGCGGCAGCGGCGATGCCGGCGGTCTGGCCGCACAGGCGGCGCAGGCCGCGTCGGCACAGCCGGGCATGGCCAATGGCAGCCTGTTCAACCAGCTGGCCATGCACCTGGTGGAGCCGGCCGCGCAGGCGGTGGCAGGTTCGAGCGGCGTCAGCTATGGCGACAGTGCGCGTAACCACGGCTTCTGGGGCCGCGGCTTCGGCAGCCACGGCCGCATCGATGGCGACGGCGGCGTGGCCGGCCTGACCCACACCGTGGGCGGCATCGTGCTGGGTGCCGATACGCGCGTGGCCGATGACCGTGTCAGCCTGGGCGTGAGCGTGGCCGCGGCCGACATGTCGACCAAGGCCCGCGGTGGCTCCGGCTTCACCGGTGACGTGCGCGCGCTGGATATCGGCGGTTACATCGATGCCACCTATGCGCGTGGCTACCTGTCGGCGGCGGTGCGATACACCGACCTGCGCCACGACACCCGTCGCGGCATTGCCGGCATCGACGGCCTGGGCGACCCGCTGCGCGCCAAGTACAACAACGATGCGGTCTCCGCGCGCCTGGAGCACGGCTTCAGCTTCACCACCGGCAACGGCCTGGTGGTGCAGCCGCTGCTGCCGGTGGTGGATTACGCGCGCACCTCGGCCACGCGTTTCAACGAAGGGCAGGGCGCCGGCGCACTGGCTGGCCGTGGCGACAGCCTGGAAAGCATCCGCGTGGGTGCCGGCCTGCAGCTGTTCAAGACCTTCGACGGCAACAACGGCGAGCGCATCACCCCGCGCGCCCGCGTGGTCTGGCAGAAGGAACTGGGCGACACCCAGGCCCGCTACAGCACCGGCTTCGCCGCCGCCCCGGACCTGGTGTTCGGCAGCAGCAGCCAGACCCTGGGCGAGCAGGTGCTGGCCTGGAACCTGGGCGTCACCAGCCGCGCCAGCGACCGCCTGTCGGTGATGGTCGACTACGTGGGTGAGCGCCGCGATGGCCAGGTGCAGAACGGCGTGATGCTGGGCCTCGGCTACGCGTTCTGAGTAAAGGGCGCACCGGCGGCAGCATCGCCGCCGGTGCGCTATGGTCTGCGCAGGATTTCCGTGCAGGCCCGCCCATGCAGATTGCCGTGTTCAGCGCCCGTCCCTACGACCGCCGCTTCCTGGAAGAAGCCAACGCGCGCGACGGCGCCGGGCAGGGCTTCCGGTTCGTCCATTTCGACGCGGCGCTGGATGTGCACACCGCAGCACTGGCGCAGGACTGCGCCGCCGTCTGCGTATTCGTCAACGACCGCCTTGATGCCCCCGTGCTGCAGGCGCTGCACGCACTGGGCGTGCGCGCCGTGCTGCTGCGCTGCGCCGGCTTCAACAACGTCGATCTGGCCGAGGCCGCGCGCCTGGGCCTGTTCGTTGCCCGCGTGCCGGCCTATTCGCCCGAAGCCGTGGCCGAACACGCGCTGGCGCTGGTGATGACCCTCAACCGGCAGACCCACCGCGCCTACAACCGCGTGCGCGAAGGCAACTTCATGCTGGACGGCCTGCTCGGCCGCACCCTGCACGGGCGCACCGTGGGCATCGTCGGCACCGGCAAGATCGGCCTGGCCACCGCACGCATCTTCCGTGGCATGGGCTGCACCGTGCTCGGCCATGACCCGTACCCATCGCCGGACTTCGATGGGGTGGGGGAGAGCGTGGGGCTGGACGAGCTGCTGGCGCGCGCGGACATCGTTTCGCTGCACTGCCCGCTGACGCCGGACACCCAGCACCTCATCAACGACGCCTCGCTGGCGCGGATGAAGCCCGGCGCGATGCTGGTCAACACCTCGCGCGGGGGGCTGGTGGATACCCATGCGGTGATCCGTGCGCTGAAGTCGCGCCGGCTGGGCCACCTGGCCATCGACGTCTACGAGCAGGAAAGCGCGCTGTTCTTCCAGGACCTGTCCGGCGAGATCATCGACGACGAGGCCTTCCAGCGCCTGATGACCTTCCCCAACGTGCTGGTGACCGGCCACCAGGGCTTCTTCACCGTGGAGGCGCTGCAGGAGATCTCGGCCATCACCCTGGGCAACCTGGCCGATTTCGCCGCCGGGCGGGCGTGTGCCAACCGGGTACGGGCGGATTGACCAGCGGGGTAGGCTGCCCGTAAAATCGCCTGCTCAGCCGGAATAGCTCAGTTGGTAGAGCGGCGCATTCGTAATGCGTAGGTCGCAGGTTCGACTCCTGTTTCCGGCACCAGTTGTAGAAAAGCCCCGGCCTTGGTCGTAATGCTGTTCACTTAAGCGGTGCAGCCTTGCGATCTACCGGATAGCGGGTCTTGGAAATCTTCACCGTCCTCGGCGTCGTCGGCCGGGGACGGTGTTCCAGGAAGAGGCTGCCAACCCCGGACCGTAGTTGGGACAGC
>JAAIGF010174069.1_pt1 | contig 10616 bp, 9 predicted proteins | sample 6487441 | NCBI WGS metagenome assembly JAAIGF01 (sample SAMN13974129, study PRJNA590717) | phyllosphere metagenome | biome: pepper field; feature: multiple bacterial spot infested pepper fields; material: pepper leaves; isolation source: leaves from pepper fields | host: Capsicum annuum ...
CCGCTGTCCGCCGGAGAGCTGGTCGAGGTAGCGCCCCGACAGGGCGGTCAGGTCCAGGAAGGCGATGGCCTCGTCGATCTTCGCGTGGTCCTCGGCGGTGAGCCGCCCCTGCGAGTGCGGGAAGCGACCGAAGCCGACGAGCTCGCGCACCGTGAGACGCGTGACGAAATGGTTCTCCTGGCGCAGGATCGACACGATCTTCGCGAGCGCGCGGCCGGGGGTCGTCGCCACGTCGTTGCCCGCGACGGTGACCCTGCCGGTCGTCGCCGTCGCCAGGCGTCCGACGATCGTCAGGAGCGTCGACTTGCCCGCTCCGTTCGGGCCGACGAGGGCTGTGACCCCGCCGGCCGGGATGTCGAGGGTCACGGGGCCGAGCACGGTCAGGTCGCCGTAGGTCATGGTGACGTCGGTGAGCGAGATCACAGCGATCCCTTTCGCAGCAGGTAGATGAGGAAGAACGCTCCGCCGACGAACTCGATGATGATCGAGAGCATGCCCGCGGCGTAGAACACGTGTCGCAGTACGAAGTAGCCCGCCAGCAGCGTGGCCATGCCGAGCAGCACGGCGAAGGGCAGCACGACGCGGTGCTGCGACGAGCCGGCGAGCTGGTACGCCAGCGTCGCAACGATGAAGCCGAAGAACGTCATCGGACCCACCATCGTCGTCGAGACCGAGATCAGCACGGCGACGAGTACGAGCATGCCGATCACCTCGCGGCGGTACGACAGACCCAGATTGAGGGATGCCTCGCGGCCGAGCGCCAGGACGTCGAGCCGGTGCCGCGCGCGCCAGACGAGAGCCAAGACGACGGCCACGACGATGCCCGCCCAGGGCAGGTACTCGGGGTCGGAGTTCGAGAGGTTGCCGAACAGCCGGGCCGACAGGATGTCGAAGTCGCTGGGCGTCAGCAACCGCTGCATGACCGTCGACAGCGAACCGAAGCCGACACCGAGCACGACGCCCACCAGCAGCATGATGTGGAGGTTGCCGCGACGGCCGGCGAAGAGCCATCCGTAGAGCAGCGTCGCGAACCCGACCATGAGGACGCTCTGCACCGCGACCTTGAGCAGACCGTCGGTGGCCGACAGCGCGGCACTGCCGAAGAAGAACACGAGAGCGGTCTGCATGACGACGTAGAGCGCGTCGAATCCCATGATCGAGGGAGTCAGGATGCGATTCGCCGTCGCGGTGTGGAACAGCACCGTCGCCACCGCCTGGCAGCAGGCGACGAGGGCGATCGTTGCGACACTCACCACGCGCAGGTTCACAGCCAGCCAGAACGCGCGTGATCCCGGTTCGCCCGGCACGTTCCAGGTCAGCACCCCGACCGCGGCGATCACGACGATGAGGGCCAGGATGCCGAATCGCAGGACGATCCGGGGGCGGCGCGCGAGGGTGCCGACGGCGGGGCGGGTCAGGGTGTCAGCCACGGGCGCGCATCCTCAGCAGCAGGGTGATGAACACGGCGGATCCCACGACGCCGAGGATCATCGAGACGGGGACCTCGAACGGCATCCGGATGACCCGTCCGACGATGTCGCAGACGACGACGATGGCCACCCCGCCGAGGCACACCCAGGGCAGGTTGGCCCGGGCGTTGTCGCCTCGCCACATCGAGACGAGGTTGGGGACCACGAGTCCGAGGAACGGGAGGAACCCGACGACGACGGTCGTGACCCCCGTCGCCACCGCCACGAGCGCGGTGCCGATGAGCAGGACGCGGGTGTGGTCGAGACCGACCGACGTCGCGATGTCGCGGCCGAGACCGGCGACGGTGATGCGGTCGGCGTAGAGGAAGACGAGGAGCACCACGATCGCGACGATCCACAGCACCTCGTAGCGGCCGCGCACGATCGCGGTGAAGCTGCCCATGAACCAGGTGCCGAGCATCTGCAGCGAATTGGTCGAGACGGCGAGATAGGTGGTGAACGCCGACACGACCGCGCCGAGCATGATCCCGATCAGCGGGACGACGAGCGACGATCGCAGCGAGATGCGCTGCAGGATGCCGATGAAGATCATCGTGCCGACGAAGGCGACGACGGATGCCACGATCATGCGGACCGGGAGGGGCGCGGACGGGACGAGGAGCACCGTCACGAGGAGCCCCAGGGCGGCCCACTCGGTGGTGCCGGTGGTGGACGGCTCGACGAAGCGGTTCTGCGTGAGCAATTGCATGATGAGCCCCGACACGGCCATCGCACAACCCGCCAGGACGAGGGCGACAGTGCGCGGGACGCGCGAGATCCAGAACAGCTCACCGCCGAAGTCGTCGGCGGTCAGGTCGTACGCGCCGACGAGCAGCGACAGCACGACGAGCACCGCGACGCCTGCGAGAGCGGCGGGAAACGCGAGGCGCGTCCGGGGGCGAAGAGCGGTGGAGGTCATGGCATCCGTCCCTCTCCCCTCGCGGACGCGTGAGGGGTCATGTTCTGTCGCCCGAGGCGCGCTCGAGCGACACTTTCTGACCCCTCACGCGCGCGAGGCGAGGTCGGGGATGTCAGGAGGCGAAGGCCTCGGCGGCGGAGCGGTAGAGCTTCGTGTAGGCCTGGATGCCCTCGTCGAGGTAGAAGCTCGCGTCGAGGTAGACGATCTGCCCCTTCTGCACGGCCGGGACGTTCTTCAGCGCCTCGGACCGCTCGACGAGCTCCTTGGCCGACACGTACCCGTCCTCGCCGAACATCGCGTCGCGATCGAGCACGAACAACCACTCGGGGTTGGCCGCGGCGATCGCCTCGACGCTGATGTCGTCGCCGTGCGAGGCGTCCTCGGCCGCACGCTCGAGGGCGGGGGTCAGCCCGAGCGTCGGGAACAGGGTGCCGACACCGCGGCCCTCGCCCGGGGCGGCGTAGGAGATCTTGCCACCGGACGTGATGAGACCCATCACCGTCTGCGTGGGGTCGTACGCGGCCTTGGCCTCGGCGACCGCGCTGTCGAGGTCGGCTGAGAGCTGGGCGGCTTCGTCGTTCTTGTCGAACACCTGCCCCAGGATCGCCGTCTGGCGCTTGAGCTCGGACATGTGATCCTCGCCGTCGCGCGGGCTGGTCTCGATGGTCGCCGGCTGGATCTCCTTGAGCTGGTCGTAGAGCTCGCGGAAGCGGTACCCGCCGATGATGAGGTCGGGGTCGGAGGCGAGGACCGCCTCGATGTCGGGCTCGCGGTGCAGACCGGCGTCGAGCACCTCGTCGCCGCCCGAGAGGTCGGGCCACAGGTCGTACATGAGCGGCTTCGGCGCGGCGACCAGTGTGACGCCCCAGTCGCTCAGCGTCTGGAACGTCGTGTTGTCGAGCGCCACGACCCGTTCCGGATCGACCGGCACCTCGATCGATCCGTGGTTGTCTTCGACGGTCACGGTGGCCGGGGCGGCGGAGGCGGCCGTCTCCGGCGCGGCTCCGGTCGAGCAGCCGGCGAGGGCGAGCGCCGCGACGAGAGGAAGGGCGGCGAGGGAACGGAACGAACGCGATCTCATGGGTGATCTCTCCAGTGCTGTGTCGGGGTGAGCGAGCGGTCCGGGCCTCCGAGCCGATCGCGAAGTTAGGTTAGCCTTAGCTATGTGAATCTGTCGAACTCGCTGTCCACAGCTCGCCTCGAGCCCCGCCGTCACGAGCTGATCTTCCGCTCGGCGACCCTCGCTGCGCGCACAGAGTTGACCCCCGACTACGTACGCCTTCGCCTCGTCGGGGCGGAGGTGCGCGGCTTCGACTCCCCCGGCGCCGACGATCACGTGCGCGTGTTCTTCCCCGACGCGCCCGTCGACTCGGTCGAGCAGCTCCGCGCCGCACCGAACCGCGAATACACGCCGCTGGCCTGGGACGGCGAGGCGGGGTGGCTCGACCTCGAATTCGCGTTGCACGGCGACGGGGTCGGCAGCCGGTGGGCGGCGACCGCACCGCTGGGAGCACCGGTGGGCGTCGGCGGCCCGAGGGGCTCGATGGTGCTGGTCGGCAGGCCCGATGCCTGGTTGTTGGCCGGCGACGAGACCGCGGTCCCGGCGATTCGCCGATTCGCGGGCTCGATGGATGCCGCCGCGGTCGGGCGCATCGCGATCGAGGTCCCCGACGCGGCCCGCGAGCTTCCAATCTCGGCCCCCGAGGGCGTCGAGGTCGCGCAGCTGCACCGGGGCGACCGTCCGGCGGGGTCCGTCCTGGCCGAGTGGCTCGATGCCCTCGACGTCGCTGAGCGCCCGGACGGGAACGTTTTCGGCTTCGTCGCGGCGGAGCAGGCGATCGTCCGCGCCGGGCGCGCGCTCCTGCTCGATCGATGGGTGGGGGATCCCGCGACGACGGTCGTGAAGGGGTACTGGAAGCGCGGTACCGCGGAGTATCACGCGCCGCACTGAGCTGCGGGGTGCGGGGAGCTGCTCCCAGATGGTATTTCGCGGGATCGGAGTCCCCCCGGGGGGCCTCGTCGGTGACCCCGATCAGGAGCGCTCGACGCCGCCGGCGACGGCGAGCACGCGGGCGAAGATGAACGCCGGGGCGTACGCGGCGGAGGTGTCGTCGGTCCGGGCTCGCGCATCCGCGGCCGATTCGCCCGCGGCCGCCCCGCTCGGATTCGCTGTTCGAGCCAGCGCGTCCGACAGGGATCCTGCGGCCAAGGCAACGTTCGCGCCGGTGGCCCGCAGGGCATCGACGGCGCGAACGGTGTACTCGTCGGCGACCGCCGCGCGCTGCTGCGCCGCATCGTCGGCCGCCTCCGCCTCCTCTGAGGACGAGGTCGGTCGCGCCGGACGAACGGCATCGAGCGCCGGAATGCTCAGGACGTACATCGGGACCGCCAGTCCGAGCGCTGACCATCCCCCGTCATCGGTCGTCGCGAGCGCGGCGATCTCGTCACGGGCACCCGCGAGGGCGATGAGCCGCAGCAGGTCGGGATCGGTTGCGGCGAGTTGAGCCGCGGCCACATCATCGCTCGCCGCATTCGCGTCCGCGCGCGGGGAGATGACGGCGGCGTCGACGCCGTCGGCCGTCGCGATCGCGGCGCGCCGCAGGAGGGAGGCGACACCCGTGAGGTCGGCGCCGTCGGCGAGCGATCCGTTCCCGTCCGCGGGGCGGATCGCGGCGAGCCCTCGGGCCGTGTCGAGCGCCGATGCAGCCATGGCCGCGGCTGTCCCGCCCGCGGCGCGAAGGTCGGATTCCGTCCCGGCGAGCGCGGTCTGCGCGTACCGCGCCAGAGCGAAAGCCTCCACGGCGGAGGAATACGTGTGGAGGAGAGCATCCGCGTCGTCGAGTGTCGTCGGCGGCGCCGCGATCAGTTGCTGGAGCAGAGCCGCGCTGTCGTTCGCTGTGTCGGCGGCTTCTGCGATGGTCCCGTCTGAGCCGGTGCGGCTTGAGTTGGTGTCGTCTGAGCCGGTGCCACCAGAGCCGGTGCCGCCAGAGCCGGTGCCGGCTGAGCCGGTCCCGTCTGTGTTGGTGCTGCCGGCGGCTGCGGCCTGGCCGCCGATCGCGACGGCCGCCGCCTCGAGGTCGACGGCGGAGGCGAGCGCCGCGATCGCACCGCCGTCGTCGCCGCTCGCGCGCAGGGCGGCTCCGCGTGCTGCGTCGCTCTCCGCCCGACCGGCGAGAGCGGTGCCGGGGCCCTCGATGGGCAGGTTTCCGGATGCCGCGGCGTACCGCTCGAGCAGGTCGTCGGCGAGAGCGCCGAGCGCGTCGCCTGCGGTCTCGCCGTCGTCGGGTCCAGCCCCGTCCGCGCCGTCCGCGGCCCCACCGGGGTCGACGGTGGGGAGCGCTGTGGGCGAGGGCGGCGGCGTCGGGAACACCGTCTCGGGGAGATCCTCCCCCGTGACGACGGCGTAGGCGCTCGCGACGTCAGCGACTTCGACCACCGTCATTCCGCCGGTTGCCGCGAGCTGATCGAGATCGACGGTGGTGCCCGTGGCATCCGGTACCGAGCGCTGCCCTACGGGGACGAGGACCGTGTCGATGCCGCCGGCCTCGATCGCGGCGGAGATCTGCTCGGGAAGACCGTCGACCGGGCCGATGGTGCCGAGCGGGCTGACCGTTCCGGTCAGAGCGACGCCGGGCTGGATCTCGGTGTCGTAGTAGAGGGCGAGCACGCCGACCGTGGTGATCGCCCCGGCGGCGGGGGTCGCGATGCGGGCGTCGAAGCCGAAGGTGTATGCGGTGTCGGCCCGCGCGCCGGTGAGGAGCGTGGCGGCGGTGACGGCCGTCCACGTCGATGCCTGTGTGACCGGATCGACGCCGCTGACGTCGTTCTCGGTGATGTCGATGCTGAGGCCCGCGTCTTCGGCGGACGACGCCGTGATGCGCTGGCTGGTCACCCCGCCCGCTGTCGCGCCGGCATAGAGCACCGGCACGGTGACCTCGGAGCCGTCGAAGCGGCCGTCCGCACCGGTACCGAAACCGAGGGAGAACGGCAGCGACAGATTGCAGCCGGAGAGGACGAGGGCGAGGGCGAGGACCAGCCCGATGGCACCGCGACGACGCGTCGTCACGGTCGCGTCTCGGAGACGTACAGAAGGCACGTGGTGTCGTAGTAGTCGTCGGTCCGGCCGTGCGGCACCATCGAGAGTCGTTCGGCGACGGCCCCGGATGCGGCGTTCTCGGGGTGGGTGACGGCGATCACGCACGGAATCCCCGCCGCGTGCGCCAACGCGAGCACGGCCGCGGCGGCGGTCGTCGCGGAGCCTGCGCCCCACGCGTCGGGGTGGAAGTGCCATCCGATCTCGACGTCGGCCGGCCGTGCGTCGCCGCCGCCGTTCGACCAAGGGATGCGCTTGAGCAGCACGGACCCCAGCCGCGCTCCGGCGCGAGTGGTGACGGCGCGCACGCCGAGCACGCCGTCGGCGAGCGCGGCCCACCGGTCGAGCAGAGCGTCGACCTCGGTGGCATCCGTCATGGTGCGCCCGTCGCCGATCCACCGCCTGACCTCGGGGCGTCGGTACATGTCGAACAGGAAATCCCGGTCCTCGGTGGAGCGCGTCCATTCGCGGAGGATCAGGTCGTCCGTCTCGAGGTGCGTGCGACGCATGGGGAGGTGCGGGATGCCGTCTTCGGCGAACGGCGGGCCCGACACGACGAATCCGAAGCGGGCGTACCAATCGGCCAGGTGCGACTGCGCGTCGAGATGGGTCGGGATGCCGGGGGCCTCGACGTCGAGCACGCCCGTCGCTGCACGCATGAGATCGGCGGCGAGCCCGCGACCACGCGCAGTGGCTGCGGTCGCGACACGCCCGATGCGGGTGGCCGTGGCCTCGCGGAGGATGCGGAGGGTGGCCAGCACCTCGCCGTCTTCTTCGGCCCACATCAGCTCGGCGTCGGGTTCGATGTCGCGGCCGTCGATCTCCGCGTAGGCGGCCTCCTGCTCCACCACGAACACACTGACCCGCAACCAGAGGATGCGGTAGAGAGTGAGTGCGGGGATGTCGGCCACGGAAGCCCGGCGGAGAGAAACGGCCATCCTCCGACGCTAGCGCGAACGGCCGACACGCTATCGTTCCTCCATGTCGTTCCAGGCGTACCTCGACAATGTCGAGAAGAAGACGGGGCTGACCCCGCGGCAGTTCCTCGCGCTCGCGGAAGAGCGCGGGTTCGGACCGGGCACGAAGGCGGGCCCGATCCTCGAGTGGTTGAAGGACGACTACGACCTCGGTCGCGGCCACGGGATGGCGCTCGTCCACGTCATCACGAAGGGTCCGGAGATCGGCGACACGCACGTGGGCTCGACCGGCCCGCACGCCGACGCCTCCGCGACGCTCTGGCTCGACGGGGCGGCGACGAACCCCGACCGCTGACTCCTCCGCCGGGGCGTCAGACTGGACGTATGAGCGCCATCCTCACCACCGCAGCCGAGTTGCACGACGCCCTCGCCTCGGGGTCCTATGCCGACGGCGGGTCCGTCCGCGTGCTCGACGTGCGCTGGCGGCTCGACCGACCCGACGGCCGCCCCGACTTCCGAGCGGGGCACATCCCCGGGGCGCAGTACGTCGACCTCGACACCGAGCTCGCCGCGCACGGCGCGCCGACCGAGGGACGGCATCCGCTTCCTCGTGTGGAAGACCTGCAGGACGCGGCGCGTCGATGGGGCATTCGCGCCGGGGACACGGTCGTCGTCTACGACGACCTGAAGAACATGTCCAGCGCTCGAGCATGGTGGCTGCTGCGGCACGCCGGGGTCGCGGACGTACGTCTGCTCGACGGGGCGTTGCGCGCCTGGACCGATGCCGGGTTCGATCTCGAGCAGGGGGATGCCACTCCCCCGGCGCCCGGCGACATCAGCCTGGCCTTCGGCGACTCGCCGGTGCTGGAGCTGTCGGACGTGGCGGCGTTCGCCGATGCGTCGCCGCTCCTCGATGCGCGTGCGGGCGAGCGCTACCGCGGCGAGGTCGAGCCCGTCGATCCGCGGGCCGGTCACGTTCCCGGCGCGATCAGCGCTCCCACCACGGAGAACGTCGACGATCAGGGGCGGTTCCTGACTCCGGCGGCCTTGCACGATCGCTTCCGCATGCTGGGTATCGAGGACGGGATGCAGGTCGGTGTGTACTGCGGATCCGGGGTGACGGCGGCGCACCAGGCCGTCGCCTTGACGCTGGCGGGGTTCGAGCCGCGTGTGTTCCCGGGGTCGTGGAGTCAGTGGGCGAACCACCCGGATTTGCCGGTCGCGACCGGCGCGGAGCCCCGCTGACGCATCACGCCCACAGCTCGCTCACCGGGATGTCGCGCCCCAGAACGTCGACGGCCGCCCGGTGGCCCGAGAGCATCGCACCCGGGACGGTAGCGGGATCATCGCCCCACGTCGCTTCGCCCGCGAGGTGGAGCACGCCGTCGACGGATTCGGCGAGAGCGTCGTGATCGGGGCCGACCGAACCGGGCAGCATGTACGCATAGGAACCGCGGGAGAACGGGTCGTCCTGCCATCGGGTGACGAGGGCACTGCTCGGCTCGGGCACGTTCTCGCCGTACAGGCGTCGAAGTTGCGCCAGGATCGAGCCCACGATGCGTTCGTCGCTCCAGTCCCGGGTGGCACGAGCGGCCGGTCCGGCGGCGAAGGTCAGCAGGGCGGGCTCGTCGTGCAGTCGACCGAGGTCATACCAGGAATGCCACCACTCGCCCTCGGGCCCGAGTTGGCGGATGCCATAGACGTCGGCCTCCCAGAAGCGGGTCGGAAAGCGGAGCACGATCTTCTCGAAGGCGTTCATGCGCAGCAGCCCGAGAGCGCGCTGATGTGGTGCCGGCAGCGGCGGTTCGAACTGCACGTCGCCCGCATGAAGGACACCCACCGGCACGGTGACGATCGCGGCACCCGCAGTGAAGTCCCCGCGATCCGTATGGACCACGACGCGAGAGAGTTCTTGCGAGATGGGGACGAACTGATCGGGCGCCTCCCCGCCGCGTCGGACCACACGCCGGACGACGTGTGCCAGGCGGACGTCGAGGCCGTCGGCGAGGTGCGTCGCCAGTCGGTCGTAGCCGTCGGGGAAGACGACCTCGTCGCCGTCGACGACATCGTCCTCGAGGCCGTGGGCTCCGAGGAGCGCGGCCTCGACGCCGTACTGCTCCTCGGCGCGGCGGTCGTTGTACTCGCGAACGCGCTCGCCGCGGACGGCATCCCAATCCTGCATTGCGACGGCCCGCTCGACGACGTCCGCATAGCTGGCGCTCTGCGGCGCCGCGGCGATGAGGTCGACGAGCGACTCGTTGACGGTGCGGATGTCGTGGGCGTACTGCGCCACCCCGTCGCCCGACAGGGGCTGTCCCTCGGCGTCGAAGTAGGTGAGCGGACGGCTGTCGGGTTGGTATCCGCCGACCGTGAACTCGATCATGCGCATCCCGAACGCTCGTGCTGCCGCCTCGACGGGGCTGTCGCGGATGCCGTGGATCCACGATGCACCTCGATCGGTGACGTGTCCGCCTGCGCGATCCGTGTAGACGCGGCCGCCGACGCGGTCGCGCGCTTCGAGGACGACGACCCGACGACCGGCGCGCTGCAGCAGCCGTGCGGCGGTGAGGCCGGAGATACCGGCGCCGACGACGATGATGTCGGTATCTTCCACGGGGCTCCTTGGGTGCTGGTGAGTGTTCGCGGGTCTGTGCGAGCGGGCTGTGCGAGCGGGGCTGTGCGAGCGGGGCTGTGCGAGCGGGCCTGTGTGCACAAACATTCGCGCGGGAACGCGCCGGCGTGCACTGAGCGTAGACCGCGGTTATACGGAGACGGTCGGTTGTCGTGAGACTCGCGGAAACCATCCGTGTCACGGGCAGTTCAACCTTCGCAGCGGCGTCGGCGGATCTTCCTCTGTGTCCGGGGCCGGATCGTCTGTCTCGTCCTGCACATCATCGTCGGGGAGGAAGCGGACGGCGTGGGCGTACGGTTCGGGGTAGTCGCGGTAGGTACGCCCGGCCGGTGAGGTCCATTCCAGGACCCCGCCGTCGAGTTGTCGTACTTCCCACCGGGTGAACTGCTTCTGCGTGTGGTGTCGTTGGCAGAGGGTGCACAGGTTGCAGATCTCGGTGGTGCCGCCGAGGGCCCAGTCGATGTTGTGGTCGATTTCGCAGCGGATCGCGGGGCGGGTGCAGCCGACCCACCGGCAGTGCCGGTCACGGGCGCGGAGGAACCGGTCGATCGCGGTGGTGCGGTGGTATGTGTCGGTGGCGAGCACC
>JAAIGF010294275.1_pt1 | contig 10587 bp, 9 predicted proteins | sample 6487441 | NCBI WGS metagenome assembly JAAIGF01 (sample SAMN13974129, study PRJNA590717) | phyllosphere metagenome | biome: pepper field; feature: multiple bacterial spot infested pepper fields; material: pepper leaves; isolation source: leaves from pepper fields | host: Capsicum annuum ...
CGATGTTCATATGACGGCGGTCGGATATCTGGATGGCGCCATCATGGCCAGTGTCTTCAATATGCTCCGAGCATCCGATCTCGTCTGGCCTTACGTGGTGGACAATTATCTGCGGGGGGCACAGCCGCCGCCTTTTGATCTTCTCTACTGGAATTCTGATTCCACCCGTGTGGCAGCGGCAAACCATTCCTTCTATCTGCGAAACTGCTATCTGGAGAACAATCTTGCTGAAGGCCGGATGAAGGTTGCTGGAAAGGTCATCAAGCTGAGCGATGTCACAATCCCGGCTTATGATCTCGCTGCCCGGGAAGACCACATCGCACCGGCAAAATCGGTCTTTACTGGTGCTGCCCTTTTTGGCGGACCGGTAGAGTTCGTGCTCAGCGCTTCGGGCCACATCGCAGGTGTGGTCAATCCACCGGACGCGGGAAAATACCAGTATTGGACGCGCTCTTTGTCACCCGAAGGTGACTTCGATGACTGGCAGCAGTCCGCAGATGCTCACAAGGGCTCGTGGTGGCCGCACTGGCAGGAATGGCTTGCGTCTCACAACACACAACAGGTTGCCGCCCGCATACCCGGCGAAGGAGCCCTGCCACCGCTTTGCGACGCGCCCGGAACCTATGTTCTTGAATAAGAAACCCGGGAACACGACACTGCGGCATGTTGTTTGATTCGCCACTTGTCGCTGCGACACTCGTTTCCCGTTACAAACGCTTTCTCTTCGATGCGGTGCTGGAAGACGGCACGGCCATTACGGGTTCATGCCCCAACACCGGGTCGATGCGCGGTCTGACGACGCCAGGCTCACGCATATGGTTGTCACAGCACGACAGCGCCACACGCAAGCATCGATACATGCTTGAACTCGTGGAGGCGGACGGGACGATTGTTGGCATCAACACCTCGATGCCCAACAAACTTGTTCAGGAGGCGCTGGGTGCGGCGGCCATTCCATCTCTTGCCGGATATTCGACACTAAAACGCGAACAAAGATACGGCAAAAATTCACGAATCGACTTTCTCCTGTCTGCAAATGGCAGGCCTGATGCCTATGTCGAGGTGAAAAACGTACATTTCACTCGGCAGAAAGGGCTCGCTGAGTTTCCCGACACGGCCACCAAACGGGGCGTCAAGCACCTGGAAGAGTTGAGCGACGCAGCCCAGGCAGGGTATCGCGCGGTTATGCTCTACGTCATCCAGCGGTCAGACTGCTACCTTTTCCGGATCTGCGATGACCTGGACCCTGCCTACTCCGTCGCATTCCACCATGCCAGGAAGCGTGGCGTAGAGGCTTACGCCATGAAATGTAGCGTTTCGGCACAGGAAATCGTAGCAAACGAGATGGTTGCAATAGACGACCGGCACCCTGCTGCTTTATGAAACAAAGCATTGAAGGACAAGAAAGCTTTATAATGGTCACCTACATCGACGCAGCATCGGCACCCATGAAAAATACCGGCGTTATTCGCTTGTATAACGCAGAGGATTTTGCAGGAATGCGCAAGGCCAGTCAGTTGACGGCGCGCTGCCTTGATGAACTGGCCAGCCTTGTCAAACCCGGCGTCACGACCAATACGATCGACCGGTTCGTCTTCGAATTCGGCATGGATCACGACGCCCTGCCCGCCACGTTGAATTATCGCGGCTATACCAAGTCCGTCTGCACCTCCATCAACCACGTCGTTTGCCACGGCATTCCGGATGATAAACCCCTGCGCGAAGGCGACATCGTCAATATTGACGTGACCTATATTCTGGACGGCTGGTACGGCGACTCCAGCCGCATGTACCCCGTCGGCCAGATCAAGCGTGCGTCGGAGCGTCTTCTGGAAGTGACCTATGAGTGCCTGATGCGTGGCATTGCGGCGGTAAGGCCGGGCGTTCGCACCGGGGCAATCGGCGCGGCAATCCAGGCCTATGCGGAAGCCGAGCGTTGCTCCGTCGTTACTGATTTCTGCGGGCACGGCGTGGGGCGTCTGTTTCATGATACGCCGAACATTCTCCACTATGGCAAGGAGAGCGACGGTCCCGAAATCCGCGAGGGCATGATCTTTACGATCGAGCCGATGATCAATCTCGGCAAACCGAATGTTAAAGTCCTTTCCGATGGATGGACCGCAGTCACGCGGGACCGCTCACTCTCCGCCCAGTACGAACATGCTGTAGGCGTGACAGCAACAGGCTGCGAGATTTTCACACTTTCGCCAGGTGGTCTCCACCGCCCTGGACTACCGCCGCTCTAATCTTTGAGAGACGATGCCAATGGCCAAAAGCCCCGCTGATCAGACGACGTTGTTCAATTCGGAAACAGGCGTGGAAGGCGACAGCAACGATCTTGCGGAAGTCATGGATGAGCGCGGCTTTTTTGCTGAGCCCAGGCAGGTCGCAAAGAAGATGAAGGGCGAGTTGACGCCTGCCCCTGACGCCGATGGGGCCCACTATCTCGGTCATCGTGAGCGTCTCCGTGCCAAATATCGCGACAATGGCGACGCAGCTCTGGCTGACTATGAGTTGCTGGAGCTTCTCCTGTTCCGGCTGATTCCCAGGCGTGACACAAAGCCAATTGCGAAGGCGCTGATTGCTCGCTTCGGCACGTTCGGTGGCGTCATGGGAGCCCCTGTTGCCTTGTTACAAGAGGTAAAAGGAGTCGGGGAAGCGGTTGCGCTCGATCTCAAGCTCATCGCCTCTGCATCACAACGAATGCTGAAAAGCGAAATCAGAAACAAGCAGGTTTTGGGATCATGGTCTTCTGTGATTGACTATTGCCATGCGGCAATGGCGCATGAATCACGAGAGCAGTTTCGTATTCTATTTCTCGACAAGAGAAATGTCCTGATCGCAGATGAAGTCCAGGGGCAAGGAACGGTTGATCACACGCCGGTCTATCCCCGGGAAGTCGTGAGACGGGCGCTGGAGCTTTCCTCTACCGCGATCATCCTCGTCCACAATCATCCCAGCGGAGATCCGACCCCGTCCCGAGCCGATATCGACATGACCAAGACAATTGTCGACACGGCAAAACCACTAGGAATTGCCGTGCATGATCACATCATAATCGGGAAGGATGGGCACGTTAGCTTCAAGGGCCTACGGCTGATCTGACGGCTACTCCGCTCCGAAACGACCTAGTCCAAAAAAAGTTCCGTCATTTGCATTTTTTTTGCGCCTGTGCCCCTAGGTTGAAATCTTTTCCTTAACAGAAAATCAATTTCCGTGTTTTAGCCTTTTCGAAAATAACATATTTTCAGGGGGCGCCATCATGGGAATGGCAAACATCTTCCGTAATCGATCTGGATCAGCAGCGGTCGAATTTGCGATCGTCGCTCCGGTCTTCATACTAGTGATTTTGACCATGATTGCCTACGGCATCTACCTGACAGCCGCCTATGCGGTGCAGCAGGTTGCCGCAGATGCTGCTCGCACAGCAATTGCTGGCATGAGCACTCCTGAGCGGCAAGCCCTTGCCAAAGACTTCATTGACAAAAGCGCGCTGAATTACGTCTTCCTCGACAAGAACCACCTGAATGTTTCCGTAGACAGCGATCCTTTCAACGTAACCCAGTTCACGGTGACCGTCGAATATGACGCCACGGAACTGCCGATCTGGAGCCTCTATACCTACGCCCTTCCTGACAAGACAATCCGCCGCTTTTCGACGATCCGTATCGGGGGAGTATGACATGCCGAAATGGACGACCTTGTTCAGGCATCTCGCCTCGGATCGCTCCGGAAATATAGCTGTCATGGCGGCCATCACCTCCCCGCTCATCATGGGGGTTCTGGCCCTGGGTGTGGATTATGGTTCGCTCACCCTGCAAAAGCGGCAGTTGCAAAACACCGCTGATCTCGCGGCGGTATCGGCGGCGTCAGCAATCAACCCCGAACGGGCCGTGCTGCAGTTTTTTCAGATCAACAATGAGAATTTGGGCGTCAAGTTGAACTCCACCCTCTTGACGACAAGCGGAACCGTCACATTCGATCCAGACACCGTTTTCTCAACGACCGATGGCTATGCCGAAATAGTCAAAGGCCGATATTATCCCGACGCCAGCATAGCCGTGGGGCAACGCTTCGTTCCCAATGCGACACCCTACAATGCGGTGAAGGTCAACATCGTTGAAAAGGGCCGCATCTATTTTGCCAGCAGCTTCGCACAATCGCCACCGATCGGCGCGACAGGCACGGCTGCAGCACAGAAGCTGGCAGCCTTTTCGATAGGCACGCGCCTGGCAAGCTTGAACAACGGTCTCCTGAACGGCCTGCTCGGCGGGCTCTTGGGAACAGACATCTCGTTAAATCTGATGGACTATCAGGCACTGGTTTCCGCTGACGTGAACGCACTGGCCGTTGTCGACGCGCTGGCTAGCGATATCAACCTGACGGCGGGCACCTACCGAGATGTTCTTCAAACCGAGATTACCTACAGCAAATTTCTGGCTGCACTGAACAAAGCGTCTGGGGGGAAACCTGCTGTCAACACCGCGCTGAAGTCTCTCGAAAAGCTGGTCAACAAGACAACGGTCAAGCTTCGGCTTGAACGGTTGATGGCGTTGGAACCCATTCTCGATAAGAAGATAGGAACTGCAGAAAATCTCAACCTGCAAGCTGGCGTTTTCGATCTCATTTCCGCCGCGGCCACGGCTGCCAATGGCGGCAAGCAGCTTTCACTCGACACCGGCATCACTGTGCCGGGTCTTGCCTCAACCCAACTGACGCTGGCAATCGGTGAGCCCCCGGTGGGCACGCCCCCGCTTGCCGTGGGCGCAACAGGCACCATCGTCAGAACGGCTCAAACGCGCCTGTCCATCAATACCAAGGTCGACGGCTTGAAAGCGCTGCTGGGGCTTGCCGTCAATATTCCCCTTTATGTGGAAGTTGCGACAGGCGAAGCGAAATTGTCTGACGTTCGCTGCAGTGCCAATGGAACAGGCTCAGTGGATGTGGAGGTGGTGCCGGGCATCGCAGAACTGTCCCTCGGTCAGGTGGATATGGCAGCCTTCAACAATTTTGGCAAAGATCCAAGGGTAACCAGAACGGCCATCGTCGACTCTCTCGTTCTCAAGGTGAGCGGATTGTCCCATGTGGACAGCGCCAACCTGACAAAGACGAAGCTCACCTTCCGGCAAAGTGAGATCGACCAAGCCTTGTCGAAGACAATATCGACAAAAGACGCTTCGACTTCACTGATTAAAACGCTTCTCAAAAATGCTGATATTGATATCAACCTTCTCTTTATCTCGCTCGGCTCCAACGCGACCGTCCAGGCGGCACTCTCGGAAACACTCTCAGCCGCGACGACGCCGATCGATACGCTGCTTTACAACACTTTGCTTGTTCTGGGCGTAAAGCTCGGCGCAGCAGATGTTCGCGTCACTGATCTTCGCTGTATGCATCCTGCCCTTGTCCAATAAGCGTTGTTGTTTCTGCCAAAACGTAAAAAAGCCGCCGGATCGCTCCGACGGCTTTTCGTTTTCATTGATCTCGATCAGCCGTTGACGACAGCCATACGCTTTTCGTCACGGCCGCTTTTCATGCGCTCGGACAGCAGGAAGGCCAGTTCCAGCGCCTGGTCGGCGTTGAGACGTGGGTCACAATGCGTGTGGTAGCGGTCAGATAGCGAATCGGCAGTAACGGTACGCGCACCACCGGTGCATTCGGTCACGTCCTTGCCGGTCATCTCGATGTGAATGCCACCTGGATGGGTGCCTTCGGCGCGGTGGATCTGGAAGAAGCTTTCGACTTCCGACAGAATGCGCTCGAATGGACGCGTCTTGTAGTGATTGAGCGTGATCGTGTTGCCATGCATAGGATCACAGGACCAGACGACCTTGCGCCCTTCCTTTTCCACGGCACGGATCAACTTCGGCAGGCTCTCGGCAACCTTGTCATGACCAAAGCGGCAGATCAGCGTCAGACGGCCGGCTTCGTTGGATGGGTTCAGCGCATCGATGAGCTCGATCAGATTGTCCGGCTGCAAGGACGGGCCGCACTTCAGACCGATCGGGTTCTTGATGCCACGGAAATATTCCACATGGGCGTGGTCAAGCTGGCGCGTACGATCACCAATCCACAGCATGTGGCCCGATGTCGCGTACCAGTCGCCCGATGTCGAGTCGATACGGGTCAAGGCTTCTTCATAGCCGAGCAGCAAAGCTTCGTGGCTGGTGAAGAAATCGGTTTCGCGCAGGCTGGGCTGGTTTTCCGCAGTGATGCCGATGGCCTTCATGAAGTCCATGGTTTCGGAAATGCGGCTGGCAAGCTTGCGATAACGGTCCGCCTGCGGGCTATCCTTGACGAAACCGAGCATCCACTGGTGCACGTTTTCGAGATTGGCATAACCACCCATAGCGAAGGCGCGCAGAAGGTTCAGCGTAGCAGCCGACTGGCGATATGCGTCCAGCTGGCGCTCAGGGCTTGGAATGCGCGATGCTTCGTTGAACTCGATACCGTTGATGATGTCACCACGGTAAGACGGAAGGCTGACGCCATCCAGTGTTTCGATGTTCGACGAGCGTGGCTTGGCAAACTGGCCAGCGATACGGCCAACCTTCACAACGGGAAGCTGCGCGCCATAAGTCAAAACGACCGCCATCTGCAAGAACGCGCGGAAGAAGTCACGAATATTGTCAGCGCCGTGCTCAAGGAAGCTCTCTGCGCAATCCCCACCCTGAAGCAGGAAGGCTTCACCTTCGGCAACGCTGGCAAGCTGCTTTTTCAGGCGCCGCGCTTCACCCGCAAAAACCAGCGGCGGATAGGTTGCAAGCGTCGCTTCCGTTGCCGAAAGTGCTGCCGCATCCGGATATTCGGGAACCTGCTGGATCGGTTTGTGTCTCCAGCTACCGGGCGTCCAATTCTGTGCCATGTCTTCCACCTGGTTAAGGCCAACTCTGTCGTAATTGGCGATCTCTAAAGTTGCGCGGCTTATAGCTTCAAGGGCGACCTTTGCAAAGCCGATCCTTGAAGCGCCGCGCCGTTTAGCCGGATTTTCCGCCAATTCGAGTGAGAAAAACGAATCTAACCGATTTAATTTTCGCACTCAAATCCCGTCAGAAGTTGCGAACCTAGATTCTTTCCCCGTTCTTGATCCGGTAGCTCGGCGAATACATCGTTACCAGTTCTTCGGATGCGGTCGGGTGGACGGCCATGGTGGCGTCGAAGTCGTCCTTGGTGCAGCCGGCCTTGAGGATGATGCCAAGAAGCTGGGCCATTTCGCCTGCCTCATGACCAAGGATATGGGCACCGACGACCTTGCGATCCGCTGCATTGACGATGAGCTTCATGATCGTCTTTTCCGAGCGACCGGAAAGCGTTGCCTTCATTGGCCGGAACTGTGCGCGGTAGACTTCGATTTCCTCGAACTTGGTAGCGGCTTCCTCCTCGGAAATGCCGACGGTGCCAATTTCAGGCTGCGAGAACACCGCGGTCGCGATGAGGTGGTGATCAGGCTTGGTGGGGTTGTTCTTGAACTCGGTCTCAATGAAGCACATCGCTTCATGAATGGCGACCGGCGTCAGTTGTACCCGATCGGTGACATCACCGAGTGCGAAGATGCTGGGCACGTTGGTGCGAGAGTATTCGTCAACGATGATCGCGCCCCGATCATTGATGGCAACGCCCGCATTCTCCAAGCCAAGCCCTTGCGTGTTGGGATCGCGGCCAAGCGCCAGCATCACCTGCCCTACATTCAGGGAATGTCCCTGCTTGGTGTGCGCCACAAGTCCACCGGCTTCGTCTTCCTTAACCTCGTGGATCACATCTTCCAGTATGATGCGGATACCCTTTTCGGCCATTGCCGCATGCAGACCCTGCCGCATGTCGTTGTCGAAGCGGGAAAGTATCTCCTTGCCGCGATAAATCAGCGTCGTCTCGACGCCGAGACCGTGGAAGATGTTGGCAAATTCGACAGCGATATAACCACCGCCGGCAATCAAGATCGAACTTGGCAATTCCTGGAGGTCGAAGGCCTCATTGGAAGAGATTGTCAGCTCATGCCCAGGCAGTGACACGTGCGGATTCGGTGTGCCGCCCACGGCAATGACGATGCGTTCCGCCGTCACGGTTTTCCCCGTTTGCACGAGTTTGACGGTGTGCGCATCGACAAGTTCGGCACGGCTGTTGAATATCTCTGCCTTGGCATTCTCCAGGCCCTTGCGATAAAGCCCCTCTAAACGCTCGATTTCCATGTCCTTTGCAGCGACCAGCTTTTTCCAGTCGAAGCTGCTCTCGCCCACAGTCCAGCCGAAGCCGGCGGAGTCTTCGAAATGCTCGGGAAATTGCGAGGCATAGACAAACAGCTTCTTCGGCACACAGCCTCTGATGACGCAGGTTCCGCCATAGCGATATTCTTCCGCGATACCGACGCGCTTGCCGAGCGACGCGGCCACGCGGGCACTCCGGACGCCGCCGGAACCGCCGCCGATAACGAAGAGATCATAGTCATAGGATGTCATGGAAAAGCCTCTGAAAGAGATGGTGGCGCAGGCCATATCGTTGGGCATTCATATAGGTGTTGCCGCACACAAATGAAAAGCCCGGACTGTCATCCGGGCTTTGAAAAATTCTGACCTTGGGAAAAGTCTTATTGCTTCGGCTTGGCTGCAGGTGCAGCGCCTGCTGCAGCAGGTGCGCCGGGCGCGCCACCGACATTGGCGCTGTTGGCTGGCAGAGGCTGAAGATCAGCACCGGCAACCTTCTGAAGTTCGCTCATGCTCGATGTGTTCAGATCGCGGTTGATGCCCGCAGCCCAGATATCAGCAGCCTTCATCAGTTCGCGCGTTGCGATCGGACCATCCTTCAAGAGCTTCTTGCCGGTTTCACTACCGTAGAATGTCGAGATAGCCTTGAGTTCTTCCAGCGAGAAAGCGCGCGCATAGGTCAGGGCAGCTTCACGCTCGAGGTCGGCACGGCGAGGCGCAAGCTCCAAAGCCTTCGCATCGACAGTCTCGGTGATTGCGTCCTGGACGTTTGGCGAGGCCTGGATGAGTTCGGCCTTCAGGCGCTCGGCAAGGCCCGGAAGGATGTTGTCAAAACGATCCGTGACGCCAAGAGCGGCGATAGCCTGCTTGGCAGCAGCAACATGCTCTTCGGAAATTTCCTGCGCCCGAACTGTGGTACCGAAGACGATACCGGAAATGAGGATCGAAGCAGCGGCAGCTTTGCCGAGTCCCGCAAGGTTGATCATGAAATCTCTCGCTCCTGTTATATTTTCGCCTGCATCACGCGCGCGCCATCCGGCCCGGCGATAATGGCAAGCGATGCCAGATTAATGAAAAGTCCGTGCTCGACAACACCCGGTATGGCGTTCAGCTCGCGTGCCAGTGCTTCTGCATCAGGAATACGGCCAAAAGATGTGTCGAGAATAAGGTGTCCGCCGTCGGTTTTAAAGGGTCCATCCTCCAGCGAACGCAATGTCATAGCGCCGGAAAGGCCAAGCCTCGACGCCACTTTTTCAATTGCTATGCGGGTCGCGACCTGACCGAATATGTTGATCTCGATCGGGAGCGGAAACGCGCCCAGTGTGTCGATGACCTTGCTCTGATCTGCGATCACGATGACGCGTGTCGATGCTGCGGCAACGATCTTTTCTCGAAGCAGCGCGCCGCCACCACCCTTCACCAGCCGCAAGGCGTGGTCGACCTCATCGGCACCGTCGATCGTGAGATCCAGTTCCGGAAGGTCATCGAGGGACTGGAGGGGAACGCCAAGCTCCACGCAAAGACGAGCCGTCCGCTCGGATGTTGGAACGCCCTGAACCCGCAGCCCTGCCGATACTTTTTCCGCCAGAAGCCGGACGAATTCTTCTGCCGTAGACCCGGTACCAATTCCAAGACGCATTCCGTCTTCGACATGGGACAACGCCGCTTCTGCGGCCTTGATCTTCATTTGGCGGGCATCCATGCGGCTGCAAACTCCGGGTGTAACAACAACTCAATCCGCGTCGGGGCCTCTCTCGGAGCCGGACGCTGGCGTGCTGTTTACACGGGTCGACTGCCAAACAAAAGCCCCCTCGGAATGCATGAGGTGACGATCCAAAGGTTTCATTGCAAATCTTCGTGTCAATGCTTAGCCTTGGAGAGACCTACCCTTCTCATTGTGAGGCATTCCTTGACTTCTTCCCTTGTTATATTCGACCTCGACGGAACATTGGTCGACACGGCACCCGATCTCATCGACAGTCTGAACCATGCCATTGCCGCTGCCGGGCTGGCACCCACAACCTATGATGACCTCAAGCATCTGGTCGGCCACGGCGCACGCGTCATGATCAAACGGGCATTCGCCCTGCGAAATACGCCGCTTTCGGATGACGATCTGGAGCCGCTCTATGAGCGCTTCATTGCCTATTACCTCGAGACCATGCCCGGTAACAGCAAGCCCTACCCCGGCATCGTTGCGGCGCTGGAGAGATTGACGGCTTCGGGCCACACACTCGCGGTCTGCACCAACAAGACAACGGTACTGGCACTGCCTCTTCTCGAAAAGCTTGGTCTTGCCCATCACTTTGCTGCTGTCACCTGTGGTGACACCTTCGAATGGCGCAAGCCTGATGCGCGTCACATCACCGGCACAATCGAAAAGGCTGGC
>JAAIGF010354008.1_pt1 | contig 10581 bp, 10 predicted proteins | sample 6487441 | NCBI WGS metagenome assembly JAAIGF01 (sample SAMN13974129, study PRJNA590717) | phyllosphere metagenome | biome: pepper field; feature: multiple bacterial spot infested pepper fields; material: pepper leaves; isolation source: leaves from pepper fields | host: Capsicum annuum ...
AAAGTGCGCTCAAAGGGAGTCGAACCCCTAACCTCCTGATCCGTAGTCAGGTGCTCTATCCAATTAAGCTATGAGCGCAAACTTTCAAAACGATACTGCAAAAGATGCCGTTGTCGTTTTCAGTGATGCAAATATCGGCACTTTTTCTTTTTTTCCAAATTATTTTTCAAAAAAAGGCGCTAAGAAATGATATGTGGTATATATATTGTTGATTAAAACATCATTACATTTGGCATAAATTTTTAATAACATGGCGGAACGCTTAATAAAAAGCAACAAAATTCGAATCGGCGATATCAGCATCTCGTATTTCCATAGAAAAGCAAGAACAGCATCAGCAAAAACCATTATTTTTCTTCACGGCTTTCCGTTCAATAAAAACATGTGGCGACCACAGCTGGAGGCGTTGCCCGATTATATCGAAGCCTTCGCGGTTGATGTCCGCGGTCATGGCAACAGCACTTCGGGACATGGATTTTTTTCGATCGACGTTTTTGCAAAAGATCTGCGTGTATTTATGGAACGCCTAAATATTGACCAAGCTGTGCTATGTGGCATCTCCATGGGTGGATACATCGCCCTGCGTGCCTACGAGCTTTTCCCCGAAAAAATAAGCGGATTGATCCTTTCAGACACACATAGTAAAGCAGATAGTAATGCCGCCAAGCAAAAGCGCTTTGACAGTATTCAGGCCGTATTGAGCCACGGCCGGCGTCCTTTTGCCATAGGCTTTGTGGAAAATGTGTTTGCGTCGTCCAGTATAGAAAAATATCCCGAGGCCGTTGAATTGATTAAAAGTAGCATCCGACGAAATAGCATCAGCACCATATGTGCGACTTTATTGGCTTTGGCCGCCCGCTCAGATACCAGCGCCAGCCTATACCAAATTGAAGTACCGGCCCTGCTAATACGTGGCGTACAAGACAAGATCACCGCAAAGCAAGATATGCTCGACTTGGCCAACGCCATTCCCAAGAATAGCTATGTAGAAATCGAGGATGCAGGCCATCTGCCCAATTTGGAAGATGCCGAAAAATTCAACAGCCTACTGCAGGAATTTATAGCGGAGGTTTAAGTACCTCCTCTATGCCCCGCAAGGCCTCCTCAGCAAGGCCATAGCCCATATCGATCAACTCGGTCGAACGATGAAAATCCCACACGCCTGCGGCATCGTGTGGTACCGTGATGGTAAAATCAGGCTGATAAAAAGCCAAGCTCAGCGTGTTCAAGCGCCTGCGCATGGCATAGAACGATTCCTGCAGCAAGCCTACCGGATTCAATTTCGCCACCAAACCCTCCTCTTTGGCCGGAACACCATCTAGGTTGACAGCAATTACGATATTCTCTTTTTTTGTCACATGGTTCAAAGGCAAGGGATTGAGCACCCCACCATCCACCAAAAATTTATCGCCATGCACCACACCTTTAAACACGCCGGGAATAGCGATGGAGGCCCTAATGGCGGTGTAAATACTCCCTTCGGTAAAAAGCACCTCCTCTTCATGCTCTAGATCCGTAGCTACCGCTGTATACTTGAAAGGAAGATCTTCGATCAACACATCTTCAAATACATCCTGCAAAATCGTCAGCACACGTTCACCTTTTAACAAGCCATAACGCGGATTCGCAAAATCCATCAGCCGAAACACCTGCGCCTTGGTGAGCGTTCTCATCCAGTCGCCCAGTTCCTGTACGCGGTTACAAGCGTAGGCCGCACCAACTAGCGCGCCAATGGAACAACCCACGACTTCATCAATTTCATAGCCTCTGCCCAGCAGGTATTGTATAACACCAATATGCGTAATGCCTCGGGCGCCGCCACTTCCGAGCACCAGCGACACTTTTTTCGGTCTATCTATGTATTGCATACGCTAAAGATAAGAAATAATTATGCGGCGTTGATTGTCAGCCGAATGTCGATTTTAATTCTTGTTGATATGCCAAATATATAATATAGTTACTTTTGCTAACACTGTTAACAAAATGTTTAAACAAGGATGGGAATCAGCGATCGAAAACTACGGCAGCAAGAAAAGATAAAGCAGCAAATCATTGCCGAATCATGGCATATTATTGCCGAGGAGGGTTGGCATGCGTTGTCTATCCGTCGTATAGCCGATGCCATTGAGTACAGTGTCCCGGTCATCTACAAACATTTCGAAAACAAGGAGGCGATTCAAGAGTACTTCATTAAGGATGGTTTTGCAAAACTGACGGAAGAGATGCGACAAGCAGAAGCACAAGCGACCAACGACGACGAGCGTATTCGCGAAATTGCTTACAGCTATTGGCGTTTTGCGGCCAGTCGTACAGCACATTACCGCATTATGTTTAGTTTGGGTATCCCCCATTGTGAGACCGTCAACAATGTAGCCGAGATGAAGCAGATGTCCGACATTATGCGGGTGTCCATCGAGAACCTAGCGAAAAGCCATCAGCAAGAAAACACCGACATCTACCTGAAGCTAAAAACCTTTTGGTCTATGTTGCACGGATTTATCTCCATTGAATTACTGTCGAATACCGTCATTCCCGAGGAACCGACGCCTATGTTCAAAGATGCGATAGAGAGTTTTATGTTTACCTTAATTAATAAAAAATAAAAAAATGAGCTTATTACAAGATTTACAATGGCGATATGCAACCAAAAAAATGAATGGTGAAGCTGTTGCACAGGAGAAAGTAGACTATATCATCGAAGCAGCGCGCCTAGCGCCTACGTCATCCGGTTTGCATCCCTTTAAGGTGATTGAGATTTCCGATCCCAAATTGAAAGCAAAGATCCAGCCTATCGCCTACGGACAAAGCCAAATCGTAGATGCTTCGCATCTTTTGGTATTCGCCGCATACGATGAATACACCAAAGAGCGTGTTGACTCGGTATTTACACAACAAGAAAACGAACGCAATTTGCCACAAGGATTTGCCGACGATTACAAAAACCAATTGTTTAGCAACTTCCAACAACAGAGCAAAGAGCAACATTTCCAACATGCAGCCCGTCAGGCCTACATCGGCTTCGGATTGGCCATTGCCGCAGCAGCCGAACAAAAAGTCGATGCTACACCGATGGAAGGTTTTACCAATGCCGCCTTGGATGAGTTGTTGGAACTGAGCAAACTGGGGTTAAAATCCGTTACGATCTTAGCGTTAGGTTACCGTGACATCGACAACGACTGGCTGGTCAATCTAAAGAAAGTACGTATCGCGAAAGAAGACTTCGTCCTCAATTTGAGCTAATACTAAACAGCTATATTGAAACAAAGCGAAGAGGGGCTATCCAGTGATGGATGCCCCTTTTTTATTTACTTCGATGTAGGAATCTGCTGCAGTATCTGCAGCAAGAACTTCCAAAATTTTTGCACCGAAGATATCGATACCCTTTCTTGTGGCGAGTGTGCACCCAAAATGGTCGGACCAAAGGAAATCATATCCATCCCAGGGTAATTGGTACCTAAGATACCACATTCCAATCCGGCATGGCAAGCCACCACTTCCGGCTCTTCCGCAAAAAGGGATGTGTAGGTAGATTTTAAGATCTCCAAAATCGCCGAATGCGGATTTGGTGTCCAGCCCGGATAATCGCCCGAGAAGGAAACCTCTGCCCCCATCAATTCAAAACAACTTCGTAGCGCCGTTGCAAGATCCCATTTCGACGATTCTACCGACGAGCGTGTCAAACATTTGATCACGATAGCGCCATCCTTCACTTCTACCCGAGCGATGTTATTGGAGGTCTCTACGAGATCCGCAAAATCAGCACTCATACGGTACACGCCATTCGGCGCCGCATACAGGGCCTTCAGCAGTTTCTCCTGCACATCCATAGGCATAAGGGTGACAGGCGCTGGCGCTATCTTCAGCAGGCTGATCTGCAATCCTGCATCAACGGTTGCAAACTCCGCTTTCAGCGCCGCCACTTCCCGATCGAAAACAGAAAAAACACTTTGTTCGTCTAGATCTTCGAAAGCCAACAAGGCTGAAGCCTCCCGCGGGATAGCATTGCGCAAGCCGCCGCCATCAATATTCGATAAGCGTGCCCCTTGTAAGGTTAGCTTATAGAGCAAACGCGTCAAGATTTTATTGGCATTGCCCAACCCTTTATGAATTTCCATGCCCGAGTGTCCGCCTTGCAGGCCTTTCACCTGCAATTGGTAAAGCACCGCTTTCTCCGACACCAAGGAGCTTTCGTAGGACAAGCGTGCCGTGACATCTACCCCTCCGGCACAGCCGATATCAATTTCCGTATCTTCCTCGGTATCTAGATTCAGTAAGATACTGCCGCTCAACAAACCGCCTTGCAAGCCTTTGGCTCCCGTCATGCCGGTTTCCTCATCAATGGTAAAAAGCGCCTCCAAGGCCGGATGAGCAATATCCGTCGCCGAAAGTAGCCCCATGATGGCTGCCACACCGATACCGTTATCTGCACCCAAGGTTGTTCCATCCGCGCGCAACCAGTCGCCATCAATCAACATTTGAATCCCTTGATTATCGAAGTCGAATATGGTATCGTTATTCTTTTGATGCACCATATCCAAGTGAGATTGCAGCACCACCGTCTGCCGATCTTCCATGCCGGCAGTCGCCGGCTTACGGATAATCACATTGCCTACCGCATCTTTAACGGTAGACAAGCCCAATCCATGACCGAAATCCAACATAAACTGAATAACACGTTCCTCTTTTTTTGATGCGCGAGGCACCGCATTCAACGCTTCAAAATGCGTCCATACTGCGCTCGGCTCTAATTGCTCTAACATAGTAGCTCTCTATTTTTGTTGTTAGCGCAAAAATACACATTATCCTACAGAAAGCCTGAGAAGCTACTTTGCAAGCAACAGCTCGGGGAAAATCAGTCCGCTTTTGGCCGGTACCGAAACCTTTGTTCAACTTTTTTAGTATCTTAATCAGGAAATCGCAAAAACAAAAAGATGAAATCATCCAAAGAGAAAATGATTGCCGGAGAAATCTATCAGGCTATGGGAAGGGAACTGTTTGACGAAAGGCAACATGCTAAAGAGCAGCTGCACATTTTCAACAACTTAGCGCCCTCTAAAATAAAGGCAAGGAATCAAATCTTGAAAACGCTATTCGGCGAAACGACCAACTTATTTTTTATAGAGCCCCCATTTCGCTGCGATTATGGCTATAACATCTTTTTAGGCGACAACTTCTATGCGAACTTTAACCTCACGATCTTGGATTGTGCACCTGTTCATATTGGCGCGAATGTGATGATCGGCCCCAATGTATCCCTTTTTACCGCTGGGCATCCTGTACATCCAGAGCCGCGCGTGGCAGGCTGGGAGTTTGCCAAGCCCATCACGATCGAAGATAATGTTTGGATTGGCGGACATACCGTCGTGAATCCCGGCGTACGGATTGGAAAGAATTCAGTAATCGGTGCCGGATCCGTCGTCACCAAAGATATTCCGGCCAACGTCATTGCAGTAGGTAACCCCTGCCGCGTGCTCCGTACGATAACCGAGCGCGACAAACAGTATTATTATAAAGACGAACAGATTCCGAATTTGGACAAAGAATAGGTCCATTAAATAGCAAAGGCTGTCTAAACAGTAACTAACTTTCGTCATTGCGAGAAGGAAGAACGACGGCGAAGCAACCTAAGAAAATAAAAATGCAGATTGGTTTCCGACGGAGCTGCCTTCGGCGGTCGTCATACTTCCTCGCAATGACGCATTTTGAAGTTGATCAGTTCTCTTTTGGACAGCCCCTTTGTTATGTAATCTAACTGATCAGGGCTCAAAAAAGCCTTGCAACGAACTGTTAAGCGCCATCTTTTTGCTTTAAAATACGCTTCACCTCATCGAGCAATACTGGTAAACCGGGGTAAACCATATCGTGCCCGTAGCCATCAAATTCCAGCAACTTGACATCGGGGTGTCCCACAATAGTCAGCATTCTTTTGAGGTAGGCATTCTCTTCGTAGCGGCCGAGCAGTTCCTTTTCGCGATCACCGGTCAGCAGTATGATCGGCGGCGCATCCTTACGCACCCAAAATAGGGGTGCCCATGCATCGATAGTTGGCTGCTTCTCGTCAATCCCTTGCTCTTTGCGCGCCGTAAAATGCGTAACCGTTTGTCCGCTAAATGGAATAATGCCCGTCAGTTGATCCGCATCTATCCCCTCTTCTTTTAAATAACGCTTATTAAGGCCAAGCATTAGGGCAAGGTAACCACCTGCGGAATGCCCCGACAAGAATAGCTTGTTTTTATCGCCATTGTATTTTTCGGCATGTTTCAATACAAAGGAAACCGACTTGGCGGCATCTTGTATAATATCCTCTACCTTTACTTGCGGCGCAAAGCGATAGCCCACGCCCACAATCACATAGCCCTTCGCTTTCAGGAATGTCGGAATCTCTTTCTGTCCGCCAGTCAGTCCGCCGCCATGATACCATATAATGATAGGCTTCTTTTCGCCAGCTACCGGATAATGAATATCGAGTTTACATTGCGCAGCTTGATAGTCAGAAGCCGGCTTGTCCACGTAACTGATATTTTCTACCGTCTTGTAGGCTTTAGCGTCTTGGCTGTGCGCGTGGAAAATTGTACTTAGGGAAATAAAAAATAGTAATACTGTTCTCATAATACGATGTTTGCCCCTCAAAATACCAAAAAAAGATAGAGCATGCAAGCCGGAACAGCTATTTGCTTCGAATAAGGTAGATCAAAAGAATGCCCGATAAGATAAAGCTGACCGTGAAGCCCAGCCACGAGAGGATGGGCATGCCCCAGATAAGATAGCCCACCCGGCCATGCGCCAAGATACTCGCTCCTACCCCAAAGGTCATCGCTAAAATAGAAAGCAAGAACTTATTGCCAATACGATGGAAGACCAGCTGCATACGGTCGAAATCCTGAATCTTGTGGTTCAAAGTGAGCTTATCCGCCTTGGCTTTCTCCAGTAGCGTGATCAGATCCTCCGGCACCTCTGTCAGCACATCTTTCATAAACTTCGCCTTATCGAGCAGCTGTTTCTTAATATATTCAGCCGACATCTTCTGTTTTGCAATTTTCTTTGCAAAGGGCTTGATACTTTCAGGGACATTCAGATCGGCATTCAACTGCCTACCCGTACCTTCTAAAATGGAAACCCCGCGCAACAGCAAGTACACAAAATCTGGCAGCAAGATGCTGTTATATTGCAAAATCTTATTGAGTTTAAAAAGCATTACGGAGATGTCGATATCGTCCAGGGCATTCTCTTCAATCATCTGGAAAATCTCATAGGCATCCCGTTCCAGTTGCCGTTCGTCTTCGATATCATGAACCACCGCCAGCTTTTTAATATTACGGATAAGATCCTTGGCATCATTCATCAAAAAATTGATAACCATCGCTTCGATCATATCGCGATCGCGCGGAATCATAAAGCCCATCGACCCGAAGTCGATAAACACAATTTGTCCGCGCTTATTCACCAACACATTGCCGGGGTGCGGATCTGCATGAAAAAAGCCATGTTGCAGCACCTGCTCTAAGTAAAGATCCAAGCAGTTTTGCAGTACGGCTTTTGGCTGTAGACTAAGTGCTGCCAACTTATCCATATCATTGATCTTGAATCCGTCAACAAATTCCATACACAAAATCTCATCGTTGGAATAGCTTCGGTATATTTTGGGCACATAAACGAGGCTATTTCCTCGAAAATTACGTCGAAAGCGTTCGATGTTATTTAGCTCATTGGTGAAAGACAGCTCGCCTACGAGAGAATTGGCAAATGACTGTACAATTTCATACAGATTGATCTTCTGGATAATTTCGTATTTGGTGCGGAGCAACTTCACCAAGTCCAAGATAAAATCGAGATCAGCGTGTACAATTTGGTTTATTTGGCTACGTTTCACCTTGAAGATAAGTGCGCTTCCGTCGTGTAGCGTGGCGCGGTATACCTGCGCGATGGATGCCGCCGCAATAGGTTCTTCATCGATGGATGCAAAATGCTCGTTCACGTCAATATCCAGTGAGATCGCCAGCTTGTCGCGCAGGTTCATGGGCTCCGGCGGCACTTCATCCTGCAGCTTAACGAGCTCCTGTCGCAAATCATCCGGAATAATATCCGCACGGTTGCTCAGTAGTTGCCCCAATTTGATAAAAGTCGGCCCAAGTTCCTCAATAGCGAGGCGCACGCGAACGTTAAAATCCTCTTCAAAGATGCGTTTGGTATGCGTGTTCCACAGCAATATACTATCAGGGATTAAGCGATCGATATTGGAGCGAGAAATCACTTCCTCGAATCCATGCTTGGACAGTATTCGAAGAATCTGTCCTACCCGTCTGATTTTATGTATGCCATACATAGGCTAATTGATATAGTTATCCAAGCCTATGGCATGGCTCACCTTCGTGCTTAGGCTAGTAATGTCTGATTTGAGGCCCACCATTAAGGTCAGGAATTGTACCGAATTTCCCTCTATTCGTCTAAAATGTTGGAGATAGCCCAATTCCGCACCAAGGAAGAAACCCGGAAATTTGTAGTCCGCACCAACGCCCATCTTCCCCGCTAAAGATATTGAATACTTGTTGTCCATTTTCAAGACCTGCCCGACCAGCTCGCCACGCGGCTCGCTCACCAATCCAACGGCTGGCCCTAGGTATACAAAGGTATTCAATCGCTTGAACTGACGACGGCGACCTGCGGCCATACTTAACATATAAAAGTTGGCGCGCCCATTTTCCACCATATGGTTGTAGTCGGGGTCGGGAAGTTGCTGATTGTAACCATAGGTCAACAGGTACAAGGTAGGCGTCAAAAAATAACGGGGATCCTTCAGCGAGATATCCAAGCCCATACTGCCCGAAAACAGCTTGGTGGTAAAGGCTTCGTTCGTCTTACCTACCGGGAAAGAAAGACCCGTGCCTCCCAAATAATATATTTTATGATAATGAATCGTATCACGCTCTTCCTGTGCAAATCCCGCAGATACACACAGGGATAGCAACAGCATTGTAATCAGCTTTTTCATAAAACCAACAGTATTGTTATCCTTTAACAATAAGTTGGTACAAAAGTTTTCGGGAAAAGATAGGGTCTATAGGAAATTTTTACTTTGTGGTCCTTGGTTAAAGAGAAGATCCACCGCGCTCAAGTCGGGCAGAAAACCATGCCGCTCTTCAAACACCTGATAATAGGCAGGCTGCGCCGACCAAAAAACACCCTGCTTCGGGTGTATAGCCTGTCTTAGATCCACATCCGCTTCAGCAGCAGCATAGGCTTCCGTAAAGCTAATCGTTCTGTTAAGCTTCAGGCATTTTAATAACAGCTCTAGCTGGGCAACATTAAAATCCAGCAAGAAAGCGTGTTCGCGGTTGTAGAACTGACGGAAGTCATCCTCGTAATACTCAAAGTAGGCCGAGCTACGATAAGCTGTCTGCAAACTCAGCCAGTGCAATCTCTGCCAGTCGTGCTCATAGTTAATTCGGATATCCTTAACCGCTACGCGCTCTTTTCTACCGTGAACAATCGGCACAATGAGATCCAGCACCCCATTTGCTGTCGCAATCCTAGCCCTTGTCCGGTAGCTCTGTTTCGCATAATGCTCACACTTCTCCAGCAATAGCGTTTCACTAGGATGCTGTTTGATGGCATGAAAGTAAGATACCGGTGGCAAGTAAAAAGCAGGCAAGAGCAAGGGTGAATTCATCGATTTTAACTATTTTAGGCAAAAGTAAACTTATTTAGGGATATTTGCAGGAAATTCAAGGAATTTGGCCGTCTTCATGAGAAAAAAAAGCATCGCAGCATTACTTTATATTACGTCTTTATTACCGTTTTGGCTGTTGTACAGGCTGTCCGATCTGTTGTATTACCTGCTTTTCTATGTCATTCGCTACCGCAAGGAAGTGGTCTTTGAAAATCTCGAAAATGCCTTCCCCGAGAAGTCAGTAGCCGAGCGAAAAACCATTGCCAAGAAATTTTACCGCTTCCTGCCCGACTTGGTCGTTGAGGCGGTGAAGATGCGCAGCATGAGCAGAGAGGAGGTGGAGAAACGTATTGAGTTGCTCAATCCCGATGAAGTTTATCAATATTTCGATCAAGGTAAGGGCGTTATTGGTGTCACTGCGCACTACGGCAATTGGGAACTGGGCATCTATCGGCTTTCGCTGATGACCAACTTCCCGAGGCTTATCATCTACAAACCCTTAACTAATAACGACTTTAACGAAGTATATAATGCTTTACGTTGTCGCTTTGGCGCCACAATGGTGCCCATGAAACAGATCCTGCGGCATATTGTACAACTTCGGGACCAGCCCCATATCAGCATGTTTGTTGCCGATCAAACACCCACCTATCAAGATTCAGACTACTATATGGATTTTCTAAAGCAAGAGACCCTGGTGTATACGGGAACGGAGCGCATCGCTAGGCTGACGAAAAACCCTATCGTCTACTGCCACATCGGGCGCAAGAAAAAAAGAGGGCATTACTATTGCCAGTTCACGACATTGGTAACCGATCCGGAAGCTTGCGCGCCCCATGAAATCACGGAAATCCATAACCGTTTTACCGAAGCGATGATCAATAAGGAACCTGCCTATTGGCTTTGGTCGCACA
>JAAIGF010161945.1_pt1 | contig 10575 bp, 8 predicted proteins | sample 6487441 | NCBI WGS metagenome assembly JAAIGF01 (sample SAMN13974129, study PRJNA590717) | phyllosphere metagenome | biome: pepper field; feature: multiple bacterial spot infested pepper fields; material: pepper leaves; isolation source: leaves from pepper fields | host: Capsicum annuum ...
CGCCCGTTCGTAAGAAAGTCACGGCAAACAGCCGTCGCAACGCCACTCAAGTACGTACCGATAGCGAGCCGGCAGGGTCTTCGTGGCGCTTAAGCCGCCGTCCCCCTCACGGCTGATGAGCCGGCGGTAAAGAACCAAGGCCGTGGCCTGCCAGGAGCCTGGGCGAGCACGATGACAGCGTCAACGGCTGTATCTACGCAACAGAACAACGGTGAAACCGAGCAACCGTGAAGGCGTGGGTGGCGGGGCCGGGGCGGATGCACGTTGGCACGACGCGGGGGCGGGAGCCCCGACCGCGTTCGTGGCGTCGGGCAGCCGACACGGCCCCGACACCCGCGACTGATTTAAGAACTCGCAAGCAACGCCAGCACCGCAAGCGCAACAACGTAGAACTCAACGGCGGCGATACGCTGCCTACGCACCGAGCCCCCCCGCGATGAACCAAAAAAAGGCCGCATCGTGTGACGCGGCCTGTCGTCCTCAGTGGTTGTGACGCGGCGGCGTCTTTTCCGCGACCTGGCGGAAGTCGACGACGTTCTCCAGCACCGCGCCGTCGGCCAGGTGGCCCACCGAGCGGCGATAGATGTACTGCCACGGCGTCGCGTCAGGCGGCACCGGCGGCAGGCCCAGGGTCTTGCGCTGGGCGATCTCTTCTTCCGACACCAGGGCGTCGCACTTGCCGTGGTTGAAGTCGATGCGGATGCGGTCGCCCGTGCGCAGCCAGCTCAGTCCACCACCCGCCGCGCTTTCCGGCGAGGCGTTCAAAATCGACGGGCTGTCGGCCGTACCCGACTGGCGACCGTCGCCGATGGTCGGCAGGCTCATGATGCCGCGCTGGATCAGGTGATCCGGCGGTTGCATGTTGACCACCTCGGCCGAGCCGGGCCAGCCGATCGGACCGGCACCGCGAATCACCAGGATGGTCTCTTCATCGATGTCCAGCGACGGGTCGTTGATGCGTGCGTGGTAGTCCTCGGAGCCGTCGAACACCACCGCTTTGCCGGTGAACACGCCTTCGTGGCCCGGCACGCACAGATAGCGCTCGCGGAATCCCGGCGAGATCACGCTGGTCTTCATGATGGCGAAGTCGAACAGGTTGCCCGACATCACCAGGAAGCCGGCCTTTTCCTTCAGCGGCTGGTCGAAGGGCAGGATCACGTCGCGGTCGGTCGATTCCGCACCGACGAGGTTTTCCGCCACGGTCTTGCCCGACACCGTGGGACAGCTTCCGTCCAGATGTCCGGCCTGCAGCAGTTCCCACATCGCTGCCGGCACGCCGCCTGCACGGTGGAACTTCTCGCCCAGCCACTTGCCGGCCGGCTGCACGTTGGCCAGCAGCGGCAGGTCGTAGCCGTATTCCTGCCAGTCGCTGCGATGCAGCTCGACGCCTGCGTGGCGCGCCATGGCGGCCAGGTGAGGCTGTGCGTTGGTCGAACCGCCGATCACGGTGTTGACGCGGATGGCGTTGAGGAAGGCCTGGCGCGTCAGGATGTCGGACGGCTTGACGTCTTCCAGCACCAGTTCGACGGCGCGGCGGCCGGTGCGGTAGGCCATCTGGCCACGCTCGCGGTAGGGCGCGGGAATGGCGGCGCAACCCGGCAGCGACATGCCCAGTGCTTCGGCCATGGCGTTCATGGTGGACGCCGTGCCCATGGTGTTGCAGTGGCCGGCCGACGGGGCCGAGTCCATGGCGCGCTGCAGGAACTCGGCTTCGTCGATCTCGCCTGCGGCCAGCTTGCGGCGCGAGCGCCAGATCACCGTGCCGGAACCCACCAGTTCGTTCTCGTGCCAGCCGTCGAGCATCGGGCCGCCCGACAGCACGATGGCCGGAATGTCGACCGTGGACGCGGCCATGATGGCCGACGGCGTGGTCTTGTCACAGCCGGTGGTCAGCACCACGCCGTCGAGCGGATAGCCGAACAGCACTTCGACCAGGCCCAGGTAGGCCAGGTTGCGGTCGAGGGCAGCGGTGGGACGCTTGCAGTTCTCGAAGATGGGGTGCGTGGGGAATTCGATCGGGATGCCGCCGGCATCGCGAATGCCGTCGCGCACGCGCTTGACCAGATCCACGTGGATGCGGTTGCAGGGCGTCAGGTCGCTGCCGCTTTGCGCGATGCCGATGATCGGCTTGCCCGAACGCAGCTCTTCCGGCGTGATGCCGTAGTTCATGAAGCGTTCGAGATAGATCGCCGTCATGTCGATGTGGTCCTGGTTGTCGAACCAGTCGAGCGAGCGCAGGCGCTTCTTCAGGGTTTTCTTGTCAGTCATGGAATCCTCTTGCGGGGCAAAGCTCAGGCGGGGAGCGTGCCGCCCAATTCGTCTTCGATATGCGTACGGATGATTTCTTCGAACGAGCTTTCGGCGGTGAAGCCAAGCTCGCGTGCACGGTCGGCGGTGAAGCCCGGCGCCCAGCCCGCGACCATCGCAGCGATGCGTTCGTCGGGTTCGCGGCGGATCAGGTTCACGGCGCGATCGCCCGCGACCTGGCGCAGGGCCTCGATCTGTTCGCCCACCGTGGCGCTGACGCCAGGCATCGACAGCGCGCGGCGCGGGCCGACGCGATCCAGGTCGATGGTAGCCGCATGCAGCAGGAAACCCACCGCGGCGCGCGGCGAGGCATGCCAATGGCGCACGTCGTCATCGACCGGCAGCACGGCTTCCTGGCCCACCAGCGGTTCGCGCAGGATGTTCGAGAAGAAGCCCGATGCCGCCTTGTTGGGCTTGCCCGGACGGATGCAGATGGTCGGCAGGCGGATCGAGATGCCGTCGAAGAAGCCGCGGCGCGAATAGTCGTTGAGCAGCAGTTCGCAAATGGCCTTCTGCGTGCCGTAGCTGGTCAGCGGTGTGGTGTGGAAGTCGTCGGGAATGCGCTCGGGCAACGGTGCACCCACCACGGCGATCGACGAGGTGAACACCACGCGCGGGCGGTAGCCCGACGGCGATGCCAGCCGGATCGCATCGAACAGGGCGCGCGTGCCATCGAGGTTGATGCGGTACCCCTTGTCGAAGTCCTGTTCGGCCTCGCCGGAGACGATGGCCGCAAGGTGGAAGATGACGTCCGGACGTTCTTCGACCAGCCGCTGCGGCGCATCGCCGATCGACAGGTCCTCGACGCGGGCGACGACCTCGCCGCCAAAACCGGCAGGCGGATCGGCTTGCACGACGTCGATGAGGGTGAAGCGTTCGATGGCTTTTCCACCGAGCGAACCGTCGGCGGCGAGACGGGTGGCGAGCTTGCGTCCGACCATGCCGGCTGCGCCGATGATGGCAATGTGCACTGCGCGATCTCCTTGTTCTGTCGGGCCTGCGTAGCGGCCTTCTGGGGTAATCCCTGACACGGGTTTCCTTGGGGTGGCTGTCCGTCATCAGGTTGTCTGACAATTATGCGCGTCGACGGTCCTGGCGGCCCCTTGGGGTGTTCCCCGATGCGGGTTCCGGACTCGACGGTAAGCGTCAATCAGGGACTAGGAATGAATGCAGTAGTGGACGTGGTGGCAGGCAAGCAGGCGGCGTTGATCGAGCGCCTCGGTGCCGATATGGTCATGACCGATCCGGCCGATCAGGCGCGCTTTTGCCGCGACTGGCACGGGGACGTGCAGAGCGGGACGGTCGCCGTGCTGCGTCCGCGCACCACCGAGGCCGTGTCGCAAGCCGTGCGCGCTTGCGCCGAACTCGGCCTGGCCATCGTGCCCCAGGGCGGCAACACCGGTCTGGTGCTGGGCGCCACGCCCGACACGCCCGACCGCCAGGTGGTGCTCAGCCTCGAACGCATGAACCGCATCCGCCGTATCGATGTCGACGATTTCTCTGCCATCGTCGACGCAGGCTGCATCGTCGCCAACGTCAAGGAAGCCGCCGAGGAGGCCGGCATGCTGTTCCCCTTGGGCTTCGGCGCGGAAGGCACGGCGCAGATCGGCGGCAGCGTCAGCACCAACGCCGGCGGCATCAACGTCCTGCGCTACGGCATGACCCGCGAACTGGTGCTGGGCCTGGAAGTGGTCCTGCCCGACGGCAGCATCTGGGACGGCTTGACGACCTTGCGCAAGGACAACCGTGGCGTCAGCCTGCGCCAATTGTTCATCGGCGCCGAAGGCACGCTGGGCATCGTCACCGGCGTGGCCGTCAAGCTGATGCCGCGTCCCACCCAGGTCGAAACCGCACTGCTGGGCGTCAGCTCGCTCGAAGCCGCCATTGCGCTGTATCGCCGCGCGCGGGTCGACTGCTGCGACCTGATGACGGCATTCGAATTCATGCCACCAGAAGCCTTCACGCTGGCCATCGAAGCCCAGCCCGACCTGAAGATGCCCATTGCCGGCGATTATCCCGCCTACGTGCTGATGGAAGTGTCGGGTTCGGGTCTGGTGGACGTGCGCGCGCTGCTCGACCGCTTCCTGGAAAACGTCATGGGCGACGAGCTGGTGCAGGACGGCGTGGTCGCGGCCTCGCGCGCGCAAGCCATCAACCTGTGGCGTTTCCGCGAAGGCATGAACGAAGGCCAGGCCATGCGCGGCCCGCACCTGCGCACCGACGTATCGGTGGCGCTGTCGCAGATGGCAGCCTTCGTCGGCGACGCCCATCAGCGTCTGGCCGAAGCCCTGCCCACCGCCTTTGCCATCGGCTATGGCCACATCGGCGACGGCAACGTGCACCTGAACGTCATTCCGGCTGCCGGCAGCGACGCCGAAGAGCGCGAGCGCGTCATCTACGCCGCCAAGAACATCATCAACGAACTGGTCGACGCCTATCGCGGCAGCATCAGTGCCGAGCACGGTATCGGCCGCCTCAAGCGTCCTGACTTCGAAAAGCGCATGCCCGATTCGCATCGCAAGCTGTTGACGGCGCTGCGTCAGGCCGTGGACCCGAACGGCCTGATGAACCCCGGCTGCCAGATCCAGGCCGGCTGAGCCCTTCGTCGCCATGCATCAGTTCGCCCAACTCCAGCGCGCCGACCACCTGCCCACGCAGTTGGCCATGCAGCTTGGCCGTGAGATCACGGAGGGCCGACTGCAGCCGGGCGACAAGCTGCCGACCGAAATGGTGCTGGCCAAGACCTTCGGCGTCAGCCGCACGGTCGTGCGCGAAGCCATCGCGCAGTTGAAGCACGAAGGCATCGTCGAATCCCGCCAGGGCGTGGGCGCATTCGTGGTCGAGCCCGACCGCCGCGTATCGCTGTGGATCGGCGACGACGCCCTGAGCGGTCATGAAGGGTTCTGCCGCCTGTTCGAGCTGCGGGCGCCGCTGGAGGTGGAAGCCGCCGGACTGGCTGCGCGCCACCACACCGCCGAAGAACTGGCCGAACTCGACGACGCCATGAGCAAGATGGAAGGCATCCACAAGTGGACGCGCGAAGGCATCGTCGCCGACCTGGCTTTCCACCGGGCCCTGGCTGCCGCCACCCACAACCCTTACTTCGGAATGATTCTGGGCTTCGTCGCAGGGCGCATCAGTTCGACCATCGACCTGGCACGCGCCCGCACCACGCTCGAGCAGATCGTCGAGGTCACGATCGTCGAACACCGCGCCATCCGCGATGCCGTGGCGGCCCGCGATGTCGGTGGCGCACGGCGCGCGATGCACGACCACATACACAACGCAGGCTTTCGCCTGGGACTGGACCTCCGGGAACCGGCGCCGCAAGGCTGAGTTCTCCGGACATATCGATCGCACGTCCCGCCTACGAGAGCGGTTACGTGCGGCACGCGAACCACCAAATGAAGATGGAGATGGCGGTATGCCGCAACACCCCCAAAACGGTCGCCCCGTAACGAGCGCACCGGCCCACGCCGATGCCCTGGATGCCGCTGGCATCCTGCCGGTCGATCATGCCCGTGCGCTGCTGGTCGGCCGCGTCTGGTCCGACGCTGCGGGCGGCCCCTGCCCGGTGTTCGTGGCCGCCGGCCGCGTGCACGATGCCTCGTCGCTGGCACCGACCGTCTCGCAACTGCTGGAACGTGACGATGTCGCCGCCCAGGCCGCGCAAGCCGCCTCGCTGCCCGACATCGGCTCGGTCGACGACTACCTGAGCGGCCGCGCTGGCGTGCTGCTGGCACCTGCCGACCTGCAGGCCGTCAAGGCCGCTGGCGTCACCTTCGCCGACAGCATGCTCGAACGCGTCATCGAAGAGCAGGCCAAGGGCGACCCGCAACGCGCCCAGGCCATCCGCGCCAAGCTGGCACCCGTGCTGGGCGACAGCCTGCGCGGGCTGGTGGCGGGCTCCGAGAAGGCCGCCGAGGTCAAGCGCCTGCTGCAGGACATGTCGCTGTGGTCGCAGTACCTGGAAGTGGGTATCGGTCCCGACGCCGAGATCTTCACCAAGTCGCAGCCCATGTCGGCCGTGGGCGTGGGCGCGCAGGTCGGCATCCACCCGATGTCGCAGTGGAACAACCCCGAGCCGGAAGTGGTGCTGTCGGTCAAGTCCGACGGCCGCGTCATCGGCGCCACGCTGGGCAACGACGTCAACCTGCGTGACGTCGAAGGCCGCTCGGCCTTGCTGCTGGGCAAGGCCAAGGACAACAACGCGTCCTGCTCGATCGGCCCCTTCATCCGCCTGTTCGACGCCAGCTTCAGCATCGATGACCTCAAGGGCATCGAAGTGTCGCTGGAAGTGCGCGGCACCGATGGCTTCACCATGACCGGCGTCAGCCCCATGGCCGCCATCAGCCGTTCGCCCGAAGACCTGGCCGGCCAGTTGCTCAACGACAACCACCAGTACCCGGACGGCGCCGTGCTGTTCCTCGGCACGATGTTCGCCCCGGTCAAGGACCGTCGCGGCGTCGGCCTGGGCTTCACCCACGAAATCGGCGACCGCGTCGAGATCTCCTCGCCGCCGCTGGGCCGCCTGGTGAACTGGGTGGATCACAGCAGCGCCTGCCCGCCGTGGACCTTCGGCACCGGCGCGCTGATGCGCAACCTGGCGCAGCGCGGCCTGCTGCGCGATTGAATCGTCGCAGGGCACCAGCCCTGCGGTTTTTGTCTGGAGGGGAAAGATGCAACGCATCGTCCATCTGTTCTTTCGCGCTTGCGAAGCCCTGCTCGTCATCGCCCTCGTGGGCATGGTGTTCATGGTGCTGGGCAACGTGATCCTGCGTTACGGCTTCAACAGCGGTATCGCCATTTCCGAGGAAATGGCACGTTTCTTCTTCGTCTGGCTGACCTTCGTCGGCGCCGTCGTCACCTTCCGCGAACACGCTCACCTGGGGATCGAAACCCTGGTGCAGCGCTTGTCGCGTCGTGGTCGCCTGTATTGCATGGCGGGCACCAACCTGATCGTGCTGCTGTGCGGCGTCCTGTTCTTCTGGGGCACGTGGCAGCAGTTCGAGATCAACGCCAGCATGGCGGCACCGGTCTCCGAAATCTCGATGGCATGGGTCTACGGCATCGGCCTGTTCACGGGCGGTGGCGTGGCACTGATTGCGGCCGAGCGCCTGCTGCGCCAGGCCATGGGTCGGGTTTCCGACGAAGAAATCGCATTGTTCTGCGGCGAAGGTCAGGCCGCGGCTGAAATGCGGGAGGGCACGCAATGACTTTGCTGGTATTCATCAGCTCCCTGCTGGGAGCCATGGCGATCGGCGTGCCTGTCGCCTTCGCGCTGATGTTCTGCGGCGTCGCCCTGATGCTGTACATGGACATGTTCAACGCGCAGATCATCGCGCAGAACATGATCAAGGGCGCCGACACCTTCACCCTGCTGGCCATCCCGTTCTTCCTGCTGGCCGGTGAACTGATGAACGCCGGCGGCCTGTCGCGCCGGATCGTCGACTTCGCGATCGCCTGCGTCGGCCACATCCGTGGCGGCCTGGGCATCGTGGCGGTGCTCGCTGCCGTGATCCTGGCCAGCCTGTCAGGCTCGGCCGCTGCCGATACGGCCGCACTGGCGTCCATCCTGATCCCGATGATGGCGCGTGCCGGTTACCCGGTGCCACGCTCGGCGGGCCTGATGGCTGCAGGGGGCATCATCGCGCCCGTGCTGCCCCCGTCGCTGGCGTTCATCATCTTCGGCGTCGCCGCCAACGTGTCCATCAGCAAGCTGTTCATGGCCGGCATCGCGCCGGGCCTGATGATGGCTGTCGCACTGCTGATCGCGTGGTTCTTCGTCATCCGCACGTCGAACATCCAGCCGCTGCCGCGCCAGGGCATGAAGGTGCGCCTGCAGGCCACGGGCCGTGCGGCCTGGGCGCTGGGCATGCCGGTCATCATCCTGGGCGGTATCCGGATGGGCGTGGTCACGCCGACCGAAGCCGCCGTGGTGGCTGCCGCCTACGCGCTGTTCGTCGGCATGGTCGTGTACCGCGAACTGCGGTTCAAGGACCTGTACCACGTGCTGCTTCGCGCCGCGAAGACCACTGCCGTGGTGATGTTCCTGGTCTCGGCCGCCCTGGTGTCGGCATGGCTGATCACCGCTGCCAACATCCCCAACGAAATCGGCGAACTCATCGAGCCGCTGATCGAGCGTCCCAAGCTGCTGATGTTCGTCATCATGGTGCTGGTCGTCATCGTCGGTACCGCGCTGGATCTGGCACCCACGATTCTGATCCTGACGCCAGTGCTGATGCCCATCATCGACAAGGCCGGCATCGATCCGGTGTACTTCGGTGTGATGTTCATCATGAACAACGCCATCGGCCTGCTGACCCCGCCCGTGGGCGTGGTGCTCAACGTGGTCAGCGGCGTTGCCAAGATACCGCTGGGCAAGGTCACCTGGGGGGTCATGCCCTTCCTGGTTTCCCAGCTCGTCGTTCTGTTCCTGCTCGTGCTCTTCCCTGAGCTCGTCCTCGTCCCGCTCAGCTGGTTGTATTGACCGATAGCGGACTTTTTCGCCCCTCGCACAGAAGATAAGGAAGCACCCTATGAAAAAGACCTTACTCGCCAGCATGCTCGCCGTGCTCGGCCTGAGCGTCGCGGTTCCGGCCGCAGCCGAGTACAAGTCGCGCAACATCCGCCTGTCGAACGGCCTGGCGCAAAGCCATCCGGTCGGCAACGGTGTCGCCGCATTCGACGCCTGCCTGAAGGAAAAGTCGGGCGGCAAGATGAAGATCACCTCGTACTGGAGCAGCGCCCTGGGCGATGACCTCCAGGCCACGCAGGCCCTGCGTTCGGGCGTGCAGGAAGCGGTCATCACCTCGTCCTCGCCCCTGGTCGGCCTGATCCCGGCCCTGGGTGTGTTCGACCTGCCGTTCCTGTTCGCCAACGAGAAGGAAGCCGACGCAGTCGTCGACGGCGACTTCGGCAAGTTCATCAACGAGAAGCTCGACGCCGTCGGCCTGGTCAACCTGTCGTACTGGGAAAACGGTTTCCGCAACCTCAGCAACTCGAGCAAGCCGGTCACGAAATGGGAAGACTTCAGCGGCATGAAGATCCGGGTGATGCAGAACAACATCTTCCTGGACACCTTCAAGAACATGGGCGCGAACGCCACGCCCATGGCCTTCGGCGAAATCTTCTCGGGCCTGGAAACCAAGGCCATCGACGCTCAGGAAAACCCCTGGGTGACGATCGACACCTCGAAGTTCTACGAAGTGCAGAAGTACGTGTCGGACACCCGCCACGCCTATACGCCGTTCCTGGTCCTGTTCTCCAAGCCGATCTACAACTCGTACTCGGCTGACGAGAAGAAGGCACTGCAAGAGTGCGCCACGGTCGGCCGCGACGAACAGCGCAAGGTCATCCGCGCGTTGTCGAGCAAGTCGCTGGAGAAGATCAAGGCTGCTGGCCTGCAGTACAACGAAGTCACCCCCGAAGAGCAGAGGCGCATGCGCGAAAAGGCTCAGGTGGTGTACGACAAGCACAAGGCCACCATCGGTGCCGACGTGGTCGATCGCGTCCAGAAGAACCTGGCCGACATCCGCGCCAAGCCGCAGACCTGATGTGTGAAGGAAGCGCCTGAAAGTAGGGCGCTGCGAAAGTTGAAAGCCCCGATGACCGGTTGGTCGTCGGGGCTTTTCTTTCTGGATGGACTTTACGCAGCCAGTTTGTCAGCGGCCTTTTGCAGACCCCCCAGGATGCTTTCGGCGAGAGCTTGAGGGAATGACTCAGGCAGCAAAGCGCGAACCGTGCGAACGACAGTCGGCGTGCAGGCCACGAGATCGTCGATGACGCGCGCAGCGTCCTGACCATCGGGCGCCGTGACGCCGTGCTCGGTTCCCATCGCCATCCAGTGCCTGCGCTGTATGTCGTGAATTTTCCAGTGGGTGTTCTTCGAGCGTACAGCCATGGCCAGTCTTGCCTTGAACGGCGACAGCATTTTGGCCCGGTGCCCATGATCGGGTAAGCCGACAGCACGTCGTAAAGCGGCGTGAGTTCGTAGGCGCCGTTCTGGAGCAGGAAGATGCTGAAGTTCTTTGCATGACCATCAGTGGCGCCCAGCATCCAGAACAAGACCTGCGCCTGGAAGAAGGTACGCTGGTCGCGGGCAGATTGTCGGGACGTGGCTAGTAACTTCATGATGTCGCGGACACCGGGGCCACCGTCGCTTTCGTACTTGAGGTGTGGCGTCACACCAAGTGCCTGACACATGTCTTCCTGTGGCAAGCGCAGCAGCCAGCGTTCGCCCTCTGCACTCTCCCACCAGCGTCGGTC
>JAAIGF010302751.1_pt1 | contig 10570 bp, 11 predicted proteins | sample 6487441 | NCBI WGS metagenome assembly JAAIGF01 (sample SAMN13974129, study PRJNA590717) | phyllosphere metagenome | biome: pepper field; feature: multiple bacterial spot infested pepper fields; material: pepper leaves; isolation source: leaves from pepper fields | host: Capsicum annuum ...
CACCATCGCCGACCCGAAGGCGTCGGCCGAAGACCTCGAGCGCGTCGTCAGCGGCTACCGGCCGCTGGTGCGTGCCGCCGTGCCGGTGCCGTTCGACCCCGGCATGGTCGACGGGCTGCTGCGCTACGGTGCCCTGCGCCCGTCGACGCAGCGCGCCCTCCTGGCGGCCGCGGCCGCCGTGGCGGGCGGACTGTGAACGCCCGCGCGCCGGGCGCCGAGGAGGGTGCCCTCCTCGGTGAAGTTCTCGAGTCGACGCGCGTGTTCCGGGACTGGATCAACGAGGAGCGGCCACAGCCGGCGACCGCCGAGCGCTTCGGGAACATCATCGAGCGGCAGGCTCGCCTTCACCTCACGCTCGCGCGTGCCTTGTTCGCTCTCGTCGAGCACTGGGACGAGCACGGCGCCGAGCGCGTCGACAACGCGGGAGTGGTCGAGCAGGTGCGCCAGCACGTCGCGGCAATCGACGATCGGGCCGGCTTCCTCACCTGGACCGAAGGCGTCACAGACGACTCCGTGGAGCTCGCAGAGCGAATCCGCTCCGGCGGGGACTACTGGACCACGAAGGAGTGCCAGGGCGAGTACGAGTCGATCGTGGCCCCGTCGCGGGAACAGATGACGCCGCTCCTGAACGCCGCGAAGGTGCTCGACAACTGGGACCACTCACTATTCGGCGAAATGCTGCAGGCGAGCATCGCAAAGTACGCCAAGGACGAGGGGCTGCCCTTCGACGAGCGGGTGACCACCGGCGCCGATGGGTCAACCTTCATGACGGTGACCGTCGACATGCACCCACCAGCACCGCGCCGCCCGTGGTGGCGGTTCTGGGGCCGCTGAGCACGACAGCACGACGAAGGGGTGCCGGCGTTCGCCGGCACCCCTTCTGCGCGCTCTGAGCGGCCTACAGCGAGCGTTTGCGCTGTGGGGCGCGCTGCTGCTGGGGCGCGGACTGCACGGCCGCCTTGGCGGCGGTGGCACCGTCGCGGCCGAGCGCGGCTGCGTGGCCGGGTCCGTGCTTCATCATTGAGTCGGCCTGCACGCGGGCGTGCACCGCAGCCTCACTGCGGCCCTGTTCGCGCAGAGTCGTGGCCACGCCGTCGAGACGCGCCTGCTGGTTGTAGGCGCCTTCGGCGGTGCCGCGCTCGTGTGCGGCGTCGGTGGCGTTGCTCGCGCCGCTGGACTGCGCGGTGCCGAGCCGGTCGCGCAGCGAGTCGGCTGAGGTCGCGCGCTGCTCGAGCGCGCTGAGCTCCTCGGGGTTGAGGCCCTCGGGCTTCTCGTCGCCCCAATCGTGGTTTTCGTCGGCCGCGATCTGGCCGCGGGCGGTGCTGCTGACGGACTGCAGGCCGGCGTTGACCAAGGCGAGCTCATCGGACGTGAGCTCAACGGTCACGAGCGACGCGGCCGCGGAGCGTTCCTCGGCGCGATCGTTCGCTGCGAGCCCCTCGCTAACGTCGGCTCGAACGTCGGCGGCCTCGGCGACCTGACCCCACGCTGCAGCCTCACCTTCGGCCGCTGCGGCCGTGGTGCCGGTGGCCCCGTAGCCGCGCTCGACGATGCCTTCACCGAGGCGCCAGAGCGCCTGCTCGGCGTCGGGCTCAACGCCTCGCCACGCCTCGGCAAGCTGGTAGGCGCGGAACACGTCATCCTCGCTCGAGCGATCCCACCACTGCGGGTCTTCGGTCTGGCGAAGGGCGCCGAGCGCGGTGCGTCGCTCGGACTCGTAGAGCAACTCCATCGCGCGACGTTCCTGCTCGCTGCGCTTGGCCGCTTCGGCGCGCTGGTGCTCCCACATCTGCGCGAGCGCCTTGCCGATCTGGCTGGCGACGGTCATCCCCACCCGCACCGTTGCATTCATGGCCTCGTCGATGCCGTCATCGTTCTGGTCCATCACCTGCTCCTTCCTCGCTGCTGGTCTGGCCCGTCCGGCTCCGGTCGGAAGACCGGGCCGCGGCGAGTCTCGCCAGCCCCCTCACCGAGCGCGGGACCGCGCTTGGAATCCGTGCCCGCCCACACTGCGCGCTGCGCCTGCAAACGGGCCTCGATCTGCTCCGGGCTGAGGCCGGCGGCCCGCCCGTCGGACGTGATCTGCGCCTGCCGATCGCGGCGCATCCGCTCGACGTCCTCGATAGTCGGCGCCGGTGCCACGGCGACTGCCGCCGGCGCCTGCGTCACCGTCGCCGGCCCGTTACCGCCCACGGCGCGGTAGCGCTCGTGCACAGCGTCGAGGTCCGCGCGAGCCTGCAGGGCGAGCCGGTCGGCGCGCTGCGCCCACCGATGGCTCGCGTACGCCTTGCCGAGCTCCTCGCCGAGCTTCGACCAGGCGCGGATCATGGCGAGCATCCCGGCTCGATCGCTCATGCCCGCGACGGCGACCAACGCGACGTCTGCGGCGGCATCGCTCACAGGACGGACCGCCCGCGACGGACGCTCGGTGAGCGTCGCGTGCCGACTGAACTCCTTGGCGGCCCGCCGTAGCTCCCGCGCATCATCGGCGCCTTGGTCGCCGGCAGCGACCGCCCATGACGACAGCGCACCAGCGCCGGCCCTGGCGATCGCCGCCAGGCGCTCCGGGTCGCGGTGGGCGACTCCGGTCGCGAGCGTCTCGGCGTAGCCGCTGAGCTCGCGGAAGTACGCCACCCGGACCTCTGGTGAAATCTCGGAGCGGGCGTCGACCGAGAAGCTGCCGTTACGTGCTGCAGCGCGCCACTCCGATTGCGCCGCGGCGGTGTGCTCCTCGCCCCACCCACTGCGCAGCGCCGGCAACGTCAAGTCCTTGCCGAGCCGGCCGCCGCCGTACCAAATCGGCCGCTCGCCCTCGGTGGGGCGCAGCGCCACTGAGTAGCCGGTGACGTCCGTCACCGACCCCTCAGCGAAGCGCGGCCGCACGAGCAGTCCTTGTCCGCGAGCTCGGCGCACGAACTCGCCTTCGTCACGCGATTGCGCGGCGGCCGCGCGCAGTCGCAAGGCCATGTCCTCGCGGGGCTGATCGATGCGCAGCTGCTCATCGATCCACGTCTTGCGCTCCGCCGCGGGAAGTGCCTTCCACGGCGTCATTGTCGGGTCGCTGCGGCGCTCTCGCTCGTAGCGGCCGAACGCTCGTCGTCGGGCGACGGACTCGCGCTCGCCTTCGGCGTAGCCCTGCGTCTTGACGCCCTGACCGAGTACGCGCAAGCCGTGGCGCTGCTCGAGCTCGCGGAGCACCTTCGACGAGCGACGGAAGTCGTTGGCGGTGCTCCATCGGGTGCCGTCCTCCCGGATCATCGAGACGGCGATGTGCACGTGGTCGTTGCCTTTACCGCTCACGCCGTGACGGATCGCGGCCCACCGGCACGGAGCGGCCCCGTCGTCGCCGGTAAACCCCATCGCGTCGAGGTACTCGCGTGAGACGGTCCCCCAGAACTCGTCGTCGCGGATGCCCTGCTCAGCGTCGAGCGATAGGGACACGTGGAACACGTGAGCTCGGCGCCCAGCGCCGGGCTCGTAGGTCTTCTTCGGCCGGTCGAGTTCCTGCCCGAGCGCGGCCGTGTTGTCGGCGTCGAGGGCCTCGCCCTCGCGCACAGACACGACGAGTTCGGAGGCGCACACGACGTGCATGTCGGTGTGCTCATTCGAGCGACCCGGACCGGCCAAGTAGTTGACCAGCCCGATCATCTTCGAGCCCTTCTTGATCTTCCCGATCATGGGCGCGAAACCTCAGACACCACCTCGTCGATGCGCTGCATGAGCGCACGGGCAGCCTCAACCGCCGCGGTGGCGTCAGCCGGGAACTCGCGTTCCGAGTTCGCCCACCGCGCGATCTGGTTGATGTTCGACGACTGCCGCGCCAGCAGTGTGCGAATCTGCGTGAGCTCAGCCACGATCGCGCGCCGCTCGACCGCGCCGGCCATGCCGTCACCGAGTGCAGACTCGACCAGCAGTCGCGTCACCGTGACGCCATGCTGGGTCGCCTTCACATCGAGCGCTGCGCGCTCCGCCACGGACAGGCGCAAGGGGAAACGCTCAGTGCGCCCGCCGCGCTCGACGTCGCGGTTCTGCTTGCCCCAATCGGCCACGATCGCACCACCCTCCGCCAGCGCAGCGACCCCCCGAAAGGGAGGGACACAGACGCCAGTCTGTCACCCCCTGGCCGGGACGGCTAGGGGCAAGGATCGTTTTGTGCACACAAAACGTATAACTTGCTCCTCCTCCCGGAGGTGCTGAGTTTTGGCACGTTCGACAGAACGCGCTTCGAAACTGCTCGAATAGGCCCCGAGCGCTAGCGCTCCATTTTTCGACCACGTAACCTGTTCGGGTGTCTACCGATCCTGATGCCATTGCCCGCGCTGCCGACGAGCGACTTGCCCGCGACCGCCAGCAGCAAGTCGAGGTTGTTCGCTCGCTCGCCGCTGCCGAGCAGGCACGCACCGAGGCCGCCACTCGCCTTAAGGACGCAGAGACGGAGCACGCCAAGCAGTGGCGTGCCGCGTTGCGCTCGGGGTGGGAGGAACGCGCCCTGACTGACCTCGGACTGTCGGCGCCGAGTAAGCGCGCGCCGGGGCGTCCGCGCAGCAGCAAGCCTGCGCAGCAAAGCGACGCTGACGCGCAGCAGTAACCCGATCCAGCGCTGGGGGTGAGCATGGACGAGAACGGCCCCGCCAAGGGCGGGCTTTGGGTGATCGCGGGGGCGATCGCGCTGCCCGTGCTGATCATCGGGCTCGTGCTCGCTATCGCCCTCGGCGGCGCGAACACCGCTGCAGCGTGCGGCCCTGCCGCACGGGTCGATCCCGATAACCTCGCCGTCGACAGCGTCGACGGCTACGACGCCGAGCAGCTGCGCATCGCAGCGCTCGTGATGAACGCAGCTGCCGAGCGAAACCTCGGCCGCGACGGGCAGATCGTCGGCGTCATGGCAGCTATCGGAGAGTCGTCGCTGCGCAATCTCGACTACGGCGACGACCTGGGCGGCGTCACCAACCCGGACGGCTCGCCGACATGCAGCCTCGGCATCATGCAACAGCAGTGGTGCCTCGGGTGGGGCACCCGCGAGCAAGTGCTCGATCCGGCCTACGCAGCCGGCGCATTCTTCGAACGCCTCGCCGCCGTAGACGGCTGGGCGGAGCTCGACCGCACGCTGGCCATCAACCGCGTGCAGGGCAACGCTGACCCGTACCACTACCAGCGCTTCGAGAACTCCGCCGCGGCGATCGTCGACGCGCTCGCGCCCGGCGCGGCCGGCGTCGGCTGCTCGACGAGCGGATGGGCCTCCCCGGTCGACCTCAACGACCCGAACATGATGCTGACAAGCTGGTTCGGGATGCGTTCGGCCGACCTGTTCGGCTACGCCTACTTCCACTCCGGCGTCGACTTCTCCGCCCCGGTCGGCACGCCCGTCTACGCCGCTGCCGGCGGGACCGTCGTAACGGCGATCACCAACCAAGGCACCGCGACAACCGGCTACGGAAACGTGGTCCTCATCGACCACGGCGGCGGCGTGCAAACCCGCTACCAGCACATGCCGCCCGGCGGCGTCCAGGTCGAGGTCGGACAGACCGTGCAGGCCGGCGAGCAGATCGGCCTCATCGGCGACAGCGGCGCCTCCTCCGGCTCGCACCTGCACTTCTCGCTCCTCACCGGCGGCAAGACCACGACGGATTATGCGATCGACCCGATCCCGTTCTTCCTCGAGCACGGCGTCGACTTCTGCTCCCTCCCCCAAGCCGCCCAGTCTTCGACCGTGAACACCTGCCGATAGGACCACCGATGCGCCGTCGAATCACACCCGCACTCGCGCTCGCGATCGCCGCCGGCATCGCCCTGGCCGGCTGCACGCCGGACCCGGAACCGGCGCCGAGCTCGACGCCACTGCCGAGCGCCAGCATCGGCGACGGCGACCTGGAAGACCTGGTGGAGGTGCCCGACGCCGAACCGCTCGAGACGGCCGCCGTCGACGCGCTCACTGCCTACCTCGACAAGGACGCCAACCCCTGGTTCGACGGCCTGCGCCCGCACCTGACCGACGCGGCCGCGGCCGCGTACGGCACGGTGCAGCCGGCCAACATCCCGCCAGCCGAAATCGACGGCGACCCGTACGCGCGTCTCGGGACTAATCCCGAACTGCAGCAGGTCGACGTGCCGACGACGATCGGCATCTACACCGTCAACCTCGAGCGCGAGAACGGTGCCGGCCCCTGGCTGGCCGCCTCGTTCGTGCCGCCCGCGCAGTAGCGCTCCCGCGGCCGCCTACGGCGCTGCAGCTGGGTCCTGCAACCCCCTGACCACCTGTGGACGGCACGAGCTCTCTCCTTCGGGCTCGTCCCGCCCACAGGTGGACAGCGGGACCCCAGACGTCCGCCCGCGCACAGGCCGCTACGTCACGTCCTCGACAAACCGCAAACTCGGGCGCGGCGGCCTATGCACGGGCTTGAAGCGCGGCGCCTGCAGCACGCTAAAGAGGCCAGGGAATCGCGACGGACCGTCACAGCTAGGTTGTCCGCATGACCGACTCCGCAGCCGAGCGCCTGGCGCACATGACCGGCCGTTATATCCAGCAGCACGCGGAGGGACCGAAGGAGGACGAGGCCCTCGGCCGCATCGCGGGCGCCCTCAAGTCCTGGCGGGAGCAGATGGGCGATCGGTCGGTCGGCATCATGTCGCGACACGATGGCTCAGACCTCCGAGGCGACGAGCTTCGAGTCCCGAAACTGCCTCGTGAAAGACGCAGCCGCGCCACACAGAACGACCCGCTCACGCACGTTGCCCCCTCGGAGCTCGCCGACCATGCGATCGGCACGTTCCACAACCTGATGCGTGCGTTCGACAGCATGGTCGTTAATGACGAGCGCACAGAAATGCGCCTGCACCTATCTGCGGAGTTCGTGCTGATCCGGGCTCTCATTGAGGCGGCGACAACCGCCCTATGGCTGCTCGGTCCCGACGATAGCGACGAGCGGATCCTGCGAGCTTTGCGTCTCCGCTACGACGAGCTCTTGCATTCTCGGAACCTCACGACCGTCTACAACAAGTACGCAGACATCGCCGACGACGACGCTGCCCAAGCGCAAGAGGCGTTCATCAGCGGGCAGATCGACGACCTCGCCGAAGTGGCTCGCTCGGCAGACATCGCGTGGGCGGAGGTCAAGAAGCGGCCTGGCCCGAAGCTCATTGCTCTCGAGGCGGGTGAGTTCGCACCCGAGCTCGGGCCTGCGATGACGTTCTGGTACTGGTCGACGGCAAGCTCCATCGCCCACGCAGAACCGGCGAATCTGTACCTACTCGCCGACCTCCGGTTCATCGGTGTCGACGTGCGCGACCAGCCTGTGGCCCATGCAGAACCGAGCGGCGCGGCCATCTGGAAGCACCTCGAAGCGTCGATCCTCCTGATCCGACACGCGCACAGATTCTGGAACCTACGTTCCCGGGCCAGCTAACGCGAGCCGATCATCCTGCGAGAGCCCAGAAGCATCGATCGACCGTTCTCAAGCCCCGCCGCTCCACTCCAGCCGGCGACTCGCGTGTAAACAAAGACCATGAGGAACGCTCCAGTGTTGACTAAACGAACGGAACTCCGGCGTATCACCCTCGAGGGCGGCGCTTGATGATCGATCTGGATACGACCCGAGCGCTTCGGAGCGCGCGCCAACTAGAGCAGTTGGTTCGAGCAATTCTTGCTGCGTCCAGTCTTGACGAGAGCCTGTCAATCGAGTGGAAAGAGGGGTTCGACGACCTCACGTCGAGCGAAGCGTCATTCGCGATCGCTCGAGCGATCCTCGGATTCGCCAACCGTCCAGTTGCGATATCAAAGCGGTCATTCGAGGGGGTCGGCTACCTCGTGATTGGCGCCGATCCCGTCAAGGGATTGGTCGATCAGGTCAGCCGCGATAGCGCCGAGGTGACCGCAGCGGTGCATCGTTACACAGGCACCGGCAGACCCGACTGGAATTACCAGGCTGTACGAGTCGACGGCGCGCAAGTCCTAGTTGTCATCGTGGAAGCGCCTCAGGACGGCGATCGCATCGCCATGCTTCAGAAGAGCTATCAACCTCCCGGGGGTCGGCTAGTTCCAGAGGGAACCATATTCGTGCGTCGCGTTGGAGCCACCGAACGCGCATCTCGTGCAGAAATCGAGGGCTTGCAAGACCGGCTCATCGCCGGTCACCGAGGAGTGAGCGCACTCGACCTGAGTCGAACGACCGCGCGCGAGTTGGTCGCCGGAATCGTCGAATCCGGCCGAGCATGGGTCGTCACAATGCAGGGCATCGCAATGGTTTCAGCGAAGCAACGCTTCTCCCAAAGGGACTGGGCAGAGTGGGTCAGTACCGACTCCGGTCGAGAGGCTGCCGCCGCCATGAAGCTGGTTGCCGGCAACACGAGCCGCTTGAGGATGAGCGAGTCTGACGAGTTCCTACTGATCTGGCTAGCAAGGCTTGAGGAGGCTTTGAACGATGGGGCCGGCCTAGATGCACTGCATGGCAATGGGCCCCTACCGCAAGACGAGCGATATGCCGTATACGACAAGCTCAGCACCATCAAGGGGCTGCTTTCGGCGCTCGAGGCTCGCGCCATTGAGCTCTACGTTGGCTGACTTACGAAGCCGGCCCCTTACTTGAAGGCTGAGCAGAACCGCTCTCGGAAGGCTCAGGCTCGGGCTCAAGCTCGGGGCGCAAGTGCGCCACCTGCATGATCTCGATATCGCCCGCCTCGATGACAACCCAGTCCGTGCCGATCAGCTCGTGCACTTGATCAGCACCAGGCGCTCGCGAGTGAATCGTCCCAGTGAGGATGATGGCTCGATGAGGTTCCGGGTCCGGATTCGGATCGAAGCTATGCAGGAGCCCGCTGGCCCAAGTCCCATCTTTCAAGGTGAGACCGACGACCACCTGAAGCGCCTCCTTCGGTCGAAGCACCTCTGACCACGCGGATGTGTCGCGAGTGATTTCCGACTTCCAGATGAGCTTCAGGCCTTTTTCGTGGATCGCCTTCGAGCCGAGCAGTAGGCCGAGGAGGGTCGCCGCCGCAACCAGAACTATCCCAACGACGACGGCGGCGAGCAGGTGCTCGCGAACCCATGTGAGGTTTCCACCGAGGATGCCGAGGACGATGTCCCCGACGGGTCTTATGAGTGTTGCAGCGACGGCGACGACAAGAGCCACGACAGCGTTGCAGACCGTGCTGACGAACACGACGGTGGCAGTCTCGCGTATCGCGGATCGCTTGCCACTAGGACGATGCCCTTCTCGAGCGAAGTTGAACGCCACGCCAGGGAAGAGGGCGAAGACGTAGACCGCGACGCCTAAAAGATCTGTTGGCATGCTCTTCAACTCTCGATGAGATACTGAGGCGAGGAGGTTCCACCATGGCAGACAACAAAGCTGGCCAGTGGCACACCACTGCGGCCCAGCCCACCAACCTCAAAGAGGGCCTGCAGCCCGCGAGGGTGCAGTTCGTGCCGACCCCGCGGCCAGCCTCGTCCCAGATGCAGCCGCCGCCAGCGGCACCTAAGAAGTAGTCTCAGCGCGCATTCCGGGCAACACCGCCTCGGTCGTTTCCAAGCCCTTTGCTGCGCGCCGCTCTTGCGCACGAGCGAGGGTCGCCCGGCTCACGTCGAACAGCTTCGCGACCTCGCTGGCCGTGTGATCGCCGGAATCGAGCAGTGCGAGCGCATGCGCTTCCTGCGCTGGCTTGAGTTTCGGCGAGCGGCCGCGCAGCCGACCCTTCGCCTTCGCGATCGCCATGCCCTCCTTGGTGCGCTCGCGGATGAGGTCTGACTCGAACTCCGCAAACGTCGCGAGCAGCGAGAAGAACATGCGCCCCATCGGGCTGGACGGCTCGTAGGTCTGCCCGCCGATCTGCAGCGCAACACCCTTCGCGGTGATCGCGTCAGCGAGCTCGTGGAAGTCGCGGATGGATCGGGCGAGACGGTCGAGCTTGGTGACCACGAACGTGTCACCCTCGCGCGCGGCCGCGAGCGCCTGCTCGAGCGCGGCACGCCCGGTCGTCGTGCGACCGCTGCGGCCCGCGTCGACGTAGATGCGTTGCTCGTCGACGCCGGCAGCAAGCAGCGCCTCGCGCTGCGCCTGCGCATCCTGCTTAGACGTCGACACCCTCGCGTACCCGATCAGCACGGCAACCTCCCCCGGCGCCGAGCTCACGTGTTCGATAAAGGCACCTTCACCGCACATTTTACCGTACGGGTTATTCGAACACCAGCGACGCCAGCAACGGCAGGCAACCGTGCCGGCGCCGGCAGGCGTACGGAGAGGGATGGCCTATCGCACACCGCGTAGACCGTTCGGCCCCGACGTTCCGAAGCTCGCGTTACGTGGCGGTGGCTATGACTGGGCCGCCTAGTGGCTGGGGCGTGCATGTAACGGTCCGGACGCGAAGCGCTGTGAACGAGGCCGATAGACGAGCTGCTGGCGCGCGGTTCTGGGGATGCTTCTGCTGGGCGATGGAGTGCCCGGAAAGCAGGGTGCAGGAGTGACCATCGCGTACGAGGCGCCACCCGAGGAGTCGGCGGACTCGACTGAGCACGTCCTACTCGCCGGTGCCGCCGAAGGAGATGCCGCATCGCTGATGAGCCTGTACGACCTGTTCG
>JAAIGF010379825.1_pt1 | contig 10568 bp, 9 predicted proteins | sample 6487441 | NCBI WGS metagenome assembly JAAIGF01 (sample SAMN13974129, study PRJNA590717) | phyllosphere metagenome | biome: pepper field; feature: multiple bacterial spot infested pepper fields; material: pepper leaves; isolation source: leaves from pepper fields | host: Capsicum annuum ...
TGCCCATGCTCAGAAAGCCGATGGTCAAGCCCGTGGCGGGGCGTGCGGGCAGGGCGGTCACTCCCCAGACCAGATATACGCCCGTCAGGGTGATGTAGGCGGCGCCGAACAGCGTGCCGCCAGCCAGTGTCCAGGCCGGCGCGGTGGCTGTCATGCCGACCAGGATGATGGCAGCAGCCATGATCCCCAGGAAGATCCGGTGGGTTCGGCCCAGTCCAAGGTTGGCGATCAGTGTGCCGGCTCCGGCGCCTGCAATGCCCGCCGCGCCGATGGCAATCCACAGCAGGCCAGCCTGCTCGCCTTCCCAGCCCAAACGCAACACGACCAACTGAGCCCCGAACGACCACAGGGCCGTGCTGGACGCCCCCATCAGGAAAGACGCTGCGATCAGCCTTTTAAGCGTCTGGTTGAAAACGGGCGTGCGGCTTGGTGCGGGCGCCTGCGGGCCTGCGGGCAGTACAAGGGCGGTTGCCACGGCGACCATAAGTGCGCCCGCCGCGAACATGGCGAACATCAGCCGCCATCCGCTATCGAGCACAAGGACGAGTGTGCCGCACAGGGCCACGCCTGCGCCCGTGCCTGCATTGATGATGGTATTGACCGTCCCTTGTTGCGCGGGTCGGATGCTTGTGGCCACGGCGGCAGCCATGGGCGGTGAAGCCAGGCCCGCGCTCAGTCCGGCAAGAAGAACTGATGCCCCCAGCCACGACGCCGAGGGCGCCCAGGCAATGCCAAGCATGCCCAGCGCCGCGATCAGGGCGGCGCCGACGGCAACCGGACGCGCGCCGAGCCTTTCGCTCAGGCGTGCAGCCACCAAAATGGCCACGCAATAGCCCAGGAATGAACCACCCGCGATCAGCCCGCTCCAGGTCGCAGGCAGGTCCAGCTCGGCATCCATCTGGGGCAGGAAAAGTCCGAGCGCAAACCGTGCAAAGCCATAGCAGACGGCGATCAGGCCAAAGCCGGTGGTGCAGAGGAGGGCGGCCGGCTTCATGGCCGTGCCTGCTGTATCAGCGTGGCAGCGGCCCGGCGGGCTACCGCGATGGTGGCCTTGCCACGGTAGGCCGCTGCGGCGGTCGCGCCTTCGAACAGGATCAGGATCTGCTCGGTCAACTCGTCGTCGTGGCGGCCGATGTCGCGCTCAACGGCTTGTGCGACTTGTTCGCGGAACCTGGCTTTGTGGGCAGTCATGGCAGCGGAAATCTCTGCCGTGTCGCCGCCGGTTTCCCCATGTGCGCGCAGGAACAGGCAGCCCCGGCTGCTTTCCTCTTCCAGCCACTCGGCTTGGGTCTGGAAGATTGCGTCGACGCTGGACGCATTCAGCCTGGTCATGAAGCGCTGATCGCGCTCAGCCAGCACGGATGTGATGAGGGACGTCTTGCTGCCGGCGTGCTTGTACAGCGTGCGGCTCGACATCCCGGCTTCTTTCGCCAGGTCGTCCATGCCGGTGGCGTTGAAGCCTTGCCGGTTGAAAAGCTGCTCTGCGGCAGTGATGAGTTTGCTTCGGTAGTCCATGGGTCGAATGTAAAACGATCGTTTTACATCGTCAACATGGGTCGCGTGTTTCGTCGGCGTGAGCGGGCTGCTGGTGACAGGCGAAAAAAAACCACCCCGAGGGGTGGTTTTCTTTTGCTCGAATCCAGCCCTGCCGAAGCAGGGCTTGTTCAGCAGGCTTACGCCTGCCGAGGATTAGAACTTGTGACGCAGGCCCACGCCGAATTGCTTCGTCGTGTTGTCGTCGCCGACGTTGCCGCGGCTCGAGCCCAGCGTGCCGGTGCCGTTTGCCTTGTTGAAGTTGATGTTGTCCACGTAGGCGAAGTACGTGTACAGGTTGGTGCGCTTGCTCACGTCGTACGTGTAGCCAACTTGCCAGCCGTCGATGTCCCAGTCGCTGGCACGCTTGTACGAGCCGAAGACCGAGCCGTTGCCGACCGGAACGGTCACGCCAACCAGGTAAGCCTTGGTGTCTTCGAAGCCGGTTGCGCCAGGAGCCACGCCGGTGGTGATGCCACCGCCGATGCCGTCTTGGTCAGCGAAGGCCAGGTGCAGCTTGGCAACGCCGAAGTTGTACACACCGCCGACTTGCCAGACCTTGGCCTTGTCAGCACCGCTCAGACCGAAGTTGACTTGGTCATACGAAGCGGCGACCAGCAGGGGGCCGTTCGAGTAGCGGACAGCAACGCCAGCCAGACGGTCGTTGTCGCTGTGATCCGGCACTTCTTGGCCGTTGGCTTGCAGGCTGTAGTTCACGCCAGCTTGGAAGCCGCCGAAGTTGGGCGACAGGTACTTGATGGTGTTGTCGGTGCGGACGGTGTCCGAAGCGACGAACACGTTGCCGAAGTTGGCAGCGTTGAAGCCAGCGCCGAAGGGATCGACTGCGCCGAAGAATTCCGAGGTCACGGTCACTTGACGACCGAAGCGCACGTCACCGAAGCCGCCGCTCAGACCAGCCCACGATTGACGACCGAACAGACGGCCGCCTTGCAGCGATTGGCCGTTCGAAGCGTCGAAGCCGCTTTCCAGCAGGAAGGTGGCCTTCAGACCGCCGCCCAGGTCTTCTGCGCCTTGCAGGCCCCAGCGCGAACCCGACTGGTTGCCGCTAGCGAGTTCGTTGACCGAGCTCAGGCCGTCGGTCTTGGTGTAGACGTAGCCGACGTCAACGATACCGTACAGGGTCACGCTGCTTTGGGCTTGTGCAGCGCCGGCGAAGCCAGCCAGCAGGGCTGCGGCAAGGAGGGTCTTTTTCATTCAGGTTTCTCCGATGATTGTGAGAAGACTTGGCGCACCAAAAACAGTGGTCTTGCGAAACAAATACCGCGGCTGGCGCAGTATCGAAAACCGTTCTTAGGGGCTTGTCCCCGAACTCCCGTTTTCAGGAAGCTTGGCCTATTGCATCAAAAATCCCGGCGCGCCGCCAAGCGCGAATTCGGGAAAGTGGCTGAAATCGTGCAAGGATGTCTTTTCCCTGCAACACTACAGTCTGTCCCGGAACGGCCGTTAATACGTATGGCGACCGCTCCAACCCGCATCAATTCAGGAGTTTCGCCCCATGATCACGCCGCCTTCCTCTTCCATCCGCCGCCCCGGGCCGCTCGATGCGTTGCTGGGCGAGGTCGATCGCGGCCTCCAGGTTCTGGCCGGCGTGCTCCACGGCGAGCGTCCAAACCCTGCTGGCAAACGTGACCCCCAGGCCGACGAGGCGATGACTCCGGCCGAGCGGCGCCATGCCGCGGGCCTCATGCGCGTCAATCATGTGGGCGAGATCTGCGCGCAGGCACTTTACCGGGGGCAGGCCGCCATGACGCGCAATCCGCAGACGCAGGCGCTGCTGGGACGCGCCGCCGCCGAAGAGGTCGATCACCTGAACTGGCTGAACACCCGGTTGAAGGAACTGGGTGCGCGTCCCAGCCTGCTCAACCCGGTCTGGTACGCGGGTGCGTTCTCGCTGGGGCTGGTGGCCGGCCGGATCGGCGACAAGGTCAGCCTGGGTTTCATGGCCGAAACCGAGCGTCAGGTCGAGGCCCATCTGGATGGACACCTCGAAAAGCTGCCGGAGTCGGACGAGCGATCACGACAGATCGTGACGCAGATGTGCGAAGACGAGCGGGCGCACCGGGTGACGGCGGAAAACCACGGCGGCGTGCCGCTGCCGGCGCCGGTTCGTACGGCGATGCGCGCCAGTGCCAAGGTGATGACGTCGACGGCCTACTGGATCTGAATCCGCTGTCGCGGCTGGCCGGGCAAGGTCAGCACCATGCAGAACGCCGGACATCGATGGCTGCATCCCCAGGTTGGGCGTCGACCCAACCCTCAGGGGCAGCTCACGATCCGGCGTTCTTTTGAGGCTGTCGAGCGTGTCAGCCCTCGACGATTTCCACGGACAAGGTCTGCGCCGCGGTGTGCGCCAGCATGGCGGACGCCGAGCAGTACTTTTCGTGCGACAGCTTGACGGCGCGGTCCACGGCTTCCGGTGGCAGGTTCTTGCCGGTGACCGTGAAGGCGTAGTGGATCTTGGTAAAGACCTTGGGATCGGTCTCGGCGCGTTCGGCCGTCAGTTTCACGCTGCATCCGGTGATGGCGTGCCGGCCGCGCTTGAGGATGAGCACGACGTCATAGGCCGTGCAGGCTCCGGCGCCGGAAAGCAGCAGCTCCATGGGGCGGGGCGCCAGGTTGTTGCCGCCGCCCTCGGGTGCGCCGTCCATGACGGCAACGTGTCCGCTGCCCGTGCGGGCGGTGAAGAGCATGCCTTGCGGGCCGCCCCAGTCGATCGTGGTTTCCATGTTGCTTTCCAGTGGGAACGAGGCGGCCATCATACCCAGCGGCCAGGCCGCTGAAACGGTGCTGCAATGCGTCACAGGTCTTTGCTATTTCTCTCTATATATATAGAGGTGTGACGAAGTGTGCCTGCGCACCGCGATGGTGCGCTTGTTTTCCTCGTTTCCGAAGGATGCGGTCGAGCGGGTTCGGGGCATCCCGTAAGGGCGAGCGCCGATGTACAACCCGTCGACGATCTCGATCAAAATGCAACAAAACCGTGCGTCGATGCACCGAAATCTTGCAACGCACAAGGTGGCTCCCTATAATTCATTTCATCAGACGTTGCTCGTGACTGCGTTGCGACACCTACGGCCCGGCATGCATTGCCTCCGGCAGGTTGGCGCAAGAAGCGTAAGGCCCGGTCCCTGCAAGTCACCCAGTGTCTCCTCCACCCTCCTCCTTTGGTGGATTTAGCCCGAAGCGTTTGCTCCGGGCTTTTTTTTGTCCGCAATCTGCCTGGTTGCGTAGCAACGTCAGCATGGCCGCCCATCAAGGTGCTGGGCCGGGTCGACGCCCATGACTCCTGCCACGGCACATGGCTGTCGCAATGCGTGGGGTGCCTGCGTTGCACGGACGCCCGTGCGCCGGCTTTTCCTTGCTCGAATCAGGGCTTGCGCGCTATATTCGAAGGCTTGACCGGATTCACACTCGCTCAGTGGGTGTCACGCGTCGTCGGTTCGACTTGCCAGGCATGTCGGGCTGCCAGAGGCGGGCGCCCTATCCAATAAAGCGCAGGTGGGTCCGCACGGGTAAGCAATCCCGGGGGTGTCAGATGCGGCGTCATTCGTGATGCCGGGTCGAACGCCTTGCCGCAAGGCTCCCTGCCCAGCAGGAAGTCGCGGTTCGATGTGCCGGCAGCTGTTGCCGGCACGGTACCAACAGTTCGTCGTCCAGAGGATTCCCTCATGAAAACCTTCGTTGCGAAGCCGCATGAAGTGACGCGTGACTGGTACGTGATTGACGCCAAGGGCAAAGTCCTCGGTCGTGTGGCCAGCGAAGTCGCACACCGTCTGCGCGGAAAGCACAAGCCGGAGTTCACGCCTCACGTTGATACGGGTGACTACATCGTCATCATCAACGCCGCCGAAATCGTCGTGACCGGTAACAAGGCGCAGGACAAGCGCTACTATCGCCACTCGGGTTACCCGGGCGGTATCACCGAGACCACCTTCCAGAAAATGCAACAGCGTTTTCCGGGTCGTGCGATCCAGAAGGCCGTCAAGGGCATGCTGCCCAAGGGCCCGCTGGGTTACGCCATGATCAAGAAGCTGAAGATTTACGCCGGGTCCGAGCACCCGCACAGCGCGCAGCAGCCCAAGCTGCTCGACATCTGAGGAGCCGGGAACCATGATCGGTAACTGGAACTATGGCACGGGTCGCCGCAAGACTTCGGTCGCACGCGTCTTCCTGAAGAAGGGTTCGGGCAAGATCACCGTCAACGGCAAGCCCGTCGACGAGTACTTCGCTCGCGAAACCGGCCGCATGATCGTGCGCCAGCCGTTGGAACTGACGAACCACCTCGAGTCGTTCGACTTCCACATCAACGTGCATGGCGGCGGTGAAAACGGCCAGGCCGGCGCAGTCCGTCACGGTATCACCCGTGCACTGATCGACTACGACGCCAGCCTCAAGCCGTCGCTGTCGCAAGCCGGCTTCGTGACGCGCGACGCCCGTGAAGTCGAACGTAAGAAGGTCGGCTTCCACAAGGCACGTCGTCGCAAGCAGTTCAGCAAGCGCTGATCGGCTTTGCCCGTCTCGTCCGCCAGCATTCGGGGCGAGACGCAAAACAAAAGGCCGCAGCGATGCGGCCTTTTGTTTTGGTGCCGGCCCTGGCAATGGGGACGGCTCGCGAACCGGGTTCGCGAGCCGTCCTGGCCAGGCCGGACAGCTTTTGCGGAGGCTGCCACCGACCGTCACGAAGCATGCGACGGCTTGGTGGTAAGGTCGCGGTCATGAGCGCTCGCGCGAGGCGGGCGCGGTCTCTTTCAGACAGGAGAACGCGGTGAGCAAGGAAAACGGGCAACGCAAGCTTAAGGTCGGCATCGTCGGCGGAACCGGCTACACGGGCGTGGAACTGCTGCGCCTGCTGTCGCAGCACCCGGACGTGGAACTGACGGCCATCACTTCCCGCAAGGAAGATGGCCTGCCTGTGGCCGAGATGTATCCCAGCCTGCGCGGGCGTGTGGGCATCGCGTTCAGCTCGCCCGACAAGGCCCGCCTGACCGAGTGCGACGTCGTTTTCTTCGCCACCCCGCACGGCGTGGCCATGGCACAGGCCGCCGAGCTGCTGGCCGCCGGCGTCAAGATCATCGACCTGGCTGCCGACTTCCGCATGCAGGATCTGGCTGCGTTCGAGAAGTGGTACAAGCTGCCGCACGCCTGCCCCGACATCCTCAAGGAAGCGGTCTATGGCCTGCCGGAGATCCGTCGCGAAGCGCTGCGCACCGCGCGCGTGGTGGGCAACCCGGGCTGCTACCCGACCACCGTGCAGCTGGGTCTGCTGCCGCTGCTGGAATCTGGCAAGAAGCTGATCGACGTGTCCAGCCTGATCGCCGACTGCAAGTCGGGTGTCAGCGGTGCCGGACGCAAGGCCGAAGTCAGTCTGCTGTTCTCGGAGGCCAGCGACAACTTCAAGGCCTACGGCGTGGCCGGTCACCGCCACCATCCCGAGATCGTCGAGCAACTGCAAAGCGTGCACGGCGCACCCATCGGCCTGACCTTCGTGCCGCATCTGGTGCCCATGATCCGCGGCATGTTCTCGACCCTGTACGCGCGCATCCTGCCGGAAGCCCGCGACACCGATTTCCAGGCACTGTACGAAGCCCGCTTCGCCAACGAGCCGTTCGTCGACGTGATGCCCTTCGGCAGCCTGCCGGAAACGCGTTCGGTGCGTGCCTCGAACAACCTGCGCATCGCCCTGCATCGTCCTGATGGCGGCGATCTGCTGGTGATCCTGGTGGTGCAGGACAACCTGGTCAAGGGCGCATCGGGCCAGGCCGTGCAGTGCATGAACCTGATGTCGGGCCTGGACGAAGAGGCTGGCCTGCGACATATCGCCGTCCTGCCGTGACCGGGCGACGGGCCGCCATTGAAGGCGGGCCCGTCTGCCGCATATAGGAAGAAGCGGGCGGCTGAGCGAGCAGGTCGTGGCCGCCCTGCAACGCAAGCAGCGTTGCGACGTGCCCGGAGCTTTTCCCTGGCGCAAGCAGGGTTGAATTCACCCCTCAATCCCGGTTGAATGGGGGTATCCCCATCATGTTCCGAAGGCAATCGTGCCTCGGAACCCTCCCAGATGCATGGTCAGCGATGGCCGTGCCGGTCCGATGACCGGACGTCGCGGGACTTTTTTTAGCGTGCGTGCCGGCAAGAGTGCCGTCCCGGACGCATGGAGCGTGAGCATGAATGCAGCAGTAGAAACCGTGAACTTCGACGCCCCCCCGGTGCCGCTGGTCTTCACCGACTCGGCCGCCGCCAAGGTCAAGCAATTGATCGAGGAAGAGGGCAACCCCGAGCTGAAGCTGCGCGTGTTCGTGCAAGGCGGAGGCTGTTCGGGCTTCCAGTACGGCTTCACCTTCGATGAAGTCCTGAACGACGACGACACCGTCCTGGACAAGGAAGGCGTGCAGTTGCTGATCGACCCGATGAGCTACCAGTACCTGGTCGGCGCCGAGATCGACTACAAGGAAGATCTCGAAGGCGCGCAGTTCGTCATCAAGAACCCCAACGCCGCCTCCACCTGCGGTTGCGGTTCGTCGTTCTCGGTCTGATTCCTGCAGGTCGACGCCGGTCCGGTCGGGCTGGCGTCGCGGAACGTCCCGGGCGGGTGTTGTCCGCCGGGTGGCCCCAATGCCAGGAAAGCGCCCCCTCGGGATGCGCAGCATGGGGCATGTATATTCGGCAGGCGCCCTGGTGAAAGCCAGGGCGCCTGCTTGCTTTCGTCGTGCTTTCGCGCACGGCAGCGGCCCGCGTGGCCGCGCTTTCCCCTGACTTGAGGCATGCACTTCCAATGGCCCTGATCGCCCTGACCGACCTTCAACTGGCCTTCGGCCACGTCGCCCTGCTCGACCACACGGATCTGTCCGTCGAATCGGGCGAGCGTATCGGACTGATCGGGCGCAACGGCACCGGCAAATCGTCGCTGCTGAAGCTGCTCGATGGCCGTGGCGTGCCCGACGACGGCCTGGTGTCGCGGCAGAGCAATCTGCGCGTGGCCACCGTCGAACAGGAACCGGAGTTCGACGAAGGCGATACCGTGTTCGACGCGATTTGCGGCGGCCTGGGGCAGGGGCGTGACCTGCTGCGCAATTACCACCAGGTGACGCATGCGCTGGCCGACGCCGAGCCGGGCGATGCTTACGACGCCTTGATGGACCGCCTGTTGGCGCTGCAGGGCGAACTGGAAGCGCATGACGGCTGGACGGTGCAGGCACGGGTCGAGGCCCTGGTCGACAAGCTGGGCCTGAACCCCGATGCGATGGTGGCCGGCCTGTCGGGCGGGACGCGCAAGCGGGTGGCACTGGGCCGGGCGCTGTTGGGCGAACCCGATCTGCTGCTGCTCGACGAGCCGACCAACCACCTGGACTTCGAGGCCATCACCTGGCTGGAAGAACTGCTGCGGGCCTTCAACGGTGCCGTGGTCTTCGTGACCCACGATCGGCGCTTCCTGGACGCGGTGGCGACCCGTATCGTCGAACTCGACCGTGGCAAGCTGGCGAGCTTCCCGGGCAACTTCACGGCCTACCTGACGCGCAAGGCGGAATTGCTGGAAGCCGAACGCCTGGAAAACGCCCGCTTCGACAAGTTCCTGGCGCAGGAAGAGGTCTGGATCCGCAAGGGCGTGGAAGCGCGCCGCACGCGAAGCGTTGGCCGGGTCAAGCGCCTGGACGACCTGCGCAAGCAGCGCGCCGAGCGCCGCGAGCGCATGGGCAAGGTCACCATCGACGTGGCCGAAGGCCAGCGTTCGGGCAAGCTGGTGGCCGAGCTGCTGAAGGTGACCAAGTCCTTTGGCGACAAGCGGGTCATCGACGACTATTCGACCACCGTGCTGCGCGGCGACCGCATCGGCCTGATCGGACCGAACGGCGCGGGCAAGACCACCTTGCTCAAGCTGATCCTGGGCGAACTGCAGGCCGACAGCGGCAGCGTTCGGCTGGGCACCAATCTGTCGGTCGCGTACTTCGACCAGATGCGTTCGCAGCTCGATCCGGAATCCACCCTGGCCGACGTCATCAGCCCGGGTAGCGAGTGGGTCGAGATCAATGGCCAGCGCAAGCACATCATGAGCTACCTGGGCGACTTCCTGTTCGCGCCGGAGCGTGCGCGATCGCCGGTGCGTTCGTTGTCGGGCGGCGAGCGTGCGCGCCTGCTGCTGGCGCGCCTGTTCGCGCGGCCGGCCAACGTGCTGGTGCTGGACGAACCCACCAACGACCTGGACATCGAAACCCTGGAACTGCTGGAGTCCTTGCTGCAGGAGTATCCGGGCACGGTCTTCCTGGTCAGCCACGATCGCGCCTTCCTGGACAACGTGGTGACGCAGACCATCGCCTACGAAGGGGATGCGGGCTGGCGCGACTATGTTGGCGGCTATGAGGATTGGGTGGCGCAGCGGGCTCGGGTGGCGCCCACCCGGGCGGAAGCGCGTGCCGACAAGGCGGCGGCAAAGCCTGCTGCGGCGCCCGCGCCGGCCCCTGCACCTGCGCCCGCCGCACCTGCTGCCGAGCCGGCGGCCAAGCCCAAGGCCCGCTCGCGGCTCAGTTCCTGGGATCAGCGTGAACTCGACGGCCTGCCCGGCGAGATCAGTGCGCTGGAAGCCGAACAGGCCACCTTGCAGGCCCGCCTGGCCGACGGCACGCTGTATCGCGACGATCCGGCCGAAGTCGAACGTGTGCAGGCGCGCTTGAACGAGCTGGATGAAGCGCTGATGACCAAGCTGGAGCGCTGGGAAGCGTTGGAAGCCAAGCAGGCGGGTTGATTCGACGTCCCACGGAGGTTGCCCCGGTCTGTCCGGCAGCCCCCGCGCCTGAATAGCTGGCCTGCGCGGCGAGACGAGGCCGAGTAGCCGCTGTCAGACCCACAGCCTGGAAATGGGCGGGGCCTTTTCCCGTCATGCCTCAGGCCGGGTGATACGCCCCCAGAATGCGCGGCCCCTTTGCGCCGGTGACCGCTGGCAGGTTGCCGGGCAGCCCTTCGACGTGCCGGGCGGCCAACCAGGCGAAGGCAAGCGCTTCCATCTGGGTGGCGGGCACGCCGAA
>JAAIGF010151741.1_pt1 | contig 10559 bp, 26 predicted proteins | sample 6487441 | NCBI WGS metagenome assembly JAAIGF01 (sample SAMN13974129, study PRJNA590717) | phyllosphere metagenome | biome: pepper field; feature: multiple bacterial spot infested pepper fields; material: pepper leaves; isolation source: leaves from pepper fields | host: Capsicum annuum ...
CTATGAACCAAAGTTCGACAAGTATCTAATACCGTATTGGAAGACGCCGGATATAGGAACCGGCGTAACCTATGCTTCCGGCGAAAATAAAAGAATGATGGTAGTTCCAAAATACCTCGTTGATACACCCGACTTGATTAGGATTAAATTTCAACGTAATAAGTCACAAGAAAAACCATTTCTTTACGTCGAAGGTTCTTAACATTGTTCGTAGAAAAGATATCAGATGAGGCTTACCTCGAGTTCGTAGCCAGATACGGCGACGAATGGTTAAACAATGTCTATGTAAACGAGCTTGAAAAGATCCAAGAAAATCTTAAAGAATACGGATGGGCGCTTGCTGGTTATATAACCGTTTCCGGCGACATTCCAGAAAAGCGCGACGGTATCATTCTAATCTATGACCACACCATCGATAGATATCTGGTACCGTACTGGAAAAGCTTGAACGACCGAGATCGCATTACATACGTTTCCGAGAATAAGATGAAATCTATCGAACTTGCAGTAACCGAAGAACAAGAAAAAGACCCTGATTCAATAATCGTGAAATTTGTACCAAACCTGTATTCAGGCAAGCCGCAACTCCATATCGTATCGGAATAGTAATGTTCATAGAAGCCCTTTCAGAAGAGGCCTATCTCGACGTTGTAACACGGTACAGCCATCTTGACTTCTATCAAGATAAAAATGTCGATGCAGTTTCGTTGGAAGTTTTTGTCGGATATATCTCTGTTAACAAATTCCCGGAAGACAAAATTTTTTCATTAATTTTTGACCCTATCCATAATCGCTATTTCGTTCCTGTACGACAACGCCGGAACGAGAAATACCTTATAGCGACGGTATGGACCGACGATGACAACGAAGAGCTTCTAATCACATCTGGATTGATTAATTCTGCAGCTATGGATTTCATAAAGAAAAACGACATAGACGTTGACATCGTTCGCCAAACATACATTACAACGTACGAAAGTTATGAAATCTTGGCAGGCGAACCCAAATGTTCATAGAAGCCCTTCCAGAAGAGGCCTATCTATCCTTCTCCATAGAGTATTCGGGGAACCAACCCTTTCTGGATCTCTATCTAGGACAGACATTCTATGATAGGGACTTGAATATCACCACGGAACTATGCGGCTACGTTTCAGTCAAACAGCCTATCCCGAAGCCTACCTATATCGCCGTTATCAAAGATCCCTGCTCCGGTATTTGCTTCTTACCCTTGAGATTTGTCGTAAACGGTTTTACTAGCGTAACGTTCTTCAGAGACGTGCTGTCAATGTATGCGCCCCTCGGTCCGTTTACTTATGACGAGGTAAAAAACGACATCGCCGTTGCTGCTTTCGTGAAATTCCGCAATAGTAATATGTATGACGTAGTCCTACAAGAGAACGATCAATGTTCATAGAAGATATATCCGAAGAAGCTTATCTAAATTTCTTAATCACGCACGGAGATAACAAAGTCTTGAAAGATTGTTATGTGGAAAAGACTTCGATAGATAATAGGTGGTTATATGGTTACAAAAACCTATACGGCTACACTTCAGTGGAAGGAGACATTCCTAGTAACAACGACCTTATACTTCTTTATGAACCAAGATTTGACCTTCATCTTGTACCGGTACGTATGGATCCAAACGACGGTGCAATTACATTTATGCCTTTTAGGAAATCCGGGCAAGTCCATATGTTTTTCGTCGGATACAACAAAGGTTTGGAAATACAACGATTGAAAAAATCAGAAAGTTTTGTAGCGTTAGAATCAAGATCATACGGTTGTGAAATTAGATTAATTTCACAAGAGAAAGAATAATGTTTGTAGAAGATATATCCGAAGAAGCTTACTTGAGCTTTATGGCCGAATGGGGCCACCGACCATACGTCATTCGTTCATACTTGTTCAACTCGCCACATCCTTCGGCGGGCGTTGAGGTAAGAAAAATCGGCTACGTATCGGTTGAAGGAGACATTCCTGAGAAACACAATCGAATCCTAATCTTCGATCCAGTTCATAACAAAAACTTCGTTCCGATGCGACGCCTTAATAATGCTATTCAGCTTATATCCGGTAGAACCAGAAGTATCGACGGCGTCGGTTGGCAGAAATTAAATGAATTATTGGTTTCATCTGCTATGGAAAACCGATCCGTCGCAATGTTCATTCCGGTACCAAATAACCCGGACAAATATTCTATTAGAATGCGCCCGATTGGCGGTATTCCTATTAAGGATTAAATTGACATTCATTGAAAATTTGGTTTATAAATAAACCATATGTTGATACCTTGGACTTAGTTCAGCGGTAGAACGTCATTTTTTGGTAGTGAATGTCCTAGGTTCGAGTCCTAGAGTCCAAGGTATCAACATATACGCGGGTATGGCGGAATTGGTAGACGCACCAGATTTAGGTTCTGGCGACGAGAGTCGTGGAGGTTCAAATCCTCTTACCCGTACGGAAGGTTAGCTCAGTCGGTAGAGCAAACGCTTGATAAGCGTTAGGTCGTAGGTTCAAATCCTTCACCTTCCACCAATCATTTTTTCTCCAAAAAAGTAGTTGACATTTTTTCTCAATAGATTATGGATGTGTCAAACGTCTTGAAATCCAAGAAGGGAAAGATATGTTCGATTATAGTCTCGTTGGTAGTAATTGGGTTGTAACCTCCAAAGCGAAGGTTTCCTATAAATCTGGCGATCTCGTTATGGCGATCTTGGATTTCGTCCACGATAATATCCGTTCGGCCCACGCCGACGAAGTTTTCGTTGGTTCGAACGCTACCCTTCATCATTTCAGCCAGCGTATCAATTACGGAAAAGACAAGTCCGGCAAGGCGGTCGAAACCCCCGACTTTTATCGTGCGGCGGTCGTATCGATGATGGACAAGGCCCAATCGGCTGTATTCTCGTTGGCCGTTGAAAAGGCCAAGAATTTCTACGACCCGTTCGACGCAAAGCAGCAGAAAGAAATCTACAAGTATGCGGATGCAATGCTTGCGAATTTCAATGCGATGTTCGAAGGCAAGGGCGCAAAACCATTGCCTGAATTGCCCACACAGCCTCGTGTGAAGCGTCCATACGTTAATCCGGTATCCATTTGGTCCGCAATCAAAGAACGCGATTGTGAGGCCATTGTGGTAGGTTTTCCCGACCTTTCGGTCAACATCTTCTGCAAGGCGGAAGACGTTGAAAAGCTTTCGGGTATCCCCGGCGTAGACAAGGTTCTGGTTCGTGAAATTAAGAGTTGACATTTCTTAATTTCGAGATATGTTTAGACAAAAATAGGAGTGCATTATGGATCGTACAATCGAAAAAGTTTATCCCGGCAAGCGTTGCACCATTCGCGTCGTCAAGCTCGCGGTTGATGGCGAGGATTGCTACGAAATCGAGGTCGAAACTGAACCGAAGTCTGGTGAGTTCGCTCTCTATTATTCCGACCGCATTGGTTCCGACAAGTTCAACAAGTTCAAGGCATATCAGATTGCCAGACGCCTTAAGCTGGAAAAGAACCGGATTATGATTTAATGCGCTCAGACGTTGCTCCGAGCGAATGGATACTCGACATTATGATGTCGGATGATCCTGACCTACAGCGCCGGATCATTGGTCCGGCGTTTGCCTTTGTCGAGATTACCGAATCCCACAAAGCCGTAAAGCATTCCTATCAATGGGATGGAAAAAATTACATATTGATTGATCTTGAATATGGAAAGGCGATATCGAATTTCGTTATTGCTTCGCGTTCCACGTTGACGGGTCGCATCAATACCCTTTATTCCCATTATGGCTACGATTTCCCCTTGAAGGCTAGGATTACGGATAACGAGTTCATTCTCGGCGGTATATCTCCTGCAGATGATTTTCACCTTTTCAAAATGGATGTTGGATGAGAATTCCGTTTGAAGCCGTTTCGGAAGAGATGCAGCTTGAAGCCATCGTAAAATACAAGTGGTTATCGACCGAGCGCGGCAAAGGCGCATTCTTTATGTCTTTCGAAAATCGATCCAATCAACCAGATCGACGTCAACATTGGGAAATATCCGGCCTCAAATACGTGTTGGTTCAAGACGTGTTTTTTAGTAACAACATTCGAACTAGCTCAAAGAGGTTGTTTTCTCGAGACGGCTTCTTAAAGACGTTGAATGATATCGATAGCCGCGCTACCGCGATAATTATGAAGTTTAGTGATTCGACTTTTATGTTCGGCGGTAAGCCGGTAAGGATATTGGAGTATCGAGCCGAATGAGATTTTCCCATACTCCTACCTTCCTAAAGGATACGGATAACACATTTCGGATGTGGTTCGAAATGTTCATTGGCGACCGGTTCCACCACTATAATGAGGACGAGATCGCTTTCTTCAAAATCCGTTGTGACGAAGAATACTTTCAGCATCTGCAGCGGATGGAGTATGATTTCGAGTTTGAAGGCGAACGGTTCTCAATGTTGACCGGCCTGCGGGACAAGCTTCGCATCTTCATTTATACAACGCAAAGCGTTATGAATTTTTCCGACATAACCATTGACGCGGTAGCCAGTGTTGAGGCCTTTCGCCATCCCCCGCAGCTTGGCGGGTTTATCGAAATTCGCGTTCATCCGAAGAGCGGCGTAGGCTACCGAACCTTTTAAAGGTAGGTGACTTGTATTAGCTCGCCGTCCGGTGCGTAAACCTCGCGAGCATTTCCTTTTACCAACTCCTTGAAATGCTTAATCTGAAGGTGCCGCCTAGTATTGTCGCGCCGAATGAGGAACGACGTTAGCGGCATCTCAATGAAGATCCCGACCTTACCGAAGCTAAAGCTATGATTGTTTGATTGCTGCGTTATCCAAACCTTGTGGTCTGGTTCTACGGCAAATACACGCTCATCGAAGCTCATTACGATTTCGAGATATTCTTCCTCGGTTGCTAGTCTCATTTCCAGTTCACGAAATATGTATTGGTAGGATCCATAATCGGGATAGTAAATTCTCCGTCGAGAACCCGCTCGCGATCATATAAACCCACGTGCTCTAGGTACAAGCGACCTTCTTCGACGCTAGCTAGTTCGCAGAATTCGACTTCACCTTTCGTATCAACCGCTTTTCTGAACAAGAACATCTTATTACCAAGGATTTCGAAATTCCCGCTTTCGCTGTCAATAGCATATACAGACAGTTTAATTTCTTCTTTGCCTTGTTTTATCTGCCAAGGTTTCAGTGTTACAAACTCTGGCCAAACTATCCAACACTCTAGATATTCTTCTTCCGTTAAGGCCCGCATACCACATCCCATCCTGTGACCGCCCTGCGGTGAACGCTGAACCTAGGTCCACGGACCCGATACTTCGCTATTGTGTCGTAAGCTGGTTCGTTTAGATGGGCATAGTGATAATCGTTGTTGGTAAAGATCCATTTCGCCCTTCTACCTTCCAACGGCTTACTAATGAGCACTACGAATGCCTTACCGAAATTGAAATCTATGCCGCCATACGCGGTATGGTGAAGCAGCATAGAATCCCATTCCCATCCCATCACATCTATTGTCTGAAGATAGATTTCCCGGATAGGCGTAAGGTAGATTTCGAGGAATTGTTCTTCGGTTGGTTTTACTAGCATTAAAACCATCCTGTTATAAAATTGCCATATACCGTTTTTTCGATGGTTGGCGATTTACCGATATGGTAGGACGATCTTTCCCCTCCGCCTACTTCTATAACGGAACCGTCCGCCATTAGTATCTGAATTATAAGAAGATCTGGATAGATGTCGTGCGTGGTTTCTGCGATAATTAGCAATCGTTTACCGTTGATTACGGTTGAGGTTTGACCGCTTCCTTCGGATAACTTTAAATGGGTATGTGCGCCCTTGGAATACCAACTATTGATATCCTCAGCCAACGCGACTGCGCCGAGGCCTAAAAGCTCTAGGTATTCTTCGTCGGTAGGTTCTCTTACGGTTCTAGTACCCATTCTATCCCATTTATTGAAATTAGAAATTTAAGCGGAACTCCCTTAAGGATCAATTCCATTTTGCCGGGAGGTACGAAGTGCGCTACGCCGGAATTCGCGTAGTAATATGCACCGTCGAACCAATTTTCTTCGATCTTATAGCCTATCCCGAAAAAAATGTCTAATGATTTCTCGAGAATTGATACGCCTTTTTCATTCTCTCGGACAAGAATTATAAAGTTTAAAGTTCCGAGGCTATCTTGAAGGTTTCTCATTAGGTTGCCACAATGTTCGTCCATTGCGATAGCTAAATATTCTTCGTCGGTGGCAGGCCTTATTCCCATTTCAACACCATCGTTCCACAATTGGAAAGAACAGGCCTGCTAATAACCCCATTTAACAGATCGTGATAATCGAAGAACCCACATTGGTTCAGATAGACTTGGTCTTCGACCTTTAGGACTAGCTCCAAAAATACAAACTTGCCATTTGGCGAAAATCCGCTCCTAAGCAAGAACATAGGGGTTCCGCCTATATTAAAACAACCTGTTTCGTGTACGATCTTATGGATATCGATAGTCGCCACTACCTTACTATCCTTCGGAACAGTATTAAACTGGTCAGGCCAGCGTCCCGTAATCTCGAGAAATTCTTCATCGGTTAAGCGTTCCATACGTCCCACATAAGGTTTCCGGCAGAGTTTATATAAGGACTATGATACTCACCGCTAATGATTTTTTCAGTTTCCCGGAGATGATGTAACGCATCTTGCGTAATGAAGTAATTGTACCGCCGAAGCGAAACTTTGCTCGTAGCCACGCAAAGAATGCCACAACGTCCAAATGATAGTTTTGCTCCTTCTGCCATCGGAATAAGATAAAGGCGCAAATCCATATCAAAGGAATCCGTATATTCCACAACCGTATCCAAATGGAGAAAGGATTCGGAAATAACGATTTCCAGATATTCCTCTTCCGTTACTAGGTGCGGCGTAATCATATCAGATACCCATTTCCGCGACTTCGATCATATTATGTTCATCGACGTACGGGTAAGCGTTTGGTCGGTACTCAATCTGCATCCATAGCGAGCCCGAAATATAATGAACACTGCCGTTTTCCGTTATCCAGTAAGCAGCGGTAGTGCCGGAACTAGGAAACTTGGTAACGTGGAAAATATACCGTTCTTCACCGCGCATTCGATAAATCAAGCGGCTTGTCTTTGTTGCATTCTTGAAAGGTTCAAGACCTTTAAAAACGAAGTCAAGGCCCCTTGAGACCGGACCGGCACCCATCGTCAATTCGAGGTATTCTTCCTCGCTAAAATCATTGAGATTCATCGGTGTCTCGCGATTCGTCGTCTTCCCAACGTAACCCGTGTTTTGTTGTTATCGGCAATAACGGCTCTCCCGCAAGAATAAGGTCCATCCACCTTGGCGGAACGTAGGAAGATATCGTTCTACTACGGTAATAGTATATCCCTACACCGCTACCTTGCTTTGACCAAAATTTGCTCATTTCTTCGCCTACCGCAAAGAAAACATCTATGGCTGTTCCTAGGAACGGATCGCCTTTGGCATTTTCTCTAATAATAACGACGACCTCTTCCCCGCTTACTAGGCTGTTCATAACCAAGCTCATATATTCGCCATAAAAGTCGTCCATCATAATGGCTAGATATTCTTCTTCGGTCGCCGGTCGGACAATCATACCCATCCAGTTATCCTCGCATTCTCGCTTATGGTTGGACGAGAAATGGTACCGTTCTCCAACTTTTCGGTGATATCCAACGGAAGCAAATGAATTGTGCTATTACCGGAATAAAGGAACCATCGGCTATATTTTACGATTTTGAATGGCTTTTTAATATAAACAAATGCTTTTCCAAACGGAAAGTCGAATCCGGTCGGATGATACAATACAAAACATTGCACCCCTTCTTCCAGTATAAGCGCCGCACGGGGAGTCAAACTAAGGGTAAGATATTCCTCCTCGGTAGCCTCACGCATCAACCTATCTTTCTCCAGCTTATCCTGTTTCCATCAATTACCGGTACGTAATTCTCGCCTTTATACAAATTGAGAAAATCATCCACGTAGACATATCTGCCCTTTAAATCTGATTTTGTCAACAAATAATGAAAGATATCTGTGCCATATTGCCTGATTGCAAATCGAATGTATACGAATGCTTTTCCAAATGAATAATCTTCACCGTAAGGTGTATGGTCGACATAGTAGTACAATGCGGCAAGGCGGGCGCGTTTGCCTATAACCTTCGCAATCGTTTCAGTGTGGATGACGTCTATTTCTAACGTCTCTATATCATTGGCCGATCTCATCATTCGTCGTCTATCCAACCTGAAATGAAAGAGTCTTCATATACAAACGGGATAGCTTTCTTACCGTTCACCAACGCCTTCCATTCGGAGACCCTTAGCGTGATCAAGGTTCTTTTACCAACGAAATAATAGAAATAATCGTGAACGCTTTCGGTGTAGGAAGGGAAATACTCCACGAAATAATACAGCTTTTCGCCTTGTTGCGTTGTATAAACGTAAATCTCATAATCTTTCAAATGCGCCGCGTAGTACTCAAGCGCGCCAAAGGTAGCCTCAAGAAGTTCTTCGTCGGTAATCGGTCTCATCGCCACCCAACCACTATTTTTTTATTGCCCGACATCACGGGATATTTCAGCAAGCCGTTCAAAAGGCCATCGCATATTTCGTTTGCTACCCAATGCATATTATTTGCAGTTAGGAGATACCAACGCTTTTTCTTCCATATTACGCCGTTTGGGTTGTTTCCGCGCTCAACAATGACAAACGCCTTACCGAATGAGAACTCGAAACCATTTTTGTGACGAATGACATAGATATCGGCGCACTTTTCTCCTTTCTTCTCTTTTTCTCGCACGAGTTCGAAGAGGGGAGAATTAATGATGTCCAAGTATTCTACGTCGGTTGCCTTATGCATTATTCCTACCAAGCGCGGTTGTAGGCGGTAGACCTTCCCTTAGTTCCCTAATGGCGGTCGTTACAGATGCCGACATTACTTGAACTGATGTGGGGGTAACAAGCCATACCCAAACCGTGCCATTTTTTAAGATAGCTTCAACATAGACAAAACCTTTTGCGAACAGGTATTGGTCGCCGTAAGAGTGTTCGTAGAAATAATAGTTGTGTTCGACTAGTTCTTCACCATAATCAGGAACATAGCCGTGCGGAAGCTCGTAACGCAAATCAAGCGTCAGCATCAAAAATTCTTCGTCAGTCAAAAAACGCATCATAGCCATTCTCTAATGAAGAATCCGTTAGGCGAAAAGATTGGAACGGATATAACACCCTTTACCAAATCCTTGATATTCCCGCGATCAAGAAATTCTGCGCCGCCATTGGCTTTCGGACAAACGACAGCATAGCCACCGGTGTAATCACCATTTGCGTGGGCGATATAAACCTTGGCCCTTCCAAATGGATAATCATCGCCGTGGATGGTTTCTACAAGGCATAGCCGACATTCATTGATATCGAGATCCAACGAGTCGAACGCTTTTAAGACGCGTTCGTCCATCATCAACGCTAGATATTCTTCATCGGTCGCTTGCCGTAATTTCAAAGGCGGATCTCCCAATGAATAATATCGTTATAAAGGAAAGGTCTATCTAGATCACCCTTTCTCATTTTGATAAATTTTTCAACAGATATTCCACAAATGATTCCCTTTTGTGGAATACACAAGGCCGCGTAACGTTGGTACGGTAGTGCTCCGTATTCTTCGTATACGAAAGCGACTCGTCGTCCGAACCCGTACTGGTAGTCACCGACCTCTCTTGCGCAAACGTAATAGCTATGAGATCCCTTAGTAATGGAGCTATACTGATCGAGAACAACGTCATCAAAAAGAACGGAAAGCTCTAGAGCTTGTTCTTCATTTGCTAATTTCAAAGCCATCCTGCGAGCCATCCTGTTATTGGTTCTAGTTTGGGTGCGGTCAAAACACCCTTGTTCAAATCATCGATGATATCGTTTGATACCCAATTGATATCTTTTTCTGTTACAAGATACCATTGGTGATGGTCAGAAGGGTCTCTTGGATCGTAATGCGGATCGTCTCGCTCAACGAATATAAACGCCTTTCCGAATGCGAAATCAAAACCGGTTTCGTGCATAAGGACATAATAATCCTTCAACCCTACACGGTTGCGTTTTGCCCACCGCGCGGATTCGGTATGGTCTGAGATCATAAGCTCAAGTTGCTGTTCTTCGGTGGCCGGTTTTAATGGCATTCTAACCTTCCCTCCACGATACGATGTAATTCCCGTCAGCCGACAGGACCGGATGTTTCAAAATACCGGCATACGCGTTTCCTGATCCGCTACTATAAATCTGAAGTACCACGTTATTGCGATTGCCTAACTTGGGTGCAACCAAAAGGATATCCGACCCGCTCATTCCCCACGCGTTGAAAAACAAAGCCCCTACGCCAAAACTGTATTCATAACCTCTTGCGTCTTCGGCAAAGCGCGGGTTCAAAGCATCAATATCTTTACCAACCCCTGCACACCATTCTCTCATTTTGGTTGCTACTGGCGTGTCCATCAACAGGCAAAAATACTGCTCATCGGTAAGA
>JAAIGF010131629.1_pt1 | contig 10555 bp, 9 predicted proteins | sample 6487441 | NCBI WGS metagenome assembly JAAIGF01 (sample SAMN13974129, study PRJNA590717) | phyllosphere metagenome | biome: pepper field; feature: multiple bacterial spot infested pepper fields; material: pepper leaves; isolation source: leaves from pepper fields | host: Capsicum annuum ...
GGTCGGCCGTGAGGTTGCCCACAACGGTGATGACGGTTTCGCCGGCCATCGTCGTTACTTCGCAGCCTTCTCGGCGGACTCGACCTTGCGGGGAGCGGCAGCCTTGCGAGCGGCCTTCTCCTCGGAGCGCTTGGCTTCGGCGGCGACCTGAGCGATCGCCTCTTCGGCGCGGAGGACCTTGGTGCGCATGATCTGCTCGTTCAGCTTCAGCTGACGGTCGAGCTCGTTCGTGGCCTCGCTGCTCGCGACGAAGTTGACGACGGCGTAGATGCCCTCGTTCTTCTTGCGGATCTCGTAGGCGAGACGACGGCGGCCCCAGATGTCGACCTTGTCGATGGTTCCTCCATCGGCCGTGATGACCTTGAGGAATCCGTCGAGCTTCGGAGCGACCTGGCGCTCGTCGACCTCGGGATCGAAGATGACCATGAGTTCGTACTGGTGCGTCACTAACCCACCTCCTTCGGACTAGAACGGCTGACGGGCATTTCCCGGCAGCAGGAGGGTGTGGTGCACGTTGTCTCGGGCTTATACGCGCATGGGCGTCGCCAGACAACCTTCATAGTCTAACGGATGCCGCCTCGCTCGGCGGAATCCTCCTGGGTAACGTGGTCCTCGATCACGACCGTGGGGGGACGGATGCCGGGGATTCGACCATTCGACGCACGCGCGCTCCTGGATCCCCCGGATCCCGCGGCGGCAAAGGCGTTCACCGCCCGCTTGCGCCAGGAGGGCCGGATCTCCGACGGCGGCAAGGTCGCGGCGATGGTGGTCTACATCGTGATGCTCGTGCTGATCGGCGGCTTCGCCCTGGTGGGACTCGTCCTGCTCATCGTCTTCGCGTCCGTGCTCAAAGAGGGTGCGATCTTCATCGGCATCCTGTTCGGATTCCCCGTGCTGCTGTGCGTCGGGGTGATCGCCGCGGCCTTCTTGTTCGGTCTGCGCGGCGACCGCATCGCGCAGGAGCGGCGCTGGCGACTCGCGCGCTTCGCGCAGGCCGTGGGCATGGAGTACGTCCCCTCGATCAGCGAGCCGCCGCTGCCGGGCTCGATCTTCCACCGCGGGAGCGGGCGGACCGCCGTCGACGTCCTGCGGGGACGCGAGCCGCGGTTCGTCGAGGTCGGCAACTACCACTACACGGTCAGCAACGGGAAGAACCAGACCACGGTCCGGTGGGGCTACATCGCGATCAAGCTCAATGTGCCGCTCCCCCACATCGTCCTGGACGCCTCGGGCAACAACATCTCGCTCGGCACCTTCGACCGCGATCAGCACCTCAGCCTCGAGGGCGATTTCGACCGCTACTTCCGGCTGTATTGCCCGCAGGGCTACGAGCGCGATGCGCTGTACCTCTTCACCCCCGACGTGATGGCGCGCTTCATCGACAACGCCGCGGTGTTCGACGTCGAGATCGTCGACGACTGGCTCTTCCTGTACTCCTCGGGCGACATGTCCACGATCGACCCCGGACGCTGGGCCTGGACGTTCTCGCTCCTCTCCGCCGTGCTCGACAAACTCGCGCAGTGGGAGCGGTGGAGAGACGACCGGTTGCTGCCGAGCGCCGACCCGGGCGTGCCGTGGGGACCGGGCGTTGCCCCGGGTGTTGCGGCCTCGGCGGCGGGGATGCCCGGGGCTGCGGCATCCGCTCCCGTCCCTGTCGCGCCGATGCCGCTGTCGGCACCGCCCGGCGTCGCTCCGCCGGGCCGACGACTGCGCCGAGGAGTCCCCTGGCTCGTGCTCGGGATCATCGGGGGCGTCCTCGCTCTCGGCCTGGTCCTGATCGGCGCGTTCCTGCTGCTCCCGGTCCTGTTCCTGGGCTGAGGGGCCGACGACCCCGGCCCGGCGCGTCTCGGTAACCTGGGCCGCGCACGACGAGACCCCGCGAGGAAGGTGTGCCCGTGGCATCCGGAACTCCCCCGTTCGATCCGGGACCCCTGACCGAGCCGGTCGACCGTGCGGAGGTGCGCGCCTTCACGGCTGACCTGCGCCGCCGCGGGGCGTTGCGGACGAGATGGGCGTCGGGTCTCGTGCTGACCGTCATCGCGGTCGCCATCGTGCTCTTCGCGTTCCCGGCGCTGATCGCCCTGGTCTCCACGATCACGTCCGGCCGGAACACGATCAACCCCGTGTCGATCTTCTTCGTGCTGTTCCTCGTCGCGGTCATCGCGCTGGTCGTGGTGCTGATCGTGCGGGCATTCCGCGGAAAAGCCGAGCGACGGTTCCGGCTCGACCGCTTCGCGCGCGCCAACGGGCTCGAGTGGCGCGGAGACGTCGACGACCCGCGCCTGCCCGGCATGATCTTCGACCAGGGTCACGCACGCGAGGCGAGCGACGTCGTGAGCGGATACCGCCCCCGGTTCCTCGAGGTCGCGAACTACGCGTACAAGACCGGCTCGGGCAAGAGCGAGACGACGCACAAGTGGGCGTACGTCGCGATCCGGCTCGACACCCCGCTCCCCCACATCGTTCTGGATGCCGTCGGCAACAACGGCCTGTTCGGGGGGTCGAACCTGCCCATCACGTTCACCCGCGGACAGCGCCTCGGGCTCGAGGGCGACTTCGACAAGCACTTCGCTCTGTACTGCCCCGAGGGGTACGAACGCGATGCGCTGTACCTCTTCACGCCCGACGTCATGGCGCGCTTCGTCGACAACGCGGCCGCCCTCGACGTCGAGATCGTCGACGACTGGCTGTTCCTCTACGCGCGACGCGACCTCTCCACCCTCGACCCGCGAACGTGGGAGTGGCTCTTCACGACGGTGGCGGCGATCGAGGAGAAGGTGGCGCAGTGGGCGCGGTGGCGCGATGAGCGGCTCCAGGCATCCGTGTCGGCAGGCCCCACTGCGGTCGGGACCGCCGCGCCCCTGCTCACTCCCCCGCCCGCGGGCGTCGCCCCGCAGGGTCGCCGCCTCAAGCGCAGCGTCTCGTGGCTGACGGTCGCGGTCGGCGTGATCGTCGTCGGGTACTGGATCGTGAGCATCGTCTCGGACATCTTCCTCCGCTGACGCGCGCTCGCGCCGGGGCGGCGCGGTGTCGGGCACCGGGGCCTGGTGTGCCGCGGTGCCGGGTGTCGAGGTGCCGGTGCCGGGGTCTCGGGGTGCCGGGAGGCGTCCCTTCCGCCGCTCAGTGTCCAAAACACCCGGAACCTTTTGAAAAGTGTCCGGGTGTTTTGGACACTCAACCGGGGCGGGGCGGGGCGCGGCGACGGGGGCCGGAGCGGCCGGGAGACGCGGCGAGCGCGCGGTCAGTGCGCGGACCAGCCACCGTCCATCGTGTAGCTCGCGCCCGTGACCATCCCGGCGTCGGGACCCGCGAGCCACAGGGCGAGGGATGCCACCTCGTCGGGCTCCACGAGACGCTTGATCGCGGCATCCTGGAGCAGGACTTTCTCGAGCACCTCGGACTCCGGGATGCCGTGGGCTTTCGCCTGGTCAGCGAGCTGTTTCTCGACCAGGGGCGAGCGCACGTACCCCGGGTCGATGCACACACTGGTGACGCCGTGCGGCCCGCCCTCGAGGGCTGTCGTCTTCGACAACCCCTCGAGGCCATGCTTCGCGGTGACGTAGGCCGACTTGTATGCCGATGCGCGTATGCCGTGCACGCTGGAGACGTTGAGGATCCGCCCGAAGCCGCGCTCGTACATCCCGGGCAGCGCGGCACGGATGAGGAGGAAGGGCGCCTCGAGCATCAGGCGCAGGATGAACGAGAACTTCTCCGGGTCGAACCGCTCGATGGGGCTGACGTGCTGGATGCCCGCGTTGTTGACGAGCAGATCCACATCGAGACCCAGGTCGCGCAGCGCCAACGTGTCGGAGAGATCTGCGACCCAGGCTCGTCCCCCGATCTGTCCCGCCACGCGCTCGGCGGCCTCGCGATCGACGTCCGCCACGGTCACCTGGGCTCCGGCATCCGCGAATCTCCTCGCGATCGCCTCGCCGATGCCGCTCGCTCCCCCGGTGACCAGCGCCCGGCGTCCGGTCAGGTCGATGCTCATGCCGTCTCCTTCGTCGCCGCGCGGCCCGAGCGGGCCGCGTCGGCCGCGTCGATGGCGTGCAGCGAGATGCCGCGCGTCTCCTTCAACGACAGCACGGTCACGGCGGTGATGACGCACGCCACGACGATGTACAGCGCGATCGGCAGCCACGAGCCGAAGTCCTTCAGCCACTGGGTCGCCAGGATCGGCGCGAGCGAACCGGCGAGGATCGCCGTGACCTGAGCGCCGAGCGAGACGCCGGAGTAGCGCATGCGCGTCGGGAAGAGCTCGGCCATGACGGCCGGCTGCGGCGCGTACATCCCCGCGTGGAACACGAGGCCGATCGCCACGGCGGCGACGATGAGCACGGGGTTGAGCGTGTCGAACATCGGGAAGGCGAAGAATGCCCAGGTCGCGCTGAGGATCGCTCCCGCCAGGTAGACGGGCCGACGGCCGACGCGGTCGGCGAGACGGCCGAGCGGCGGGATCACGGCGAAGTGGATCACGTGCGCGATGAGCAGCGCGAGCAGCAGCTGGCTCGTGTCGTAGGAGTGCACGACCTTGAGGTACACGATCGAGAAGCTCACGACGATGTAGTAGACGATGTTCTCCGCGAAGCGGACGCCCATCGCCTGCGCGACACCCTTCGGGTAGCGGCGGAGCACCTCGACGACGCCGAACGACGTCGCCTTCTCCTTCTCGACCTGGGCCTTCGCCTCGAGGAAGATCGGCGCCTCCTCGACGTGCGTGCGGATGTAGAAGCCGACCAGCACGATCACCGCCGAGAGCCAGAACGCGATGCGCCAGCCCCAGTCGACGAATGCGGCCGGGCTCAGGACGAACGATGTGACGAGCAGCACCATCGTGGCGAGCAGGTTGCCGACGGGAACCGCCGCCTGCGGCCAGCTCGACCAGAACGCCCGCTTGCCGTCGGGGCTCTGCTCGGCCACGAGCAGCACAGCTCCGCCCCACTCCCCGCCGACCGCGAAGCCCTGGATGAAGCGGAGGGCGACGAGCATCGCGGGGGCCCAGTATCCGACGCTCGCGAAACCGGGGAGGCATCCCATCAGGAAGGTCGCGGCACCGACGATCACGATCGTCGCCTGGAGGGTGGGCTTGCGACCGAAGCGGTCGCCGATCTGCCCGAAGACGATGCCCCCGAGCGGCCGCGCGATGAAACCGACCGCGTAGGTCACGAAGGCGGCGATGATCCCGTCGAGCGGCGAGCCGGACGACGGGAAGAAGAACGTGCCGAACACGAGGCTCGCGGCCGTGGCGTAGAGGAAGAACTCGTACCACTCCACGACCGTGCCGGCCATGGAGGCGGCGACGACCCGGCGGATCGGAGTGGTGGGGGCTGCGCTGCGGCGGCTGGTGGCGGGGGATTCCATGCTGCTCCTTCGGTGTCGACGGTGACATCCGTTGGCAAGTGTGCGGCGTGGCACTCCGCGCGACAATGCCCAGTCGCGCGGCTCCGGTGTGCAGAATTGCACACATGGATGCCAGCTCCGTGCGCGCCGACGACCTCTTGATGCTGCTCGCGGTCGCCCGCACGGGGCGCTACACGGCCGCGGCGCAGCTACGCGGCGTCGATCACACGACCGTCGCGCGGCGGATCTCGGCCCTCGAGGACGCCCTCGGCGGTCGGGTCGTGTCGGCATCCGGCCGCGGGTGGGAGCTGACACCCCTCGGGCAGCACGCGGTCGAGACCGCGGGCCGCATCGAGACGGCGATGTCGCACCTCGCCGGCGGGGGAGTCGAGACCGACCCCGTCTCCGGCGTCGTGCGCATGTCGGCGACGGACGGCTTCAGCGCCTACATCGCGGCTCCCGCGGTCGCGGCTCTGCGGGAACGGCATCCCGAACTCTCCGTCGAGATCGTCACGGCCCAGCGGCGGGCCGCCCTGCACCCCGGGCTCGACATCGAAGTGGTGGTGGGGGAGCCGCAGTCATCGCGGGGGCACGCCGTCGAGCTCGGGCGCTACACGCTCGGTCTGTACGCATCTTCCGCCTACCTCGCCCGGGCCGGGCGCCCCGCGCGCATGGAAGACCTCGAGCACCATCGGCTCGTGTACTTCGTCGACGCGATGCTGCAGGTCGAAGCCCTCGATCTACCGCGCCGGGTCGTGCCGCACATGCGCGACGGCGTGAGCTCGACGAACGTGCTCGTGCAGGTCGAGGCGACGCGCGCGGGCGCCGGGATCGGGTTGCTGCCGTGCTTCACGGCCGACCGGCACGACGATCTCGAGCGACTGCTCCCCGTCGAAGTGAGCGAGAGCCTGCCGTACTGGATGATCGTGCGCGCCGACTCGCTGCGGATCCCCGCCGTCGTGGCCCTGGCCGACGCGCTGCGCGAGCAGACGGCACGGGCGGCGGCGATGCTCGCGGGGGTTGCGCCGCGACCCGCAACCGCCCGTTGAGTGTCCAAAACACCCGGAACGCCGCGAGAAACGTCCGGGTGTTTTGGACACTCGACCGACGGCGACGGAGCGCGGTGTCGTCGACGCGGGTCAGCGCCGCGCGGGGACCTCGGGCTCGCCGAGCGACAGCATCAGGCGGTTCGCCCAGCTGAAGAACGCGGCACCGTTGACGGCGTCGACGATCGCGGCGTCGTCCAGCCCCGCGTCGCGCAAGCGCGCGACGTGCACCTCGCTCATCGCCGGGGGAGTCGCGGCGAGAGCAGCGGATGCCGCGGCCACGGCGTTCCACTGCTCGTCTCCGAGCTCGGCCTCGACGCCCTCGTCGAGCAGGCGCTGCACGTCGTCGCGGCGCCCCGACTCGCGCGTCGCGAACGCCGCGTGGACGGAGGCGCAGAACACGCAGCCGTTGAGCCGCGAGGCAGTCGCGGCCGAGAGCTCGCGGGCCGCGCGGGGGAGCCCGCCGTCGGTGTTCGTGAAGATGTCGAGGTCGGTGAGCGTGCGGGCCTCGAGCGCCGCGGGGTCGCGGGCGAGGAGGCGGAAGTACGGCATCGCCGCGCGCGCCGGCTCGATCAGGGCCTCGAGCTGCTCGGGCGTCAGCGCCTCGCGCTCGACGGGCACGAGCCACGGCACCCAGCCGAGGCCGTCCTGGGTGAACGCCTCGGGACGACGGATGCCGTCGTGCTCGCTCACCCACGCGGTCGCGGCGGGCGTGGTGTGGGGCCGTCCCGGGGCGACCGGCTCCGGCGCGACCCACGCGGTCGTCCGGCGCCCCGAGACCACGCGGAGCCCGGCGACCGCGCGCAGCTGGAACGCCAGGAACGACACGAGCTGCGAGAGCGAGACGATCTGGTCCGCGTCCCAGCCTGCGGCGACGAGCCGGCGCAGCGCGTCGGCGGAGCTCTCGCGCGGGCGGAACACGAGGAGGTGCGTGTGCTCCAGAGCGGCGGTGAGACGCTCACCGAGCGCCGAGGCGGCGGCATCCGGAACTCCGTATGCCTCCACGGGAATGCTCTCCGCGGCGAGACCCGGCTCGCGGTAGACGCCGACCGGCCCCACCGAGCGCCCCGCCGCGGCCGCGGTCAGCACCGCCGTCGACAGCGCCGCATCCTCGTCCTCGAGGAGGTCGCCGTAGAACCGCACGGCCGCATCGTCGTCGTGCAGCGCGGCGACGAAGGTCGCGACCGCGTACCGCTCGGCGAGGGTGAAGCCCCGATCGTCGCCCGGCTCCAGCAGCGCGGCGAAGCTCCGCTGCGCGTTCTCGCGCGCCTGCCCGCGACGGTGGCGCACGGCATCCAGGGGACCCTCGGCGGAGAGCCCGGCGAGAAGGTCGATCACGTCGGTCATGCGAGTACTCCTGTGGTCTGGACGGTGAGGTTCTGCAGTTCGGCGGCGGCGTCGACCCCGGTGCGGAGTCCGAGGCGGGGGGCGACCTCGGTCGCGAGCAGCTCGATCGAGCGCAGCGTGATCTCGTGCGCGGGATCGACGGAGTGCACCTGGAAGGCCACGTCGGTGGCTCGGCTGAGCGTGAGGTCGGCCTCGAGCGAGGCGACGACCTCGTCGACCGTGCCCAGGTGGGTGTCGGTCAGGCGGGCGATGTCGCGCAGATCGCCCGCGCCGTCCTGCCGGAGGAACGTCCGCGCGAGACGCCGAAGGCCCGGGTCGGCCGACTCCCACGCGGCCTCGAGGTCGGCGGCATCCACCACGACAGCCGTGCGCGAGGCGAGGATCCGCGGCTCGACCCCGGCCGGCAGGGCCTCGAGGTAGGCCTCGACGATGGGCAGCTGCACGTCGTGCAGCGCCTGGCCGGGCTCCTTCGGCTGGGTGCGCGACAGGAGCAGTCCGTCGCCGTCGAGACCGGCGCGGCGACCGCCCTCGACCGAGAACGTGGCCTGCCACAGCCGGACCGCGAGATCGGGGGCCGGGGGATTGAGCACCGAGGAGGTTCCGCGGATGCCGCGCCCGCCGAACGCGTCGCGCAGCACCTCGACGTGCTCGGCCTGGATCGCCCGCCGCTCGTCGGACGAGCGCTGGAATGCGGCGAACGACGACGGTGTCCCACCTGTGCCGATGCCGAGCTGCACACGTCCGCCGCTCAGGGCGTTGACGACGGCGGCGTCCTCGGCGACGCGGATCGGGTCGTCGATGGGCAGCGTCACGATGCCGGTGCCCAGCGCGATGCGCTCGGTCTGCACTGCCGCCGCCGCGAGGAAGGGGAAGGGCGAGGGCAGTCCGCCCTCGTCGCGATCGAAGTGGTGCTGCGCCACCCAGAGCGAGGCGAAGCCGTGCTGTTCGGCGGCCCGGGCCTGCGCGAGGGCGCGGCGGTATCGCTCGCCGTCGGTTCCGGCATCCAGGAGTCGTGTGAAGAATCCGAGTCGTGCGCCGCTCATCGCGTCGCCTCCGTTCCCGTCTGAGGGGCCGCCTCGTGGGCGGCCTCGTCGTTGTATGCCGTTCCCGGAATGGCTGCGAGCAGCTCCCGGGTGTCTGCGCTCCGTGGATCGTTGAACACGCGGGCGACCGGACCCGTCTCGACCTGGCGACCGCGCCGCAACACCGACACGCTATCCGCGATCTGACGCACCACGGCCAGATCGTGCGAGATGAACAGGTAGGTCAGACCGAGCTCCTCCTGCAGCCGCGCGAGGAGCCGGAGGATCTGCGCCTGCACCGTGACGTCGAGCGCCGACACGGCCTCGTCGAGCACGACCACCCGCGGGTCCAGCACGAGAGCCCGCGCGATCGCCACGCGCTGACGCTGCCCACCCGAGAGCTCAGCCGGGTAGCGCGAGGCCAACGCGGGGTCGAGAGCGACCTGCTCGAGCTGATGCCGCACGCGCTCGGCGCGCGCGGTCGCGCTGCCGAGTCCGAAGTTGCGCAACGGCTCCTCGATCGCCCGCCCCACGCGCTGACGGGGGTCGAGGGATGCCAGCGGGTTCTGGTAAACGAGCTGAACGACGCGGCGGTGGTCGCGGAGTCCGCGGCCCGACAGCGCCGTGACGTCGATCCCGTCGACCCGGACCGTCCCCGCGGTCGGGCGCTGGAACCCCGCGACCGCGCGGCCCGTCGTGGTCTTGCCGGAGCCGGATTCGCCGACGAGCGCGTGGGTGGTCCCTGCCGCGACGGTGAACGACACGTCGTCGACCGCGACGAAGGGCTCGGCGCCGCGGCGGGCGTACTCGCGGCGCAGGCCCTGCACCTCGATGAGGGGCCGCGCGGGGGTGGCATCCGGGATCCGTCGCTCCACGACGCTCGACAGCGACGGGGCGTCGGCGAGCAGGGTGCGCGTGTACTCGGCGGAGGGGTGCGCGAGCACCTCGGAGGCGCGGCCGGTCTCCTGGACGCTGCCGCCGCGCAGCACGACGACCTCGTCGGCGCGATCGGCAGCGACGGCGAGGTCGTGCGTGATGAGCAGGACGCCGGTGCCGCTCTCACGTCGCAGGCTGTCGATCAGGTCGAGCACGGTCTTCTGGACGGTCACGTCGAGCGCGCTCGTGGGCTCGTCGGCGACGATGAGGTCGGGCTCGAGGGCGATCGCCGCGGCGATGAGCACGCGTTGCTTCATGCCTCCCGACAGCTCGTGCGGGAACTGGCGGGCGCGCGTCGCCGGGTCGTCGATCCCGACGCGTTCGAGCAGCTCGAGCACGCGTCGCCGGATCTTCGCGTGGTCGCGGTCGCCGTGCACGCGGAACGTCTCGGCGATGCTCGCCCCGACGGACCGCACCGGGTTGAGCGAGCCGGTCGGATCCTGCGGCACGAGCCCGATCCGTGCGCCGCGCAGAGCCCGCAGGCGCCGCTCGGGCAGGCCCCGCAGCTCGAGCTCTCCGAGACGGATGCTCCCGGATGCCACCCGCGCGGCGTTCGGCAGAAGACCCAGCACCGCCTGGCCGAGGGTGGACTTGCCCGATCCCGACTCCCCGACGAGCGCGGTGACACGGCCGGGACCGACCGCGAGCGAGACGTCGCTGACGGCCGTGTGAAGACCGCGGTCGGTGACGTAGTCGACGGTGAGGCCGCGGACGTCGAGCAGAGAGCCGGTCATGAGGTTCCTCCTCGACGGATGGCACCGCTCAGCCGGTTGGCGGAGAGCACGACGAGCGCGATCACGACGCCGGGAAGCGTCGTCAGCCACCACGCGGTGGCGATGTAGTTGCGGCCCTCCGACACGAGCA
>JAAIGF010252605.1_pt1 | contig 10552 bp, 8 predicted proteins | sample 6487441 | NCBI WGS metagenome assembly JAAIGF01 (sample SAMN13974129, study PRJNA590717) | phyllosphere metagenome | biome: pepper field; feature: multiple bacterial spot infested pepper fields; material: pepper leaves; isolation source: leaves from pepper fields | host: Capsicum annuum ...
AGAGCAGTTGACTTTTAATCAATTGGTCGCAGGTTCGAATCCTGCACGACCCACCAATCGTTCTGGTGGAACGCGATAGTAAAACGTGAAGGATAACGTTGCGTCAGCAACGGCCCGTAGGGCGAGGCGAAGCCGAGTCATCCTGCACGACCCACCGCTTAGTAGTATCCAGCGTAGTATCGGGTGATTAGCTCAGCTGGGAGAGCACCTCCCTTACAAGGAGGGGGTCGGCGGTTCGATCCCGTCATCACCCACCACCGGGTCGTTAGCTCAGTTGGTAGAGCAGTTGACTTTTAATCAATTGGTCGCAGGTTCGAATCCTGCACGACCCACCAGATTCAGAAAAAAGCGCCCAACGGGCGCTTTTTTCGTTTTCCGCAGTACGGTAATGCCCCCCCCACAGACGCGCATTAATACACCAGGGTCGCATTAATGCGACCCCTACGGGTATGGGGAGCGGTAATGCATTGACGGAATATGCCCATCCATACGTAGGGGCGCCATTTATGGCGTCCTGGCCGCTACCGTGCCGGCTTTTTCCGGGAGGCTTTTTCGGGCATCAGGCTTTTCCAGATATGCTGCACGGCATAGCTGCGCCATGGCCGCCAGACCTGCGATAGCTGCTCTGCCTCTCTGGCCGTTACGCCACCGAGATTATTACGGATAGCGATATCCTCTTTCGGGAAAGCATCAGGCCAGCGTAGCGCCCGCATGGCGATATAGCTGGCGGTCCACGGGCCGACCCCCTTCAGCGCCAGCAGCTGCTGCTGTACAGTATCCGGCGGCAGAGATCCGTTAAAGCGCAGCGCGCCGCTGGCGCAGGCGTGGGCCAGTGCGATAATCGCATTTGAACGGGCGCTGACTATGCCGAGCACCGCAATATCATCGACCGTTGCTGCTGCCAGCGTGGCCGCGTCCGGAGAGAGGCGGGAGAGCGCTGGCCAGGGCGTCTCCAGCGGCTCGCCAAAGCGCTCCGTCAGACGGCTGCTGAGCGTTACAGCCGCTTTTACCGTAACCTGCTGGCCGAGAATCGCGCGCACGCTTAACTCAAACGCATCGAACGCGCCGGGCACGCGCAGGCCCGGGTGGCGCGCCAGGCTCTCTGCCAGCAGCGGATCGCGGCCCAGTAGCTCGCTCACCGCCTGCGGCTGAGCATCCAGATCGAACAGATCGCGCAGCCGGCGCAGCAGGGCAGGCAGCACCGGCGTCAGTGTGGTAGTGAACTCAACCTGCAGCGCATGCTTATCGGGCAGGGCGCTGACGCGCACCCAGCCGCGACAGCCGCCCAGCGCGACGGTGCGGTGATAAGCGCCATCGGCCACCCACTCAGCCTGCTTCATGACGTGCGCTTCAAGAAACTCCAGCATCGCCGCCCAGTCATAGGGTGGACGGTAGCTCAGCTGCAGGGTGGCGCTCTGCTGTGGCAGCGCAGCGCCTTCCGGCTGGCTCCGCTTACGCAGCGCGGAAGGCGTCATGTGATAGCGCGCCTGAAACACATCATTAAAGCGGCGCAGGCTGCGAAAGCCGCTGGCGTAAGCGATCTCCGTTACGGGCAGCGCGGTTTCGGTCAGCAGCTGTTTGGCCAGCAGCATACGCCGCGTCTGACGCAGCTCCAGCGGCGAAACGCCCAGCTCCTGCTGAATAACGCGCCGCAGCTGACGTTCACTCAGAAAGAACTCACCGGCAATATCTGCCAGCGAGGTCTGCTCCTCCAGCATGCCCTCTTCAACGCGACGGATCAGACGATCGGCAATGCGGTGATGGTTATCTACCGGCGCAAATCCCGGCGCCAGCTCCGGGCGGCAGCGCAGGCACGGGCGAAAGCGCGCCTTTTCCGCTGCTTCTGCGTTATGAAAAAAGCGGCAGTTTTTCAGCAGCGGTTTGCGCACCGGACAGACAGGACGACAGTAAATACCGGTTGAGGTTACGCCCACGTAGAGCAGCCCGTCAAAGCGACTGTCGCGCGACGTCAGCGCCTGGTAAGCAATTTCAGGATCAAGCATCGTCTTCTCCGGTAAATAAAGGGCATCATGGCGCAGTCCGGGTGCGGAAACACGCTGCTTTCGGACAGCTAATCAGTTTACGTGCCTGTCCGAAAACAGCCAGTTTGCGGCGCGATTAATGCAATAATAGTCGGGAGTCATCCACTGTGGAGATCTGTTATGTACCATACTAAAACCATCGTGACGCCGGTCGGCGAGCTGACGCTGATTGCCAGCGATAAAGGCCTGGCAGCCGTGCTGTGGGAAAATGAAGGATCGCAGCGCGTGCCGCTGACGCCGCTGTCACGTAACGAGTCGCACCCGGTGCTGTGCGAGGCGGAACGTCAGCTGCAGGAGTATTTTGCCGGCTCCCGGCAGCGTTTTACCCTGAGCTACGACCCGTCCGGCACGCCGTTCCAGCAAAAGGTATGGGCCGCCCTGCTGACCATCCCATTTGGAGAGACGCGCAGCTACCGGCAGATAGCCGAGCAGATTGGGCATCCCAAAGCCGTACGCGCGGTGGGGGCTGCCAACGGCAAAAACCCGCTCTCTATTATGGCTCCATGCCACCGCGTCATTGGCAGCAACGGCAAACTGACCGGCTTTGCCGGTGGCCTGCCGGTTAAGGCGTTTTTGCTGGAGCTGGAGCGGGCAGGTAAAGAGCCGGGTGCGCCGGTTGTTTAGTATAAAAAACTAAATAGCGATTTATTATGCTTTGTAGTATTTTCGTGGCTTCTGTTGTTAATTACATAAAACACTGATGCGGTAGTGCGCCATCGGATCGGCGGCAGGCGAACCGCTCTTTTACGCACCCTGCATTTCAGGCACAGGAGCCAGTAATGGACATTTTCAGCACGCAAAATATCCTGGTACATATCCCTCTGGGCGCCGGCGGATACGACCTCTCATGGATTGAAGCGTTCGGCACGCTGGCCGGGCTGCTCTGTATCTGGCTGGCAAGCCAGGAAAAAATCAGTAACTACCTGTTTGGCCTGATCAACGTCACGCTGTTTGCGGTGATTTTCTTTCAGATCCAGCTCTACGCCAGCCTGCTGCTGCAGCTCTTTTTCTTTGTCGCCAATCTCTATGGCTGGTACGCATGGAGCCGGCAAACCAGTGACCATGAGCGCGCGTTAAAAATTCGCTGGCTGTCGCTGCCGAAAGCGCTGGCATGGGGCGCCGCCTGCGTTATTGCGATTGCGCTGATGACGCGCTATATCGATGTGGTGTTTGGCTTCCTTACCCGCAGCGCAGTGCAGATCATGCAGGGAATCGGCCTGCAGGTCAGCATGCCGCAGCTGCAGCCTGACGCGTTTCCCTTCTGGGATTCCTGCATGATGGTGCTCTCTGTCGTGGCAATGATTCTGATGACGCGTAAATATGTCGAAAACTGGCTGCTGTGGGTGGTCATCAACGTCATTAGCGTAATGATTTTTGCCCGGCAGGGGGTATATGCGATGTCGCTGGAGTACGCCATTCTCACGCTGATTGCGCTGAACGGCTCGCGTCTGTGGATACAGAGCGCACGCGAGCAGGGCTCACGTGCGCTGGCGGGTTAGTGATGATGATGCGCGTGTCCGTCCAGCACCGCATGATGATCGTCATCAGCGGCGTGTTCTGAACCGAGCGCGCAGTCGGGCAGGCTGCACGCCTGATACTCCATCTGCACCGTGGCATGTTCAATCTGATAGTGCTGATGCAGATAGTGATGAATTTTTCGCAGCAGGCCGTCGTGATCGTACGGCGGCACCACCTGAACATGCAGCGTAAGCACTGGCTTCTCTCCCACCTGCCACAGGTGAATATGGTGAACGTTACGCACCTCATCGATGTTCAGCTTCAGCTCGCGCGCCAGCTTATCAATATTGATATTCACCGGTGCACCCTCCAGCAGCTCATGCAGGCTTTCACGCAGCAGCGCCCAGGCGCTGCGCACCACCAGCACGGAAACCAGCAGTGAAAGAATCGGATCGATGGGCGTCCAGCCGGTAAGCATAACGATAACCGCGGCGGCAATGGCGCCCACCGAACCAAGCAGATCGCCCATCACGTGCAGCGCGGCGGCGCGCACGTTGAGATTTTTCTCGCCGCTGCCGCGATGCAGCAGCCAGAATGAAAGCAGGTTAGCAAACAGCCCGGCGATAGCGATACCGAGCATCAGGCCGCCCTCAATCGGCTGCGGATGAGTAAAACGCCGGATCGCCTCCCAGACAATCAGCACGGTGATCACCAGCAGCGCAATCGCGTTTACAAACGCCGCCAGGGTGGTCAGACGCAGCAGGCCAAAGGTATGCCGCGCATTGGGTTTACGGCGCGCAAACTGCACCGCCAGCAGCGCCATCAGCAGGGCGGCGGCGTCGGTCAGCATATGTCCGGCGTCGGCCAGCAGCGCCAGTGAACCTGAAAGAAGGCCGCCGATCACTTCGGCCAGCATAAACAGTGCCGTGACGCTAAACGCCGCCGCCAGGCGGGTGCGATTAGCATTGTGGTCACCGTGAGAGTGAGAGTGTGCCATAGCGTTCCAGTTGGTTGAGTAGCCTGTTGGTTAATAATATCAGTAAATTGAGCGTGTCAGGATGGAGCTGCTGCTGTTTCGCGGCGTCAATCAGCTGCTGACACGCTCCGGCGGCATCTTCAATGCCCAGCATCAGCCAGCTGCCTTTCAGGCGGTGAGCCGCTTTTTCAATCGCCGCCCAGTCGCGCTGCCCGCTGGCCTGCAGCAGCGCATCGCGATCCTGCGTAACGGCGCGCTGCAGCGTTTCACTGATGCGCGGCAGCCAGCTGGCGTCGTGCTGAGCCAGCTGCTGCAGCGTTGCCGGCAGCTGCGCCAGCGGATCGGACTGCGCCTGCGCCAGCAGCGCGGCCAGCGCCTGCAGCGTAACGGGCTTCACCAGCTGCGCCTCATGCGCCTGCAGAGGCAGGCGCAAGCGCTGCACGTCGGCGGAACAGATCACGCGCAGGGCAGGGTGTGGTCGTTGCCGCTGGCGGCGGCGCAGAATGCGCAGCAGCGTCAGGCCATCGGGATGCGGCATCATCTGATCGATAAACAGCACATCAAACGGCTGCCTGGCATCGGCGAGCAGCAGGGCGCGTCCCGCATCAAAGGTCTCAGCCTGAATGCCAAAAGCAGCCAGCTGCTGCTGCAGCACCAGCAGATTAGCGGGATGATCGTCAACAATCGCCACCCGCAGCTGCGGATAGCGCGGCCAGACCGGATCGTCGCCGGCATCCGCAATGTCACAGGGCGTCAGCGGCAGCGTTACGCTGACGCGTGTGCCCTGGCCCGGCGCAGAGCTCAGCTGCAGCGTACCGCCCATTCGCTGTACGATTTCCCGGCAGATAAAGAGCCCCAGACCGCTGCCCTGTACCGCATGACGCCGGCCAGACGGCGCCTGATACCATGGCTCAAACAGGTGTGCCTGTTCGCTGAGCGGAATGCCGCTGCCGCTGTCCGTCACAACAAGCGTAATCTGCTCCTCTGCCGCCAGCGTAAGGCTTATTTCGCCTTCACGGGTGAACTTCAGTGCATTAGCCACCAGGTTATTAATGACCTGCTGCAGGCGATCGCTATCCAGCAGCACGCTGGCGGGCAGCGGCGTCAGGGCCGTTACGCGCAGCTGCGGACCGCCGGGGCGCATCAGCGGATGGTAAAGCTGCCGCTGCTGCTGCAGCCAGCGGGAGAGATTCAGCGGGTGCGGATTCAGGCGGAAACTCTGATTCTCAATCCGCGCATGATCCTGCAAATCGTTCAGCAGCGCCATTAGCGAGCGGGCGCTGCTGTGCATCAGCGCGACCCGTGAGGGCACATGCTGCTGCTGTTCCAGCTCCAGCAGGCCAAGGATCGCCTGCATCGGCGTGCGCAGTTCATGACTGACGGTCGCGAGAAACTGGCTTTTAGCCGCACTGGCGCGCTCCGCTTCTGCGCGCTGCCGCCGTTCACGCCGCTGCTGCAGCACGTGACGCAGCTGCAGCAGCAGCAGCCCTGCAATAATCAGCGCCGCTGCAAACAGCAGCAGTTTTGGTATGCTGCGCATCATCATCGTGCTGCCGGGCTGCGGCGGCTGCGCCCAGCTTGCCCGCATCTGGTTCAGCGTTTCTGGCGGTATCTGCTGCAGCGCGCGATCGAGCAGGGCGCGCAGCTGCGGCTGCTGCGGGGTTACCCGGGGCGCCATCGGCCAGGCGATATCGCTGGCGGCAAACGCCAGACGCAGCGCGGTGTCATCGCGGCTGGCCAGCCGCCAGCGTGCTGAGATCACATTATCCACCAGCGCATCAATCTGTCCGCTGCCGAGCGCCTGCCAGAGCCGGGTGCGGTCGTCAAACCACTGTGGCGTAATACCCGGCGGCAGCAGCTGACGGGCCAGATCGCCGCGCAGTACGCCAAGACGTTTGCCCTGCAGCGAGGACCAGTCGGCAGGCGCAAGCGGCATCCGGCTGTAAACGCCCCAGATAGCACGCCATACCGGAAGCGTGGTGGAGGCCGCATCGGGCGTATCCAGAGGCTCCAGCAGCGTAAGCATCACCGCCTGCTGTGCCAGCAGCGCCTGCGCCTGCTGCGGGTTAGCGACCCAGCGCGGCGTGAAGCGGATGCCGGTGCTCTGGCCCAGCGCATTAAGCAGGTCAATACCAAAGCCGCGCGCGTTACCGCTGGCGTCCCGGTAGCTCCAGGGGGCATTATCTGGCGCGGCGGCGTAGGTGACAACGGGATGCGCCGCCAGCCACTGCTGCTCTGCCGGGCTGAGCATCAGCGTCTGCGTATCCTGATAGCGCGGCAGCGGCAGGCTCCAGCGCTGAGCAACCTGCCGGCTGAACTCCGCCGGCAGCAGGCGAAGCTGCGCATCGATCCATGTTGTCAGCGCCGGATCGCGGGCGATCGTGCGTAGCGTCAGTACCGCATCCGGATCGGCGGTGATCTGGTAGATCTCTCCCTGCTGCAGCTGGCTGAGCAGAAAGCCGGCGCTGGCTTCATCGGCGACCAGATAATCACTCTGCTGATTGAGCAGGGCGTAGAGCGCCTGTAAGTTGCCGGCCAGCGGATGCCAGCGGTGGCGCGCTGCCAGCTCCGGCGGCAGCTGCGTCAGCGTGCTGCCGGCAATCGTCAGCTGAGCGTTATCGCTGTTAAACATTACCGCGCGCTGATTTGCACGGTTGCGGTAAATACGGAGCGGCGTGCTGAACCAGCTGGCGCTGAGCGAGGCGCCGGCAGGCAGCGGTGCGCTTTCAGTCGTCAAAACCAGGTCCACCTCACCGCGCTTCAGCGCCTGCAGCTGCGCGCTCCGGTCAGGGTAGCCCTGCAGCTGAAACCGTAAGCCGCTCTGCTGGCTGAGGGCGCTGAGATAGTCAGCATCAATGCCCCACAGGCGATCGCCGATGCGCATCGACCAGGGCGCGCTATTTTGCACCGGCACCGCCACGCGCAGCTGCGTGACGGGCGGTGGCGCAGCGTGAGGCACCGGCATAACCGCAGGCAGCATGACGCTGCTGGCGGGCAGCAGTTCAGCGCGTGCGCCGGCTACCAGCAGCAAGCAGAGCAGCCAGAGCCGCTTCACTGCTGCGCTTTCCACAGTTCAGCCAGCTCAACCACCGAGGTCACGCCGGTCTTGGCCATGATATTTTTTTTATGCGTGCTGACGGTTTTATTGCTGATATGCAGCTGCTCACCAATCTGCAGGTTAGAGAGGCCGCGCACCAGTAGCGCTACAATCTGCTGCTCTTTCTCCGTCAACGGCAGGTCCAGGCGCTCCGGCAGCGGCGGAAAGGCCTGCTGTCCCCCCAGCACTGCAAGGATGGCGCTGAGCAGCTGAGCCATGCTCTGGCTTTTCACCACATAGCCTGCCGCCCCCAGCGAAGCGGCGCTCAGTAAGGTGTGGCGGCTCTGCTGTGCAGAGTAGATCAGCACCGGGCGCTGTGCATCGCGGGCGCGCAGGCGGCGCAGCAGCTCCAGACCATCACAATCCGGCAGGCCGATATCAAGAATAATGACGTCAATATTATGCTGCTGCAGGCAGGCGCGTGCCTGAGATTCATCAGCGGCGGCATAGAGCTGCAGAGGAATAGGGGCGTGCTGGCAGGCAGCCTGAAGTGCGACTTCAACCAGCGGGTGATCGTCAATAAGCAGTAGGGTAGCCATGTCACCGTTCCTGTGAATTTCATGGCGGTTAGCATAGCGGAAAAGCGGGGCCGGCAAAAATAAAGGGCGAGCCTGCGCTCGCCCTGATTACCGCAGAGACATCTCTTACTGAGTTGTGCCGTCGGTTTTGGTATTCACGTTGTCGCTACCCGATTTGGTTTCGACTTTTTTGTTCATGTCCGGGCAGCGGCCATCTTTACACATGGTGTTTTTGTGCACCTCTTTAGCAGACATATCGCCTGACTCAGTGCCTGACATTGCTGCGCCGTTGGTATTGGTGTTGCCGGTGTTGATATCGCTATTATCAACATTGTGCGGAGGCAGATTCTGTTTTGCGCCGCCCGCTGCCGCACCCGCTTCAGCTGATGCGTTGGCCTGTCCATTGTTGTTTGCAGCCATCGCTGCACCGCTACCCAGAGTCATTGCTGCCGTCAGAAAAACAATTGCAAACTTATTCATCATTATGCTCCTGTAATAAATGGATAGTTGCCGTTTGACACCCACGGGTGCTGTGTGACGAAAAAAGCGGGCCGTAACGAAATTAAATTTCGTCAGGAGTGTTCGGCGTAAAAATATATAGTGTAAGCGACTCGTTCCTCAGTGCTTACGTTTAAAAGCTTAGTCTATGGCTCTATAAATGCAAATGAGACAAAAGCATTTTCATAACGCTCTTAATTTACTCATGCCGGCTGAAGGGATAGATTGAAGGGGTTACGTCCGGCGCACGCAGGGCGAAAATCTGAATGGAATAAGTATGGATTACCAGAACGACGATTTACGCATTAAAGAGATCAAAGAGTTACTTCCCCCGGTAGCGCTGCTGGAGAAATATCCGGCAACGGAGCGCGCGGCGGCGACCGTATCGCAGGCGCGTCAGGCCATTCACCGCATTTTGCATGGCGAGGACGATCGCCTGCTGGTGGTGATCGGTCCCTGCTCAATCCACGACACGGCAGCGGCGAAAGAGTACGCTGCACGCCTGCTGACGCTGCGCGATGAGCTGAGCGGCGAGCTGGAAGTGGTGATGCGCGTCTATTTTGAAAAGCCGCGCACCACGGTGGGCTGGAAAGGGCTGATTAACGATCCTCACATGGATGGCAGCTTTCAGATTAATGAAGGACTGCGTCTGGCACGTAAGCTGCTGGTGGATATCAATGACACCGGTCTGCCAGCTGCCGGCGAGTTTCTGGATATGATCACGCCGCAATATATGGCCGATCTGATGAGCTGGGGCGCCATCGGTGCACGCACCACCGAATCGCAGGTGCATCGCGAACTCTCTTCCGGTCTCTCCTGTCCGGTAGGGTTCAAAAATGGCACCGACGGCACGATCAAAGTCGCTATTGACGCCATTGGCGCGGCCAGCGCGCCGCACTGCTTCCTGTCAGTAACCAAATATGGGCACTCGGCTATCGTTGAGACGCGCGGCAATGAAGATTGCCACATCATCCTGCGCGGCGGCAGAGAGCCAAACTACAGCGCTGAGCACGTTGCGGCAGTGAAGAGCGGGCTGGAAAAAGCGGGCCTGCGTCCGCAGGTGATGATCGATTTCAGCCATGCCAACAGCAGCAAGCAGTTCCAGCGGCAGATGGTTGTGGCGGAAGATGTGGCACAGCAGATTGCCGGCGGCGAGCAGGCGATTACCGGCGTGATGATTGAGAGCCATCTGGTGGAAGGCAATCAGAGCCTGGAGAGCGGGAAGCCGCTGGTATACGGCCAGAGCGTAACCGATGCCTGCATTGGCTGGGAAGATACGGAAACAGCGCTGCGTCAGCTGGCGCAGGCGATCCGTACCCGTCGCGGCTGAGCGTGACGCATAAAAAAGGCCAGACAAACGTCTGGCCTTCAGGTTTACTGCGGAGGTTTACTTCGCTTTACCCTGGTTTGCCACGGCCGCGGCTTTCGCTGCGATCTCATCGGCATCACCCAGATAGTAGTGTTTGATTGGCTTGAAGTTTTCATCGAACTCATACACCAGCGGCACGCCGGTCGGGATGTTCAGTTCGAGGATCTCATCTTCGCTCATGTTATCGAGATATTTTACCAGCGCGCGCAGCGAGTTACCGTGTGCGGCAATGATAACTTTCTCACCGCTTTTAATGCGCGGCAGAATGGTTTCGTTCCAGTAAGGGATAACGCGGTCGATGGTCAGCGCCAGGCTCTCGGTGGTAGGCAGCTGCGCCTCGGTCAGTGATTTGTAACGCGCATCGTGGCCGGGGAAACGCTCATCGCTGCGATCCAGCTCTGGCGGAGTAATGGCAAAACCACGACGCCACTGCTTAACCTGGTCATCACCATATTTAGCCGCGGTTTCTGCTTTATCCAGCCCCTGCAGCGCACCGTAGTGACGCTCATTCAGACGCCAGGTTTTCTCTACCGGCAGCCAGGCCTGATCCAGTTCATCCAGCACGTTCCACAGGGTGTGGATGGCACGTTTCAG
>JAAIGF010357889.1_pt1 | contig 10549 bp, 7 predicted proteins | sample 6487441 | NCBI WGS metagenome assembly JAAIGF01 (sample SAMN13974129, study PRJNA590717) | phyllosphere metagenome | biome: pepper field; feature: multiple bacterial spot infested pepper fields; material: pepper leaves; isolation source: leaves from pepper fields | host: Capsicum annuum ...
AGGCTTTGGCTTCTCCGTTTTCGTTACTGCTGGAGCATCATCAATATCCTGTGTCGCGACAGTCTTCTCCGCAGTTTGTTGGGTCGGAGTAGGAAGCGGAGTTGTATTTTCATCAATACGATCCGGACGTACCTGATTCGCATTTTCGTCCATCGAAGGCTCTTCTACACTCATATAATCGTCGCCCATTCCTTCCGGAGAAGTTCCGTAGTTGACGATTATTCCTCCCATTCCGTACTGTGGAATATCTTCAGCGAATACGATAAAAAATCCGATCAGCAACAGACCGGCCATCACCAAAGTGGATATTCCCAATGCTTTGGGCAGATTATTTTCTTCCTGCTGCTGTTGATGGTAATACATATACGTTTTTCTCTCTTTATGACCTATAGACCAAATTGACTGCACATTGTTTAATGCAGCAATTGGGTTTTAGTTATTTTTCGGTTCTGTAGCTAACACCAATTTTACACGCAAGCGATTGGCCACATCCATTACCGAAATAACATTTTGGATCGGCACGGTGCTATCTGCGTACAACATAATTGTCAACTCCTCTCCCGTCGCGATATTATTTTGAATAGCTGCCTCCAAAGATTCCAATGGCACGGCCTGTTTATCGACATGATAAATCAAATCGCTGGTAATGGAAATCGTCATGGTCTTTTTGGCAACCGACTGTTCGCCGGCACTAGAACGCGGCAACAATAACTTTACGACCTGCGGATTCGCTACAGCAGATGCTAACAGGAAAAATAACATCAAGAAGAACATGATGTCATTCAGCGCTGCTGTGTGTACCTCTGCTGTAGGCTTATTTCTTCTATTTCTTAAATTCATCAGAATAAAGCTTTATTCGTGGATATTAAGATCCGGGTTCGTCCAATAGATCGATAAATTCAATCGCATCCGTCTCCATACGTAAGATGACGCGTTCTACCATCATATTCAATATATGGTAACCGATGTATGCCAAGATACCGATCGTTAATCCAGACGCGGAAGCAATCATCTTTACATATAAACCTCCAGATACCGAACCAATATCGATACCACCGGCAATTTCTACCTCACGGAAGATCTGGATTACCCCGAAAATCGTTCCGACGAAACCAAGCATCGGTGCAATACCAGCGACGATACCTAGAATGTTAATGTTTTTCTCTAAACGAGCTACTTCCAATTTGCCTTGGTTTTCAATAGCACCTTCAATGTCCTTAATCGGACGACCAACGCGTGTCAAACCTTTTTGCAACATTCTGGAAAGTGCGGAGTTGCTTGAACGACAAACTGCGATCGCAGAATCCAATTTACCCGATAACACGTTTGATTTTACCTGAGGTAATAATCCGGATTCACGTTTTGATGCCTTACGAATGGTAATATACCGTTCGATAAAAATGACTAACCCGATAAAGAACAACAACGCAATCGGCACCATTATCCACCCTCCACGCATCAACAATTGCAAAAGATTGGTATCCTCTTGCATTGGAGTTAAATCTACTGTTTGTTGCATCTGGTTTAGTGAATCAACCGGGTATGCTTGTAAAAGTAATGACATCATACTATTTAGATATACTTGTTTTTTGTTTGTTCTGTTTATTTTTTTACTGCTCGATGCCAAGCATCGGCAACGAAGTTTTTACGCACATGACGCAATGCAGAATCTGCTTGCTCTTTGGTGACATAAGAATCCCAAATAACGGTAGCTGGACTATTTTCACCACGACCAGGCATCAGGCGCACGCGTGACTGCCCTTTTTTGTTATAATCGCTTACCAAAGTTTTCGCATCCGCAAGCGGCAAACGTGAACCAATCACGATATACCAATTGTGATTGGCCGGAATGATAGGCTGATTCGCGTTCTGCACAATCGGCGCTTGCGCGTTTTCTTGTGATTCCTGCGCTATTGAAGTTGCGACAGTATCTTGTTGTCTATTTTTTAATAGTTCCGAAGTATCTATGTCGGCAAGATCTGCTGGTGGCAATGCCAATTCTTCTTGCTGGCTGTAAACCTCGGTAGAATCATTGCCGATATCGCCAGAGGAATCGTCCGAATATAAGGACGCAGGACGCGTAGCATACCACAATCCGCCTATAATAGACAAGGCAACTACTGCCGCCACGATGTACCAAATGGTATTGGATTTTCCATCTTCGTCTTCATAGCCATCAGAGTAAGGATAATTTTCTTCCAATGGTTCTAAAGAAGACATTTGATTATCCCCAACATATTGATTTCCGTTTTGCGTCAAAGGAGGCGCTTCCGGAACAGATATATGTTGCTTATTTGATTCAATCGATACATTGGAAGCAGCTTGATCTTGATCCAGCTGTTGTTCTAGCGCTTCTCCCGGTTTAGAGCCAGATTCCGAAGAAATATTTTCTTCGGAATACCAATTTGTCGAAGCGTTCGGTTCGATTTCTTCAGATAACGTTTCAGTTTCTGAGACAGCATTGCTAGACGGCGGAATTTCGACATTAGAAATCGGTTCGAAAACGAAGCTTGACAAATCCAATGGTCTGAAAACAAATGCATTACCATACTTCAACAAATCGCCTAATTGCGTGATACGTGCCTTTCCGTTCTCTACAATACTAATATTGATACGCGACACCTCCTGTGATACTAATTCTTCCGCAGCAGAATGTGTAATCTCGTTTTCTTGTTGTAGATAATCAATGAGATTGATTCCTCCTTGACCAGCGTGCTCAAACTCGATATAATCGATTGGAGGCAAGAATACATTACGCGCTTCATCAAACGATGCGGATTGGTGTACCTTTCGGAATACACCTAGCCCTTCGACGGATACGGTTGGGTAATGCTTTAGTACTTGTTGTATTTTCTTGCCTAATTCCATAGTTTACGGTAGAAATTGCTACGCAAATTTACTCCAAAGAATCAATTAAAACGAAAAATTCAATCCGCCAATCACATTAAACCCTAAACGCGGGTAATAAAAGTAGCGTTGATATTCGTTATTCAGGATGTTATTTGCTTTCACAAAAATGCCCAATTGCTTAGTCGCCTTATATTCCGCACCTGCACTCAGATCCAAAAACGATGGAATGCTTTGAATAATTGGCATGCTTGAATTGTAAGAAGCCGGATCAGCGCTAGTAGCAGTATATTCGAATGTTCTTGCTTTCGTAGCTCCGTGGAATAGCGCTTCCGCATCGATGTACAATTTCTCAGAAATATTGAAGCGAGCATTCGCTGTCAAGCGCATGTTTGGCGTGTGCCAAGCTTCTTGTTGCAGGACCATTGTATAGTTATCAATATTCAAACGACCGCCTAAGTTTACCGCTTCGGATACGCGAATATTGATTTCACCTTCTACACCAATGTGCTTAACAGCTTCGTCGCCATTGCCATCATACACCATATCAAATTGAAACGGCGTTGTTGGATTATTCACGAAGAAAGGCATGTTTTCTAACTGACGATAGAACGCTTTCGCTTTCCAACCAAATGTTGCTCCCGCATTCCCTTTAATACCTCCGTACGCATGCATACGTTCAATCATATTTTGAATCTGAACATTTGGACCCAAGAATTGGTTTTGTCTTGTGAAATCACGATATGATCCACGCTCAACGCCACCTGTGATACCACCAAAAATATAGAAATATTCAGGCACTAAAGAGAAGTCAATTTCCGCTTTCGGGAACACATTGAATGACGACTCGTTTCCAAATTCAGAAACTAAGTTGGCTCCTAACTGAATAGTATAATTCGCTCCTTTGAAACTGATATATGGATTTGCGGATGCTACGGAATTATTAACACCTGGGAATCCCGCTGCATTCAGTGCACCATCGACATTGTTTAAATCTACAGAAACGTTTGCACCGATATTGAATGTACGAACACGCTTATTCAAGTAACCGGATAGCGCAAAGGAGTTTTCGCGCACATCATAACGATCGGAATAGGTGTAGGCGTCCGCTTTTAATGAATAGCTCAACGCGTCTTCATCAGCTGGATCGAAATTGCTTACCATTTCTCCCGTCAAATACAGATCATTAAAAACCTGTGACTCGCGAGCAGGGTTGATATTCGTTCCCTGTGCATTCAATGGATTACCATAGAAATTGGTTCCCAATCGGTTGTAACCCAATTGGCCATCAACAGTAAGTTGAGGAAAAACACGTCTTCCAAACACGCCAACTTCCTGGCGGGAGAAACGTTGATCATCCAAAGCACCTTTTTGGTTCAGATGTTTCACGAAACCTCCAAAACGAATATCTTCGTAATCTTCCACCGCGAAATACGCTTCGCCCATGATGGTTCCCAGGTTACCTACTCCACCTTTGATATAATTGCTATAGTTATCGCGAGCACGGATGAATGGGGTTTCCATAATCTTCAACTCGCTCAAACCTGTATTGATATCCAATTTCTTGTCAGGAATATTTCCGTAAGACAATTTTGGCATGTATTCACGCTTGTTGGCCATGTCCGGACTGCGGCGAATTTTTACGGCATCCGCCAAAAGCGGACGGTAGTCGCGCACAATAACGAATGAATCTATCGTTGCTGGCTTTTCGGTTTCTTCGCGTTGTTGAGCAGCAGCTTCAAAACTGACGCCAGTAAGCATCGCTAAAAACGCTGTTTGCGTTAGTATCTTCTGAAATTTCATCTTCACTACCCTGATCTTATTTAATTTTCTGCAATAACTCCTTCGCTTCTTTCACTATACCGTCCTTATCATTGTCGTAATTGTCGATCACACTTTCCAATGTTGCCTTCGCTTGAAAGTTGTCGCCCTTACCACGATATGCTTCGGCCATCGTAATAAATCCTTTCGCCACCCAATACTCGAACGAAGAGAATTTATCGCCTATTTCCATAGCGGTTTTAATTGCCTTATCCCACTGTTTAGCCTGAACTTGTTGCTTCGCAATTAGATAATTTGCTTCCGCTCCAGTTGCCGTTTTCGATTTCGACGCAGCTGCAGTTAACTCCTTTGTGGCATCCGCCGCTTTGTTGGTTGCTTGGTAAGCTTTAGCAGCATACAAACTAGCACGAGCAATTTCTTCTTCCGAAGATTTCTCGTATCCTTTGATGATGTTTGCGTAGTTTAACGTTTCTGCATAATCATTGATGTTGTAATAACTGATCAATAAATTATTGACTGCCCAACCGTAATTTTCTTTGTATTCTGAAGTTAATTCCAATTTTTTCAATACCTGAACCGCTTCATTGTACGCTTTGTTGCGAATATGCAAACGCGCAACACTCAGCAAAGTTCTTTCGGTGTAAGCACTTGTCCAATCGTTCATAATGATATTGAAATCATGCAAAGCCTCTTTGTCCTTACGCAACTGCGCGTAACTTTCTCCACGGATGAAACGAGCATGCTTCTCATGGATTGGTTTCGGAAACTTATCAAAATACGCATTGATTGCTTCCACGGCACCTTGCCAATTACCACGATCGAATAGTGTACGTGCAACCGAGAACGTATGTCCATCTTGTTCCGCTGTGCTCAAATCACCGATGTTGGTACTTGTGGCATAGCGGATATAACCGCCAGCATCATTTTTATCCAAATAGATGTTTTCGATAGATGCTAATGACTGTTTCGCTTCATCAGTTGTTGGATATTGACTAACTACACGCTGAAAAGTAGCTAATGCAGCATCACGATTATCCTGATTGTACTGAACCAAACCGATCGTTACCAAAGCGCGTGGTACGTAGCTACTTCTTGGATATTGATCCACCATCTTTTGCAATCCGGAAATCGCTTGATCGTATTGACCTAACAAGAAATAAGTATACGGAATCTCGAACGCCACATCATCCGCGTAGTTAGAGTTCGGGTATTTTTGGATTACCGAATTCAACGTAGCCACTTTTGCTTGGCTATTGCCTTGCAAACCTTGAATAATACCGCGTTGGAATAATGCGTAATCTTGGCTCTGTGCATTACTGCTGATCAAGCGATCGTAGTAATTCATTGCGCGACCATAATTTTTCGTTCCGAAATAGGAATCCGCAGCGCGAGCGATTGCATCATTACGTGTATTCGCGTCGATTCCATCGCGCTGCGCTCCCGACAAGAAGCGCTCGAAATAATTTGCCGCGGTGCTGTAGTTGTCGTTACGGAATGCAGCATATGCTAATGCGTAGTTCGCATAATGATAAACATCCGTATTACGCGCTGCAGGCAGTTGCAAGAATTTGTTAAAGTTTGCTGTTGCTTCTTTGTACTTGCGCACTTCGTACATCGCTTCCGCTTTCCAATAAACCGATAATGCATAAATCTCTTCGTCGTAGCGATTCTCTTCTGAACGCATGAACATGGAAATACCATTTTCAAAAGCTCGTTCGTTGTAGTATTCTAGACCGCGATAATACGTTACCTTTTGGTAGGCTGCTTTCGCTTCGCGGCTACTGCGGTTAATGCCTTCCAAAACATCAACAGCTGCACGATAATTTTTCGTTCCTAACAGGACCTCCGCCAATAATGTTTTTGCTTCTTCGCTACGGCGAGAATTGCCGTATGTGGTCAGGTATTCTTGCACCGCATCCAAAGCGACTTGGTGGAATTCCAACTCGTAAGAAAGCTTCGCATAATTGAATAAACCTTCTTCTTTCAATTGTGGATCAAAATCTAACTTCGATGCACGGAAAAATGCATTTCTCGCACTTTGCTTGTTATTGGTTTTGATGAATGCATCGCCCAAAGTGATCATCGCACTTTGATAGTACGCATCTGGATCGTCCAATTTCTCTAATTCCTCAATCGCACGTTCATAGTTACCCAACTTGTAGTTGATATAACCGATCTGGTAGCTATCTTGATTATTTTGGGTTTGTCCTTTGTCCCCAGCTTGGAATCTGTCGTAATACTGCTTTGATTTATCTAAATCGCCCTTTATAAAATAGGTTGCAGCGATAATACGGAACATCTCCGTTTCGCTCTCCTGCTTAGTATTTTGTAGAATAGGCAAAGCATACGCTAAGACTTCATCATAACGCTTATCTAAGAAATAAAGCGCTGTGATGTAGTACGGATAGCTATTCTCATAGGTTTTAGAACCTTTCAAACGTTCGAAATCGTTTAACGCGGTTTTATATTCCGAGTTCAGATAGCTTAGATATGCCGAATAATAGATCGCCGCTTCTTGATAAGCAGAATTTCTATTTTTTAATTCGTCGAATACCGGCTTGGAAGATTCATAATCTTTGATCATGAACTGCGCGTAAGCCAGTTTGAACCGATATTCCGTGTTCTCAGCGCCCGCTAAGCTTTTGCTGTCGATACGTGTAAACCAATCAATCGCTTTTTCGAATTCCTGTCTTTCGTAGTAAAACTTACCGATCTGGAAATTTGCTGCTTTAGAATTTGGACTCGAAGGAAAATCGCGGATATATTTTAAAAATAAGCTTTCAGCATTAGTTTCTTCCAACTCCAATGCACACACCGCTTGGTAATAACGGATGTTCTCTTTCAAAAGCGAGAGCTCTTGCGTTTCATCCAATTGCAATGTAGATTTCGTACGAACTTCCTCTGCCTTATCGAATTGCTTCGCAGCTGAACTAAACTTGCCACGCTCATACAATTCTAAACCCGATTTGTATGCTCGATTCACATCTTGCCAAGCTGTTTGCTGCGCCATAGCAGATGTCCCCATCAAGCATAAAGCTACACCGACTTGATATATTTTATTGTACATATTTAACGAATGCTACTATTTATTGGATACACGTGTTTCATCATTACAATGATGGCCTTCCGTAGTTGACTTCTCCGCAGAAACGAACAGCCCCCATCAACATACGAAAATAGAAGTTCCCCTTTAGGTTTTCCTCAAAAGTTATTAACATTGGTGCATAAACACCATTTTTAACGATATTTTAACAGATGAACTAACCGCGCTTACCAGCCAGTAGGTAAAGCACTGCCATCCTGACTGCTACGCCATTTTCAACCTGATCCAAAATGATGGAATGATCGCTATCTGCAACATCGGAGGTAATTTCCACGCCTCGATTTATCGGGCCGGGATGCATAATTACGATTTCCTTATTTAAACTATCTAATATCTCCTTATTAAGGCCATATAGCATAGAATATTCGCGAAGCGAAGGAAAGTAAGCAATATCCTGACGTTCAAGCTGAATGCGTAACATATTTGCCACATCACACCAATTCAATGCTTTCATCAAGTCATGTTCCACCTTTACGCCGAGCGAACTGATATATTTGGGAATTAAAGTAGTTGGACCACAAACCATTACCTCTGCTCCTTGCTTTTGCAAACAGAGAATGTTCGATAACGCAACACGAGAATGCAAAATATCTCCAATAATGGCAACTTTTTTTCCAGCAACGTCACCTAAACGTTCACGGATAGAAAACGAATCCAACAGTGCTTGTGTCGGATGTTCGTGTGCACCGTCGCCCGCGTTCACGATCTGCGCGTCAATATGACGACTTAAGAAAACCCCAGCTCCGGCATATGGATGACGCATCACGATCATGTCCACTTTCATGGCCAAAATATTGTTCACCGTATCAATCAGTGTTTCGCCTTTGCTTACTGAAGACGATGAAGCTGCGAAATTGATTGTATCCGCAGAAAGGCGTTTTTCAGCTAATTCAAAAGATAATCTGGTACGCGTAGAATTTTCGAAAAAAACGTTGGCAATGGTAATATCCCTCAACGATGGAACTTTCTTGATAGGACGATTTAGCACGTCTTTAAAATTGGATGCTGTATCCAAAATCAGTGCTATATCTTGCTCGTTAAGATCTTTTATTCCTAGAAGGTGACGGGTGCTTAATTGTTCTGTGGTAGACATGGAATTTATATATCTGTATACGCGTTATTTTTCTTCGGTGATAAGGACGATGCTGTCTTCTTGATCATCGGCTTCTTTCCAACTTACAATGACCTTTTGAGCATCAATGGAATCGACTTGAATACCGATATAATCGGGCTCAATCGGCAATTGACGAGAAAAGCGACGATCAACCAAAACCATTAATTCAATTTTCTTGGCGCGGCCGAATGATTGCACAGCATCCATCGCAGAACGAATGGTTCTTCCTGTCCAAAGCACATCGTCCACGAAAACAACCGCTTTGTTATCGACTAAAAAGTCGATATCCGTGCGGTTTGCTTGCAGAGGACTTGATCCTTTGATGCGGAAATCATCTCGATGAAAAGTAATATCCAATGCGCCGGTTTGCACATCGTGTCCAGACATTTTCTTGATCTCTTGCCGAAGGCGATTTGCCATAAATGGTCCGCGCGGTTGCACGCCAATAATCACTGTTTCACTAAAATCGCCATGATTCTCGATCAACTGCTGGCACAGTCGCTGCAACGTGATGTCAAACTTAGCTCCATTTAAAAGCAGAGATTGTTTCATATATATCGTATTCGATGTTATTAGGACTTTTAGCGCTTATTGTTTGGACAAGATGGCGATCTAAAAAGCGACCTTTCTAACGTGGTTATTATTTAGGCAAACTTAGCCATTTTTTTCAAAAGACTTGAGCCGTATGCATACAAAAAAACAGCTTCGGTAAAGAAGCTGTTTGAAATATCTGTTGATCGATTAATCGACGTTATCGTGTAAAAACGAGTTGTTCGGACGAATTTCTGTTTCGCCGCTATCAAACGATAAAGTGAAGCGAGAAACTTGAGATTGCGAAGAATGTGGCACATCGTCCAAAGACTTTTGTTTTCTCTTATAAGCCGGTTCGTTCTCCATTTCTTGTAAACCGTTTGTTGAACGTAATTTCATACTCAATTCCTTCAAACGTAAGATACGCTCTTTGGTTTTCATCAATTGATCTTCGAAATTTGCTTCTTCCGCTTTCGCTTCTTCTAAAGCTGCTGGCGCTTGGAAGCTGTTCTGAACAGGCGCTTGATATGGCTGACTATAGCTATTTTGTGGCGCTTGCGTTGGTTGATTCTGTTGCGGATAAGAAGTTGGCTGTTGCTCGTAAGATGGTTGCGCCGCAGGTTGTTGATACGAATCAAAAACAGTAGGCACTTTGAACTCGAACATCGAAGGCGATGTTTTCAATTCAAAACCATGATTATCTTCCGCTTCCGGCTCTTCCAACTCTTGCTCATTCAAATCCAACGTATGACGAACCACGTGTGCTTCGTTTTCTGGCGTATGGCGAGGCTGAGAAGCAGGTGTTGCTGTTGGTTGACCCACAGGTGCCGTTATAAAAGGACGACCAGCTTGGTTTGCATTAAACAAGTCCGTCTGTTGAATAGATTCTTGTGCTTCCGGCGCTGTCACTCCAACCGGTTTTACAACAGGTTCTGTGTACGTCGGCTTTGCAGCAAATTGATTTTGTGAAACAGGTTTAACGAAAACAGATTTGGAATCATCAGGCGTTAAATTGTGCGCAATCTTTTCCTTTTCTTTTTCCTTTACGCGCTCTTCGCTGGTTTGAAAACCAGTAGCAATAATAGTAACGGAAAGATCGTCGCCCATGGCTTCATCAATACAGTTACCCCAAATAAGATCTGCAGAAAGACCCGCTTTTTCTTGAATGTAAT
>JAAIGF010315028.1_pt1 | contig 10547 bp, 11 predicted proteins | sample 6487441 | NCBI WGS metagenome assembly JAAIGF01 (sample SAMN13974129, study PRJNA590717) | phyllosphere metagenome | biome: pepper field; feature: multiple bacterial spot infested pepper fields; material: pepper leaves; isolation source: leaves from pepper fields | host: Capsicum annuum ...
ACACTATATGAAATCCATCTGCCGCAGGACAATCATGCCGAACAGTCTTCTTCCTATTCTCGGAACGGTTCTTGCAATGGGAATGAGCGCCGCCGCTCTGGCGGCTGACAAGGAGCCGCCGAAGGGTGAGGTGAAGATTGATGTTGGCGGCTTCAAGCTCAACAGCCTGCTTCTGTCGCCTAAGAAGAAAGCGGATTTACCGCCCATCGTGTTCATCCATGGCGCAAGTACAAGCCTTTACGATCCTTTGTATGCTTTCCGCGAACCGTTGGAGGGCCGGGCCACACTTCTCTTTGTCGACAGGCCGGGGCACGGGCTCTCCGATATCGGACCGAAAGAAAATGTGCTGCCGGATGCGCAGGCCGATGCGATTGCGCGCCTCATGGAAAAGCGCGGCATCCCCAAGGCCATCATCGTTGGCCACTCCTTCGGCGGTGCCATCACCGCCGCATTCGCGCTTCGCCACAGCGATATGGTGGAAGGACTGGTCTTTCTTTCGCCTGCGCTCTACCCGTGGCCGGGTGGCATCAGCTGGTATTACGATGCAGCCCGCGCGCCTGTTGCGGGCATCTTCTTCAGCACCCTCATCGCGCCGCCCGCCGGGCTCTTCGCATTGAACACCGCAGTCAAAGGCGTCTTCGCACCCAACCCGATGCCTTCGGATTACGTCTCCAAGACCAAAGCCTATCGCGCTCTACGCCCGGCTGCCTTTCGCCATAACGCACAGGAGGTGGGCGGCCTGAACGCCTGGGCCAAAACCGCATCCGCCCGCTACAAGGACATCAAAGCCCCAACCATCATCATCGCGGGAGACAAGGACAACGTCGTCTCCACCGAAATCCACTCCAAACATCTCGCCCGCGACATACCAGGCGCCGAACTCATCATCGTCCATAACCTCGGCCACAAATCCGATTTCGTTGCGCGCGATCTGGTGGTCGCCGCGGTTGAGAAGATTGCGGGCAAGAAGCGGAACCTGAAGGCGCTAGCGAAGACGCTGGAGATGAAGATTGCCGGGGATGGCGTTGTTAAAGCGAAATAGCCTGAGCCGATCTGGCGTTTCTTAAGGCTAGTGGCGCACCCGACAGGATTCGAACCTGTGACCTTTGGAATCGGAATCCAACACTCTATCCAGCTGAGCTACGGGTGCTGACCGTTTGCGATGTGAATCGCGCTGGTTATGTTTGGTTCTTAACCCAGCTTTCGCATCTCTTCAATGTGTAAATTGCCGTAACGGGAAAACTCGTCTGCCTATTATCTGAACCCAAGAAATCGTCTGTAATATTTCACACTCAATGATTGTGACGGCGTTTTGAGTGCTGGGAAGGGCGGCGTTTTGGTGGTTGATTGTTGCATGATGGTAGGGCGATTGGCGGTGCGACGCATGATTGAATTTGCGTGGTTTTTGGTCTTCAACTCTGAGATTGTTAAATAAGGCATTGGTTATCAAGGATAATCTTGCCATTGCTGAAGTGTGGCCCTTTTTTGGGCTGGCTATGTCTAAAACAAATTGCCCATGCAAAACTTTACGTCCTTGGTTTAATTGTTATTAAATCTTGTTCTAATAAACATAATTCGGTAAATAACTGTTCTTGTGGGGACGAATCATAGGAGACTGGGATGGCAGTAAGTCTCGCGTTTGAGCATGGCAGGGCTAAGGGTAAATACGTGGAAGCCGAAGATTCGCTGTTGGGGTCGAAGGCTGATATCGACTACTCGATCCTTTCTGAAGCGGTGCTTTATAGGCTTCGGCGGGCGCAACTTTCGGTAGTGAATGATTTCAATGAGAGCCTTCTGAAGTTTGGGCTTCGGCCGGCAGATTTTTCCGTGCTGATCGTGGTTGCGAACAATACGGGCCTGAAGCAGAGCGATGTTGCGGAAGCACTTGGCATTCAGCGTGCCAATTTCGTGGCGATTATCGACGGCCTTGAGGAGAAGGGGCTTTTGTCCCGCCGCAGGTCGGAAACCGACCGTCGCGTTCATTATCTGGACATGACGGAAGAGGGGAATGTGACCCTTGACGAGATTCTCCTGATCTGGCGCACCCATGAGGAGAAGCTTGTCGGACGTCTGGGGGGCGAAAAGGCCCGCGATCAGCTGGTTGGGCTGCTTCGCAGAATTCAGGACTGAGTTCTGATCGATATTCACAAATGAAAAAGCGGTGCTGGAAACGGCACCGCTTTTTGTTTGTTCGTTCGGTCTTTGCTAAACTTTCATGGCTCCGGGCCCCGGTGTCGCTCCCGAGGGAACTTTGCCCAGAATGATCATGCCCAGCACTTCGTCCTTGGTCACATCCTCCGTTCTGGCATGGCCAACGACCTTGCCGTTTTTCATCACGAAGACGCGGTCCGCGAGATCGAAGACGTCGTGGATATCGTGGCTGATCAGGAAAATGCCGAGGCCTTCGCGTTTCAGTTCCTTTACCAGATCGCCGACCTGCGCCGTTTCCTGAGGCCCGAGCGCTGCGGTCGGCTCATCCATGATGAGGATTCGTGCGTCGAAAAGAATGGCGCGGGCAATGGCGACGGATTGGCGCTGCCCGCCGGAGAGAGCCTTGACCGGTTCCTTGAACCGCTTGAAGTTGGGGTTCAGGCGGCCCATCACCTCGCGGGCGGAGGCTTCCATGGCCACATCGTCCAGCGTGCCCCATGGGGTGCGCAGCTCTCGCCCGAGATAGAGATTGGCAGCTGCGTCGACATTATCCGCCACGGCAAGCGTCTGGTAGATGGTCTCGATGCCGTATTTCTTGGCGTCTCGGGGGTTGCGGATATCCGCATCCTCGCCATTGATCAGGATGTCGCCCTCATCTCGTCTGTACGCGCCGGAGAGGATTTTGATCAGCGTGGATTTGCCCGCGCCATTATGGCCCAGCAGAGCCACGACTTCGCCGCGATGGAGATCGACCGAGGCGTTTTCGACCGCGTGAATGCCGCCAAAGGAGATGGAAATATTGCGCATTTCCACGAGCGGAGTGGATTGGTCCGTCATATCGCAAACTCCTTGTTCTTACTTTGCGCGTGCGCGATAGATGGTGTCGAGCCAGACGGCGACGACGAGCACGATGCCGACGACGATGCGCTGGAACGGTGTGTCGATGCCCATCAGAACCATGCCGGATTGAAGCGACTGCATGACGAGGGCGCCGAGCATGGCGCCTGCAATAGTGCCGACGCCGCCCGCCAGCGAGGTGCCGCCGATGACGGCTGCGGCGATGGTATAGAGCTCATCCAGTTCGCCCTGCGCATTGGTTGCCGCATTCAGGCGCGCCGTTGAGATGGCGGCGGCAATGGCGCAGAGAACGCCCATCAGGGTGAAGATCTTGACCGTGACCCAACGGGTCTTGATGCCCGCAAGTTCAGCCGCTTCCGGGTTGCCGCCGATGGCGAACACATAGCGACCGAAGCGCAGGCGCGTGGCGATGAAGGTCATCACTGCGCCGACTGCCAAGGCCATAAGAACGGGAATGGCGATGCCATGCGCGATGAACAGGCCGCCATCCGGCCATGCAATGCCGTTGGCATCCGCATAATTGCGGGCGATGTTGACCGGCCATGGGTAGCTGTTGACCACGGCAACCGCGCCGATGACGATGGCGCATCCCAGCGCGGTCAGCACATATTCTGCCCACATGGGCCTCAGCGGAAAGCCGAAGCGGCGGCGCTGCCTGCGGGAATTGAGAATGACGAGCACGATCAGCACGCAGGCGATGGCGCCGACGATCCAGCTCCATGTCGCGCCGATGGAGCCTGCGGTGCCGCCGCCCATCAGCCGGAAAGTGGAATCCATCGGGGCGACGGTGCGACCGCTGGTGATGAACCACGTGCCGCCGCGCCACACCAGCAACCCGCCCAGCGTGACGATGAAGGAGGGGACATTGAGGAAGGCGATGATCGAGCCCTGCAGCATGCCGATTGCGCCGCCGACGCAGATGCCGACGGCCAGTGTCACGATCCACGTTGCCCAATGTTCGAAGCCGAGAAGCTGAGGCAGGATTTCCGCCTGCATCACGCCCATGATCATGCCGGAAAAGCCGAGAATGGAGCCGACGGAAAGATCGATATTGCGGGTGACGATGACCAGAACCATGCCCGTTGCCATGACGGCCACGGAGGAAGTCTGGACGGAAAGGTTCCACAGGTTTCGCGGCGTCAGAAACAGGCCGCCGGACAGGATATCGAAACCGATCCATATAAGAAGGAGTGCGCCGACCATGCCGAGCAGGCGCGTATCCAGCTCCGTTGCATTGATGAACCGGGAAATGGAGCTTGTTCGGCTTTCTTTTGGCCTAGATGAAGAATTGCTATGCGTGATTTCGGCCATGATCCGCCGTCCCTCCCACGTCTAAATAGCGCCGCGGTGTTTATGCACCGCAGCGCCTTGCATCATCTTGGATGACTATCAGTTGCAGGCCTTGACGGACCCTGCCTTCACGCCCTGGCAAGCCGTTTCCTTCTTGATCCAGCCTGCATCGATCACGACGTTGAGATTATCCTTGGTGATGGCGATGGGCTTGAGGAAAACGGATTCCATCTTCACCTTTTTCGGGCCACCGTCGAAGGTCGTCACACCCTTGATCTCGGTCATCTTCTTGCCGCCGGCAAGCTCGAGCGCGATTGTTGCGGCTTCCTTGCCGAGTTCACGGCTGTCCTTCCAGACGGACACCGTCTGCGTGCCAAGAGCAACGCGGTTCAGCGCGGCAAAGTCCGCATCCTGACCGGAAACCGGAACGGAACCGGCAAGGCCCTGTGCTGCAAGCGCTGCGATTGCGCCACCTGCGGTGCCGTCATTCGAAGCGACGACGGCGTCCACCTTGTTGTTGTTCTTGGTCAGGAACTGCTCCATGTTCTTCTGGGCATTTTCCGGCTTCCAGCCATCGGTATAGGCTTCGCCGACATTCTTGATCTTGCCCGAATCCATTGCTGCCTTGAGCACTTCCTTCTGGCCTGCAAACAGGAAGTCCGCATTCGGATCGGAAGACGAGCCCTTGATGAAGACGTAATTGCCTTCCGGCTTTACCTTGAACACTTCCTGCGCCTGAAGGCGACCGACTTCCTTGTTGTCGAAGGTGATGTAGAAGGCATCCTTGTTTTCGATCAGGCGGTCGTAGCCCACGACCGGAATACCTTCGGCCACGGCCTTTTCAACGGCAGGGCCGATGGCATCGCTATCCTGCGCCAGAATGATCAGGGCGTTTGCGCCCTGCGCAATCAGCGACTCGACATCGGTCAGCTGCTTTGCGGCGGAAGACTGCGCATCGGCGGAAATGTATTTGGCGCCTGCCTTTTCAAGGGCTGCCTTAATGGCGGCCTCGTCGGTTTTCCAGCGTTCTTCCTGGAAATTGGACCAGGAAACGCCAACCACCTTATCGGCGGCATGGGCAGCGGTGTGCAGCGAAACGAGCAAAGCCGTTCCTGCCAGAAGCTTGGCAAAAGAATTCATGATGTCCTCCCGGGTGACGGCAGATGCGTTGCACCTCCATGCAGCCGCAAATGCCAGAAAACCTGCCGATCCAATGCCCCAGACATTTTTTCTCGACAGTCGAGAAATTAAATGGCAGAGATTTTCAGGGCTGTCAACCGCAGGTGGATGGAGCATTTCGTCCGGTTTCGATAAGCGCACCGTGAGGGCGCTATAAGGTGTCGGATGAGGAAACGTGAAGGAATGAACAAGCCATGTCGGCCATAGCGAGCACGGAGCTCGTCCGGCAACAGAACAGCCTGCGCGTTCTGAACGCGCTGCGTCGCCATGGCAATCTGTCGCATACCGATATGTCGTCTCTAACGGGGCTTGCTTCCGCCACCGTTTCCGCCATCACGGCGGAGCTTGAGCGTGCGCAGATCATCGAGCGCACCGAGCAGCAGGCGGCATCGGGCAGGGGGCGTCCGCGCGTTCTGTTCCAGCCAAACCGAAGTTTCGGCTATATTGCCGTCGTCGTCATCTCGTCGGATGCGGCGCAGTATTCGCTGGTGGATTTTACCGGCAATCTGCTGGATCGTTTCATCGAAACGCGAGCGAATGACAGCCTGAAGGATTTCGGACAGACGGTCGGCGAAGGCGTTTTGCGCCTTGCTGTCCGGTCCAAGATCGCGAACGATGCTATCCTGCATATTTCCATCAGCAGCAAGGGCCTGGTCGATCCGCAGAGCGCGACGCTTCTGTGGTCTCCCGTGCTGGGAGAACGGCAGGTCCGGTTCGGCAAAGTGCTGGCCGAGCAGTTTCACGCACCGGTGGCACTCTATAACGAAACGCTGCTGGTGGCGGAGGCGCTCTGGATTCGCGCCGCGCAGACCGGTGGGCAGGGAAGGGCACTCGCCGCGCTTTCGCTCGGTCACAGCATTGGTTTGGGCATTGCGCGGCCCGGCACCGGTGGCGGTGTCGATGTCACGGCGCCGAATTTCGGGCATATGCTGCATATTCCAGAGGGCGCATTGTGCCGCTGTGGATCGAAGGGCTGTATCGAGGCTTATTGCGGCTTTTACGGCCTGTTGCGCACGGCTTTCGAAGTGCCGATCAACACCATCCCCGCGAAATTCGTGCCTGTTGCGGAGGTGGAGAAGATCGCGGCTTCGGCACGATCCGGCAACCGCATGGCGGCCTTTGCCTTCCGTCAGGCCGGTCTTGCGCTGGGCAACGGTCTTTCGCGTCTCTTCAGCCTTCATGGCAATATGCCGGTTTTCATCACCGGTCCCGGCACGAGGTTCTACGATCTGTTGAAGGCGGGCATTCATGAAGGCATGGTTCAGACCAGCGCGGTGCGTCTCGGCGGACTGCCGGAGATCACAATCGAGTTGGATGAGCCTTCGCTGGTCTTTGATGGCCATATGGGGCTTGCATTGTCGCGGCTGGATGAGGATATCGTCACCGCTGGCATTACAGCGACTGCTTCTTCCGCCATCGGTTAGCGGTGGGCAGGGTGGCAAAGGGAGACAACATGCTTTTCATCGATACGAGCCACCCGATCTATCGCCCGCTATGGGCGCGTCTGCTGATCGTCGGTTTCTGCTCGGCCTGGGCCGTGGTGGAATTCGTCAATAACCAGATATTCTGGGCAACGGTGGTCGGCGGTGTGGCGGTTTATTCCGCCTATGTTCTGCTGATTGCCTTCAAGCCAGCCGCACCGAAGCCCGAAGAGGCAGCGCCGCCGCACTCCGAAGAGGACTGATCATTTTCCCAGAAGCCTGATGGCCTGATCGATCAGCAGATTGGCCGCCGTCATGCGCAGATTGGCATTATGCCGAAACGCGGGGCTGACCGTATCGGGGTGATTGAGGCGGGCAAAGGCCCGCCTTTTCTCGCTCAGGCTTTCCAGCGTGTCCTTCTCGCTAATCGCAAGCTCATCGGAGACGTCCGAAAGCGATGTGCGGCCAAGATATTCCGGCATCGTCTCCGGCTCGGCAGGTTTCGGCACATCGTCCAGAAGATCGAGATAGAATTCCAGCGGGCGGTTTGCGGGCTCGACGTCCTGCTTTGCGGTTTCGAACAGCGTGCCGGGGCTGAATGGCCTTGCCGTAAACGCCGGTGCTTCAACGGCCACGTCTTCGGCCTCACGCTCCAGGCGTGCGACGACGGATTGAAAGACGGATTGGCCGAAAAGCATATCGCTCCGCTGTGTTGGGTTCGAATCAAGCCTATGTGGAAAAGGCTTGCTTGAATTGCATCACGGTAAAATTGCCTCGGGCTGGAGCCTCATGAGACTTTGCGGCTTTCTTCCAGCACCAGATCGTAAAGAAGCTGCGCGCTTGGCGGCAGCACACGGTCCTTGGCCGTCAACAGGCTGTAGGGTTTTACGCTGAGCTCGAAATCCGTCGGCAGAATACGGATATCGCCCATGGGCGAGTGCTGGCCGGACAAAAACTCCGCCATTTCATAGGCAAGCGGCGCAATCGCGTGGGTCTTGCTGACGATGGCGAGGGTCAGCACGATCGATGGCGTGTTGATGATGTTGCGGGGAAGGGCGACGCCCTGCGATAGAAACACGTCTTCCATGGTTCGCCGCAAAAGCGTGCCCGGCGGCTGGAATACCCAGTCATAGCCCGACAGATCCTCAAGCCGCGCTGGCGGATTGGCGAGAAGCGGATGCCCTTTGCCCACAAGAAGACAGGCCCGTTCGATGCCGATCTCATGCGCGTTGAACAGGGAAGGATCGAGATCGTCCGGGATGCGACCGATGACGAAATCGTGCCGCGCGGCCAAGAGTTCGCGCGCCAGAATATTGCTGGTTTCCACCTGAACGCTGATTTCGATGCCGGGATAGGTGTCCATCGCTTTTCGAAGCGCCGGAACCACCATGCTGATCGCAGGCGCCGTGACGGAACCGATGAAAACGGAGCCTCCGCTGCCGGATTTCATCTGCGCAAGCTCGCGACTCGCCTCGCGAAGCTCCAGAAGGATTTTTTTCGCCCGCTTTGCCAGGGCTTCTCCGAATTTGGTTAACACCACGCCGCGAGACGCCCGCTGGCACAGAGGGCTCTTCACAATGGCTTCCATTTCGGCCAACATGCGGGAAGCGGCAGGTTGCGTCATATTCAGTGCCGCCGCGGCAGCGCTTACCTGGCCGTGTTCTTCTATCATCACAAGCATGCGTAAATGCGTCATTTTCAGGCCTGCGCGCAACAATGGGTTGTCTTCCGTCAGCGCAAGGAAGTCGCCCAAATCCGTTCCATCGCGTTCCATTCGAAACCCCTCCTGCATGCTTGCGAAAACGTGAAAGAAATTTGTATCGATTTAATATATCAAAAATGATATAGGAAAAGTGATATATTCTATTTGACAGTTATATAGATTCAGAACAGTTTGCGCCTTGTGCCGGGGAGGAGCGGTGAAAGACGGATTGTGTTTTTATGGTCCGTTCGAGTAAGCTCAACTCCTCAATATCCGGACATGGATTTGAAGGCGGCTTGTAAGGATACAAACGCCGTAAAAGGGTTCCAAGGGAGAGAGTTCATGAAATCCATCATTTCGCTGGTTGCTGCCTGTGCAATCGGCGCTGCAGCTTTTGCAGCCCCAGTCTTCGCGCAGGACAAGGGCACCGTCGGCATCGCAATGCCAACGAAGTCTTCCGCTCGCTGGATCGACGACGGCAACAACATCGTCAAGCAGCTGAAGGACGCAGGTTACGAAACCGATCTGCAGTACGCAGACGACGATATTCCGAACCAGCTTTCCCAGATCGAAAACATGGTTACCAAGGGCGTAAAGGTCCTGGTTATCGCTTCGATCGACGGCACGACGCTGTCGGACGTTCTCAAGCAGGCTGGCTCGCAGGGCATCAAGGTCATCGCTTATGACCGCCTGATCCGTAACAGCGGCGACGTTTCCTACTACGCAACCTTCGACAACTTCCAGGTCGGCGTTCTGCAGGCAACTTCCATCGTCGACAAGCTCGGCCTGAAGGATGGCAAGGGTCCGTTCAACATCGAACTGTTCGGCGGTTCGCCGGACGACAACAACGCCTTCTTCTTCTACGATGGCGCGATGTCCGTTCTGAAGCCTTACATCGACAGCGGCAAGCTGGTGATCAAGTCCGGCCAGCAGGGCATGGACAAGGTCGGTACGCTGCGTTGGGATCCTGCAACGGCCCAGGCTCGTATGGATAACCTTCTCTCCGCTTACTACACCGATGCAAAGGTTGACGCCGTTCTGTCTCCTTACGACGGCATCTCCATCGGCATCATCTCCTCGCTCAAGGGCGTAGGTTATGGTTCCAAGGACCAGCCGCTGCCGGTCGTTTCCGGTCAGGACGCTGAAGTACCTTCCGTCAAGTCCATTCTGGCTGGCGAACAGTACTCCACCATCTTCAAGGACACCCGCGAACTCGCCAAGGTTACCGTCAACATGGTCAACGCCGTGATGCAGGGCAAAGAGCCTGAAGTCAACGACACCAAGACCTACGAAAACGGCGTCAAGGTTGTTCCGTCCTACCTCCTGAAGCCGGTTGCCGTAACCAAGGAAAACGTCAAGCAGGTTCTGGTTGACAGCGGTTACTACAAAGAAGACCAGCTGAAGTAATATTCCATGATCGTGGCGGGGAGGGACGTTTCGTACCTCCCCGTTTACCCAAATAAGAACGCCGGATGTTACGGCGCTGGATTGTGATATGGACAATACCATTCTCGAAATGCGGAACATCACCAAGACGTTTCCGGGCGTGAAAGCGCTGGAAAACGTGAACCTCAAGGTTCGTCAGGGTGAAATACACGCGCTCGTCGGCGAGAATGGCGCGGGAAAGTCGACCCTCATGAAGGTCCTTTCCGGCGTTTATCCCGCTGGCACATTTGACGGAGAAATTCACTACGAGGGTGCGCAGCGCAACTTCCGCGCCATCAACGATAGTGAAGACATCGGCATCATCATCATTCACCAGGAGCTGGCTCTCGTTCCGCTTCTGTCGATTGCCGAAAACATGATCGCCACCGCATCGCCGACGATACGATCGAGCGTGCCCTCGTGACGAAAGGCGATACCGATCACCTGTTCCAGGTAATCGTTGAGCAGGCTGACCGCCGCCTCGGGCGCCTGGCGCTCCATCATCGCGGTGAAACCGGTGA